>ENA-OOXC01000285-OOXC01000285.1-human-gut-metagenome-genome-assembly--contig:-NODE-285-length-41502-cov-8.016913_pt1 | contig 41502 bp, 54 predicted proteins | sample MGYA00241578_ERZ501325 | MGnify/ENA primary metagenome ERZ501325 (study PRJEB25962, sample SAMEA2042737) | human gut metagenome | biome: human gut; feature: human-associated habitat; material: faeces...
CACTTGATACTGGGTTATTTTTTGTTATTGTTAAAATAACCGCTGCTGCAAGTATTATTATTACTATTATTGTAACAATCAATACTATTAGTGATATTCCTCTTTTATGAGTTAGTTTTGTAAAATTATCTTTTTGTTTTATTTTTTCATCTTTTTTCATATATCTTTTTCCTCTCTTTCTTTAGTTCTTTGTATATATTATTAACACCATTAAGTATACACTAAAGGGGGGAAAAAAGCAACACTACATAATAATTTTATTCTAACATTTTAGTTACATACTTGTTACATTTTTATTACAAAAAAATGGATTAGTATATAGCTAAACCACTCTTTGTTTTTATTATCTATTATAGGTTTTATATAACAAATTTATAACTAATTTTAATTAACTATTTATTATACAAATTGAGAGTTTTGAACATTAACTCCAGTTTCATTTTCTTCATCTTCTCGAACTTTTGTATTTGTACATCTATTGTATATTTCCTTTAAATTATGCCTATTTATTATTTTATTAATTCCCTCACTTGCAACTTGTGTATATACTTCTGTAAGTACATTTTGAATACATTCATTCATTTTTACCGTTTTTCTTTCCTTATTCCAATATGAAAGTTGATAATCTTTTTTCCAGTTCTTACCTTTATATGTTTTTCCGGCAGCTAAAGTATCACATATCATTTCTATTGTATATTTATATGGAATAATTGGTGTCTTATCATATGTTTGAATATCATACCAATATTGCCAGTGATGTTTATTTCTTCCTTTATGATGTAACCACGCTTTAGAATATCCATTTTCTTTCTTTGCAGCTGATATTGGTGATCCATTTCCTTGATAATATTTTACAGATTCAAAAAATTCGGACGGCGAAAATTTTGACATGTCATGAACTAACCCTCTAAATGGTATTCCGGCTTTGCATGCAAAAATAAATACATAGAATTTATGTGTCATTACAGTTTTTATATGTCTAAATACATTTAATATTATCATAACATCCTCCCTTTTTTAGAATTTTTATCATTTAAGTTAATATTGTAAATAGCAATTAAAGATGTAATTATTTCAAAAATATTCCAAATTAATAATGAATACGCTCTAACATATACATTGTATCCAATTAATATGCATGAAATAAATAGTGTAACAATTCTTTGAATATTAGTATTTTTTTGCCAAATTCCAATTGTGTATATAAATGTAGATATAACTGGAAAACCTTCCATAATTCCATATTTCATTATATTAGCAGCTACAATAATTGAAGCAAGAAAAACCAGTAGTATAAAAAATGGAACTTTTTTATACTTTTTTTCAATGTAAAAAAATACAATACACCTTAAAAATAAAATTATAAGCATAATCACTGCAGGAATGGCTTTTAAAATAAAATATTGAAGTCCAAAAAGAATAATTGCCAACATTTCAAAAACTGGTAATTTTTTTCTTGTATCAAAAGCTATACTTGCAAGCATACTAATAATCCCTGCTACACCTAATACTTGTGATAAAATATACATCTTTTTTCTCCTATACTTTATGTCTATTTTACCACAAATTTAATGTAAAATAAAGGGGTAAAGCAACTAAATTTGACATATATGAATAAATCTGTTGTTATAGAAAATAATACTTACTAGGTGATTGATATGAAAGATGATAAAAGTAAAAGTAAAAGTGAAGTTACTATTTTAAATGAATTAAATATTGGAATTAAAATGGGGATGGACTCAATATCAAATGTTTTAGAAAGTGTAAAAGACGATAATTTTAAAAAAATTCTTTTAGAACAGTACAACAAATACAACGAAATTTTAAATAAAGTGGACAAAAAACTGCAAACATTTGACAAAGTTCCAAAAGATCTTCCTGCCATGCAAAAGGCTATGGGATTTATTGAAGTAAAAATGAATACTACATCTGATAATAGTATTTCCCACATTGCCGAAATGATGCTTCAAGGAACAAATATGGGAATTATTAAAGGTATAAAGTTACTTCATAACAATCCTGATATGGATAAAACTATTCAGAATATTTTAAATGAATTTGTTGATTATCAAGAAAAATGTATGGAAACTTTAAAAGAGTATTTATAAATTTTATTGTAAATTTATATAATAGTTTCTAAAAGGGCAAATGCTTTGATTTTACTGCATTTGCCACTTTTTGCAAATTTAATTATAAATTTTCACCTTAAAAATAATATATAATACTTTTGATATACTTTTTATTACAAATAATACTAATTCAATTTTTCTAATAGTTTTTCTACTGCACGTCCTCTATGTGATACTTTATTCTTCTCATCGGCTGTTGCCTCTCCAAAAGTTTTTTCTAGATCATCTGAATAAAAGATACAATCATAACCAAATTCTTTACTACCAAGCTCTTCTCTAGTAATTTTACCAAATGTTTTTCCTTCAAATGATAAATATGTATCATCTGGATAATACATTACTATATTACATACAAAATATGCACTTCTATCCTCTTTGTTTTCCAAAGCATCTAGTAATTTTTTTCTATTTAACTGACTATTTGAATGATCTCCCGAATATCTTGCACTATATACTCCAGGTTCACCATTTAAAGCATTTACACATAAACCACTATCATCTGCAATTACTATGTATTCTAAATTTCTTTCTTTTAAATAATTACTTACAGTTTTTGCTTTTATTAAAGAATTTTCTAGAAATGTTTTTCCAGTTTCCTCTATTTCTTCATTAAATCCAATATCTTTAAGAGATAAAACTTTCTTGTTATTTAAAATTTCTCTAAATTCTTTTAATTTATTATTGTTATTTGAAGCAAGTACAATACATTTTTCATTATCTTCTTTAGTTTCATCATCAATCCACTTTAAATACTCAGAATATCCATCCTTAATCTCATACATAATTATCTGAGGTGTTTCGTAACTATGGTATTTTAATATTTCACTTTCAATTTCTTTATATAACGATGTCCTTGATTTCATTTGAAGTAAAAATTCTTCTTCATGTTCTATCTTGCCTTTCCAATGATATGAACTTGTTATACTGCTAATTTGTGAACAACTAACAAGTCTTTTTTTTAGTAAAATTTCAGATATTTTATTTGCCTCTTCTTTATTTTCAAAAGTTGTTGTAATTAAACAATATTTACTACTATTCATTATTTTTCTTCCCCTTTTTATTATAATCATCCATAAAATGATATGTTTTTCCATCTTTTACATATGAAATAATTGTATTTAAGTTAACATTTTTAGTACTGTTATATATATTCATATCAACTTTATCGTACACTTTTCTAAGCTGTTTTATTAATTTTTTCATTTCTTCTCTTTTGGAGCCACCGCCACCATTATCACACATCGTACAGTGCTCCGTAAATCTACAAGCACATTGTATAAAATGTAGATCATTTTCTTCTTTCCATTTTATAATATCAGCCTCTTTAACATAATACAAAGGACGTATAAGCTGCATACCTTCATGATATGTGCTATGAAGTTTTGGCATCATTGTCTGCATTTGCGCACCATATAGCATTCCCATAAGTATTGTTTCTATAACATCGTCAAAGTGATGGCCTAGTGCAATTTTATTACATCCAAGTTCTTTTGCTTTTTGGTATAAATATCCCCTTCTCATTCTTGCACAAACATAACATGGATGGTCATCAATTTTTTCTACTACCTCAAATATATTACTATCGAACATCGTTATTGGAATATTTAAAAGCTTGGCATTATTTATTATCTTTTGTCTATTTATTTTGTTATAACCTGGATCCATAACAAGAAATACAAGTTCAAAATTTACCTTTTTATGTTTTTTTAATTCTTGCATGCACTTTGCAAGTAACATTGAGTCTTTTCCACCAGAAATACATACGGCAATTTTATCTCCTTCATTTACCATATCAAATTCTTTTACACCTTTTATAAATTGTAACCAAATCTTTTTTCTATAAGTAGTTGTTATGCCTCTTTCTATTTCTTCATATCTTTGCATTTTGGCCCTCCTTGAAAATAATTATAGCATTCATCAAATATTTCTAAAAATTTACCTATTTGTTCTTCTTTTATTAAATGAGATAAACTAATTCTCCAAGATGAAATTGCTCTTTTTTTATCAAGTGTCGTAGCCATCACAATTCTTGATGGAGTAATTGTTACAGTACAAGCTGACTTTATTGAAATACATACACCGTATTCTTCCAATTTTTCTTTAAATTCTACTGCTTTTACACCTATAATGCTTAAATTTAATATATATGGATTTTCTTCTGATAATGTATTAATTTTTACATCTTGATACTTTAATAGATTTTCTCTTAATTTTCTATTTATTTTTTTACATACTCATACCTTTTAGAAAAGTTTGTAAAAGCAAGTTCTAAAGCTTTATTTAAAGCAGCTACTTGTCCTACTATTGGAGTACCACTTCTATATATTGTGGTACTTGAACCTCCATTTATTAATGGCTCTAATACAACATCTTCTTTTTTTACAATTCAACCTAATCTATGTGTAGAATTTGGATTTGCATAATATTTTAAAGTTGTATCATTAAGCACATCTAAAACTTCTTTATCTACTTGTATATTTGCAGCATAGTCTAAAAATATATATTCGTCATTCATAGTTTTTCACCTTTAAATTTTTTGAAATAAAATCTACCTTTCCAACAAAATTACCTCTCTATCTTCAACTGGTAGTAAAGAAAAGTCAACTTTCCTTTCATCAAATAATCTAGATAATTTTACTAACCTATTGTGAGTAAAATTATCATTTAACACTACTGCTACCTCACTATCTTTATAATAATAATCTTCATCTAAATAATATGGATCAAATATATATGCAAAATTTTCATCTATTTTAGTTATTATTACATAATGTTCCCCTTGTTGCCATACTCTTGCAATTGCAACTCCGCCTCTTTCAATTACACTTTTCATGTTTATTAAATCCACTTTATCATTGCATAGAATATGTGCTTTTATATTAATTTTTTCATTAGTATTAGCATACCTTACGAAAAATCTAGCCAATCTTTCTGCATGATTTCTTGAAGTTCCACCTTTTCCAATAATTCCTTCTTTATCCTCCACATCCAAAGTATATTTATAAATTGCTTTAATAAATTCAATAGGTATATCTTCTCTATCATATAAATAAAGAAGTGCATTTATAAAAGATGTAGTTCCACAATCATATTCTGTACATTGAAATCTTAATGGTATTTTCATATTTGTCTCTCCCTATTTTCTATATAATCTTCAACTAGTTTTATTCTTAATTTATCTTTTTCCCTTTTACTTTGTTTTAAAAATTTAAGATAATCATGTATATTTTGAACATAATAATCTCCTACTTTTTCAGGATAATATTCAAGCTTTTCCTTATCACCGTCACACACACATTCAATCCTATCATTTACTTTATACCAATCTTTTCCCTTTGGCTCTAAAGAATAGTTGTTTTTTAATTCATCTAATCCTTTATTTGTTACTGCAATATCTAAATCTCCGGCATCTGGATATATTCCTCTTAATACTAAAGCACCAGATGATAATACCCAAAATTCCTCCTTATCAATTTTTAATGTCTTTATTAATTCTAAAAGCTCGTCCTTTTTCATTCTCTTCATAACTTTTTCCTCCTAATTCTTTACACCAAATTATTATTTTTAAAAGATAAAGGAGGAAAAGTCCTCCTTTATTAATAAATTAAACGTTTCAATTATTATTATTTTATTTCTTTAAAAACGTCCACAAAGGCTTTTTAAATGCCCATGTATCCATAATTTTATCCATATCATTCTTACAATTTGCACATTTTTTGCAACATATTAATTTATCTGTTGCATATAGTTCAGAATACTTAGAATAATTTTTTACTGGTTTACACCAATATTTTCCAACCCAAATTATTTTACCACAAGAAATGCATTTTCTTGGCCGAAAACAAAAAACCTTTTTTATCTCACTTTCATTCTGCTTCATTAATTTTTCCTCCTTATCAATTGACGTTAAATATTGTCTAAATTTATTAAAAGTATTATACACTAAATTTTACAATATTTCAATAATGTAGATGTAATCTATATGAATATTAGATGGATTTTTAATTAATTTACATCATCATATTCTAAATCATCAAATTTAATATTTTCAATATTTAAAATTTCATTATTTTTTCCTACATCAACTTTAAACACATCAGGAGAATTAATTTTTCCATTAAATATAACTTTATCTTTATAGCTAATTTTTAAATTATGTTCTTTATTTATATCTTCTAATTTACAATATTTAAGCAAAAACATAGTTATTGCATACCCATGAGAAAAAATAGCAATTCTTTTTCCTTTATTATCCCTAATGACTTCTTTAAATACTTCATACATCCTATTTTCAACATCTTTCTTACTTTCTCCGCCAATAGTTTTATAATTTTCATCTAGATATTGCCTTGTATACCAATCTTTTACTTTATCATCATTTGGTATCCCTGTTCTTCTCTCATCTAATCTTTCATCTATATTTGCTTTCAAATTTTGTTTAACCATTAAATATTTTGCAGTTTGTAATGTTCTTACACAATTACTTGTATATACAGCATCTATATTTTGAAGCTCTTTTTCATTACTAAGTAGTTCAGCTCTTCTCTCTCCATTAACACTAAGTACAATTTTTTCATTTTGAAGTAATTTTGATTGATTTGTCATATATGTATTAATCATATTATTACTTAATTTTACAGAATGTCTTATATAATATATAGTTGTTATTTTTTCTTCATTATTTTTCATCTATATATCCTCCATACATATAGCTATGCTAGATTATATTTTTATTTTATAAATTTTATATTATATGTATTAAATATTTTTGATATGACGTAATTTATAAATTTATTATTTCCCATTTTGGTATATCTTTGTTTTAAATTTTCTTCTGTTATTTCATAATCACTGTTTGTACATAAAATTTCATATTCAACTTTATTATCTAGAATAAATTTATTAGTTTCATAAAATCCATTTTTAAGATAAAAATTCTTTCTTCTTAATTTTTCATCATTTACGTTATTTTGAGGCCTTTCTATACTTAAAATAACATTTCCATATTTTGAAGTTAAATCTTTAAGTATTTTAGAACCATATCCACATCCTCTTTTACTTTCATCTACAGCTAAATACATTAAATAAACGAAATCCTTACACTCAACCAAATATGCTAGTCCAACCATTTCTTCTTTATCTAATACTATATTAAATAATACATTTTTTCCTTTAGAACAATATTTTAAAATTCCAAATGGAAATCTTTCATTCCTAGGAAAAGATTTGATATATATTTTTTTAACCTTATTTTTATACTTATATTTAAAATAATCGACATATGTATAATTCATATTTTTCTCCTATCTATCTTTATACATAAAGCATTTTGCATCATGAGAATATATAACTCCTATTGCTTGTAAATAAGAATAAATAATTGTGCTTCCAACAAATTTCATACCTCCTTTTCTTAAGTCCTCTAATAATCTATCAGATAATTTATTTGTACTTTTATCTATTTCATAAATAATTTTATCATTTGTAAATATTTTTAAATAATTACCAAAAGAACTATATTCGTCTTGGATTTTCTTAAATATTTTACTATTGGTTATGGCTGCATTTATCTTTAACTTATTTCGGACAATATTTTCATTTTTTAATAACTCTTGTACTTTTTCATCATTATAGTTACAAATTTTATTTACATCAAAGTTATCAAATGCCTTTCTAAAATATTCTCTTTTATTCAATATACATTTCCAAGAAAGCCCAGCTTGGAAAGACTCTAATATTAACATTTCAAATAAATATTTGTCATTAAAGTTTGGTTTACACCATTCATTATCGTGATATTCTACATATTTTGGATTGTTTAAGTTACACCATTTACATCTTATCATAAGGCACTTCCACATCTTGGAATGAAGTATTTACTCATGTCGTTTTTTCATGCTCTAATAATGCTATTTTGTTTTTTATACCTCCACCATATCCAGTTAAGCTTCCATTTTTTCCTACTACTCTATGACATGGAATTATAATGCAAATAGGATTCCAACCAACAGCACCTCCAACAGCCTGAGATGACATTTTTTCTAATCCTCTATTTTTAGCAATTATTTTAGATATATCACTATATGTTAAAGTTTTTCCAAAACTAATAGTGTTCATTATATCTATAACTTCTTTTCTAAAAGGAGTCATATTTTCTATTTTATACTTAGGTGTAAAATCTGAATTTTTACCACTAAAATAAATATCTAACCATTTACTTGTATCTCTAAATATTTTCAAATCTTTTTCTTCATATTCTACTACATGTTTAGAGATATCTCTTGAACATTCAAACCACAACCCTGTTAAATTTTCTCCATCACTATTCATTATTATATTTGAAAATTCTTTTGGAGTTTTGTATATATATTTATATATCATTAAAGTCAACTCCTATGGATTTTTTCAACATTTAAAGCAAATTTTTATTTATTAATATAATAAATCTAATAAAATATTTCATATCATCCTATCTATTATTACTTTGTTAATTTCTCAAATAAATCTTTATATATTTTATCGACATCTAAATAATTAACTACAGTTATTTTATGCTTATTTGATGTAATTTCATAAGATGTATCATCTTTAATATTTGGACAACTTACCTCTTCTGTTTGAAACCATTCTTTATTTATCATATATGCTATAATGCTTATATCCCAAATAACTCTTCTTTCTTTAATTCCATGTACTCCATCATTATAAAATCTTTCACATAAATAATCACATAATTTACTTTTACCTTTTAAGAAATGTTCTAACTCATATATTGAAGTTCTTAAATTTGAAGCTACATTTTTGCAAGGTATTACTGTTAATTTTACTTTTGATTCAAAAACAGTTCTTACAGCTTGTACATCCTGTTTAAAATTAAATTCCTTGTTCTCTTTACTTAGGAAGCTATTTCCACCAAGCCAAATAACTTCAATTTTATCAACTATTTTAGGTTCTTTATTTATAGCAATGGCTACATTTGTTATCGCTCCTATAGCTAAAATATATGTTTTATCATTTTTATTTGCAATTTCAATTATTTTATTTACCGCATCATTTTCCTCATTATAATCATTTTCCACATAATCTGTAGATCCCTTAAATACTTTATTAGTACAATCAAAATTTAACCAGTTACAGATTTTAATGATTTCATCATAACTTTTATCTATTCCTTCATCAATTGATATGTTATTATCATGATGATATGGAGCCACTGTAATTGCTTCAATATTAAATTTATCTTCTGATTTTAATAAATAAGACAATGCAAACTGATCATCACACTCATTATATGTATCTGTATCTAAAATAACATTTACTTTTTTATCATCTAATTTTTTATTAAGTTTTAATATTCTTTCGTATATTTCTTTCCATTTTGAAACTCTATCTAATGTTTTTTCTTTTTGATTATATCTTGTATTCATTGTCAAAACTTTAATTCCATTACTTACTAAATCTAAACTTATTTTAATATTATCCTCAATCATTAAATCTACATTATTTTCTAAACATGCAACTGTTTTTGCATGTTTATCGTAAGTATCTGTAAGTATTAATTTGTCATAAACAACACTATATTTATTTAACCATTTTTCTGTTAGTTCCCAAGGGTTTGTATATTCGCCATTATTTCTACCACTTATTATATATATTTCGTGCCCATCTTCCATTAATTTATTTATATAATAAGATGAATCATCTAATGGTTTTAGTTTCTTTGCAAAATTTTCAATATTTGAATTGTAAAAGTCATTTTCTTCTTTTTCTGTCCAATCAAACATTCCTCTTCTTATAGATTCTGCATTTTCATTTATAATACCTGTATTCCTCAGTTCTTTATCATGTTTTAAATATTCTTTTAATAAAGTATCATCAAAATTAGATATACAATTGTCTATATCAATTCCTATTTTCATATTATATTTCTCCTAATTTCTTTTTATTTTAGATCATTATACATATACTATTTTCAACATAAATGTTTTTATATCTATAAATTATATTTATTTATATTCTCTCTAGTTGCAAAACCATTAGTACCTTTTACTTTTTCTAGAAATACAATTCCATCTAAATGGTCACATTCGTGTTGCACTAGTCTTGCAAAAAATCCATTTAACTTTTTTAATATTTTTTCACCACTTTCATTATAATAAGTAAGTTCTATATTTTTATATCTTTCTACCTTTCCTCTTATACTAGGAACACTCATACATCCTTCATATTGCACATCCGTATCTTTTGACAAATTCTTCCAAGTTGGATTTATCATTGCCGTTATTGGTATTTCTTCTGCATCATTATACTTTATATCTTCTTTCTTAGCACCTACTACAATTATTCTTTTATTTATTCCTATCTGGGGTGCAGCAATTCCTAGCCCAGTTCCAAACTCTAATGTTGCTTTTAAATCTCCTATAATTTCTAAAATATCCTCATTTATATTTCTTATTTCTATTTCTTCACATTTTTTTTCAAGAATAGGGTCCCCTACTTCTCTTACTTTTAAAACCTTTCCCATATTATTCCACCTTCCTGAACTATTTATAAAATATATAGTTTTAATTTATATACTATGTATAATTTATCATAAATTATTTAATTTTAAAACGAAGTTCATAACAAAAAAACATATTGGAGTTTTGTATATATATTTATATATCATTAAAGTTACCTCCTATTTTTTAATTTTATATTCCAAATATTATTGTTCAATGTATTTTTTTGTATTTCTTCTTGCATCCATTCTTATAAATGGTTCTTTAACATGTTCTTGACTTATATATTCATATAGAAATGGTTTCCTATATGAATCTCCCCATATTCCATGTTCTCTATAGTTTCTTATTTCATCCATATTAAATTCTACTATTTGAATGCTTTCATTTTCATCCATAATTAATATTTCACTATTAAGTTCTTTTTTATTTTCATCTCTTACAATAGGACTAAAAGCAGATGATCTTCCACCATAATCGGTATAATTAACAGTTACTATTCCGACCATATTTTCATAAGCCCTAATTTTTAATTGCTCTAATCTTATTTTTGACATAAAGCAAGCATTTGGAACTAATATTATTTCAGCACCTTTAATCATTAATATTCTAGAACTTTCTGGAAATTCTCTATCATAACATATCATAGAACCAATATTCAACTTTCCATTTCCATAGTCAAGTTCTCCAACATAAAAATCATTACCAGGTGTCATATATTTTTCCATTTTAAAATCTACTGTATGAACTTTAGAGTATTTTAAAATTTTATTTCCAAATCTATCATATATAATTACAGAATTCTTAGGCAGATCTTTTGTTTTTTCAAGAAATGTTATAGAAATAGCCATATTTAATTCTTTAGCTAACTTTTTAAACGTTAAAAGATAGTTATTATTTTCATATATTGATTTATTAATCCAATCACCTAAATCTTCATCATTTTCTGGCATTTCATAGCCAATGTTCCACATTTCTGGAAAAACTGCTATATCTGCTTCTAATTCTTTTGCTTTTCTACATGCTATTATACCCTTTTTTAAAGAATTATCCATATTATTAATTGTATTTAATTGTAAAATTGCAACCTTAAAAATATTTTCCATTTTTTCCTCCATAATTTTATTTTCCATCATTCTACCACAAAAAATCAAAAAAAGGAAGTGCTTTTCCAAACACTTCCAAAGTCCTTTTCGTAAGTAAATTGCGGAAAAACCAATTTTGTATTGACTTTTACAACTTTTGTAGTAAAATTATGATATGCAAAAAATTTATTACCTTATTTTTGCATCTATAGGGAGGTCAGCTATAGTAAAATAATTTTTAAAGGAGATTTCATTTATGCATAAAATTACTAGGGACACAGCTGAGAGGTATATCAATGGAGGTTTTTATCAAAAATATCCAATTAGTAAGAAAGTACCTTATAATACTTAAGGTTAGAATTTTTTACTGTTTATTTTGAAAGGAGAGTAAAAATGTTATACGCATAATATTTTTATCATAGGCAGGATATTTAAAATCTTATCAGTTCAATACTATAGGAGGTTTTATTATGTGCAAAAAAGAAAATGCTTTTTATATTCCTAGCCATCAAAAACAGATCCGATTAGGATTAAGAAAACTCAAAGTTTCAAAACAATTTGGTTACGAATGGGATGAAAAGCAGAGAAAATTTGTCAAAATTCCGTATCCTTCTAATTCTAAATGTAAATAGAAACTGACAATTATCCCCCAGTATTACTCAATGTAAACAACTTAAGAAAAAATAGTGTAATTATTAAACAAAATAATTGCACTATTTTTAATTGTGATAATATTTTTCAAAAAAATGACCGCAAAAATCCTATTCAAATTATAACTTTTTAAAATCTTCTACTTTTTTATATAATTATATCATTAATTATATTTTTTGTCAGCAAAATTTTAAAGTTATTAAATTTACTTTATATAGAAAAATAGTATATTAGTAATTTATTGCTAATATACCACATTTTTAAATTATTATTTCATTTTGTTACCTATTATCTCAAGATATAAATTATATTTTATCTCTATTTTTCTTTTTGAGCTAATTCAAATACAGCTTTTGTGTATTTTAGTAATTCTTTTTTGTTTTTAAATCCACAAATTTTTGCAAAATAGTCTGCATATATTGTATCTTCTTTTATAATTCCTGTTTGTATTGCTTTAGTTATGTTATAACTTTCTTTTGAAGATATATCTCCTAATCTTAAATATTCTGTTACTGTTAGATTATAGATATTATCATTATTTTTTAATTTCTCATAGATTTCAGTTGTTATTATTCCATTATCTATTAGTTCATAATTATTTTTAAACTCTACAATTTTTTTATTTGGATATTTGGATACATTTACAACTTTTTCTATATATTCTGCTTTACCCTCTTTATTTATTTTCCCTACATTCACAGGTTTAAATATCATTATATTTACAAATATAATAGCTACTAGAAATAGCAAAATACCAATAATACATACTAACTTTTTATTTAGCTTTATTTTCTTTCTAGTTTTAGTCCTTTTTTCTGCCATATAATCTACTACCTTTATTTTTAAAAAGAGAACTAGAAAGTTCTAGTTCTCTCCTATATAGTATTTTAGTTTGTTTTGTTCTTTTTTACAGCTACTGTTGTTGCTCCAAGCCCTATTATTGACATACTTACTATTGCTATATATAGCATTACATTGTCGCCTGTTTTTGGATTAGAACCATTATCTTTCATTTCTTCTTTATTTTCTGTATTTAATGAAACGTTTTCGTTATTATTGTTTTCTTCAAATTGTCTTGCTATTGTAAATGTTGTTTTTGCTTCTCCTCCATCTGTAAACGCTACTTTTAATGTATGTTGTCCAATTGCAAGTGTATCTATATACTCTTTGCTAAAAGTAATTATTGTACTTCCACTTTCTGATGTATAATTTGCACCATCTACAAGTATATCGTCTACATATACTTTTTTATCAAATAAGCTATAATCTGCATTTATTCTAAATCTTGCTTCTGTATTTTGATCAATGGTATATGTTTGGTTTGCTCCTTCAGTAAACTTATATTCTTTAGGAATAACTTCTTCTTTTATATATTGAAATGTAAATTCATAAGTACATCTAGTATAATAATCAGTTCTAGTTTCATTTATAATGTTATCAACTGAACCATCGTATTGTAATTTAGAACCTGTATATTTAGTATGAAATCCTTTAAAGACTTCACTTTTTTTAGTTTCAACATTTACTGCAGTTAATATTGCTTTATTTGCTGACATATTTCCAACAATCTTTATAACAGCTTCACTTTCATTGTCTGTTACTAATAGACTTTCATTGTCTCTTTTGTAATATAGTGTTTTATCTAAATCTGCAAATGATTTTAATCCTTCTGTTAATTCATCAGTTTTAGAAAAATCTATTACATATTCTTTACCATTAGTTAAATCAATTATACCCTTTGATGATATATCGGTATAAGTATTTTCAACTCTTGTATTAACAACTGTTCTATTTCTTACGAGTTTAATATCTAATGTGCCACTAAATTTATTTGATTCTAATTTGAATGTAGTTTTACTTTCACCTACTATTGTTGTCATAGGATAGTACCAACCATTGATATTTAATTTTACAGGTGCAGGACCTACAACACTTCCAGTATCTTCAGCTGGAATTTCTTGAATTACCAATTTATAGTCTGCTTCATTTAAATCTATTGTCATATTATTTGAAATATTAACAATTAATTCATCGCCTTTAAATAATTGTAATTTTCCTATGTTACTATATTCAACATAGCCATCATGAATAATTCCATTTACAAAATTTAATGTTACTTCATTTTTAGTTCCAGCATATACTTCATTTTCAACTGTTGGAAATACCAAGCTAACCACTAAGCCGAATATAAATATTATTAATAGGCTTTTTGTTTTTGACATTCTTTCACCCCCTTTTAACCTATTTTTTATTCATTCTATCATATATAAATATCTATTGCATCTTTTTCGCCAAAACTTCAATTGTTTTTTTGGCGATTGTGTTTCTTATATTTTTATGATATATTATAATAAACATTGTATATGATTATGGAGGTTTTCTTATGACTTTTTGTGAGCAATTAAATAAGTACATAAAACAAATTGGATGTTCTTCTAAAGAGCTTGTAAATGTTTCAGGTCTTTCTACTTCTGTTATTAGCCGTTATCGCAGAGGAGATAGAAGACCAAATATAAGGGGAAAACAATTGGAACAATTAGTAGATGGTTTGTATAAACTTTCTAATTCTAAAAAATCGAATATAACAAGAGATGAAATTTATAACGAACTTTCTAGCACTTTAAATGATGTTTCTATTGAATTTGAACAATTAAGCAAAAATTTTAATGAACTTATTTCAACTTTAAATATTAATATGTCAGAATTATCTCGTTTTAGTTCCTATGATGCCTCATTTCTTTCCAGAATTCGTACTGGTAATGGTAATCCATCACATCCTAAAGATTTTGCTACGGCTGTATGTAATTTTATTATAAAAAAGTATACATCTGATGATAATAAAAAAGCAGTTGCACTTCTTATAAATTCTACTTTAGAGGAGTTAGAAAATAATCTTAACTATTTTAATAAGCTATTTAATTGGTTTACTACTAATTCTACTCCCTCTCATAATTATATAGATGACTTCTTAAGCCATTTAGATAAATTTAACTTAAATGAATATATTAAAGCTATACATTTTGATGAAATGAAGATACCGTTCATTCCTTTTTATAAACCTACTTCTAAAACATATTATGGCATTGAAGAAATGAAAAAAGGCGAATTAGACTTTTTTAAAGCAACCGTTCTTTCAAAAAATAACGAACCTGTTTTTATGTGTAGTGATATGCCTATGGAAGACATGGCAGAAGATGTTGAGTTTGGTAAAAAGTGGATGTATGCTATTGCAATAATGTTAAAAAAAGGCTTGCACTTAAATATTATTCATAATGTTGATAGACCATTTAATGAGATGATGTTAGGTTTAGAAAGCTGGTTACCAATTTACATGACAGGGCAGGTTTCTCCATACTTTTTAAAAGGATTACAAAATAATATATATTGCCATTTTAATTATGTCTCTGGAACAGTTGCTCTTTATGGAGAATGTATAAACGGTTATCATGATAAAGGAAAATACACATTAACTACTAATAAAAATGATATATCATATTATAAAACAAAAACAGAATGCCTATTAAAAAAAGCCACACCCCTAATGGAAATATATAAAGAAGATTCAAAAAATGCTTATTTTGCATTTTTATCTTCAAGTGTAAAAATAAAAGCTAATCGTAGAAGAATTTTATCTTCTTTACCAATTCATACTATTTCTGATGATTTACTTTTGAGAATTTTAAAACATAACAATATTTCAAACGAAGATATTAAAAAAATACAAGAATCTGTGAAGGTATTCAAAAATATGGCAATAAATGCAACAGAAAACAATTTACTTGAAGATGAAATATCTAAATTTTCAAAAGAAGAATTTGAAAAATCACCTCTTTCGCTTTTTCTTGCAGATAGTTTTTATGATAAAAAAATTTATTATACATACGAAGAATATTTAGAGCATTTGGATTTGACTAAAAAATATGAAAAAAATAATAAAAATTATAAGTTAAGTATAAACAATAACCATACATTCAAAAACATACAGGTTTTAATTTGCGAGAAAAATTGGGTTATGATTTCAAAAGCCAATAGTCCTTCTATTCATTTTGTAATTCATCATCCTAAACTACGAAATGCAATTGAGAATTTTATTCCACCTGTTATTGAAAATACATAAATGCAATAAAGAACTACTTTGCATAATAAAGTGAACCCTATTTAGGGGACATTAAAAAAAAACTATAATATATATTTTTAGTTTTTCTAGTAACGAACAATAATAAAGATATTACTCTTGTTTCTATTATCAAAAACATTTGTAATACCTTTTTATTGGATGTTATTGTTTTAACAATACTAGTTATATTCATCATTAGCATATTATCCGTGTTTTGTGTTAGCATATAAAACAGCATTGTAGAAAAATATGAACTTATAAATCCACTTACTATTATTGCTATTATTATTAAAAATTTTCTGTTAATTTTTTAAACTCCTATTCTTTCAATTCAATAATTGAAAAACTCCTGCATATCAAAATAAGAGTAACAATATATAAATATTATCACTCTTAAATAAACCTTATTATTCATTATAACTTGCGTATCCAATGGTACATACGTTACTTTTTCTTATATTGATCATAAAGATAATAGATACCATCAAGTTAAACTTCATGCTCATGATTTTATAATGACTTTACTAAGACATCTATTACCTTCTCAATTTAAAATAATTCGTTATTATGGTTTTTATAGATTGAAACATTCTATACATCTAAAAATGGTTCCGTTAATTAAAGAACATTGTCGTAAAGTTAGAAAACAACTTCTTAAATATGAGTTTAGTATTTCAATGTCTTTCCATAGAAATCCTTTTGATTGTCCTAAATGTGGTACAAGATTGGATTTTGTCCTCTATATTGAGTAGAAAAAGAGGTGCTCTATGTTTGATTTTAATTCATTCCCTTTTAAATTAAGTGGAAAAACAGTTAATTACATCTGTCCAAAATGTAAATACAAATTTGATGCTCCAATTGAAGCTGTTTTACAATTTGAACAAGAAGATGAATGGAACGGTTTGCCTATTTCCACTCCTCCTTATACCATTTGTTCTAAATGTAATTTTGATAAATGTGTTCCAATTGACTATGTATCAAAGAGAGGTTTTCATCACATTTTTAAGGATAATTAATTTATATTTATCTGCATTGTTTACATAAGACTAAGGTTATGCTTTAGTCCTTTTGACTTGCCTAAATTTTTTCTCATTTTTATTACAATCAATATGACTTTCCTATTATATAAATGCAAAAATAGCAGTAAGTAAAACTGCTATTTTGTTTTATAATTTGTAATTTCAATTAAATATATCCACTCAAATGAATACCATAATGTTCCGATAACAGAACATTCAGTATCACCATAATCCCATGTTTTTTGTTTTCCATTTTTGTACATTCTTATTTTATCATTAACAATAGTAAGTACTTCCACCAAATACATCTATTTTATTCCTATTCTCATCTTATATGGATACATAGCACTCAATGTTTGTCCTCTAAATACCTTATGTAATTTTGCATCTAAAATATTTAGTTCATCAACTATTTTATCATAATTGTATTTTATTGCATGTTGCATACTGCTTTGACTTAATAAAAACTTCTTAAATCTTTCTTGATCATATTCTTCTATATGTGAAAAACATATTTCCCTTGAATATTCAAATAATCCACTTTTTCTTATATTATTTAGATGTTCTGCCTTATTGCTAACCCATTTATTTTCATAATTTTCTAAACTTGCTGTTTTTCTGTGAAGATAAGCATTTAATTGTTCAAGCTCTTTGTTTATCACTGGAGGATAATCCGCATCTATTACAGCAAAAATTCCACCTTTTTTTAATATTCTATAAACTTCTTTTATTGTTGGTTCTGGCTCCATCCAATGAAATGCTTGTGAGCAAATAACAATATCAGCACATTCATCTTTTAATCCAGTTTTATTGCCATAACCTTGAATAAATTTTATTTTATTATTTTCTTTAGTTCTAGCTTTGTTTATCATATCTATTGACGGCTCTATACCAATTACATTGTTTGCAAATAAAGTACACACTTCTGTAGATAATCCAGTTCCACAGCCTATATCCACAATAGTATCAATTTCATTATCTAGGTATATTTTTAATAACTCAATAGTTTTGCTTGGCAATTTAGGTCTACCTTCATCATATGTATCTGCATAACCTAAAAATCTTTCATATAATTTTTCTGTATGCTTAATTTCATCACCTAATAATTCAAAATCTGCTAAACTTTCATTAATAAGTTCATTCATTTTGCATTTTAGCACACTACATAATTTGAAAATATTTTCAACAGTAGGATATGATTCCCCTAATTCCCATTTTGACACGCTTTGTCTTGATACTTCAACTAATTCTGCAAGTTGTTCTTGACTAAAGTCTTTATTTTTTCTCAAAGTATATAGATTTTGGCTAAATCTCATAAAGATATCCCTCCCTCATATGTTATTATACTCTTATGTATATATTTTTTCTAGCAACCTTTAGTTGCATTTTATATTTTAGCCAAAAGAGCACCCTACTAAAGGATACTCTTTTACATCATCATTCTTCATACGGTATAGTTTCATTTAGTGAACTCATTTTAGTACACTAGGTGAACTTTTTCCTAAAAATATGTTCATTTAGTGAACTTTCACACTATGAAAGATATTTTTTAGGAGTTCACTGGGTGAATTTCTGCATCACTTTTGCATAACTTTTTTGTTCTTTTATTAACTCTAGAAGGCTTGTCCTTCTATGTGTATAGGAGATGTGTTAATCATCTCTATCCTGCCTTTAGTAGTTATAAAATTTATTTTATTTTATTTCATTATATGTTTGACAAATATCCTCATTAAAGTATTTTAATAATTCCGCTTCTTCCTCTGACTTAATCACTCTAATGATTACTAAATCCTTCTTCGCTCTTGAACATGCAACATAAAATAGTTTTCTTGTATTTTCTAAAGTTGAACTTTCTTCGTTTCTTATCAGTTTTTCAAAATTGTATGCTCCCCAAAAATATTCATCCAAAACAACTATAACATTTTCAATAGATGATCCTTTTGTTTTATGCATTGTTAGATATTCTAATTTTTCATCTAAGTATTTTTTATAATTAATAATTTCTAAAAATTTTATGTCTTCATTTACAATTTTCTTATAAAATTCTATATCTTTCATTAAATTAAAGTAATAATCAAAATCTTCTTGTGTTATTGCAATTCCAGATTTCTCCATTTTAGATAATGTATTATTATTTTTATAACTATTGCTAAATTCTATTAATTCTTTATTAGATTTACTTTCCTCTATTTTATTTTTCATGAATTTAATTTCTTCATCTCTATTTTCGGATTTATTATACATCTTATTTTTTACCAGTAATTCCAAAACTTGTGAAATTGTATATTGTTCTGGTTCAATTTTTTGAAATACATTAACAACTTTCGTTTTATCTTCTTGTTTCTCTATAATATACTTATTTTGCTTCAAGCAGTGTATCAATTTATTATGATTTTTATATTGTTCGTCGTTAAAATATAAATACATTTCCGCTAAATCAAGCCAACCTAATTTAGTACACAACTTTTCAATTTCATCTTTTACTTCAATATATTTATCTGCAAATATATTATACAAATCCTCAAAATGTAATTTTTTCGATAAAGCACTATTGGATAACAGTAATATCTTATATTCTTTATCTTTCGTCTTAAGATGATTCATGACTGTATTTAAAAATGAATCCAAATTATTCATATAATTTTCTTTTTCTTTTTGATTATCCCTAGAATATAAAGCTGGTTTTGTATTATCTATTTTATAGTATAGTTTAACACTTCCTTGTCGTTCTTCTATAGTCTCGTTCTCTTTTAAAGCAATTTCTTGTTTTAAATCTTGTCTTATAAGATTCAAAAAGTCAATAACTTGTTGCGAGCATCTAAAATTATCAATTTTTTGAATTTTGGTAATTTTTCCTTCTTCAACATATTTTTCTACATTTCCAATACCATCTTTATAAATTGCTTGCATATCATCTCCAAATAAACCTATAACTGTTTTTCCGTTGCCAATCAAATTTATAAAAGTATCTACTATTTCTTTATTAGTATCTTGATACTCATCTATTAGAATTAAGTCATATGTATCATTAATAATTTTTAATAATATTGGATACTTTTTTATCATAATATTAGCAATTTTTAATAGGCTATCATGACCATATGAAAAATTTTTTATACTATCAAATTTTGTTTGATTATACTTTATTCTTCTATAATCACATTCTTCTTTTACTTTTGTTTCTATCTGTAAATTTAATTTATCAACTTTTTCTTGTAATTGTTTATTATATTCTTCGGAATTATTATCATATTGTCTTTTTCCGAATCATTTTTTCAGTTTTCGCTCCAGCATTTATTTTATATTGTTTTTTCCAATACTTATCATAAATATCCTTATAAATTTCAAAATCAACCTTGTATTTTCCTTTATTTATACGACTTGTTTCTAGTGTATCTACCTTAAATATTTCTGGTAGTACGTCTTTTATATTTTTCTTATAATTGCGAATTAGAGAATATAAAAAAGTATGAATAGTATATACTGGATATTGATTTTTTGTCCTTGATTTTATTTCGTCTACAGCAGTGTTGGTATGTGTAATGCATATCACTTTTTTATCTTTCAATTCAGTAGAAATTCTATTTAAAAGATTTTTTAGAGATTCTGTTTTTCCACTTCCAGCTCCTCCTTGAATTAGAAAATTTTTATTGCAATTTATACATTCTATTGCTTTTTCTATAACATCTATTTTCCTATCCATATTAAACCCTCTTTTATATATTTTGGTACTTTCCAACGCACATTGTCATTTTTTAATGCTAAATAGTAAATACTTGAAGCAAACGAAGACTTACCATCTAATACAATTATTCCCTCTAGTCCTTTTATTAGTTTATGATTAGCATCTCTTTTTCCGTATATAAAATCAAATAATGAAATTTCTGAATATTTTAGCTTTCTGATATTCTCTTGCGTTAAGTTTTCTTCATTTCTTATTCCTTCAATAAAGTCTTTATATTGATAAATTAAATCAATATTAGTATTAATAAAAGCATCTTCAAAGCTTCTTGGATAATAGTTTGATTCTTCCAATTGATATGCTATCTTTATTTTTTCATCTACATTTTGCAGTTCTTGTGCATTTTCTACTAAATTATTAAACCATTTTTGTTTTATTTCACTATCTTCTATATTATTTCCGTCTAAATATTCTTTTATTGTAGCATTACTTGTAAAATAACCATCTTTAACCGAACATCTTTCTTTATTTTCTTTAATGCTATCTATGTCAGTAATAATTAAACATTTAATTCCCAAAAATTCAATGAATTTTTTGAAGGCCTTTGCATTAGCTCCCACTTCTAGAATAGTAATATTTTGGCTTAATAATAGCTGACTTTCTAATTCTTCTATTTCATTTTTATTATCTATTTTCTTTTCCTCTTCTTCTCTTTTTGCTTTAATTTCTTCCATAATAGCTTCATCATGAATGTTCATAAAATAGTGAATTAATATTCTTTCACTTATACCTTCTATAAAGATTACTTTATCAGCAAAGAATAATTCTGATGATTCTATCTTTAGATACTTTTTTACAAAGTTGTACAATTCTTTTTCTGAAGAATATAATTCTAACATTCTATCTTGAAAATTAATAATATTAACATTGTCTTCTTCCAACTTAAAATATTTCAAATTACTAAAATCACATTGAGATATCATATGAGGAGAATGTGTTGAAATAATTGTCTGCAAATGAGGTATTTCTTTTAAAATTCTGTCAACTTCTCTTGCAAATATGTATTGCATTTGTGGATGTGTATGTGCTTCTGGTTCCTCTATACAAAAAATATTAATGTCTCTTTTGTCTGTAAGGAACTTTGCTTTACTTATTTCAATATTTAATAATAAATATAAGATATTCATATAACCTAAACCATTTAGGTATTCTGGTAAACAATCATCTCTATCTCCATATACTACCTTTGATGAATTAGAAATTAAAGATTTGGATTCTAAATCAGATTCTACACGAATTTCTTTCATATTCAAAAAATTGTTAGCATTCCTTAAAAAAGGTTCAAAAAAACTACTATACTTGGTATCCAAATCACTATCTAATTTTAAAATAATTTCATTAAGTTGATTTACTTCTTCTGATAATAAATCATTTTGAGAGTTAAAATATTTAGTAGTTAATGATGATAATACACCTTTACCATTACCAAATTCTTCTGAACTTGAGACATCTCTTTTGGCATTAATTAGTTGGAAATTAATTAATTTTTTAACAAATTCTATATCTGTTTCAACTAATTTGTATCTATTTTCACTATTAATATCCTCTATATTTTCATAAATATTTACTTTATATTTTATAAATTCTCCAATTCTTTTACATATAAATTTCTTCTTTTCTTCTTTATTTAATAGTTCAGTCTGTTCTAATATTTTTTCCTTATCAATAATTGCTTCACACGCAATTTTCACAATAGTATTCTCTGCTTCTAAATCAGTAATAAACTCTGCTATATTTCTTAGATTATCTTGTTGTTTGTATTCTATCTCTAGTAGTAATCTTATAGAAAATTGATGAATATCAGTTTCATAATCAATGTTATATATTTGTTTTCTTAATTCTTTTGAAAAATCATTAAAGTCAAATCTTCTTTTATTATAAAAATAGTCCAACAGAATTAAAAAAGATGTTTTTCCTGTATTATTCTTACCAATTAACCATGATACATTTTCATTTAGGTTTAATTTACTATCTCTTAATAATCTAAAATTTTGAACTTGCATACTTTTTATTTTCATTATTTTTTTCTATTACCTCTCTTACTTTTAACATTCTCTAAATATGATTTCCTTATAATTCAATTTCATCTAAATCATTTGGAACATATACATTGCCCGAAAAATATTCTTTTGCTTCTTTAGTAAATAATCCTTTTCTCGTTTCTATATTATTATCAACACAATGCCATAGTAATAAATTCTTTATGTTTAAATTATTCATTACGATAGCAACATCTTTTACAGTTGAATGATTTTTTTCGTGTGGTTTTATTCTTTCCTTATATTCTTCTAGACACATTGCTTCATGTAATATCCAATCAAAATTTTTAATTCTTGAATATACATTTTTACTGCAAGGAACATCTCCTAAAAATGCTAATGTTTTCCCAGAATTTAGAATTGTTTTAAATCCATATTGTGTACATTCAATAGACTCTGTATCAATTGCCTCAACTTCATAACTTATAATATTATATTTTTTACCATCCTCGCAAAAATGATACTTCACTATTTCTTTATATAAATCTTTGTGGGCTTTATGAAATGTTTCTCTAATAAACATATCAATTATTTGTTTTATTTCTTCTGCACAATATATATTCAAAAATCCACTGTAATTGTATTTGCTATATTGTTGCATAATATATCTTAAAAGTGGAATAATCCCCCACAAATGATCTATATGTTTATGAGATATAAAAATATCATGTATTTTATTTATATCAATATTTTTCATTCTTAGATGATTTAATATTTGATTACCACTTCCAGTATCAATTAATAAATAATTTCCTTCATTATTTTCAAGCAACGCACTTAAACTATAACAATTTATTGTTATTCCACTACCAGTTCCTAAAACTATAATCTTTTCCATATTCTCCCTACCTTTTAATCATTTAAAATGTTTACAATTTCAATTGGTGCAATTAAGTTGTTGTTTTGATTGTAAACTGCTTTTTTAACATAAATTCCTCTTAATTTATTATCCATTTTATTCATTATTTCATCATAATCAATCCATTTTACATCCAAGATTTCTTCTTTATCATATTCAATATTTTCTTTAATTAATTTGGCATTAAAAACTATCATTACAAATAAATCATCTTCCAAAATTCTGTTAGCAATATAACAAACTCCATTTAACTCTACATCGCATCCTGTTTCTTCTTTAATTTCTCTAATTGCGCCTTGTTCTAAACTCTCATTAAAATCTAAATGTCCTGCTGGAAAATTCCATTTTTCATAGCATTTTTTTTGGGCTTCTTGTACTAATAAATATTTTCCATTTTTCTCTATAATTCCACCTACTATTACTTTCATAATTTCTTTCCTCCAACTATATTTCTTCTGAAATCCTTAAATAATATTCAATAATTCTTCTATATCTTATTTCATACTATTCTTAGTTTCTAAACTATTCCTAGATAGAATAAGTTCAATTTATTTACTGTATATAATGTATCATAAATTCCTTGAATTTACAATGAAATCGCCAATATTTCCAAACATATTCATCCTTACATTGTTACTATTCAGACTAGGAGAATAATAATAAACATGTAATGAAGCAGTTACTATATTGTAACTGCTTCATTATCAAATATTTTTTTATTAATTTATAGAAATCCTTACTTTGTTTTTGACAACATAGTATGAAACTTTTTATATTCAAATAGTTTTGTATACTTTCAAGAAAATTGAAAAATCCTGATATTTTCTGCTTTAACTTTACATGTCTTAATTCTCTTTCTGACATATTATTATCAAAAGGCATAAGGATAAACATTAAATGATTTTCCTTATATTTTTCCAACCTATTAATTAATTTTTTTTCTTCAGCTTTATAATATGCTGATTTTTCTTTTTTATTTTCTTCTTTTGCCTTACTAATTATTTCATCATATTTATTTAAATAATAATTCAATTCATCTTGAGTAAAACTATTAATATTATTTAATATTAATTCTTTTTTCTTGTTATTTAAATTATTAAGAAATTCTATCATTTCTATATTCCAACTATGAGATGTATTTTCATGATTTCCTTTTAAATATCTAGTAACATGTACATTACATTCAACATGCTTGCTACCATAATTGTATATAACTGGTTCATGATCATGTACCAATGTTCCTAAATATTGTGATAATATACCTGTTTTTTCTAAATCACTTTTGCTCTTTGTATTAGTAGCACATAATAATGTATGTTCATCTGTACTGTAATTTCTTACAGATATATTTCTATTGTTACATCTAGATGTAGTAGCATCATTATTCATTTTACAAGAATTTAATATTTTATCTTTAACCTTATTTAATATTTCTTCTAAATTAAAAGATAATTTTTTTATATGATTTACTATTGTTCCATTAGACATATTTATTTTTCCATGCGTAATATGATTAACAAAATCTGTTAATCTATCTATTGCTACAACATTATTTACATTTAAAATTGCACATAAAGTTTTTAATTCAGAACCATATTGTACATCTGATTGAAATTCTTTAGGTATAATTATTTTTCCATTTTTATTGGCATAAAATCTATACTCTGTAGCATTTACTTCTAAAGAGATATCTAATACATATTTTGAAATATATTTGTCAGTTATATTTCCAACATGTTGAATTATATGATTAAAATTATTGTTTTTTATATTTTCTTCAACATACTTTTTAGACAGATGTGTCCCTTTATGTCCTATTTGTCCACCAATTTTTTTACCACTTTTCTCTCTATTGTTTTAAATATCTTTTTTGTTAGGTTTAATATCTGATGAAGGTGGCTTGGAAGAATTATTACTATTATTATTTAATTGCTTTCTTAATCTATCATTTTCATTTTTTAATTTTTTGTTTTAAATTTCTAATTTTTTATTTTATCATTTAAAATATTAATTTCTTCACGATGTTCTTTTTTTAATTTTTTAACTTCTAACTTATACTTATTTTCGGTTTCTTTTTTTATATTTTTTACTTGAAGTGATAAATTATCACATTTATTCATTACTTCTTGTAATTGTCTATATAAATCAGAGATATATCCTTTTTCAGTCACAATTTATCACCTTTCTTTCAAATATATTATACTATATATTTGAAAGAATACAAATTAAATTTTTGTTATAAAAAATGGCTAATATGCAAAAAGGATTAAATATGAATTAAGTTATCCACATTTAACCTTTTTTGTTTATTTTGGGCACAATATTTATTAATTTTAAATGTTTTGTTTTTATTAGTTATCCACAAATACATAATATTGTTACTAAAATTTTAGATTCTAGTCTGAATAGTAACCTATTTACCACATTTTTATGTTAAATGCAACCAATATTGTTGCGTATTTACATAAATTATGCTATAATGTGTACTAATATAGGTAAGTCCTGTGTCTTAATACTTTTTTTTACTAATTAGTGAAAGGGAATTAACCTCTAGCTTTTTAGTTTAACTTATATAAAACCAATGCTTCAATAAAAGTGATAAGGAGGACAAATTATGTCATACGCTTTTGCAGGAGTTATTAACTCCGAATGGAATGAGGAGGTTGTGGAATATTTAGCTTCTAAATTTAATTCCGTTAATCCTCGGATTATAGTTCTATCTAAAACTGTGTTTATCAATGCAACTTTAGCTAAATTTGATAATGTGAGTTTTGTTATCAATGCAGGTGGCGAATGTCTCGAATTATCATTCGCAAAGGTTGATACAGATAAGATGGATTCTGTAATCCAAGAAATTCTAAAATGGGATGCGTTTACTAAATATCCATCTCGATTTTACGTAAAAGTAGATAAGGACACTTCACGTTCGATTTTGTTTGATACTGGCGTGCGTCAAGGACCTAAGTGCTTTAAGAGATATTTCCACAGGTATGAAACTGAGATAATTCGAATTAAAGACGAGTAACGATCGTGAAAAAAAATAGTCGCTTACTGTATAGTAGGCGACTATTGGTGTTTACTTAATTTATGGATCTAGGTCAAGTTTTTCACTTTTTTCGTGATATGGATTTTATATCACGAATTTTTCACTTTTTTCGTGATATGAATTTTTATATCACGAATTTTTCATTTTTTTCGTGATATAAAATTTTATTTTAGAAATAAATTAATATATTTTTCGAAAGCAAAAATTTGATTTCGGCTATACCCTGTTGTCTCCGTTATGATCCCTTTATCTAGTAATGCGTTAACTATTCCATTTATAGTCGTTAATTTTATTCCTGTAATTTCTGACATTTTATTTCTAGTTAGCACTGGTTCATCATATAATAAGTCAATTACTTTTTTTGCATTTTCTGGTTTTACAGGTAATTCCATTATAACCTTGTCCATTTCCATTGTTAACTCAACTACATTTCTAAATTTTTCTTTTGCTGTTTTTGATGTTTCAATAACCGCTTCTAAGAAAAATTTAATCCATCCTATCATATCGTTATTAGTTCTTACTCTTGTAAGCATATCGTAATATGTATCTTTATTTCTTTCAATATAATCAGAAATATATAAACAAGATTTCTCAAGCATTCCTTTACTTTGTATATACAATGGAATAAGTAACCTTCCTATTCTTCCGTTTCCATCTAAAAATGGATGTATAGATTCAAATTGATAATGCAAAATTGCAATCTTTATTAAGTCTGGTGTATCTATTTCTTCATTATTTATGAATTTTTCAAAATCTGATAAACATTCTGTAACTTCTGTATGTGGTGGTGGAACATATACTGCTGTACTTGGCATACTACCACCAATCCAGTTTTGTGATACTCTAAACTCTCCTGGTGTTTTATATTCTCCTCGAACTCCTTGCATTAATATTTCATGAATTTCTCTTATTAATCTAGTACATACTGGGAATCCATCTCTTATTCTTTCAATACCATAATTTGTAGCTTTAACATAATTTTGTACTTCTTCCCAGTCATCTCTTTTTTCTGGATTAATATCTGTTACATCTAATAAATCTTCTTCTACTGTTGTTCTTGTCCCTTCTATTCTACTAGATTTATTAGCCTCAATTTTTACATGCATTTTAATATATAAATCCACATTTGGTATTAATAGTGAATATGCATTTAATTCTCCAATTTGTCTATTTGCTTCAGCTAATAACTTATCCAATTTTGTGTCGTCCCACCCCCAGTTGAAATTTATTTTGCTTGGAATAAATGCTTTATAGTCATTCATTTTTACATATTCACCTGATTTATATTCTTCTAACTTCATTTATATCACCTCGTATATTCACTATTGATTCGTTGCATTGACATTAAGCTCTACCTTTTATAACTTTTACTCATCCTCATTTGTTAAGCTATTGTCTTCTAAACTATCGTCTTTTTTTACATAGTTTTCTAAATTTAATTCCTTCTTAAATTCTTCTTCCGTTGGCAAATATAATTTATACTTTGAAGCAAATATTTGATTATTATCTTCTGGAAAAGTATATTTTACAACTTGTTCACTTTTATCTGCACAAAGTACAATTCCAATTGGCGGATTGTCTCCTTCATTCATCATTTCTCTTGTATAATAATTTACATACATTTGCATTTGTCCTATATCCTGATGCGTTAAATCTCCTAGTTTTAAATCTATTATTACAAAGCATTTTAATATATAGTTGTAAAACACTAAATCTATAAAGAAATGTCTTCCATCAAAAGTTATTTTTTGTTGTCTTGATACAAAAGAAAAACCTCTTCCTAATTCTAATAAAAATTTTTGTAAATGGTTTATTATTGCTTGTTCTAAGTCTTTTTCATAGAAACTTGTTTTTCCTTCTAATCCTAAAAATTCTAATTCTCTATTAACATTCCTATTTTCTTCTTTTCGAACTATTTCCATTTTGGAAATAGTTGAATTTTTATCAAGTTCTTTCTCTTCATATATATTATTTAAATGCTTATTAATTGCGGGAACATTAACATCAAAAAGTTCACTCATACTCTTTTAAGTTAACCATATTGTTTCATCTTTTAATATTACATCTACATTAATTTTACCCTCATCAGTTTCATATAACAATATATTGCTTTCATTCATATTTTATCATCTCCATTAAAATATTTTAAGTAGGATATGTTTCCACATACCACTTATATCAGCATCGTGTACATATCATATTCAAACAACCTTTTGATTATTTTTATTTTTTTACACAATTTTTATTCAAAATATCGTTTTTTTAATTTGGGTAAAAATCAAAAAGTCTTATTTTTCAAGTCTTTTTCGATATAGTACTGCTACACACTCCACATGATATGTTTGTTAATTATGAATAGTTGCTTTTTATATGTTTGGATATAACTGACTATGTTCTTACATACAAACTGAAACAATATAATGTGTATTATGCATATATCAATTTTTATTTAAATTAATTAAAACTATATTCTCTTATTTCACAATTATCTGGCAAATATTTTTCCACCTGTCCATCTTCTGGTAATTCATTAAAATAAAAATGGATTGCCCTAGCTACGCCACCATGTGTTACTAAAAGTATATTTTGACCTCTATATTTTTTCTTGATTTCATCTAAAAATAAATTAACCCTTTTAAATAATTCTGGAACTGTTTCTAAATTATCGATTTTAACTTTAGAATAATAATTCCAATATTCCGTATAATAAAAATTATCTATTTTCGTATTTGTTAAAGCTCCACAATTTCTTTCTTCTATTCGATCATCATATATTACTTTTATCTTATTAGAATTTATAATATCACAGGTATGTCTTGTTCTTAAAAGTGGTGAACAAATAATCAAATCTAAATTTAAATTTTTAATTTTTTTAGATGCTTCCTGTGCTTGTTTTATTCCAATATTATTTATATCTTCATTTAATAATTTTCCATTATATATATCTAATCTATTACTATCTGTGTTTCCATGTCTAATTACATATAACTTCATTGTTACTTTTCCTCCTTATATCATTTTTGTAAAGTGTGTATATTCCTGTAAGTAATAAAATAAAATCACCTAATACCATGAACCAACTATGGTAATAAATATAATAAGAGCCGTATAAAATTCCTGTTGTTATTCCAGATATTCTAACTAATTTCATATTTGATTGCCATAGACAATATGATCTAATCATTGAACCAATTGTTGGTAATAGCGAAACCCACCCTGTCCATGAAAAATAACAATTTATCATAATTATTCCTTCAAAAATAAATAGTATTATTAAATATACAGATTTACTAAATTTATTTTTATTTATAAATATAAAAGTCCTTATTAAATTTATTATACTTAAAATTGCACCTGTAAAAGCAGATATTAAAAAATCATATATTGTTTCAAAAAAGCAATTTAATGATTGAACATATAATGATTTTTTTCTATCTTTAATACATATACTAATACACACTGCTAATAATGCTAAAATACTAAATACCATTTTTTATTTCTCCTATAATCTCTACTTTTTATTTTGTTTAGTCAACCCATACCACCTAATATGGTATGAGTAAATATATTCTCCTCAAACAACCTCCATAAAATTTTATCATTTTTTATAAAAATAAGTGTTTTTTTATCAAAAATATGCTTTTTTTTGATAGGCACTGAACAGTTGATTTTCGCCCAAATATAAGGTTTTATTTAAGATTTAGAACACATACGCATTCAACATGCGACGTAAAACAGCTTTCAACTTATCAACGCTCCACACTTCTTTTTATTTAACTACCGCGAATAGATATGTCAATCGTTATCCATTTTGTCTTATGGCTCTATGTTTATATTAGTATCTATATCTGAAAAGACTTTAACTTTTATACTTCTTTTCATTTCTTTAGAACGATTATTATTCTCATCAATATTAAAGACAAAATAGTCTACTTTACAATCAAATTCCGCAATTTGCATTTTTAATTCATCTAACTCTGCCTCATTATTTTTAATATTGTCTGAATTCAAAATAAAATTTAACACGTAAGGATCAATATTGTTGTTTTCATTTTCTCCAACAATTACCTTCTTTATTAAACATTTGTAAGCATCTTCATCAAAGTACTCAATTATATTTTTATTGCATTTCAAATTTTGTTTCATATTAGATACCCTATCATGTATTCTTTTCTCTGTTTTTGAAATTCCAGCATTTTTAGTAATATTTTTATTTACTTCTGCGAGTTTTTTATCTAACTCTGATTTTTTTTTAGTATATTCCTCTTCTGTTATTATTTCATTTAAACTCATATCTAATAATTTCTTTATTTGACTTTGTAAACTTTTTTCTTTTTCTTTAAGTGTTTGTATTGTTTCTAAAGTATTGTTCTTCTTTATTGCCTTCTCCACTTTTTCAAAGAAATCATTAACTATCTCTTGATTGTTTGCTAATAACATTTTATGTACTTCAATAAATGCTTTTTCTATAACGTTTTGTGGTATAACTTTACTATTGTTACAATCCTTTTTTCCTTTTTTTATAGCAGCCATACATTGCCATCCCACTTTGTCTTTTCCCCACTTTTTCCTAGAAATAACTCTTCCACAGAAAGCACATTCCATTGAATTACTAAAAGCATATTTTGTATTAAAATATCCTTCTTTAATTCCTGCATCACAACATGTTTCACGTCGTGTTTGCATTATTTCTTGAGCTTTATTCCATATTTCTTCGCTTATAATAGATTCGTGATGATTTTCCATATAATATTTATCTTGCTCACCCATATTAATTTTTCTTTTATGAGAAATAGGATCAATTGTATATGTCTTTCCCTGTAATACATCTCCTTTGTATTTTACATTTTTTAAAATGCCTCTAACACTTGATTCACTCCAGTTAGTATTACCAAGTTTTGTACTATAATCACTTTCTGTTAATTCCTTTGCTATTTGTGTTGCTCCGATATCCTTGAATATATCTATCATATATGTATTGAACTATTTTCTTTTCTTTGTCATTTACAGATAAAGTTTTTGTAATCGGATCGTAGTCATAACCTAAGCATCCATTAAATCCAATTAACTCTCCTCTTTCCATTTTAGCTTTAAATCCTAATTTTACGTGATTAGATATATTTTCACTTTCTTGTTGTGCAACAGAACTTAAAATGGTCAAAACAAATTCACTAGACATTTCTAATGTATTAATGTTTTCTTCAACAAAAAATACAGCTATATTTCTTTCTTTTAACATTCTAACATATTTTAAAGTATCCACTGTATTTCTGGCAAATCTTGATATTGATTTTGTAATAATCATATCAAATTTTCCAGCAAGAGCATCATTTATCATTCTCATAAAATCACTTCTTTTATAATCTAATGTTCCTGTAATAGCTTCATCAGCATACATATCTACATATACCCACTCTGAATTTTCTCTAATCTTTGACTTAAAGAACATTAGCTGTGATTGATAACTATTTCTTTGATCTTCATCATCTGTACTAACTCTTGCATAGGCTGTTACTCTTAATAATCTATTAAGAACACCTCCATTTCTTCGATCTACACGACCTTCAATTTTCTTTATTACTTTCACATTAGCAACCATATGTATAACCTCCATATAGCGCTTGTTACATCATATATTCTTATTTTATAGCGTTATTGATTTTTTTTCAACGTTTTAAGTCCAATTTATATATTTTTTAATTTCATAGTATTCTTGCTCTGAAATCATTTCCATTCTATATAAATAATTCAATAAATACATTTCTGTACTTGTTTTTATAACATTCTCCATATTTTATAACCCTTTCCAAAAGAATTCTATAAATCAACCTTTTATATGATTGCATCAAGCTCCTTTTATTTTTATATTTAGTTAATCTTTTGTGTTATACAATGTTTCTTCATTACATATCAATTTTTTCAATGTTTATTTTCATTTTTTCTTGATGATTTTCTTTTAAGTGTTTTGAATGTCCTACAACTAAACTTTTATCATGAGCCTCCATTGCTCCAGTATAAAAGGTTTCAATAGTAGAAACATCAAAGCAGCTTGTATTTCCCGAATTTATAAAATTATTAAAAGCTACTACTGCAAAAGCAATAGCTTGATTTTTAGTTAATGTACTAGGTATTTTATTCATTTAGATTTACCTCCATTCTTATAATTTCTTAAATAATTCATTTGTTCTTTATCTTCAAATTCTCTTTCTTCATCTGTTTTACATTTGTCTGTTCCTACTATTACTAAATACATAAAAATAGTAATTAGTAAGAAAATAATATATACTACCAAAAATGTTATCATTGCTATTTTATCTAACATTTTTATACCTCCAACTTTATATTTAAACTTGATAATAAATTGCATTTTCTATTTTTGTTTCATTAACAATGATTAGCTAAATCATTCACTGGAATTCCACCACTCCGCTAACAGCCGAGTTGCACCCTATACGATGAGTTAAGGCTATGCAAGTGTATCATTATAACTATTATGATCTTCGCCTTATAAGTGGCTAACTTATATTTTAGTATGAAGTTCTGCATCCTCATTTAAACTAGCTCCCATAATAGAACGTTTTTAATGAACCCATATTCAATTTTCAATGTGCTATCAAAAACATATTTTTTTGTTTTCTACTATTAACAGCGATTGAAAATTGAAAAGGTTATGGGCAAATTAAAATTTTTTTAATTTTTTTCTTTGGCTAATTTATCAGCAAATCTTTTATTTTTTATAACTTTTATTGCATATTCAATTAAAATGCTTTTTAAATCCTCATCTATTTCCTTATTTTTGTTTTGCGAATATTTATTTATCATTGGCATTATTTTATCTATAACAAATACAAGTGTTGCTTCATCATATCTTGCTTTTACTAATAATTCATAAAATTTTGTTTTTTCCATATAACTATTCCTCCATGTATCTTCTTAAACTTAAAACAGCTCTCAATTTTAATTGCTTTACTGCATTTTCATTTGAATTTAATTTTTTAGCGATTTTAGCAAGAGAATTTTTGTTAAAATAATAATTTATAATTACATATCTTTGTTCTGGAGTTAATTTATCAATTGCTATTTTTAATTTTTCATAATCTCCTTTTATGTTTTCAAATGGTTTATTATCATTTTTATCTTGAATTTTAGACCATTCTACATAATTAATTTTTTCTTCTCTCTTTTTTATAACTTCAAGATGCCTCTCATAATCAAGTTTTTTATGTAATAATGCTATTTGCATATAATTTATAAATTTTGCAAATACAACATCATCTTTAAATTCTTCATTAGACATAAATAAAACCTCCTAGTTACTCAAATTTCAAATAATTTGAATAACAGGAGGACCTCTACATTTTCTGTATATAGACATTAAAAGAGCAGAAATGTCCGTTAACTTTTTTCTGCTCTTTCTAAAATATGAAATTATTTTGACTAAATCCAAGACAATCCTCAATCTACACACCTCTAAATGCGTAGATTTTTAGAACATAAACATAAACATTTCTATAAAGCTACGCCAAAAATCTCTCATATTTTTTTCTTTTAGCATGTTTATGCTTAATTAGTACATAGAATGGAATTGTGTCATATATAAAAATAAAAGCACACAATAACACTTTAAAAGTTAATGTATGCTTTCTAAATTATTTTTATATATTAAATAAAAATCCATCTTATTCCTCCCTGCTTTTAAATAACATCATTGGTAATTTGATGGATTCCTCTTTCGCTTTAATTTTATCGACATATTATCACATTTTTCTACAAAAAAATAAAATGCTTTGTAAAATATGAAAATTGCTATACAAAAAAGTCAATTTCTGCTTTTTATATATAAAATTTGCTATTTTGTATAATAATTATATTTATTAAAATATATCTTTTATTGATATTTTATAATGATAATTCATGAAAAATAATGATTATTTGTGATATATATACTTCTTTTCTGTATTTTCAACCATAATATAACACATTTTATTTGCAAAATTTGTCGAACTTTGTAAATAAAACAAAAAATATGCAAAAAGTATCTTTTTACTTCTTGCATATAAATAACTATTCTATGAAAATTAAATTTTAAAGTGTATTATTTAGAGTTTCTATTTTTTTCAAGCCATTTTTCAAATTCATTTTCACTTAATCCCTTTTTTATTCTTTTTAACTCATCATAGATAATCTTATAATCATTTACTGGTTTCTTTATATATCCTGCAACTTCTAATCCATCTCTTATAACAGCTTCTTTATAATCAGCAGATATTACTAAAAATTTAACTTTATTATTATCATTGAAATACTTTTTTATAATATCTAACCCAGTATATTTATGATTTCTCATAAGATCTGTTATAACAATGTCTGGTTTTAATTCTTCTATCATTTTAATCTCATCATCATCATTATTTGCTATTCCAAGTATTTCAATATCATTATATTTTTCTAAATATTCTTTTATAAATTTGCAAATGTGAACATTGTCATCTGCAATTATAATTTTAATTTTGTTCAACATATTAAAATTTCCTTCCTTTAATTCATTATTTATCTGTATTATTGTTTCTTTAGCTGCAATATAAAAAATGTCTTTCAAATTTCTTTCAAAATATTTATTTATATCATATACATAATCAAATATTTCTTCATATATTTTTCTTTTCATTTTTTTATCAATTTTATTATTATTCTCAATATCTTCTAACATCTTTTTTATTCTATTTCCACTACTGTTTTTTATAATATGTAATAATAATTCCCTAAAATTCTGTTTTTCACAAACTCTTTCAATTACATCAAATTTTATTTCTTCCATTTTTCCCCTACTCTTCCTAATTTTTTCTTCTTTTGGTTTGAATAGTCTACCAAAATTAGCAAATAAATATTGTAAAATATAGCATAATAACTATTGTGAAAGGATTTAATTTATTATGAAGGTAAAAAAATTAAACGGAAAATCAAATGTATTAGGTAAAAATGTTAAAAAATATAGAGAATTAAGACACTTAACTCAAAGAGAATTATCGGACAAAATTGCTCTTTTAGGTGTAGATATATACCATTCAGATATCTCTCAAATTGAAAATCAAAAATTACTATTAAAAGATTTTGAAATTATAGCTCTTTGCAAAGTTTTAAATATATCTTATGAACAATTATTTGAAGATACTGATAATATATTTGATTAGTTATTTATTGCTGGTTTTTACAATTTTATTAATTATAATATTTTTGATTAATTTAATCAAATACTTGTATAGAATATGTTGTTAATCATATTCTTTTTTATTTTCCTCCTTTCATAATTTTTCATATTTTATTGCCCCTATTTAGCAAATTTTATTACTACTTTTCTATTCCCTTTTTATTATAACACATTCTCTCAAAATATTGAACTATTTTCGAAAATTCTCTCAATTTATTGAGAGGTTTTAGTAACTAAATTTGATAAAATTATTTAAGTTTAGAAAGGTCGTGAAACTATGGAATTTTCAGATGTTGTCGCTTTAAAGATAAAAGAATTAATGAAAGAAAAAGATATTTCCACTTATGGACTTGAGAGTCTAACTGGAGTATATAGTTCAACAATTACATTATTTCTTAATAGAAAAACTAAAACAATCAGACTTGAAAACTTATTATATATTTGTGAAGCTCTAGGAACTAATTTGTCAGTTTTTTTTGCTGATGAAAGATTTAACGAAGCTGAAGCTCAAAATTGGCTTAAAAGAAATAAAGAAAAGTAATAAAAATTATCTATTACTTTTCTTTATTTTTTATTTAAAATTTTTCTTTATAATCTAAATACCAAATTGACTATCTAATTTTTGTCAAGTCCTTTTTTATGGATTTATTATATTATTTTTTTGTATGGCAAACAAGCGAAAACGATATATTTTTTTAAAAATTGTATCTTTTTCACTTCTTTTATGATAAAATTAATTTATGATTAGTTTTCTAAGAATTGTTTATTATTTTTGCACATAGAATATAACATTCTTAGAATTTTTGTAGAACAAGCAGTTAGGCTTTCGTAATAATGTTTGCCTTCTGCTTTTTTATTTTGGTAATAAATATATACTGGATGTTCTGGATAATTTGAAGCACCAAGTTTTACTACCATTTGGCTACAATTAAATAATATATATCGTGCATATTTGTTTCCTCTTTTTGATATTGCTCCTTTCACATTTATACTTTTTCCAGATTGTTTTATTGTTGGATCAAGTCCACAAAAAGCTATTAATTGTTTTGGACTATCAAACCTTGTTATGTCTCCTAATTCTCCAAGTATTTCTGCTGTCAATATTTCTCCAATTCCGTAAAATGAATTTATTATTTCATAATATGGAGATTTTTTTGCTGTTTCTATCATTTTATCTCTTAATTCATTTATCACATTATTATTGTTTTGTACTATTTTAGCCATATCTGAAAGATTCTTGACATCTTTATGCTCTTTATCAACTCCTGGATATGAGTTGGCTGAAGCTATTTTTATTGTTTCTGATAATCTTTTATAGAAATTTAAATTTCTTCCATTAGTCTTGTATAAATTATTATACAATGCATCAATTCGTTTTTCTTTCACTATTTCTGCGTGTGGAAATTCCTTAATAAAATTCAATGCTGTATCATCATAAATTCTTGTTGATTTAAAGATTTTTTCTAGCTCTGGAAAGCATATATTTAATAGCCTTTTATATCTATTTTTACAACTAACATTCTGTTGAAGTAAATAAAAATATTGTCTTGTCATTGCTTTTAAATTAGCATATAAATCCTTTTTAGATAACTCATGATATTCTACTTCATTTACAAAAAATAACTTTGCTAATCTGTAACAATCCTTCTTATCTGTTTTTGTTTTTCTAATAGTGTCATAATTATTTTTAGTAGTTAGACTATTGATAACTAAAGTATTAAATCCGTTTTCTTTAAAATATCTTTCTACTGGTAAATGATATGTACCTGTTGATTCCATAAATACTGTTATATTTTCTGGACTAATTTCTTTTATTTCTTCTTTTGCTTTCTCAAAATCTTCTAAGTTATGTTTTATTTCTTTTGTATCAATAAGTATCTCTCCATCACTATTCATAAGCATTATCATACTTTTATTTTTAGCAACATCTACACTTAATACTGTTTTCAAAATTATTCACCTACTTTCTTTTTGAACCTAAGTCTTTTACCTCTACTATTATTTCATCATGCTTGTTATATAGAGTCAAAATTGCCCTCACTATCTAAAACTAAATTAATAATAGGAATAAAAGCCGAACTGTCAATTTGTTAGATTCTATGACCTCTGTAATTTGATGTTCTAACTTAAATTCTTTGTAAATAATTTTACAACCAAAAAAATTAGATGTAAATTCATTTATTTACATCTAAAAGTATACATGTAATTTATATGTTTTGAAAATTTATTTTATTGAAAAATAAGCGGTTCAATATTCCAAGCAAACCAAAAAGGATAATATAAGAAAAACATACCCAAAAAGCTTAAAAGTATATACCATATTACATCACTCTTACCTTTTACAGGCTTTTTTAAATGCTCTCCAAAACATAATGAAACTATTTGCCAAATAATATATCCGATTAATGCACCCATTGTATTAGCAATTAAATCATTGACATCAGTTGTACGGTTCGTGATTAATTGAGATATTTCTATCATTAATGAAAAACCTGCCCCTAAAAATAATGTTTTATAAAATTTACGATAGTTCTTCCAAATAAAAGGAACTAAAAATCCAAAAGGAACAAGCATTAAAATATTTAAGTAAAAAGTTTTCTCTATGATGTTAAAAGGGATGAGATTAATATTAGCTTGAATAATTGATGTATTATCTCCACCTTTTGGTGCATAAAATATATTTGTTAAACCTCCTGCACCAGTTAAATCATATACTTTCCAAAGATATAAAACGAAAATTAGCATTGCTAAAATTGATAAATGATACCCTTTCCTTTTTCTTGCTGTAAAGTAAATAGTACACGGTAAAACAGCACATAAAATGCTATATATCACTTCTATAATAATCATCTCCTTTATTTTAACTTACTTTTTCAAATAATCTGATTCATCTATTGTTTTTAAAACATAATTAACATCATCATATCGTGAATAATTAGATTGTGAACCTAAACTACATATCAAAAATTCTTTTCCATGCTTTTTATATAATACTACTAAATTAAAATCATCAGATAAAGAACCTGTTTTTACACCAATTACATTTTTGTTATAATATTCTGATGTAGGATCAAGGAATGTATTTGTATTTTTCCAAGTCTGCATGCTACCATCTGGTAAAGTTGCTGTATATGAAGTTTGAGAAACTATATCCTTAAACCATTCATTCTTTAATAAATCCATTACAACTTCTTCTAAGTCTAATACAGTTGTATGGGCTTCTGTATCAAATCCACTTGGATCATATAAAATAGTATCCTTATAATCATTTTGTTTTAAATATTCATTCAAGTTTTTCATAAAGACTTCTATTCGCTCTTTGCTAGTAGTAGCTTTAGGAGATATAATGCCTCCACAATAATCAGCTAATACATAGGCTGCATCATTCCCTGATGGTACTAACATTGCAGCAAATAAATTTTTAACATAATATTTCTTTTCTTTAATGTTTGCAACAGATGAACCTTGTTTTGTTAATGAAATTGCTTCATTTTTTGCCAAAACTACATCATCTAAATCAACGAGTGTTGTTGCATAGTCAATAACAAATAATTTAGCTAAACTTGCAGGAGTTTGTTGTTCATTTGCTCTTTTAGAAACAAAATCGTTATTATTTGAAAGATCAACCGCTATCAATGATTTTGCATTATATGAATCTGGTATAGTATATCTGTTTATAAAACTATTTATTTTATTTTTTGTATCTCTAAAATTTTCTGGTTCAATCGCCCAAGGTATAAAAAATCTTCCAAGTATTATTATTGCAAAAAAAACTATTACTATATACTTTGCTTTTTTCTTTTTATTACAACCTCTCATTTATAAATTCTCCTTTAGCATATTATAACATATATATATACAAAAACAATTAATTTTTTATTAAATTTATTTCATTTACTAATATAATTTCTTATACAAATTACTAATTCTTGTTACGATTATATAATAAAAGGTAGATAATTTCAACTGGTTATCTACCCAACTTATTGGAATTTTCAAATTAGTCTTTGCAAATAACCTTTGAACCTTCACCATCAATTACAATTCCCTGACGGTTGTTAATTGGGCATAGATTCAAATCCGAAAACTCAGTCATTATTTTCTCGGTAACTTTCTTAAATGGTGCTGTAAGATAATGCGGAAGAACATAGAAATCAATCAAATCAAGCCCTGCATCATCTTCTTGTGAGTAGTCCTCCGGCTTTTCATCCATTTGCTCGATATATTGGATGCTTGGAGCGCATATAATTGCGCCTGCCGACTCGCCGATCATCAATTTTCCATTTGCCAATTCCTTTTTCAGTAGCCCATCAGTTCCCGTTTTACGGAGCTGGTCCATAAGAAAGAAAGAATTTCCGCCGGTAAAATATATCACATCTGCTTCTTCAAAAACAGACTGTATCGTTGAATAAGCCTCCGTTGAAATATCAATTTCAGTTACGATTGCTCCCAACTTTTTGAATAATTTTCGAGCCGAGCCGACATAACCGGTGTAGCCTTCACGCAGTGAAGCTGTTGGAATAAATGCGACTTTCTTATTTTCAATTTCTTCCTTTATCAGACTTCCTACACTTGAAAAGTGCGAACATAAAAATAGTTTCATCAATATTCTCCTTTATAAATTACTATTTATCATTATAATAAACTACTAAATTTTTTACTATATTTATCAATATCTTTTGTACTTTGACTAACAATATAATCTGTTACTTTTATTTTTAATCTTTCTACTTCATCATTTGTATAATTCTTATCATCTACATTTATTCCCGCTTCATTAAATAATTGAATATCTTTATTTGAAAATTGCATCGTTTGTTCCCTCTTTCATTTATTGTTTCATTAAAATTATACCTTTTATTTCTGGGTGTAATAATCTTACAAAATCTATTGCATCTTGCTCTGTTCCAACTACACTACCATAATGAATTGGAATTGCTATTTTAGGTTTTATTTCATTTATTAATTGTGCTGCTTCTTTAAAATCCATTGTATATGTTCCTCCAACTGGAACAAAAGCTACATCACATTTTACTTTTTTATTTTCTTCTGTAATATCTGTATCTCCTGCAATATAATATCTAATACCATTTATTATAATAATAT
>ENA-OOXC01000318-OOXC01000318.1-human-gut-metagenome-genome-assembly--contig:-NODE-318-length-38702-cov-5.813724_pt1 | contig 38702 bp, 54 predicted proteins | sample MGYA00241578_ERZ501325 | MGnify/ENA primary metagenome ERZ501325 (study PRJEB25962, sample SAMEA2042737) | human gut metagenome | biome: human gut; feature: human-associated habitat; material: faeces...
TACGGATACCTTCTGTATTTGCGATAACAACCGGTTTACCACCTTCCATAACGGCTACACAACTGTTTGTTGTACCTAAGTCAATACCAATAATTTTGCTCATAACGCATTTCCTCCTATATTTCTATATCACTATGATTTTCTATTACAATATTTATTGAACTACTGCTACCATGCTGTGTCTTACGACTGTATCACGGTAGGTATAGCCTTTCTGTAATTCCTGTGCAATGATACCTGATTCGTATTCATCGCTCTCCACCTGCATTACTGCATTGTGAAGGTTGGGATCAAATTCACAGCCAACAGCTTCGATCGGCTTAACTTCCAGCTTATCAAGTTCTGTCATAAGCTGTTTGTATACCATAGCCATTCCTTCTGCAAAAGGCTGTTTCTTCTCTTCCTCACTCAGTCCTGCCAGACCTCGCTCAAAGTTATCAACGACCGGAAGAATCTTTTCGATCACACTCTTGGCACCAGTCTCGAACATTGCTGTCTTTTCCTTATCGGTACGCTTTCTGAAGTTCTCGAATTCTGCCATCTGACGCTTTACTCTGTCTTCCAGTTCATCGACTTTATCCTGAAGCTTGTTATCCTTCTTACCAAAGAAAGATTTCTTTTTATCGGATTTGTCATCTTTGCTGTCAGTCTCTTCTTCACTCTTCTGTTCTGCATCTGACTGCTGCTCTTCCTCTATCTCTATCTGAATTTCCTCCTGAGGTTCTTCCTGAGATTCTGTCTGGGGTTCTTTCTGGGTGGTGTCCTCTTGTTCGAGGTCTTCGTTTAAATTCTTTTCCTTATTGTCCTCCACTCTTACTCGTCTTCCTTTCTATCTGTTTTATGCTTCTATTTTATGTTTCTTTGTCATCATCTTTTTTATAGATAGTATCCAACTGGCTCTTGAGAGTCGTCAGAGTACTGATTACCTTATCATAATCCATTCGTCTGGGTCCGATGATTCCTATCGTTCCTTTCACGCCTTCTTCGAGTTCGTAAGTTGCTGTGACTACGCTGCAGTCCTTCATGGTCTGAACCGGTGTCTCATTACCGATATACACCTGAATGCCGGTGTTGTTCTCATCTGCCATTGAATCCTGAACCAGCTCTGTCAGCATCTGTTTCTCTTCGAGGGTGTTGATCAGTTCGCTTGCTCTCTGATTATCAGAAAGCTCCGGATATTTGAAAATGTTATTCGCTCCGCTGGTATATATCTCAATGTCATCATTTTCTCTGATCACGGCTGCTACTGCATCCATCACTTCTGCGATAATGCCATCATAGATACCTGCCTGCTGCTTGAGCTTCGTAATCATCGCCAGATTGATGTCTTCAATTGGAAGTCCGTTCAAATTGGTATTCAGCAGAATGTTCAGCTTCAACAATGTCTCATCATCCAGTGATTTTTCTACATGAATCATGTTATTCTTGATCACATTGCCTTCTACTACGATGGTCGCCAGCAACTGTCCCACATCAACTCTGGATAATTGCAAGAACTTGATCTTGTTCCCCTTTACCTGGGGTGCCGTTACCAGTGTGGCATAATTCGTATTGACTGCGAGCATCTTCGCCATCTGCTTCAAGATGGATTCCATCTTGTCTTCCTTCTCAAGGAGCATCTGATGCATCTCCTTGACTTCCTGTGCTGCATGATCGAGCTTCTCCTCTTTCTCTGCAAGCATCTGGTCTACATACAATCTGTAGCCCTTATCGGAAGGGATTCTTCCTGCGGAGGTATGTGGCTGTACGATATAGCCTAACTCCTCCAGATCAGCCATTTCATTTCTTATGGTCGCAGAACTTAAATTCAGATCCGTATACTTGGAAATCGTTCTGCTTCCGACTGGCTCCCCTGTCTCCAGGTAGTTTCTGATGATTGCCTGCAGAATCTTCAATTTTCTCTCATCCAAATCCAATCCTGCCACGCTCCTTTCATGAAACTTATCAGCGCCATATCTGATTAGCTGTTGAGATTTGTTAGCACTCGTTTAAGTGGAGTGCTAATATCTTCATATAATAAGTTACTACTTATCGTTTTTGTTGTCAACAATCTTTTCCAATAATATTTATAAAAAAAACCTAAACTATTGTAACTATTCAGAATCTCCTGCGCAATTGCCAGAATGCCACTGCACTTGCCGCCGCCACATTTAAGGAGTCTACTCCGCATGCCATAGGAATCCGCACTGTATAATCACCTTCTATTGTAGAGGAAGCAAGCCCATCTCCCTCTGTTCCAAGTACGATTGCAAGCTTCTCTTCCTTTTCCAATGCAGGATCATCTATGGATACAGAATCATCCCTCAGTGCCATAGCTGCTGTCTTAAATCCCATTTTCCTGATAGAATCTAGTCCATCCTGATCCAGATATGTCCACGGAATCTGAAATACTGTTCCCATGCTGACACGTATTGCCCTTCTATATAAAGGATCACTACATGCAGGGGTCAGAAGTACCGCATCCATCTGCAGGGCTGCTGCGGAACGAAATATGGCTCCGATATTAGTAGGATTCACTATATCCTCTAATACTGCAATTCTGTGCGCATTCTGACACACCTCCTGTACTGTGGGAAGCTTTGGACGGTACATGGCACACAGCATGCCTCTTGTCAGTGCGAAGCCCGTCAGCTTCGTCAGTACCTCATATTCTGCCGTATATACGGGGATTTCACCGCATCGGGATAGGATGTCTTCTGCCGCACCTTCTATATGTCTTCGTTCACACAGACAGGATATTGGCTCACAGCCTGCATCCAGTGCTCGTTCTATCACTCTCGGGCTCTCAGCGATAAATATACCCGGCTTCGGCTCATATAAGTGCCGCAGCTGTGTCTCGTTAAGTCTGGCATATATGTCCAGCTCTGGACTTGTCAGATCGGTGATTTCCATAATGTCTGCCATAATGATACCTGTACCTTTCTCTCATACCTGTAATGTCAACTGCTGACATCCATTCTGTAGGCTATTGTAGCATAACGACTGTTTTGGAGTCTAGCCTTCTGTATCATGATGCCGTCTTTTGTATACCCAGACCGAGATCACAGCAGCAATGACCTCCGTAACAGGGAATGCAAGCCATACACCATTGGCTGACTGCATCGCTGCCGGTATAATAAGGAACAGATATCTTGCCAGGGAGATAACCAGGGAAGGAGTACCCTTACCCAGTCCTTCCAGAGCACCCTGACAGGTTACGGAGACTGCTGAAATGATAAATCCAAGACTTATCATGCGCAATGCATCTATTCCTAATACTATCGTATCGGGATTTGTTGTGAAAAGACCGATCAGCCAGCCCGGTACCGCCCAGCACAGAATCGTTCCTGCTGTCATGATCACAACCGCCATAACAAGCGCTGTATAGAAAATATGTGTCACACGTTTATGCTCTCCTGCGCCGTAATTATAGCCCACCAGCGGACGAATGCCCTGAATGATTCCGCTTACAGGAAGGTAGATAAAGGACTGCAGCTTATAATATGCGCCAAATACCAGCACGTAGCCCTGTCCGAATACGGAGAGGATGCCATTGATCACTGATAAAAGCACAGAGGATAATGCCATGTTCAGGGCAGCAGGTACTCCGACAGAATACAGCCTGCCCGCAATTGCACTGTCCCATTTCACATTTTGCAGATTGATCTTAACAGGAATCGGACGGCAGAAATAGAAGCCAAAATAGCATAGCAGTGTCAGCACCTGTCCAATGCCTGTCGCCCAGGCTGCACCTGCTGTTTCCATTCTCGGGAAAGGTCCGATACCAAATATCATAAGCGGATCTAATATAATATTGGCAATAAAACCTACCATCATACTGATCATGGATACCTTCATTCTGCCGACTGCCTGGAATATCTTCTCATAGGTGATTCCCACTGTAACAATAGGTGCAAAAGCAAAGGCAATATTGGCATATACGATTCCAAGTCCCAATACTTCACTGTCTGTAGTGAACATACCGAGGAAATGCGGCATGATGATGCGATACACTACGGTAGTGAGAATACCGTGCAATAAGCTGAGCGCTGTTCCAAGTGACGCTGCGATATTAGCCTTGTCCTTCTCAGCTGCTCCCATATAAAAGGCGATCAATACGTTGATTCCGACTCCGAAGCCTACGGAGACTGCCGTTACTACAAGCTGTGCCGGGTAGACCAGTGACAGGGCTGTCATGGCAGCTTCGCTCACCTTGGCGACGAAGTAACTGTCTACTATATTAAACAGCGAATTTACCATCATAGACAGCACCATTGGCATGGACATGGAAAACACCAATGGAATTACTTTCTTTTCTTTCATAAATGTCTGATTCATAAATTTCTCCCTTCTGAATTATCCTGCTTTTCCTATACGCAGTAAAAAAGGACTATAACTCTACTGTTTTTCTCAGAAACAGTAAAATTTATAGTCCCATTTAGACAATTTTATGTGCTTTAGTAATATATCATGTAAAAATAATTTATGCAAGTAGTATTTTATTATTTATTTCCTTCTAAAAATGTCAACATTAAAATCGACATTTTTTCGTGTTTTTATCGTTTTGCCGTTTTGCACAATACGTAGCCTGTTTTATTGTATATTTTCACTTTTAGGCAGCGCAGTAGTAAGGCTGCCACTGCTGCCAGCCTCTCACGCTCCCTGTATCCGTTGTTATGCAAGCTGCTTTACCTCTTCCTTGAATAATTCCCCCGCTGAATGGTAGCCATGTATTTTGCGTGGGTATCCGTTTATCCAGTTCTCTATACTCTCTACCTCTTCCTCTGTCCTGTCGTCAAAATTTGTGCCTTTCGGTATCTTCCGGCGTATCATCTTATTTGTTACCTCATTTGTGCCACGTTCCCAGCTACTATAAGGGTGGCAGTAATATACCTTTGTCCGCTTTTCTCCCTCATTGATAATAGAACGCTGCAAGCCCTCTGCGTCTGCAAACTCGCTGCCGTTGTCTACTGTGATTGTCTTAAATACCCGCTTAAACATATCAGCGCCCCATTTTCTTTCTAATCTATCCAGCGCCGCTACTACTGCCTCGTCTGTATGGTCTGGCAGCTTAAATATAATCTCGTTTCTGGTTTTCCGCTCTGTCAGCACCAGCAGCGTATTTTTTGACTTTCCCCGCTTGCCTAAAACGCTGTCCATTTCCCAGTTGCCGAACTCTTCCCGTGTATCTATCTCTTTCGGGCGTTTGTCTATGCTCTCTCCTGCTGCCGCCCTTTTCTGCTGCCTCTGTACTTTCTTATAATTTCTCTTCTTATTCTTCTTTACTGGCAAATTCTTATTAGACAGCTTAAGGAAAATACCCTTGTCAATGTAACTGTATAATGTTGTTACACATACTGTTACGGAAAAGTCCCCCTCTTTCCCCTGTGCTTTCAATTCTCCCAGTACCGCAGCTGGGCTGTAATCTTCATTTACTATTTTATCCTCTATATAATTTGCGTATGCAATATCGTTGCCTATTTTAAGCTGTGTCCCCCTTGCCTTTAAGTTTTCCTCTGCTTTCATTTGTGCCTTGTTTGGGCTATAACTTAATGTTTCTGTATAGTCGCTATTTCTGTGCATATATTCCCCTCGCTTAAGCTCATTGTAAATAGTGCTGCGGTGTACTCCCAGCTGTTCTGCTATCTCTATCACGCTATGCCCTGCTTTTTTCAATGCCTCAATACTTATACGGTCTGTCCATGTCAGCTGTCGGCTGCCTTTCTTATTCGCCATTTCTGCTCTACCTCTCTTTCGTTCCTGTTCTTTCCCCATATACGACGAAAAGCCGCAAACTCTTTTACAAGTCTGCGGCTTATGCCTTTACCTATTTACAACACTTTTTACAAGCGGTGTATTTCTTCTTTGCTTGGCTTAGCGGTATGCTCTTTGGGTTTTTCATTCCCGAACAGTTAGGCTTACTATGGTATTTTTTGTTGCTACGGTCTACATATACTGTAGTTTCTCCCGTATGCTGGCTTACGCTGGGCGTTGCGTCCTCGATTACGTCAAGCTCTATATTGCACCCGAACGTCTGTACCCCCCCCCCAGAAATTTCCAGTATTTCTGCGGTGTAGCGGGCTTTCGGGTACTTTCTCGCTAAGTCCCCCGCCAGCTCTGCCGATAGATTGCCTATTACCTTATCGCCCCACTTTACGTATGCGGCAGGCTCTCCGTTGTATGTATACTTTTCTACTGTAATATCTTCACTGCCGGACATTCTGCTTAAAATATCCTGCCTGTTTTCTCCGTCCTCATTATTGAACGTCACGCCTACTACTTTCGTTCTGATTGTATCTAAAATTCTGCCGCCAGATGCAGCGGCAGGCGCTGGCGTTCTGTTTCCGTTCTCTTTTCCTGCGCTTTTCTTTTTCAGTCCAAAATAGGCGCATACTGCCGCAACCACAATGCAGCCCGCCCCACCTGTTATATTTCCAGACGGTAGCGCCGTTAAGCCGCTTACTGCAAATAATGCAGCCGCTGCCAATAAAATTACCTTTTTCTTTGTCATAGTAAGCCCTCGCTTTCGTTTCTACTTCAATTCTAAAATTTCATCAGCAGAGGCGTTAAGCTCTCTGCAAATTTTCGCCAGTGTTATTGCGTTTGGCGTAAGCTCGTTGTTTTCCCAGCGGCTTATATCTTTCTGGTATACTTGCAGGCGCTCTGCAAGTTCCTTTTGCGTCACGCCTGCCGCTTTTCTCGCTGTTTTAATGTTTTCGCCTAAATTCATGCCTTACCTCTCTTTTCTCTTGCCCTCAAAATGAAAGCAACCAGCAGCTTTACCAGTCCTACTGCTACTAAAAATACTCCTAATTTTAAAAGCATACTCTTTACTCGGCTTTGGGTTTGTGTTATATTTCTTATAGGCGGCGGGCTTATCGCCCGCCTGTTGGTTAGGGCTTTCGCCCTAACCTATGTACTTACCAATTATGATAAGTATTGTTCCTATGATTAAGTCTATCACTGCACTGATTGCCAATTCTTGCCAGTTGATAGGCTTTTTCTTTTGTTTCTTTTTCTTACCCATTGTGCCGTTTCTCCTTTCCAGTGGCTTTGCCTCTTATTTGTTCTTATCTCCTTTCCATGATTTTATTATATACCTTTTTCGGTATATTGTCAACACTTTTGTATAGATTTCTAAGAAAATTGCAAAAAAATAGAGGGCAGACAGCGAACCGCCCACCCTCGAAAACTTAAGCTAATCTTGTGGCATAATCTAAGCTAATCCAGCCTGCGCCACTCTTCAAGCGTCCCCAGCCAACGCTTGCACCCTGTCCGGCTTTCACTTCCACAATGGTAAATACTCCCTTTCCTGTGGTTTCTCCCGTCTTTGCATAGTTCGTGCCTGCTCCTGTTCTGATATTAAGGTCTAAAATATCTACCTGTACGCTAAACGGAACGCCTGCGCTTGCCTGCTGCCCTGCTGCGGTATATACCGCCTTGCCGTTATCATCATATACAGTATAGCCCGCCTTGCAAGCGCTCTTTGCATTTTCCAGCAACGTAAACGCCCCCAGCTGGCTTGCTGCGTCCGTCCAGCTCTTGCGCACTCTGTAATACTTTGTACCGTTTCCTGCTGCATACTTTTTATAGTATCCCTCGCCGTACTCTGCACGCTTTTTCTTTACTGTTTCGCTCTGGTCTGCTGGCTTTTCATATCCAGTAAGAACGGCATCAGATGCAGCACGCACGCTGCCCGCCTTTTTCAGTGCGTCCATTACTGCTGTGTATCCCTGCAATTCTTCCCATAAAAAGCCCAGCTGCATATTAAGGTCTGCAATGGATACGCCCGCCTGTTTTGCATGATTAAGCAACGCTTGCTTTCTGCTCCAATACGTCCACTGCGCCAGCCCATAGCCTGCACTGTCCTTTACAAAATTGCCATAGCTGCCATTATCCACCGCTGCTGTATATTCTGCGTCCGTCTTACCCAGCTTATTGTTATAGGTGTTCTGTAAGTTGTTCGGCATAAGCCCGCTTTCAGTATACAGATTACCCATAATACCAGCCACGGCATAAGCATTTAAGCCCTTTCCTGTAAGAAAATTCCAGATTGTTTTTTCATTGCCGCCCTGCGGTGTTTCTGCCTGTCCGCTGATTTTACGCTTAAACTCGTCCCATGTGTGGGCGCTGGTGTTATATACATACGGGTTAGGGCAAATCTTGCCCGTTACGTCGTAATGTCTGATTACATGAGATGCAGGCACGCCGTATTTATTCATAAGGTAACGGGTAAGCTCTGCCGCTGCCTCTACTGTTGCGTCCTCAAAATACCAGTCTTTATCTGTTGCGCCCATGCTCTTTGTGTTTTTCTTCCTTACGCACATTTCAATACCGATACTATTAGCGTTTCGGCACTCTGCATGCTTATAGCTCGACGCTCCGCAATGCCACGCTATATTAGCGTCCTCTACGCACTGCCATACCTCGCCGTTAAATCCTACAAAGTAATGCGCCGACGCATTTCTATTGCCGCCGCCATAATATCGGCAGTTGTCCTCTGCGCCGCCCAGTGCGCCTACATAATGGATAACAATATACTTAATTCTGGAAACGCTGCCCTTATTGAAATTGTACTTACTTATCTTTCTGTTAATGTTCATATTTCCTGCCTTTCCGCATACAAAATAAGCGCCTGCGGTGTCCCGCAAGCGCTCTTTGCTGCTATGTCCTTATTATTCTTATCTTTCCTGTGTCCTGTGTTCCTCTACGTTGCCTGTGGTGCTGTCCCCGTCCAGTTCGTCTGTGTCCGGCAGTTCGTCCGTATACTTCGCCAGAAACTCCCGCACCTTTTCCCATACCTTTTTTACGGGCAGCCCGCATAATGCCATATTCTTAAAAATACTCACTATCTCATAGGCAATGTAAAGCAATGCGAAAAATTCAGCCACGCCCACGGTATCAAGCCCTAAATATGTACGTGCCTGCTCCGGTATAAATCCGATTAAGTTAATCTTAATCAGTACGTCGATTGCCAGCATGAATACCAGAGAAATAAGCATACCTACTTTTCTGATAGCCCCGTCAATGCCTGCGCAGCTGTTAAATTTCTTCTCTTTGATTGCACGCAGCACGCCAAAAACCGTGTCGCACACAATCGCCAATACTACCAGCTGGATAATTTTGTTATGTGCCGCCGCCTCAATAAATTCTGTAATAGTCATGTTCATAAATCCTGCCTTTCTCTTAATTGCAAATCTTTTGCCCGCTCTTTCAGCTCTTCGCCGTCGTAGCCCGCTGTCTGCTCCCAGCTTTCCAGAGTGGCTATTAAATCAGCAATAAGCCTGCTTTGCTTTTCTATGGTTTCCTGTTGTTCTTGTACTACCCTTAGTAAATTGCTACTCATGTACTCGCTCCTGCATTTTGCCGCTTAAGCAGCCTTTTCTATGGCTGCCTCTGCCAGCGTTCCTATTTTCTTTCGTAGGTTATAGCTGTCGGCGTGTCCTGCGTGTCCCGTCCAGCTCTGTATACTCTTTTGTAACTGCTCTTTTGTGATTTTCCCGCTCTCGCACTTCTTGATAGTACGCTTTATGCGCTTTATGCTGTCCTTTCGTACTTTCCTGTGCGTTGCCCTGTGTTTGTAGCCTACAAAGTCTATACCGTTCTTTGCTGCCAGTATGGTAGTTTTCGGGTTAAACTCTAACTTAAGCTCTTCCCGTAAGAAATGCTCTATCCGTGCAAGCCAGTTGCGCAGCTGTTCCTTGTCTGGGCTTAATATTACAAAGTCGTCCATATAGCGTATGTATGCCTCTACGCCCAGCTCATGCTTAATAAACTGGTCTAATGCGTCCAGATAGATATTTGCAAATAACTGACTGGTAATGTTTCCTACTGGTATCCCTACGCCGTCCGGCATATTGCCGTTGTGGTCTATTATCCTGTCCAGCAATGCCAGTACCCCAGCGTCTTTTATAACCTTACGTATTTCAGTTTTTAATACCGCATGGTCTATGCTTTGGAAATAGTGGTGTATATCTGCCTTGATAGCATAAAGCGGCTGGTCTGGGTGGTATTTGTTCCACTCATACAGCCACTCTTTTAGCGTATCAGACGCAGCGTGCATACCTTTACCTTTCCGGCAGGCGTAAGACTGCGATATAAACCGCTTATCAAATATAGGCTCTAACACGTTGTTTATGGCGTGCTGTACCACCTGTCATAGAACGGCAGCGCCATTATCTGCCGCTCTTTCGGTTCGTACACCTTAAAGTAATGGTATTTGCTTGGCTCATAGGCAAGGTTTATAATATCTTCCCGCACCTTGTCTAAGTTTTCCTCTTTGTCTTTCGTAAAAATCAGTACGTCTTTTCTGTGGCGTTTACACTTTCTGGCTTTGTTATAGGCTTTCTGTACGTTTCCATAGTCGCCCATAGCCTCTAAAAGCGTAATGCGCCGCCTGTCCTTATCGGTAATATATCCTACTCTCTTCAAGTATTAAGCTCCTGCCTTTCGCCGTAGCTACTAACCAGCAGCCGTATTTTTTCTCTTTGCCTCACGGCGGGACAGCCGCTCTGACTATAGGATATTAAACACTCGGTCTTATCCCTTTCTAAGTCCTTGCCAGTATTCCGTAGAACTCTGTGCCTGTAATGTTCTCACTAAGTCACACGCCCCACGAGCGCCAATGTTCGTATTGACATTCCACGGGTAATTGTTGCAATTCACGGCACGAGCGCCGCAATTCGCCCCATTGTTCCAGTTGCCGCCCGCTATCAGCGCCGCCAGAGGCTGTAAGTAAGCAGCTGCCCCATATCCTGCTATTTTCTGGTCTTTACCTCTTCTATCAGTTCGCCCAGCATAACGCCTATTTCTTTCAGCTTGCGGCAGCTCTCGCCGTAGTGCCGTGCGTTCATAGCGCTATACTTCAAGTCATGCGCCAGCCGCAGCAATTCTTTACTTTCCTGCAATGCCGTATCTACCGTGTATAAGTGGCTTTTCGTTGCCGTCTTATCCCACTTTATAACCTCTTGCAGCATTTCAAGAATTGCGTTTCTTGTCGCCGTCTGTAAACTGAATTTCTCATACTTTGGGTACTTCGTAAGCAGAGGGTAAATATATAGCAGAAAATCGTATATTTTCTGGTGTATAATATCTGTTTTTGTCTGTATGTCCATGCCTTACCCCCGTTTATCCGGCTGGGCTTTCGCCCGCCGTCTACAGAGAGTCACACGCCGCACGAGCGCCAATGGACGTATTGACATACCACGGGTAATCGTTGCAAATCACGGCACGAGCGCCGCAATTCGCCCCATTTCCCCAGCTGCCGCCCGCCCTCAGCGCCGCCAGAGAATATGCGTAATACTGGTAAATGTTACCAACGTCGTAAGACTTCTCGCCTGTGTTCAATGGGCTTTTCTTGTCCCAGCCCCACGCTACGCTTGCGTGGTAGTCTGCATTTGTGGCGTGTTCCGCTCTTGTAATAAGCTCGTCCAGCCACTCCCAGACACGCCCCACGGCATCTACAACGCCCACGGAAGAAACGGCATTTACCACACTGCCCGTTACGCCCCTACCTGTGTTGCTGGTGGCGCTCCATGCGTTTGTATTTGCGTTATCCAGTCCGGCAGGGCTGCCAAAAGCATAAGCGCAAAATTCTGCATAGTTCGGCAGACGCTTACCGCTCTTTGCCAGACGTTCTACAAAGTTGTACCAGTTCATGCTTTCTGTACCCGTCATAGGTGCGCAGCCGTACTCTGATTTCAAGCCCTTTGCCCCGTCGTCAGAATTAAGGTAAATATCTACCCATGTGCCGCCGCCTAAATATACCATACCCTCTGGGCTGCATTTCGGGCGGTGTCCCAGTGTCCATACAGAACGTGGTACAATGCCGTTGCTTACTGCACTTTCCCAGCCTGTGCCAAAAATAACACTGCTGCCATTAAGCGGCTGTAGATTGCTGTCCACCTTGCGGCAGCGTCCATAATGAAAGCCGCCGATTTTACGGCTGTTTGTAGCGTTCCAGCCTGTCGGGTATGTAGAATTAAGGGAAATTACGTATTTCTCGTCTGCGCTGTCAATTCTGCTGTCGCAGATATATACGTAATAGTCCTTACCTACCGCAAAAGCGCTGCCTGCGTCCAGATTAGCAGCCGTAAGAATTGTATTTGCTGTCTTGAAAATTCCAGCGCCGCCCACGGCAATTACGCAGCCCTCTACTACAGTCAGCTCATTTGCTCCGCTGGCGTAAATGTACTCATTGCTCGGTGCTACAATATCGCTGATTGTAGCCATTTTATTTACGTTCAAAAGCGCCCTTGCGTCGGTCTTTGTAACGTCGTCCACTAATAATCTACTCATACTGCTTTAATACTCCTTTCAGTGCTGCAATGTCGTCTGTTGTCATTCCTGCCACGGTGTCTGTGCGTTCCAGCGCAATTACCTTGCAGCCCGCTTTTACCGCTTTGGAAAGTGTAAGGGCTGTTCTGTCGTTTCCTGCCTCTCCTGCTACCGCTGCCTCGTCGGTCTGGATATGTGTTACTCCCTGCACCGTGCCGGATACGTCGCCCGCTACGAATTTCATACCTACCGCTGCCTCGTCGCAGTAATATACCGTAACCGCCTTTTTCTCTTCCTCTACAGCTGCTACGCCGCACTCAATATAGCGCTGGTTCTCTGCGCTCTCGATTTTTGCCAGCAAATCTGCTGCCGCCAGTTCTCCGCTTGCTACCATAGCAAGGCAGTTGTAATAGTCCTCTTTTGTCTTTAATACTTTAGGAAATCCTTTCATGGTCTGCCGCCTTTCTAAAATGTATTTGCAAGATAGGAATTACCCACGTAGGTAGCCCCTAACACTGCCGTTTCTACTGTTCTTTCGTAATGCTGGCTCATGTATGCTGCGCCCATGTAACACAATCCCAGTACAGCATCATGTTTATAGTCAATGCCCCAGCCGCTTTCTACTCTCTTAAGTCGCTCGTCCAGCGCTGCTATTGCCTCTTTTGTTTCTTTCGTGCCTGCCTCTGCCTGCTTTTTCACTTCCTGCATTGCTGCTGCCAGCTCTTCAATTTGCAGTTGCAGACTGCCTGCTATGTCCTCGCCCAGCTTGTCCTTGATGCTCTCAAACCATGTGTTAAATTCGTTTTCAGCGTCCGACTGGAATAGCTTAATTTTTGCCATAAAGTCTGTATAGGCGCTTAAAAGTTCCTTGTCCCAGTTATTAAGCGTACTTTCAAAGCTGCTGTATCTTTCGTTAAACTGGCTTTCATACTGCGCAAATAAGCCCTCTGTCTTGCTTACGTAGCTGTCATATACGCCCGCAATCTCTGTAAGGTACTTTTCCATGTTCTGCTTATATGTGCTGAACTCGTCCAGCACGGCTGCGCTGTAGGTGTTGAAAAAGTCCGTAAACTGCTTTGTAAGCACGCTTGCGTCTATCTCTTCCACCGTTCCCGTCACAATGCCGCAGACTGCGCTATTAAACCGCTGGTCTGTGATATTCTGCGTCTGTATCCTTGTTACGCCCTTGCCTACGTAAATATCTGCAAGCGCAAGCTCCCATATTTCCGTAGTGCGTGTTACTGCCGTTGCTGTCGGCTTTGCAGACGGTGTGCCTTTCAGCACCGCAATATACATATCTCTTTGCGGCAAATCCCAGCGAACTACTACCCTGTCCACCCTGTTAAGCGCTCCCTCTGCCGTATCCAGTGTTACGCTAAGCGTTGCAGGATTTCTAAAGGCGTAGCCGTTTATAAAGGCATAGCCTGCATTTACTCTTATTTCCATGTCGCTGTAAGCTACCACCTGTAGCCCGTCGCTTGGCTTTGGAAAAATGCCGTTTGCAATGAAAGTAGCAAAGTACCACGCCCAATCCTCGGCTTTATATACCCTGTCGTACTCTCCGTCTACTGCCACGGCATTAAACGGTAAGCTGTTTGCCATTTCTGCTACCTCACTTTCCTAATCTGGTCTACCAGTGTCGGCAGGCTGTCGCCAAAAGTCGCCTCTATGGTTTCCTCGCCTTTCTGGTATGTTTCTGTTACTTCTGTAATGCGTGCATCTATCTGTATGCCCCACTTGGTTTCTTTGCAAGTAATACGGTCGCCTAAATCAAAATCAGCCTTAAATTTTAAGTTTGAATTTGTATTTATGGTGCTTACAAAATTTATGTTCTTGCCGTAGTTTTCCAGCTCTGCGCTGCCTCTCGTTTTCAACATTGCAATATAGGTATTCAGCGGTATTGTTACCTCTGTTTCCCCCTGCTGGTACTTTCTGGCAATGTCCGTAGCGTCGCAGAATACCTCTACTAAATCCAGCCCCGTTGCGCCCTCGCCGTCCACTGTGGTTACTGGCTGGCTGCCGTCGTCGTCAGCTGCTCCCTGCACATAAATAAAGTTGCCGCAGTTCTCTATACTGGCTGTATATTCCTGCTCGTTGACATTATCAAAATCTCTTGAAAATATGCAGGGTGTGTTACCCTCGGTATTTGTGGCTGTAAGGTCATTGCCCTTATACAGATAAAAGCCAAACAGTCTCTCTCTTTCGTTAAGCAGAATGTCATAGCCCAGCTTTCCAGCCTGCGCCCTTGCCTTTACTTCCTGCCCCAGTTGTGCGTATACCTCGTTTGCATATTCAACCGCCACGCCGTCTATGGTTTCCTGCGCCAGAAATGCAAGCAGTGGAAAACGCCGCTTTGTTCCTGCTGCGCTGCCGCAGTTGTTCTTTACCATAAGGTTTATAAGATACTGGTTTGTACCTGTCGCCACAATCTGCGGATAAATGCAGCGCTTATTAAGCCACCAGCTAAGCATATAGCCTTGTGCCTCTAACTGCTCTAAGCCGTTCTCGTCTTTGGTAATGTGTACGTAGGTTATCTGCGCTGCCCTGCGCCATACGCCGCCGTCGGCGGTCTTTACTTCCTTTTTTCCGTCGTGCTTGGTTATTAAGTTGCCCTCTACCAGCAAACGGCTGTTATTGTCCGTAATCGGCGCAAGCAGGCTAAAAGTTCCTACGTCAAAATACTTTGTATGCCATAGCAGGCTTGCCAGCTCGTCTATAGCTCCCAGCGGCTGTACTGTCTTGTCGAATACTCTAAGCTCCATACCGTCACACTCCTAAAAATTCCTTGCTGTAGAATATGGATACTTCCAGAGAATTTACGCCGCTGGCTGCATCATACCTAAACATATTGTCACCTATGGCAAGCTGCATAAATGTACTGTCTACATCAATGTAGCGGAAATAGTCGGTTTCTACGTCGTCCCTTATCAGCTTAGCGCCCTTGCTGCCGTACTTCGTGTTAATCTCTATCACGTCGCCCGTTTTCATAGTGGCGTTAATCTGTATAAATTCCTCGGTATCCACATTAAGCAGTATCGGGTTTGAAACTGTCCCCAGTGCTGTAAACCTTATCCTCATTCCTGTTGATACGTCGCCCTCGTTGTAGCAGTCCACTATTACGCTTTCCGCTCGGTATCCGTATATCATGCTCTTTGTGCTGTCCTTTTCGATAACGCAAGGGAAATGCCACGCAGCCACCCAGCTTGCTATATCCTCTTTTGTTTCTTCCTCTTCCCGCCAGAACGGGTTAAGGCACTCTATTTGTAAATCAAACTCATAAAGTACCTCTTTCTTTAGTATCTTAGGCTCTCCATACGCCCTGCAATCAATCACACGCTTAAAGCCGCCGTACTCATACACCAGCGTAGCGCTAAGCTCTGGGTTAAATATCTTAAGCATACGGCGGCGCAGTTCCAATGCCTGCGCCTTGTCCCGTGTGTTGATATGTCCCACTACGTCTATGTCCCTCGCCTCGATACGCTGCCCTACGTAGGTGTCGCCGTGCTGTCCCATACTGTTTGTGCTGTAAATGACGCTCGTAACGCCGGAAATGCCCTCTACGTCTTTACTTATATTGCAATGGTATACGCTGTCTACTCCCAGCTCTAACCGCTCGCCCCTTGAATTTATGTAAGTCAGTTTTTCATTTTCCATGTGTTACACCGTCCTTGCTATCATTCTGAACTGTCTGGCTGCCTCTTTCTGCTGTTTTGCATAGTCCGTGGTATTCGCATAAATATACTGATTGACAACTACGCCGCCTGCTGCACTGCCGCCGCCTCTCGGCTTTGGCTTTTTGTCGTCGTTATCATACTTAAATTCATTGCCTACATTTACCTTTGCGTCTACGTCAAACTCCTGCGGTACGCTGTCCTCAATCATTTTCTTAACGCCGCCGATTTCATTAGAAAAGCCAACGCCGATACCCTGCGCCAGATATACGCCGATTTCGTCACGCATCAGCTTAGACGGGCTGGCAATTCCAAATAAATCCTTAAGGAAGTCGGTAACATTGCCTACCCAGCCGCTTATTTTATCCTTTATCCACTGCGTAGCTCCGTTTATGCCGTTCCAGATGCCCTCTACCATGTTTTTACCGAACCCAGCAAACGTACTGCCAATATTCTTAAATACGTCTGTTATTCCAGTAATTACATTTTTCATGCCCTCTACGGCTTTGTTCTTTACTTCTGTACCCCATGTAGCCACTTTGGTAATTGCACCAGAAATGCTGTTATAAATCTTTTGCGGTATTTCCTTAACAATCGTAACAATGCCCGTTACCATGGCATTCATTACCTCTTTGGCTTTCGTAAGCATATTGTTACCCCACGTAGCCACTCTGGTTACTGCGCTTACTATACTGTTCCAGATTTTAGCAGGCGTTTCTTTCACAATCGTTACAATGTTCGTAAGCATTGTGTTCATTACTTCTTTGGCTTTGGTCTGCATATTTGCGCCCCACGTAGCCACTCTGGTTACTGCGCTTACTATACTGTTCCAGATTTTCTGCGGCAGCTCCTTAACAATATCTATAACTTTCGTTACAAAATTTGTTATAACTGTGCCGCCTTTTTCCTGCATATTTACGCCCCACTCTGCTATTTTTTCAACGCCCGCAGCGATTGCCTGCGGTATCAGAGTAGGTAGCTCTTTTATTTTATTTATGATTGTCGTTACCAGCTTGCCTTCCGCCGTCAAAATCTTAGGCAGCCCCGTAATCAGTCCTGTTACAATGGCTGCTATAATCTGCGGAATGGCTGCGATTAAAAGCGGTATTGCATCTATGATGCCGTCAATCAATGCGACTATAATATCGCCCGCACTTTCGATAATAAGCGGTATGCCCTCAACCAGTGCATTTATGATAGCCGTTATGATTTCCGGCAGTGCCTCAATCAGTACGGGCAGCGCTGCTACCAGCCCCTGTGCCAGCCCCGTAAGCAGCTGTAATGCTGCTGTAATCAGCAACGGTATATTTTCTATCAGCATGGTTACAATGTTCGTAACCACCGTTACGATTGTTGGCAGCAATGTAGGTAACGCTTGTGCGATACCTTGCGCCAATTCCGTAATAATCTGTACGCCTGCCTCTAAAAGCTGCGGTAATATAGTAAGCAGCGTATCTATGATTGTCGGTATAATCTGCCCGATTATGCTTATCATTTCCGGCAGCATTCCAACCAGCGTATTAAGCAAGTCCTGTACGCCGCTCATTAAAGGCGGTAATAACTCCTGTATAACCTGTGGTATATACGTTGCAAGCTGCTCTACGATTTCTCCCAGTCCGCTTACCAGCCTCGGCACTGTTTCTATTACCCTCGGTGCTATATTCCCTACCACTGTTACAATACTGTCTACCAGATTGCTTGTAAGCTGTGAGAAATTCGCCTCGCTGTCTGCCATTCCAGCTACCCAGTTGTCCCACGCTGAACTCATAGAACTAACCGAACCCTCTATTGTTGTACTTGCCTCTTTTGCCGTTGTCCCTGTTATGCCCATTTCCGTCTGTACGACGTGAATAGCGTCTACAACGTCTGAATATGATGAAATATCATACTTAATGCCGGATAGCTTGCTTGCATCATCAAGCAGTCGCTGCATTTCCTCTTTTGTACCGCCATATCCCAGTTTTAAGTTATCCAGCATGGTATAATTCTGCTTTGCAAAACCGTTATAGGCGTTCTGTATAAGCGATATATCAGTACCCATTTTATTTGCATTGTCTGACATATCCGTAATTGCCACGTTTGCCTTTTCTGCTGCCGCTGCCGTGTCATTATTCATACTGGCAAGCAGCGACGCTGAAAAGCTGGTAACTGTTTCCATGTACTCATTTGCAGACATTCCGGCTGTTTTATATGCGTCGTTTGCATAACCAACAACCGTATCAGACGACGTTTTGAAAAGAGTTTCTACACCGCCTACAAGCTGTTCCTGTGCTGCGTATCCCTCTATCGCTTTTGTGGTAAGCGCTCCTATGGCTGTTGCCGCTCCCGCAACTGCTGCCGCCGTCGCCGCTGCTGCTGCTTTAAGTGCTGTACCCATTCCGCTTAGCACGCTTGTAAATCCAGAAAATTTTCCCTTTGCGTCGTCTGCCTGTTCCCCGCTGTCTTTTATTTCCTTTCCCATTTCGTCAGCGGCTTTTTCTGCTTTTTCCATTTCGTCAGTCGTTTTGCCTAATTCCTGCTCTGTCATTACAAGCGCTGCTTTCTGGTAATTTAACTGGGTTTCAAGTTTTTTACTTTCTTCGCTATTGTCTCCTGTTGCCTTGCGACATTTTTCTAAAGCCGCCTCGGTTTCTTTTACCTTTTTTGCCTGCTCGTCGTATGTTTTCTGTAGTACCGCCTGCTTTGCTTTCAGCGCATCTACGCTGCTTGCATTGTCCTTATATTCAGCCGTTACAAGTTTCATTTCAGAATTAAGCACTTTAAGGGTGCTGTTAATTTCCTTGCAGGCTGCTTTATACTCTGCCTCTCCGTCAAAACTTAACCTTGTTTTGACGTTCTGCGTCTTATCTGCCATAATTAAAAGCCCCCTAACGCTATGTCTATATCGTCCATGTTTTCTGTAGCTGCTGGTGTTCCCGCCTGTTCCTGTCGGAAAATGTGTGGGTTATATTCCTTGTGATATTTAAACAGTGTCGTTATCTGGTATGGTGTTTTTCTCCATGCCTCACGTTCCCTGTATCTCAAAAGCACTACTGCAATATACAAAAGCCGTGCAGTATCTAATTTTCCTGCACGGCTGCCCTGTTTCCCTCTTCTGTTGTTTCTTCTCCGTCGTTTTCGTTCTCTGTGTCGCTGTTGTCTCCCGCAGTTCCTCTGTAGAACGATTTAAAAATAGCGTTCTGCACTTCCTGCAAATTTCCTGCGTGTATCAGTCTGCCTACCCTCTTCTCTTCAAGCAGCTGGGCGTTTTCGTCCTCTGCTAAAAGTGCCTCGTTAATAAGCAGCGTAAGTAACCACCTTGTATCTTTAAAAAGGTTTGGGTTATCTTTATTGAATACCTCACTTAATTTGTCGTAGCCCCCAAACTTTTCCTGCACTTCGTCTAATGCGTTCAGTGAAAAAAGTAAACCATATTCTTTGCCGTTCAGCTCTACGGGAAAAGCCCCGCTCTTTAATGCTCCCATGATATAAAATTAAGGCGCAGCCCATGCTACGCCTCTCTCCTTTCCTGTTTTATACACTTTCCATTGCTGCTGCCTTTTCCGGCACTGCTGTAAACCACGTTTTAGCCGCTGCGCTTTCCTCTGTTCCCACAAAGTCTGCTTTCCACAAGTTATCTTTCTTTCTTGTTGTAAAAGATGCCTCAATGTCCGGCGTGTTAAACTTGATACTCTCGCCCTTTGTTTCGTACTTTTCAGACGGTACTTTAAATTTTGCTTTAAGCAGCCATACGTAACGGTATTTACCACCCGTTTTCTTAGCTCTGAACCCTACAGCAACATACGGCGGCTCGTCCTCTTTTCCCGCCCATACTACGCTGTTCTTATCTACTGCCTGCCCCAGCAGCTCTGCCAGCACTTCCGGCGTAAGGTCTTTAATTCCCAGCTTAAGCGTTCCGCTTGCAAACTCCGTGACGCTCTCGCTTAATGTGTCGTCTGCATACAAGCTGCCGTCTGCTGTCTTTACGGATAAATCGGCGCTCATTGCCTCTGCCATTTTCTTAGGTGTCCCGTAGCTCTCTGCTCCGTCTGCCTCTGTGCATACGGCGTAATATAAATCTTTCAGTCCCAGTGTCATTGTTTAATCACTCCTCTTTCAAAATCTCGACTGTGATAGGCACTAACCAGTACCCCGTTTCTGTTTCGTAGCTTTCTGCGTCTATGCTGTTGATATAAACGCCTGCTGCTTTCAATACCTCTTTTGTCTTATCAAGCTGCGCCTCAAAATCGCCCTTATGGAAAAGCGTAACTCTATACAATTCCCTGCGCTCTTTCTCTTCGTCGTCTGCATTTACCGCAGGCGTACCCAGCAGCCGCAGAAACGTATAATATGCGTCTGGCTTATCTCGTCCAGTGTAAACGCCTCTCTGGGCTGGCAACCCTGCGCTTTCTAAAATCTCCTGTATACTCATTCGCCTGTTTCACTCTCCCATATACTGCGCTGTGCCTCTACTACCTTTTCGTGCGCCTTTTCGTTTGCCACTGTCATATAAGGGCGTGCAGCGTGGCTACTTGTGCCGTACTCTGCCACAAAGCCGATTGTTGCATAGCGCACCTTGCTTTTATCTCCTTTTCTGTCGTTTCCATGCTTTGCCCGTCCCTGTGGGTATATCTCTACGTATTTCTCCGTATCGTCGCCCTTTACGTCCGTAGCTTTTATGGAATTGATAAAACCGCCCGTTTCATTCAGTCCCATTGCCTGTGCCTCTGCTCTCTGTGCCTCTATCAGCACATCAGCACCAGCTTTAAGCATTTTGGGGACTGCCTCAACTGTAGCCGCCTCTCTCCGGCTGAAAGCGTCTATAATATCTTCCAGCCCGACTGTGTTAAACTCTCCCATGCTTACACCTCGTTTCTGTTGCGTAAATCTGTAAGCGTAAGCTCTATGGTGTCTGTTCCTGTATCGTAGGTTTTAAGCACGAAATAACGCCGCCCGTTTACTTCTACCACGTCCTCGCCGCCATAATCTGCCTTGTGTACCTCGTACTTTGCCTCTACCAGCTTTCCTGTCTGCTGGCTCTTAAAATATTCACTGTATCCTACTGTTTTTTTGTTACAGAATACAGTGCGGGCGCTTTCTTCCGGCTTTACTGCAAAGCCGTTTTTATTTACCCTGTTTTCTGCTGCTGTTTCTGCAATAAGCGTTAATTCGTCCTGCCACTCCACCGCTTATACCTCGCTTTCTGCGCCGTCGGTGTCCGTTTCGGACACTTCCGGCGCTGTGTTGTATTCCACTGATAAAGCTAAGCGCATTTTAAGTGCGTCGTATGACTTTCTGAATTGTTCCGCATTGTTGTTAAAGCCAAATTCTGCCTTACAGTACAGCGTAATTGCTCTTATAATCAGCTCGTCTGTCTCTTTTATTACTTTTACGCCGTCGTTTTTCAAATCAGCTTTGCAGGCGGCTATACAGTCGTTTATTTCCTCTGTGATTTTCTCACTGGTGCTACTGATACGCAGCGCCGCCCGCATCTTCTCGGTTAATGTAGTGGTATATGCTGCCATAGCCCGCACCCTCTTTCTTACTCTGCTACTTCTGCTACGCCTGCCTCTTTCAGAACTGCTGCACGTTCTCTGCTTACGGTGTAAACGTCCCCAGTATCCTTAATCTGGTTTAATTCCTTGTCAAGGAAACGACGCTGTGCTTTTACTTTTACCAGCCCTGCTGCTTTCTTTTCCTCTTCGTCTTTAGCTGCTGCCTCTGCCGCCGCCTTTTCCTCTTCGGCTTTGGCTGCTGCCTCTGCCGCTGCCTCTGCTGCTACTTTTTTGTCCTCTTCCGTAAGCTCGCTGTTGTCTGGTATATCTACCTCGACGGCTGCGCAGCGTGCAGCAATTTCTTTCTTTGTTCCCTCTGCATCTACGCCCAGCTGCTTTGCCAGTTCCTGCAAATCCTCTTTCTTATAGCTTTCCAGCTCTTTTGCGTCTAAGTATCCTTTCATGCTCTACCTCGCTTTCTTACACTGCTGTTACGCCCTTTTTAACTAAGATAATGCCCGCAGCGTCAGCTACTTTGCCGTCCACTACCATTAAGCACTTATTCTTAATCTTGTTGTTGTCGTGGTCTGTCCACTTCACTACCTGCATTTCCATGTTGGTATTGATAACGTAATCAGAGAAATTCATAAATACTGCGATTACGTCGCCCTCGTTTGCGTCGTCCCAGCTCGGTAAAACGTCGTCCTCTACAGTTTCCACATTCTTACCCATGAAACGGTATGTTTCCTCTCCGTTTACGCCGTAGTTTGTGCGTCCAATAGGCTGCCCGTTCTTATCTTCCATACCGTCAATGCCAGTATCAAAAGTGGACTGGTTCATAACAAAGCTGCCGTTTCTGTACGCCTTTTTCATTTTGCCTTTTACCTTATGCCAGCCGTTCCAGCTTGCGTACTCTTCCGGTGTCAGAGTAATTACAGCTGTTACCCTGTTGTCTTTCAGAACGCCCAGCGGCTGCCCCTCGCCTGTACCGTTGAAAATGGCAATTTCAATAGCCTTTACCATTGCCTCTGTTGCCATAGGTACAAACAAATCAGTAAACATTTTCAGCGTTACTACATTCGCTAAAATGCTCTGGGAAATTTTGCACTCCAAACCGTAATAATTGAAAGTTACGGAATTTTTAGCAGATGCTTTCTGGTCGTCGCTGCTCTTTGCCTCTGTAATCCAGTGTGCAGTAGGCTTTAAGTCTGCAATCGGAATGGAAACGCCGCCCTGTACGTTAATCTTACGCACCTTTGCATAAATGCTGCCGTAGCTTTCCAGTTTCTGGATAATTTCATTCATAATAGTTGTCGGAATTACAGCGCCGCTGTCTGCTGTGGTGGTGGTTTCAGCTGCTCTGTACTCTGCCGGAATAGCAACGCCTCTGCATACATAATTCATAAACGCTTTTCTGTATGCCGTAGTGTCGTATTTGTCCTCTGGTTCTCCTGCTCCTGCGCCGCCTGCTCCCTTGAAATTTCTAAGCAGCGTGGTATCTGCTCCCGCTCCACCTGTCGGCTCTCCTGCTGCAATTCTTTCAAGCAGCTTTTTACGTTTCTCTGCCGCTGCCAGTAAAGCGGTACGCTCTTCCTGTAAGTCTGTTACCTCTGTTTCCAGTTTTGTAATTTCCTCGTCCGTAAGCTCTGCCGCTCTGGTGTTAAGCTCTTCTTTGATTTCGGCTAATCTTGCCTCAATTTCCTTTAATCTCATAGTCTGTGTTCTCCTTTTTGTTTTGATTTTTATAAGCTCGCCTTAATCTTTAGTATTGCTGCCCGCCTCTTAAGCAACTCCTGCCGCTCCCGCTCATAACTCCTACTCGCAAAAGCACGGGCGCTTATTTCAGTATCGTTATTTGCCGGAATACTCACGGCTGATACATCATAAACCTTTTTGATTTTCAAAATTGTTCTTGTATGTGTTTCTCTGTCGTAGCTTTCCTCTGCCACTGTAAACGCCCATGACATTTTAGTAATCATTCCTGCGCTTATGTCTTGATACAGCCCACGGGCTAAGTCTGTCCGGCTTAAGTCTGCTGCCACAAAAAGCCCCTTTACGTCCGGCTCTAAAATCAGCGTATTATTTGACTGTCTGGCAAATACTCTGCCCTCATGGTCGTACTGCATGATAACGTCACTCATGTCTGCGCTGTCTAATGCGTGTGCGTCTATTCTTTCGTAAATCTTTGTGCCGTCCTCAAACTCATATAAAAGGTATGGCGCATTAAATGTAGTAGCGTAGCCCTCTACGTAGCACTCCGACTGTAAGCGCTTTTCGCCGGAACTCTGCGCAGCCAGAGGCGCTACCAGCGTTCTATATTCCCGCTCTTTCTTAACTGGCATTATTTACACCCTCTTTCTCTTCCTGTCCGTTCTGCGGCTCTTCTCCCGCTGCTGGTTCTGTCTGCTGCGGTACTTGCTGTATGATAACTGGCTGCTCACTTCCTTTGTGCAGTTCGCTTACCTCTGTATATTCCTTTCGGATATAATACTTTTCCCCGTCCTCAACGTGTGCCATGTTCCATATATCCATTACGCCGTTTCTGTTCAGTAGCGCACGGTCAAAAAGCTGTGTGCTTACGCTTAACTTTGTGGCGTTGCTGGCGTATTGTAGGCGGTTTGCAGAAAAGAAAATAGCATTGCCGCAGGCTCTTTCTCTCTCTGTAAAGCTCATATTTGTCATAACAAGCGATAGCTGTATTGCAAACGGCTCTATTTTCCCCTCGTAGTAAGCATTCCACGTATTTTCATCAAATTTATTTTGCAGAATATCCATATTTGTGCCAAAATGCGTGCATACATTTTCCTGTATGTGCTGCATCTGCAATGCGTTTGGCGTATACGGTTTGCTTTCTACCTGTTTCAGCTCACTAAACTTGTTATCATAAATAATCATGCCGCTATCGTTGTCGGCGCTTAAGTTATCCTCTGTAAAGCGTTTCCGCTCTTTCTTTATATCCTCTGGTTTCAGTATATTTGCCACCTTTGCCAGAAAGCGGATATTTGCCGAATTTTTTACAGCGTTTATAATTCCCTCATTCTGCGTATGTATCAACTGCATAGTTGGTGCAAGCGTGCTGTTGTCCTCTCCGAAAAGGTCGTCTTTATATTCAAAGTCTGTCATAATGCCTACACGCTCAAACTCAATAGCTCCATAGCTGCCATTTGCAAACAGATACCGTAAATATAATTGTCCCTCGCTCTCTACCACCTCGCAGCGTTCAGCCCGCAGCGGATACCAGCCACATAAGCGCCCGTATTCGTCCTCGATAGGTATAATAAAAGCGGTGTGTTCCACCGCTACATACGTTGCCAGACGCTTTATAAATTTTGTTGTATCCATAAAGTAGTTGGGTTTATGCTGCAATGTCTTTTCCAGCGACTTAAGGGCGCTGCCCTCTATCTCCGGCTTTAGCTTGCTGCAATGTGTGGCAAAATTATTTATAGCCGTTCTGGTCAAATCCATTTCATACACGCCGCCGCTAAAGCTGGTAAACGTCGGGCTGTATCCGTTCAGCATTTTGAAATAATTACCTATGGCTTTTAACTCTTTGCCATGAAAAAGATAGTCTAAAAATTTCATGCCGTTTACACTCCTTTCTATGCGGCATTTTTAAGCAGCTCGCCGCACTCTTCCCAGTATTTCTGCCGCACGGTCATTGCATCTATGACAGATACAAAGCCGTCGATATGCGCCCGCTGCTCGATTTTTATAGGTCTGAATTTTCTTGTTTCCATGTTGTGCTTAAGCGCAACATTTAAGAAATGTGTCTTTAGTAAATTGTTGTCGGCAATCTTAAAATTGCCGTCTTTTATGATGCCCTCAAACTCCCGTATAACTGGTGTAAGGTTTTCGCCTTGGTAAACGTCGTCCATGTGAAAACCATAATTTGCCATATCGGTAATAAGGTACTGGGCGCTGTATCTGTCGTAGCCGATTTTCAACGGTCGTATGCCGTAATCTTCCAGCAGCATAGTAAACCAGCCGTAAACGTCGTGGTAATCTACGTAATTCTCGCCGCTTAAGGTTATCAGCCCCTTTTTAACGAATATGTCATACGGCACGCCGTCCGTAGCCTGTAAGTATTCCAGCCTGCCCCGTGGCATAAAGAACTGTGTAAACGCATACAGTGTACCGTCTTTCTGAATAACCACACTGGCTGCCGTTAAGTCCGTTGTCTGGCTTAAGTCGATACCGCCCACTGCGTAGCAGTCCCTAAAGTCCTCTAAGGTCTTTTCTACTCCGGCGTTCTCTACCGTCTGATATTCCAGCCATGCAATAGAGCTGTTCTGCTTGATATTGCAATACTTTGTAAGGAACTCTGCTTTTTTACTTAAGCTGCCCTCTGCTACTGCTATCTCGTCCATAAAGAAACTTTCTTTTACGGATACGCCCATGTTAGGGTTAGCCTTTTTCAGTTCGTCTATGTCGTTCCACTTCTCCACATCATCAATCATGTAAAGGAATGGTAATAGCCTGCGCTCTTTGCTGTTTCCTTTCAAGAAACTTGTGCTACGTTTCATTAGTTCATCATAAATACTGTCGTTGATATATCCGGCAGTGCTTATGCTCAATATCATAGGTTGAGTACGTGCGCCTAAAGCGGATTTCATAACCTCATACTGCTTTAGTCCAGCGTCCCCGCTCCATGCTGCCATTTCATCACATACCACAAGCTGCGGGTTAAATCCGTCTGACTTCTTGGCATTAAAAGCAATCGGTTTTATTACCGTGTTGCTCTCCGCAATATAAATATCGCTGCGCCGTTTCTTTGCCAGCTCCGCTAACTCGTCCTCTGCCTGTACCATTTGATAAAATCCGTCATACACCAGCGCCGCTTGGTCTAATTTCGGCGCTAAGCAGTATATTTCTTGTCCATACTCTGGCTCTAAGTACGCCATATATGCAATAATCGCAGATGCAAATAAACTTTTTCCGTTTTTTCTGCCAATTACAATAAAAATTTCACGGAAAATACGTATTTTTTCTGCGTCCTGTATGCCAAAAATAACAGAAACTATGGCTTTCTGCCATAGCTCCAACTTGATTAAATCATTACGTCCCTTGCTGTGGTGGCAAAAGTTCTCTATGAACCGTATAGCCTTATTCGCAGCCTTTGCATTAAAAAAATACTCCTGCTTTTGCAGCCCGTTTATAATGATTTCGTATATTTTCTTTATCCATTTTCCCGCTATGATTTCGCCGCTTGTAATCTTTGCGTGGTACTCATAGATATAATTTCGATAAGGCGGCAATATTGCTTACTCTTCCCGCAAAGCCGCCAGCCTGCTTGTCTTTCGTTTCGCAGCTGGTACTAATTCCGTAAGCTGCTTAATCACTGCTGCATAGTTCTTACTAAGCGCTATGTAGGTTTCTGCCTCTGGGCTTTTCTTTGTTCCCCACTGGTTCTGCCCGTTCTGGTACTCACTCGTCCAGCCGTCTTTTTCAAGTTTCGCCTGCAAGTCGTCCAGCTCAATGCTCATAAATGCAGCCTTTTCTATCAGCGGCGTTACTAATTTTCTTTTGTTTTCGTCTAAGTCCTTGAAAATTCCCTTAAGTCTGGTCTTTTCGGTCTTTATCCTCTGTTCTTTGGTTTTCTCTTTCTTTGTTGCCATTCCTTTACCCCGCTTTCCATTCCTGCGCCGCACCACACCCCCTACACCACCCGTGCGCACGCCCGTAGGGTAATTTTAGGGTATCCCCGTCGGTATTCGCCCCCTTTAATTATTTTTCTGATATGGGGGGGAGTATGCCGCCGTTCTCGTCGAACCGATACCGCTTATGCCTCTCCTGTTTGTGGTGTTCCTTGTTGTGGCAGTCTTGGCACAACGCCTCTAAGTTATCCCAGCACAACGTAACGCTTATGTCGTTTATGTTCTCTCTATTAAGCCAGCGCTTATGATGCACTATCTTTGCAGGCTGCCCGCAGCGTTCACAAATATAATCTTGTGACATTAAATAAGCGGCTCTGGTTTTTTCCCATGCCGCTGATAAATAAAAACTCTTAGCCCATGCTTTCATACTGTCCCCTCTCTTTCTTCATTCCCCAGCGCCCTAAGTTTCATGCGCTGGGTGGAGGCTAAAGAATGAATAGAAAAAGAGTAGGCAACTGCTGCCGCACATGGCTTAAGCTATCGCCTACTCATTTCATGCTACCATTGTATCTCTTTTGTTTTCCCATGTAAACACCACGTTTTTACCATTACTTTACCACGCCAGCTGTGCGCTCTTCATCAATCCCCCACAATAATACTGACAGCTCATTTATGATACCTGTTACCCAGCGCCTCGGTGTATTCTTTCCTGTGTCCAGCTGCTCTGCAATTTCCGCATAGTCCATGCCCTGCATGAAATACATTTCAAAAGCCTTGTACTCTACGCCTCTGCCTGCTGCCTCTCTACGGCGTTCTATCTCTTCTACCGCCTTGTCTATATGCGCTGTCATTATCAATGTCTTAAAGCGTGTGCGTCTGATACTCTCTAAGTATGTACGCTGCTGCTCGTCCGTCATACCCTTAAGCTCCAACTGCTGCCCGTCGCTTATTGCGTTCTCGATATGGAAAACCGCATCACGGTAGCATTTCATAAGCGTAAAAGTGTTGTGGTATTTCTCTTTCTTTCGCTCCTGCTTTTCCTGTCGTTTCAGTTCCGTTATTGCAGCCTTTGCCTGTTTCTGCATCAGCTCTGTTAATTCGCTTTCGTGCAGCTGTACCCAGCTTTCAGCCTTTGGCGGCATTTCTACCCCTGTTGCCGCTGTTGTCTTTGTTTCTTCCTGCTCCATGTTCTGTACCTCGCTTTCTGTTAATTAAACGGCAGCTCTTCGTCTGCTCCCTCTGGGATATTCATAAACCCGTCACTCTCCGGCAGCTGCTGCCCTCTCGCCTCTGCCTCTGCTTTGCTCTCTCCAAATCCTACGCTATTTGCCACAACCTCTGTGTAATATACCTTGCTGCCCGTGCGCTGGCTCTCGTAGCTGCCTGTTTTAATCTTGCCCGTAACCTCTGCCCTGCTGCCTTTGCTTAACCATTTCTGCGCCCATTCCGCAGTACGCCCGAAACACTTAATATTTATAAAATCTGTGTCTTTCCCGTCGTCTACCGCAAGCGTAAAGCGGGTAATAGCTGTACTGTTGTCCTGCCCGCCATATCTAAGCTCTGGCTCTCTTGTAAGCCGCCCTGTAAGTGATACATTATTCATTCTCTCTGCCCCTCTCTTCCAGTTTGTCCAGTTTTGAAAATATCGCCAGCAATTCCAGTGCTATTATACCCAGTAATATATTCGTCATTTTCTACCGCCTCGCTTTCTTCCCTTAATCCAGCTGCCGCATTGCTAAACGCCGCCGCTACGCTCTCGCAGAATGTCGCCAGTACTGGCTTTATGCTCTTTACCCAGCTGTTAATAGCTGCCGTCAATGTTTCTGCCGCTGTTGGCAATGTTTTATTTATCTGCCTTGCCATTTTTCTTGCAAGCCTGCGCTGTTTTCGCTTGTCCAGCTCTAACGGCGGGTTTACTCCGTGCTTTTTCTTGTAGTTCTTTTTCCACTGTCTGTATTTCACTGCTTACGCCCCTTTCTCCATATCGCATACGGCAGTATCCATACTGGCGCTGTTATTATCAACACCGCTTTTGCTGTGCATATCATCACAAATACTGCTATGTCTACTGCTTCCTGTCCAAATTCTTCCACTGCATCTACTACGTCGTCCATAAACTCAAACATTTACTGCCCCGCTTTCCTGCTTAATCTCAATATTTCTGCCGCCTCGCTGCTTTATAATTGCCTCTACGTGCAAGTATGCAGGCAGCATAACCACGCTGCCTGTTTGTAATTGATATTCTACGCTTTTCCGCATCTTCTCGTATTGCTCTGCCTTGCAAAACGCCGTACAACCCAGAATAATTGTAAATACCTGTGCTTTCTTCTTTTTCCGCTGCCGTCTATTCATGTTCTGCCCCGCTTTCCGTGTCCGTTTCGGACACCTTACCTGTATAGTCTGTTACTCTGATACCCAGAATACAGTAGCCCTCTGTAAGCCCTGTATAATCTTCCAGCATATAAATAATATCTGCATCAATCGTGCGCCCTGTGTGCTTGCCGTCCTTAAATTCCAGCATTTTAAGTCTATCGCCCTGTTTATAGCCTCTGTCATTTTTCCGCAGCTCAAAGCTCTTTTTCCCGCTTACTACGTCCTCGTAATAAGATGCCACTATTTTTACCTCATGCTGCTTATGTTCTGTATTTCCCTCGCTTGGCAGATGCTCCATTTTTTCTGCGTCTGCCCGCTCCTGCAATTTCTTCTTTGTCTGGCGGTCTATAGCGTCCTGCTCTTCGCTGTACCGCTGTTCGTCCGTCTTTTCAGCCTCTGCCTTATTTATGTACTGGTCGCATTTCTGGCACGTTCCCGTTTTTACGTTGCAGTCTTTGTATTTCTGGCAGGAATAGCACAAAGACGTTATGCTTTCTGGGTGCGGTGTTTCGTAATCGTCCCCCGCCTTTTTCTCCGCTACTTTTTCTGCTATTTCCTTTGCCCTCACATTTTCGCCCGCTGCTGCTTTTTCCGCTATTTCTTTCTGCTCGTCCTCGTCCAGTTTGGCTGCCTCGTATGCAGCAGTGATACCTAAATTGCCCTCTTTCAGCTGCTCTTTAATCTCCGGCGTGGCATTGTTGTTGATTGCGTCCATTCTGGCTACGTTTGTGCTGCTCTCATTTATCATAGCTGCTACTAAATCACGCATTTTGCCCTGTATCTCTAATCCGTCCTCTTCCTTGGCTCTGATAAGCGCAGCTTTGGTACGCTCTACTAATCTGGTTTTTTCATAGGCTGTAAGCTCCTGCGTATATCCGTTGCCAGCCAATAAGCGCAGCTCATACATTGCCTCACTCATATCCATAAAGCGGTAAAGCACTTTCTCATACTCCTTATGCCCCCGCTCTAAGTTCAAAATATTTGCCGCATTACGTCTGTGTCCGTCAATTATGCGGTATTCCCCGCCTACTCTCGCCAATACTGTAGGCTGCTCCTGTCCTACGTGTAAAAAGCTGTCTGCCAGCTCTTCTATACCCTCTAATTTCTGATGCGTATTCTCCTGCGCTGCTTTTACTTCATAAGGGCTTAAATAAATCTCTTTGTATCCCTCTGTCTGCGCCTGCTGCCCCGCTGCTTTTGTCTTTGCGTTCAGAATGTCGTTAATACCAAACTTTGCCATATTCTCTACCTCGCTTTCTCAATCCTTTGTTTTTTCTTACACTGTCCCATTACTCCGTTGCACATTTCGCACGTTCTCCAATGCTCGCAAGCGTCGCTTTTCGGGCATTTCTTCCCTGCAAATTTGCTGCCCCAGTTCCAGCACTCCGTACCGCCAGTCCTGCGGCAATGCCAGTAAACGCATAATCTCTCTTTATGTGCCACGCTTGCTACCTCGCTTTCCCTGTATACGCTGTTACAAATTTCTTGTACCCCTGCGCCGCCCCGCAGCACGGGCTATACTCATAAATCGGCTTACGCATGAAAGTATTTTCTGCTACTTTCTTGGAATACCGAATAATACCCAAAATATTAAAATCTGTCTTTTGTTCCAGCCACTCTACGCCTGCCGCCTCGCCGTCTGTGTTCTGGTATGACGTAATCAGCACGCCTGCCAGCTTTAATGCTGGGTTAAATGCCTTTGCGTCCTCTATCTGTTCTGTCACAATGTCCAGCCCCTCTAAAGCGTCCTCGTCCACTTTTACGGGTACTATTACCTCGTCCGTGATTGCCAGCGCATTTATGACATTAAGCCCAATATCCGGCGGGTTATCAATGATACAGTAATCATAAAAGCCACCCATAATGTCTGCAAATCTCTTATAGTGTTCTGTCTGGTTCTCGCTGTCCTCTTTTGTCAAATTCCACGTAGCCCCAAAAAGTGACATATTCGACGTAACAATATCTATGCAGCACTGCTGCCCTACGTAATCTGTATTCTGTATCAGCTCTGTTGCTCCCTGCCAGTCCCCAGCCAGCAACCTTGTAACTGGTGCTACGCTCTCTGCGTCGTATCTGCTATACGCCTTGCTTAAATTCCCTTGCTTATCATTGTCAATCAGCAGCACCCTGTAACCTCTCCTGTAAATCTCATACGCCATGTTTGCCGCTGTAAAGGTCTTGGCTACGCCACCCTTTAAGTTCAAAATGCTTATTGTTTTCATTCTTTGCCTCTCTTTCCTGCGTCGCCTCTAACGCATGGTTACTGTTTCCTGCTCTTTTGTAAGCTCGTCTGAATGTAATAAATACTGCTCTATCAGCTGCGCTGCTGGCTGCCAGCCATAGCAGACGGCGGTATAATAGCCCTGCTGCCGCAGATACTCTAACCACTCTTTCTGTTTCTTGGTCGTCGTGTTCTTGCCTGCCTTAAGCTCTATGTAAAGCCCATGATACCCAGCCCGTGCAGCTGGTAGCATAATATCCGGCACGCCAGCCTTTACGCCCTGCCTCTTAAGCGCCACCGCTGTTGCTGCATCACGTTTGCCGCCGTTTGGCACATGATACATATATTGCAGTTCCGGCATAAGCCCTGTTCTGTATGCAGCCCAGTTAAATAATGCCTCTTGATGCCCGCTTTCGTCGTCCAGTCTAAAGTTTCTCATTTTCTCGCCTCGCTTTCTGCTTAAATTCTACATACTGGCAAATTCTGAAAAGCAGCCCGTCCTTATGCGGCTTGCTGTTCTCTATCGCCAAAAGCGTTATTGTTTCCTCGCTTTGTAGTCCCACATTTCCCAGTACGTCCCAGCGGCATATATCGTAATATCTGCACCGCAGGCAGCAGCGCTTACAGTCCTTGCCTTTCTGGAATAACCAGTATTTAATTTTTTCTATCATGTTTTCTGTCCTTTCTGCTGCCGCTGTCTTTCCAGCTCTCCTGCTGTTCAAAAATAGCCACCGCAATTCTAAACGCCAGATATGCTGCCACAATCAGCGCCAGCAGTCCGGCTATTATCAGCACTGCTGCAATGGCAATGCCCTTGATTATCTGCATTTCAGCCCCCCCTATCTGTTATTTTTACTAAGGTGTATCTTAAATACCCATAGCCGTAATACTCTGGGCTGTGTACTCCCATGCTCACGCTGTTCTTATCCACGTAATAGCCCTTTATTGCTTTTGGCTCTTTCTTGAAATACTCACGGTCTGAAATTATGCGGTACTCTGGTTCTGGTCTTACTAAATTCTTGCTGCAATTCCAGCGCTTGCCCTGTAATGCTCCGTCAGTACCCTTTTTGTGCGTTCCTGTGTACTTGATTAAATAACTTGCCAGCTCTGCATAGTTGCCGCTATCGTCCAGTGGGAATACCTTAACCCTGTTATGCCCCTCGTATGCCTTATACCAGCAGCGTTGTAAAATCTCTGTGTCAATTTTATTTACTACAAGGTGGTGATGCCTCGCACCTTTCTTGCCTATCTCCATAACGTGTATGTATTTGAACTCTAACCCTGCTTTTCTGTACTCCTTTCTGCACTCCCTCAAAAATACGTCTATGTCCTGCCGCATCTGCTCCGGCGTTCTGTCTGGCTGCCCTTTCCTGCGGATATAATCAAGCACTAAATGATAGTCCCCATAGCCATAGTTTGCATTTATGAGTATCCTTAACTTTCTCTCTGCCTGTCTGGTGTTTACTTTCTCCTGCTCTTCTTTTGTTGGCTTTACCTTATCCCCTCTACTGATACCTTTCTTTTTGTATCTGCTGGTAAAGTACCTCTCTATCTCTATCGTATTTCCCGCTTTTGTTACCCTCTTTACGTATGGCATATATCTACCTCTCTGTCGGTTCGTTAATACTTTTATCAAGTGTTAAAACGGGCAGCCTGCCCGTTAAATTTCTTGACTTTGCGCCATACATAGCTTATAATTTTTATAGTATTTCAAAGCTGTATAGCTTAGCGCCTATGGTGTTTCCCCACCGTAGGCGCTTTTATTTTTCATGTTTCCTGCCGCTCTCTTATGCGGCTTAAGGCATACTCATAAGCCCGTCTGTACGGCTCTCTGCAATCGTAGCCCGTGCAGCTGTATAATTTGCTGCCCTTGCAAAATTCGCAGCTATGCAGCTTTGCGTAATCGCTCGCCGCCCTCTCCTGTCGCTTTTCCTCATATTCCAGATGCCGTTTAATCTGGTTTGCATCTATAACCGCAATTCCCAGCATATTTGCTGTATGTATTTCTCTGTCCATTCCCTCTGTTATGCCGTATTTCACACCAGCAATAACAAAATCGCAGCCTTTCAGCAGCGCAAGCCCCGCAGCCATGCCCCTTGCCCGCTCTTCCGGCTTTTTATCGTCCATGCACTGCGTCATATATAAATGCGGCGTAATGGGTGCTAAGCCCGCCTCTAACGCCTGCCGTGTCAGCTGCTGCGCATAATCTATGTTTCTGTCCAGCTCTGCGCCGTCTTTCGCCCTGTATGGGCTGCATATATAAACCTTTCTCATGCCTTTTTACCCGCTTTCTGTTGTGCCTCTGCCCGTGCCTGTTCATTTCCTGCCAGATATGCTGCTAAGCACATCAGCTCGTCTGCTCCCTTTTGGTCTATAAAATTACAATCAACGCAGCATTTACAGTACCCCGTAATCTGTAAATATCTGTCGTATACTTCCTGTGGTGTCTGGCACTGCTTTAAGCTGTCCACCATGCCTGCAAGCTGCTGTATTGCCTTTATGCCTGCCTCGCCGCCCTTTCCGTGTATCCCTACTGTAATCTGCCGCATTTTTGTTGCGCCGTCTGCTCCTAAAATTGTTTTACTCTTCATTCTGTGCCTCACTTTCTTCCTTAAACCCAGCCAAAAGCATAGTCATTGCATCTATCGCTGTATCAAAATGTTTTCCCAGCTCTGCTGCGTCAATAAGCCCCTGCTTTGTGTTTCTTCCGTTCCCTTTCATTACTTGCGTTTGCAAAATATGTTTTAACTGGCTAAGCCCAGCTATGCTGTTCTCTAACTCTTCCTCACTCACGCAGATTTTTACATAGCCCTTGCCGATATGTTCAACACTCATTTTCTGCCTCTTCCTTTCTTCTAATCAGCCGTACCGATACCTCATAAGCTGTGCGCTGTTCTCTTTCTCCTGTGGCTGCATCAAGCACCTTTTCATACTGGCGGCTCTGATACCGTCCCAGCAGCTCTACAGTGTCGCCCTGCTGCCACTGCGCCGCCTCGTCTGCCTGTTCCTGCCAGCAGATGCACGGTAAAAAGCAGCTGCCGCCTGTAAGCTCATTTCTTACCTTTACCGTAATATCAGTAATGCGCTTGCCTCTCGGTGTTTCTCTGTATGTTGGCTTATTCGCTATAACGCCTCTTACTGCTGCCTCGTCCTGCTCTACTGCCTTTTCCGATACCGCCACAAAATCTGCCAGAATATATACCAGCAGTCTACCGCTCTGGAAGTCCTTAAGCGTCTGCACCTTACCTGTCAGTAAAAGCCTGCTGCCCTCTACAAATTCCTGCATAACGTCAAATTCTATGCCGTTGCAAGCCCTGTATGGTACGTCCTCTGCAAATACTACTGTTACCTCGTCCGGCACGCCGCTTGGTCTTACCGTTTCTGACTTTGCCATATAACCGCAAAACGGCAGCCCGCATAGCTGCTTAATTTCCTTAATCTGTGTAAGCGTTCCTACCAGTCCCGCTGCATTTCCCTTGATACCGCCACCTGTAAGCTCGTCCATGATTGCAGTATCTAAATCCCGTAAAAAATCCGGCTTTTTCTTTGTCATACTTCCTGCTCTTTCCTTTCTTATATGTAAATGGTGTAGTAAAGCGACATCTGCAAATCACTAAACTTATACTGTGCTGTCTGGTCTGGCTCTAATGGTTTCATAAGCCCCAGCTCTTTCCAGCGTCTGTGCGTTATCTCCGGCACTGCTCTAAACTTCTTTACCTCATGCCCGCTGTATTTTCGGTATTCCTCGCTTATCTCATGGTCTGCAAACGGTTTGAACGCTGCCAGATACCCTACGTAAACCTCTGCTTTGCCCTCGATAATGCGCAGGCGGTCTGAACTCTCCAGCGTGCCTATAAACTCCTTTACTGTCACTGTCTGCCTCTCCTACTTCTCTGGCATTTCGTACAGCCTCGGTATTACTGCTGCAAACGGCTGTACGTCCATGCCGCCCCTTATTACGGCTGCACCGCCAGCCGTAAACAGATAGCTTACGCACGCTTTCTGTATCTCGTCCAGCACCTCTAAGCAGCGCTCTTTTGTGGCATACTCTCCAATTTCTTCTAAACACCCGTCACTTATGCAAATTACGTGGCGCTTTTTGTCTGCCTCTGCGCCGCCTCTCTTTTTCTTTATGTCCTCGTACTCTCCATACTCTACGCAGGCGTAATTACCGCCCAGTCTATACAGCTTTTCTTTATTCTGGCTGCGTATATATACCTCGCTCATTGCCTTTATCTCCTTGCCTCTAAGTTTTCCATTTCAGAAATGCAGTTTGACGGTATCAGCTCATAAGCTGCCGCCTCTATTTCTGTAAGCGCCTCTTTGTACTCAATGTATCCCCACGCCTGCCGTGCTATCTCTGGTACGTTCTGCCGTTCCTCAAAATTTTCTATATGCAAAATCTCGTTTCCCTGCGGCTTTGGAAATGTTCCCAGCGATAACGGGCGTAAAGGGCTGTAATATCTGTGGCTCATTCTCCCGCCCCGCTTTCCTCTTTATGTTCTTGGTAGCCCTCTAAATAGCCTAATGCCTCTACGTCAATTTCCTTGCCGTCCTTACCGTCGCTGTTTATCCGAATTTTGCCGTAGTAGGAATAAATACAGTAGCCGTCATAGTCGTATACTCTTATACTGCCCTCTGTGGCTGCCTCTGGTGTTTCAATAACCAGCGGCTCTGCCTGCTGCATCTGCGCTGCTACCTGTTCGTCTGTTACTGGCTCGCTGTTCTTTCCTCTGTACCAGATAGCCAGCATAAACAAAATGATTGCCAGCACGCCTGCCGCTATAACGGCTGCGCACTGTATCAGTTTCTTAACTGCCTGTCGTTTTCGTTTTCTCATTTCCCGCCTCGCTTTCCTCTATCATTGCAGCCCTGCTACGCCGTTCTATCCCCGTAGCCATAAACGCTATTTTCATATCTCTTTCGTTAAATTCGTCGTAGTCTCCTACTGGTGCATCTTCTGGGAAAATCTTCTGTGCCTGTATGAAAGCGTCCATAAATGTACTTAATTCCTCATAAAATACGTTTCTGTAAAATTCAAACTCTAACTCTATTTCGATTTTCTGCGCTTTCGTGCAATATATGCCGATTTTCTGCCGCCGTCCGTATGGCTTGTATGCTGTTCTGTCAGATTTAGCACCCATGACCTTATACATACACTGCCGCAGCAGTTTTATTTCGTGCTTTCCGTTGTAGGAAAATATCGTATATTCATACTCTTCCTTTTGCAGTTCCTCTAAGGAATTTATACCGTTATCCTTAAGCAGCTTTGCAAGTTTCTTTTGCGCTGTCGTTTTCTCGCCGCCTACGCCCCGCTCTGCCAGTGCTTGCAGCTTTTTAATACGCTGTATTGTTTTTTCGTCCATGTATTGCCCTCTCTTCTGTAGCAAAATAGTAGTTGTCTACTATCAGCATTTTTTTACTGAAAAGGCACATAAGCCCCAGCGGTACGGTAATAACCGCTATTGTTATGTCACCCTCTGTCGCCCATGCCGCCAGCACGGTAACTGCCAGCATTGCAAGCCCGTAGGCTTTCTGCTTAATGAAATACCAGCGGCGGGCTTTCTTCGCCTGCTCCCGCTGCCGCCTCTGCTCTTTTTTCTTTCGCATATCTGCCATGGCATCTGCATAGCCTCTCTGGTATGCGTCCTCTACTATCAATGCCTCTGCTGCCATTCTCTGCCTCTCTTCCTTTCGGCGGCGCTCTCTGTCTTTCCATGTGTGCCGCTCTCCTGTTCTGGCGTTTGGTTTTACCGTGCGGGCTGCTTTTCGCATTAAAAAGCAGCTGAAAACCTGTTGACTGTCCACATACTTTCTGGCTGGTATGACCGCCGCTATTTTTCCACGGTATACAGATTGCAGCTATTAGCCTGCTGCCCTCTGCCGCAGGCTCGCCATGCCTGCTACACAATGCGCCGTGTGGGACTTGAACCCACGACTTGCCGCTTATGAGGCGGCTGCTCTAACCAACTGAACTAACGGCACTGGTGGCGACTGCTGCCGCCTATTATTCTCCTCTATTTCCAGATATGAACCATAAATATAATGCTTTCACTTCGTAACCGCTTAATAATTCCATTTGCTCCATGCACTCTAAGAACCCTCTAAGTTTTCCTCTGTTCCGTTCGTTCTCTTCTTTAAGTCCTTTTATCTTTGCTCTATCAATCAGCACTGAAAGTGTTTTACAGTAATTCATTTGCTTTTCATTTAATTTCTTAAGTGCCTCTCTTGTCATATCTCTTTTACCTCTCTTTCGTTATCTTATCCCAGTCTATCTGCTTTCTTATTTCCTCGCTTTTCTTGCTATACCACCCGTCCACGGTATAACGTAAATATCTTATGTACGCCCCTTTACTGCCTCTGGTTTTATCGTATGGATTTTGTTTTAATGCGTCCTCTAATTTCATTATTTTCCTTTTTTATAGTGCCTGCTGCCCTGCTGCCGCTGTGTACGTTTCCAGCGTAGCCCCGCAGCGTTTGAACTCTCTATAAATCGTATCTCTGTGTGTTCCCAGCGCCTCTGCAATATCTTTTACGCTGCTGCCCTGTTTGCTCATAGCCTCTATGGTCTGTCTATCCTCGTAATGCAAGCGCTTATACTTCCGTTTTTCCATTCTCTATGCTCCTTTCTGTACGGGCGACTTTCGCTGCCCTGTTTATCAACTCATTATTCTTATGCTATACTGCCCGCTCCCGTTGTCCCTCTCCATAACTATTGCTAAATCTTCCCCATGGTATAGGCTAGGTATCCTGCAATCTTTATGAATTGTTACGCCCTGTACTCTATCCCAGCCGCTCATTTTCTTTGTTTCTGTCAGCGCTTTAATTGCAGCTGTGTATTTTGCTGTGTCCTCTTTTGCATAAACCAATATTGCGTAATCATGTTCTTTAATAAAATTTTCCATGTGTCTACCTCTCTTTCGTTGTAAAAAAATAAGCGTGCCAGAGTTTTTACGCTCTGCACGCTCTTCTTTTCTGCTGTTTCCTATAAAAAAAGAAAATCGGCAGAGGCTTTATAACCTCTTGTCGATTTTCATTCTAAAACTTATCAATTACTTTAAGTCACTTGAAAAAGTGATGCAGAAAGAGGGACTTGAACCCTCATGGTATCACT
>ENA-OOXC01000323-OOXC01000323.1-human-gut-metagenome-genome-assembly--contig:-NODE-323-length-38217-cov-2.672318_pt1 | contig 38217 bp, 40 predicted proteins | sample MGYA00241578_ERZ501325 | MGnify/ENA primary metagenome ERZ501325 (study PRJEB25962, sample SAMEA2042737) | human gut metagenome | biome: human gut; feature: human-associated habitat; material: faeces...
GGGACTCTGACTTCCTTGGTAGTAGTTCGATTCTATTAGCCGGTGCCAATTAAACATGGGTCAGTGAGCGGAATTGGTAACGCAGCAGTCTGTAAAATTGTGGTCTTTTGACATTCCTGGTTCGAGTCCAGGGCGGCGCATTTATAATAGGCTCATACAGCAAAGTGATTAATAAAAATTAAATTAATTATCAACATATTACAATTTTTCCTATCTCTTTTCTTTACTAATAACAGAGCCTAGAGATAAGCTGGTGTGGCGGAATGGAATACGCATAGGACTTAAAATCCTAGGTCTTCGGAATTGAGAGTTCGAATCTCTCCATCAGCATTGCCTTAAATATTACTAACTTTAAATGTAAAGGCATTACAGATTATATTAAAATATGCGGAAGGTCTGGAATCCTTATTCCCATCCAAAGGGACAACGCATATGTAAACTCCTTATAATCCTAGGTATATAAAAGGAGAAAAGATATTATATGTGAGTCACCTACGTTTTAATAGATGGATGAATTAAAAATGGGTGCATCTGAGGAATAGCCAAATGGTAAGGCGTCGGTATTTTAACCCGAGAGTGAGGGTTCGAGCCCCTCTTCCTCATTTAAAACCTTTTGAAAATAAGGCAAAAATCTACGTCAAGATTGAAAGAAGCTAAGGAAATCGTGCAGCCTTATGTCGCGATCCAAAAGTAAGTAAATCTTGCAGGCAAGTTTGAAAGGGGTCTTGTTATTAGCGGCTGGTATAGCATAATGGTAATGCAGCAGATTTGTAATCTGTATACTGTGAGTTCGAGTCTCTCTACCAGCTTTATTTATTAAAGAAAGGAGAATTAAATCTGAATGGATGAAAAGGCATATAGTTATGTAGAAAGAGCAAGATTTAAACAGGCATTAGTTTCTCTTATTCAAAATTCAAATATTCCAGCTTTTGATATGAGCGTAATTGTTTCTGATGTTGCTACAGAATTAAGAAATCTTGCAATACAGGAAGAGCGGGAAGCTCTTCAGAATTTTAGTGAAGGATGTAAAGAGGAAACAAATTCTACTGTAGAAGAAGAGCCTATTGTAAAAATAGATAATGAGTAATAAAATTATTTGAAATTTACTAAAAATTTTGATATAATATATATAGAAAGTGAGAAATAAATAAGTTAGCTTTCTATGTGGTGTATATCGTCTAATGGTAAGACAGAGGATTGTGGTTCCTTTAATTTAAGTTCGATTCTTAGTATACACCTTAAAGCCTTATACAGCAAATTATTAAAGACAACTGCAAGAAGAAATATTTAAGGCTTTGTATTAAGCTCTAACAGCAATTTTAAGTTGGTAAATTTTTTGGTAGAAAATATTTATAGATGTAATGAGCTTAGATAGGTGCCAGTAGCTTAGTGGTAAAGCACCGGACTTTTAATCCGGGTACCGCGGGTTCGAGTCCCGCCTGGCACATTAAAGATTATTTATTGATTTTTTATAAAAATTATTATATAATATATTTATAGAAAGGAAATAAATAAAATGTTATTTAATATATGGATAGATGATATGCGGATACCGCCTCATAAAGATAATTTGGTTGTCTTTAAAAACGCGGAAGATGCTATTGAGTGGTTTAAAAAAGGAGAAGAATTTACTTTTAATGATTGTTTTCATTTATATTTAGATCACGATTTAGGAAAAGGAAAATCTGGTTATGATTTTTGTAAATGGTTTATTGAATGGAATTATGATTTAGATTATAAAATGTATTTTACATTATTAACAGCGAATCCTGTTGGTAGAAATAATATGCGGCAGTTGCTGGTTCATTATGGATACCAAGAAAAATAAAATAGACACGAACAGCAATTATAAACAAGGAATATAACAGATATTTGTAGTAAGTAAAATTCATTTGTGTCTAGGTATTGGGCTATAGCCAAATGGTAAGGCAGCGGGTTTTGATCCCGCGATTTACAGGTTCGAGTCCTGTTAGCCCAGTTGGCAAGAACAAGAGAGGAATTGTTTTTGCAAAAATAAATATAAGAGGAGATATTTATATGAGATATTATTCAGATGTGACAAAGCAGATTTATGAATCTGAGAAAGAATTGAATCAAGCAGAGTTTAAAGCTGCTCAGGCTAAAGAAAATGCTAGAAAGACAAAAGAGAAAGAGAGTGCAGAGCGTAAGAAGGCGGCAGCTGAGGTTCAGGAAGCTTATGCTAAGGCTAGGGTTGCAAATGCGCACGCTTCAAAGGTGCTTGCAGACTTTTGTGATAAGTATGGTTCTTATCATTTCTCAGTAGATGGTTCTGAAGATTCAGAATTAAATGATTTGGTTTCTTTATGTAAGGGAATCTTTAAGGTTTTTGACCTTTAAGAGATAAATGCAATAAAAATACATATAGTATATAGGCGCAAACAGCAACTATTTTTTAAAAGAAGATACTTAATGCTTTGTTGGAAAAACATAAGAAATGCGCCTAGCGCCCGCCCCAGTAGTTCAAAAGTAGAATTCCTGGCTTCCAACCAGGAGATACGGTGGCAGAATCCGTTTGGGGCTTTTAAAATAAATAGTAAAGAAAAGGAGATAAATATTATGAGTAAATGGAGAACAATTGGAACTATTAATGGGGATACACCTTGTGAGGTAAAAACATCTACTGCGCATATTATGAAAGTACAGCATATGCGTCCAGTTGCCTATGAAGATTTACAGCGAGAGGTGGATGCTGTTAATAAGGCTTGGGAAGAGAAAAAGGCTCAGCGAAAAGCAATTGCCGCAGCGAGGGCGTAGCCAAGTGGGAAAGGCAGCTGACTGCAAATCAGCGAGCGAGGGTTCAAATCCCTCCGCCCTCTTTTTAATATTATTAAGGTTATGACAATAACCATTTACTAACAATAGTAAAGAAAAGGAGATTAAAATAATGGAAAATAAATTTATTCAGTCTTTAGAGGAACAGGAATCAATTATCAATACAGAAAATGGTGCGACCGCGTATAATACAACTTTGATTCGTGCATATGATTTGTTTGCTCTTGGTGGAGCTTATAGATCGAGAGCTGATGAGGATATTATTGATTTATTCAGACAAGCATACAATGAGGATGCGGACGTTGCTTTAAAGACACTTTTTTATTTGCGTGATGTGCGTGGTGGTCAGGGTGAGAGACACTTTTTTCGTGTGGCAATGAAATGGCTTTGCCAGACCCACACTCAGGTAGCTATTAAATTATTAAAATTTATTCCATTTTTTGGAAGATATGATGATTTGTGGGAATGCAGTTATGGTACAGATGTATTTTCTGTAGCAATAGATATTATATGGAACACTCTTCAGCACGATTTACTTGCCTATGAAATAGGAGAACCTGTAACTCTTTTGGCTAAATGGTTGCCTAGTGAGAATGCTTCTAGTAAGCACACAAAAGAAATGGCAAAAGTAATCACTGAAGCTTTGAAAGTAACTCGCAAAAATTATCGTAAAACATTATCTAAGTTGCGTGAACGCATTAAAGTCATTGAGCGTCTTATGTCGCAGAATAGATGGGATGAAATTAAATTTGAAGAAATCCCAAGTTGTGCAGGTATGAAGTATGCAGCAGCTTTCTCTCGTAGAGAGATGATTAAAGAGCAATATCGTAAATTTATTGAGTCTGATGATACAAAAGTACACGCAGATGTATTGTATCCATATGATATTATTAGACAGATTAAACTCAATGAGTATTGGGATCGTAAAACTTATAAGAGTCATTATTCTTTGGATGTAGACGTCGATCGAGATGTCATTAATAAGTATTGGAATAATTTGCCAGATTATTTTAATGGTAAAGAAAATTCAATGTTATGTATCGTGGATACTTCTAGCTCTATGGAATGTAGTGGTAATTTACAGCCAGCGCCAACAGATGTAGCTAATGGTCTTGCTATTTATGCGGCAGAGCATAATAAAGGTGAATTTGCTAATCAGTTTATTACATTTTCTTCAAATCCACATTTTGTGAAGTTTACAGAAGATATGGATGTAATTGATAAGCAATTACTTATTCGTTCAAAAGGAGAAGTGGCTAATACAGACCTTCTTAGAACTTTTGAATTATTAAGAAGTATTGCATTAGAGAATGATTGCGCAGATGATTTACCAGAAAGCCTTGTAGTTATTTCTGATATGCAGATTGATTGTGGTAGTAACTTTAGATCAACAAAGGAAGCAGTTACAGAAATGGCGAAAGAGCGTGAGATTTGGAAGAGCTACGGATTAAAAATGCCTAAACTGGTTTATTGGAATGTTGATGCTCGCAGCAATATTTTTCTTGAGGATTGCGGACCAGATATTTCATTTGTCAGTGGTTGTTCACCAATAATCTTTAAGAGTTTATTAAGTGGTAAGACTGGCTTGGATGTATTTAAAGATATGGTAATTGACAATAAACGATATGCTGATATTAAAATTTATAAATAGAAAGGTTGGGTAATTTGAAAAAGTTTAAAGTAAAAGCAGTAAGGGAAATTCTTGATGATTATTATAATTCAAATTCTCAATATGAAACTGTTTATGAAGTTTATTATGGCAAAAAATATCTTGATTCTTTTACAGACAATCCTAAGAAGTTAATTAAAAAATTTAATAAAATAATAAAAGGGAGACATTAAGTCTCCCTTTTTTGTATTCTAAAACGAAATTCCATTCCATCATTGGTGCGGCAGTTAAATATATCATTGTCCGCTTTCATAAATACAATTTGAGGTGATGTATCAACGACCACTGCATAAAATTCTTGTAAATCTATTTCTTTTCTATTGTTTATCCACTTTGCTATTTCCCATGAATACATTAATCATTAATATTAACAAGAATCTCCGCAGACAACTCTTGTACAATTTTGATTTGTTCTGTTGTATAATCAGACAACATTTCTCTATACTTATCTGCTAGAGTGGATAAATCATCTGTTTCATATATTTTTATTACTTCAACTTCTTTTTTAGTTTCTGGATCTGTTGTTATCTCAGTAATTGTATATGGTGTATATAATTCTTTAGAAGTGTTTAACTTCTTAATATAAAATTTATACATAGTTTAGTCCTCCCTTTAGAGTCATTGGGCAGTTTTTGGTCGCTTTTTAAAAACAAAAACTGCCTTTGGACTTTTTTATTCAACAACCTCTTCGCCATTTACATCTACAATAGCACCCTCAACCGGCTTTGCCTCGCTCTGGTTATCCTTTACTGTAAAGGTAACAGTCTGAGTCGTAACCGGAGTTAATTGCATCAGTATCATCATAATTAATATAATCAAAACTTTGTAATTCAATGGCGCCCGCATTCTCTGCATCAGTTGCTCTAGTCATCTTCATAATCTTAATTTTACTCTTTAGCTCATCAATAGTTTGTTGCATTAAGTCTACTTTAGTTTTCATATCTACTAGAGCAGTAACATCAACATTGCCTAATAAACCTCGTAATTCCGCAATCTGCGAGAATATTTCCCAATAAAATTGATCGGTTTGAGTCTTATAAATTTGTTCTTTTTCTGGCATATCAATACTTTGCATAATATTAATAATGCCAGGTAAACTTTGCCATTGATATGTTTTAGTAGAAGTAACTTTTTGTGTTGTTTCATCTGTTTTTACTTTCACTCTTTTAAACAAAATAGAAAAATTTAATAAGCCAGGTATATCAGTAGCAGGAGACTCTAATGCCCATGCTATATCTAAACAAGATACTAATTCTTTATCTTCATCTTGTTCAAAAGGAGTTTTGCATTCAATTTCTGTTACAACTGGTTTATATTCTGAATACTCATTACGTCTATTAAGAATTTTAATATAGCAATTCTTAATATTGGTTACAGATTTTTTATTTTCTGTATTATCTGGATAAACTTTGCCATTTTCCTTAGTAACATCTAAAGTATTTTCTCTACTATTAATATTACTATCTTCATTATCATCTTTATCCAAAAAGTCAATATTATCAAAGGTCTTAGGGATTCTTATATGCACGGTCTCAGAATCCACATCACCGGCCACCGCAATATTTAATAAATTAGATGGTACTATAACCTTTCTTGTATCTGGATTTACCCAAATAACTCCTTCAGTATCAGGATATTGCATTTATTTTCACCTCCTTAATCTACTGTTAATGTATAAGTAATTTTCATTACTTGATCATTACCTTTTGTTATTGGCGTTTCTAAATTATTTATGGTACAAAAACTATATGGATTTAATCTTATATTATCATTATTATTCATAGAATGAAATACATATAATAAATTATTTATTTTATTAAAATATAATGACTGGTTATAAAGCGTATAATCTACTGTCTTTGTATAATTTCCACCAAGAAATCTATAACTATTAATAAATGTATTTATGTTACAATTTATAGATAAAAACGTATTATCATTAAGAGGTTTAAAATATATATAATCATTAATACTATAAGCACTATTAAAATATAAATATTCCAATCCATGTACAGAAGTTTGTGCTTTATTAAATATTGGTTTAGGAGAAGTATAATATTTATTTAAACTTGTTAAATCATCATTATCATAAGCTTCTTTTACTTCACCTGTATTAAGATTTAATATCATAATTTTGATTTGATCAAAACATGTCAAGCCTCGTATATTGCCTAAATTATAATATTGCCATGATGACTTAGGATGAACTGCCAAAAAAGTTAAATAATTATTAGACCAAATTACTTGATTTGCAGCTCCTTTTACCCAATTTGTATTAACTGCCTCAGACCCGAATAACTTATTAGGATTCATTGAATTATTAATAATGATTGAATATCCTTCTGGAATTACATTGGTAAAAGTTAATACTTTAGAATTATAATTATTTACAAAATCAATTTCCCATATATACATAGTATCAGTAGAGTCAATATGATCTTGATAATTCGGGAAAAATAACATTCTTAATTTACCATCACTAGAGAAACCATAATGCATTGTTGCATAATTATAATATGAAGTACTGCTAGAATCTTGTTGTTTTTCATCTAAGATTATATTAGATAATTCAGATGGTATTTCAATTATTTTTTCTTGATTCCATTCTTCATTACCTGGAATTTGACTTAACCGTTCAGTTAATAAAAAATTATATGAATTTAACATTGCTCTTGATAATACATATAATTTTTTTTCTTTAAATAATTTATCCGCATCTATGCTATATTCTTTATTGTTATAAATAAAATTATGTTGTCCAATTCTATCATTATTTTTCAATGCTTTATACAAAAAATTCCATGCACATCTTGAATAATAACTATCAGCTAAATCTCCATGCTCATAATCACTAGAATAATTTGCATTATATTGATTCTCCAAAGAAGGCATAGAATATATATTATATTGAGGACACAAACTAATAGATTTAATTGTACCAACAGCTTGCGATGTGTTAAAATCCCAAACATATTTAATTTGTTCTCCTGATTTCATATAAGGAGAAGATACTACCAAAGAACTCTCTTTTTCATTGAAAGATCCACGTGATACTACATCCCCAGAATAAGTATAGTGATTAGCAACACCAATAGCTAAAGCATTATTATCATAACTATGATATTTAGAAGCATCTTCTTCTAGTGTATCATCCCATAATACAATTCCTTGTGTTAATTTTTTAAAACAAGTAAATGTAGATTGACTATCATTAGAACCTATTTTATTACTTAAATACCAACTAAAAGAAGCTCCAATAGAATCACATTGTAAAATATCATTAAAAAAATTAGTTATCATATTTTCAGATTCATATGTCTCTTTTTCTCCTGTTTTTACGTTGGTAAGTTCGATTTTTGCCTTACCTTTTAACATAATCTATTCCTCCTTTACTCTAAAGTAGTAATTACATTATCTGAAAAACCTAATACAATAGAAAGAGATTGCGGCGGCTCTAAAGTAATATTAGTTAAACCACTTAAACTTTCTATAAAGTCAGATTGATTATTATTATAACTACTTGTATGAACATTATCAGTTAAACCTATTTTAACATCTAAATTAGGTACTAATAAATTAATTGATTGTAACGTAGAAAGACTATCTGTAAAATGTAAATCCAAATCTTTCTTTTTTAATTCTAAAATGGCATTGGCAAAGCCATTATAATCATCTGGCGTAATATCAGTTACTCCTCTATCTATTAAAGCTTCATAGATATCTTGAAAAATATCTTTATATTCATCACCAGCAGATAAAGAATCAATAAAATTAGGATAGTCGCGAAAGCGCGTTCCATCTCTCCCCTCACCCTCAATTTTTGAAGCATTAGGGTCCGTTATCTTTGCATTTATTGAATCTTTAATTTTACTCTTTGTATTAGATAGATATGCGGTAGCTTCCAAGATTCTATCTCTAGTCACCATAAAATCTACCCCTTTCCGAATTTAAACAAAATTTCACTCTGAAAATTCAACAGTTAGAGAAATTATGATAAAAATTTAATTAAGTAAATTTTTTCCTCTAACTGAATTTTACTGGAATTTTTATGGGCGGAGGTACGACAAAACGAACTACCCTGAAAACATAAGGTTTGTCGCATAGAAATTTATATAAAAATTCCGATGCCCGCATAGATCCCACTTAACGAATTTTCATGTGTTAAGAAAATACTTATTTTTTCTTATCTTATAATATTATTTTTACTTAAACAATATTTAACTGTTTTGACCTATTAATTATTTAAGATATATTTGACCAACTTCTCCAGCAGCAATTGTCACTGGATTGTCAAGAACTAAGCGTGCTAACATTATCATATTACTACTTGCCAGTTTCTCTAATACGGGGGTCTTACTTGCTTTTGTAATATCAACGAAGGAGCCTAATTCTTTAATTGTCACCGCTTCATCTTTCCAATTCTTAACGTTTAAAGTAACATAAGCATCATAGGTTGATCCATACGTTATATTATCAAGAACGACATCATCCAATCCGCTTTTTAATGCATAATCATCTTCTGCTTCTGCCGTAGCATCTGATCCGAAAAAGATGTAATTTAGATCACATCGTTTATGGTCATGGTTTCCGCTAATTCTATAGGAATATTGATAATCAGGTAGTGCTGTTGGGTTTGAAGTAGACGCTGCAGGACTAAGAAACGGAAATAAATATTTTAAAAAGCATTGGTAATTGTCTTGAAGTAGATATAAAGCCATAGGCTTTAATCTCATGTAATTATCTGTTGTTGTATAAACAATGAATCGTTCTATTTGTTCTGGAGCTGTATTCTTTCCCATCCAATCTGCATAAGTCAATGTTGTTCCATCTGCAAGCACAATATCTCCTTTATAGTTATTAAATCTTCCTCCATTTAAAAAATGGTTTGTTATTGCTTTACATGTTTTTGTTCTCATACTGGCACCTCCGTTACTGCTGAACCTATGTACAGTTCATTTTCATTTATTACTATTGCTTCTTTAGCATTTTCAAAATTCAATGTTAATTGTGAGCCTTCATATATTGAAGGCCCACTTGCACTTCCGCCACTATTATATCCTTCAATTAATCTATTAATTCCTTCAGACAAAGTGGCATCTTGAACATTCGTTTTTGTATTTATTTTAGAGATAAGTGTTTCAATCTTTTCTTTTATCGTCATAATTAATTCACCTCTCCTATTAGCGCATTTACTTCAGATATATTAGTATTTAAAAGTTGTTTAATATCTTTTAATTCTTGATCTAAAGTTATTTTATTTACATAATCTACATATACAGTTTTTGCATGAGCATAAGTAAAAGAATTTTCCCAATTATTATTAACTAATTTACGAATCCAGGAAGTAGGATATTCTTCTTCCCCTTCGGTTGGTAGTTTTCCTCCATCTGCAACATACAAATCAATTAACTTTTTTCCTGCTTCCGTCATGCTGCTGTCTGTGTCTGCAACTGAATATGTGGTTTCACAAGTCGGTATATTCTGCGAACCGCTGAAGCTTTGCAGTGCAGACGTATAAGAAGAAACATAATATTGAATACCGTTATATTCAAATGAAATACTTACTTTGTATGGTTTATTCTCATCATCAGACATTGTGCTCGCATAATCCTGAACTGTAGACACGACAATCGGCTTATACCATCCTCCCATTTTGGCAATCATTCCGATTGCCCACCATTTCTCTGTGTGATTATCGGGATTAAGTTTTAACGCATAATATTTTTTATTACTATTCGTAAATAGCAAAGATCCTATATGGTTTTTTATACTTTCCGTTGGTTCCGGTATTAAATAACTAACTTCTGCCATCTATATTTCCTCCTTTTAATCTGTGATGTTATTTCCATATATAATAAATTCAGAAATATCTCCACCACCATCTTCTGCTATTACTTTTTTACAAGTAATAGTACCAGTATAATAAGCATTTCCATCCCAATCTAAAGTATGAATATTTTTTGGCGTTGATGAAGTGCCACCGCCAATAATATGTGCATATTTATTTTCTGTATCTTCTACGTTAAATCGTCCTTCTGCATGTTGTCCTTCTCCTGCGGCTATTGTATATTGCCCTTCCGCATGAGACCATTTACCAATTGCCTTAGTATTAGTGCCTTCTGAATGAGAATAAATACCAGATGCAATAGTATCACTACCTTCTGCATGAGAATAATATGCACTTGCAGTAGTATTTTCACCTTCTGCATGTGCTCCAACATTTGTTGCTTGTGTTCGTGAACCTTCTGCATGAGAAGCTGTACTACTTGCGGTAGAATAACTACCCTCTGCATGTGAATAAAAACCAGATGCTTCGCTATGGTCTCCTTCAGCATGACAACCTTCACCTCTTACTGTTGTTGAAACACCTTCTGCATGACCATATTTGCCTTTAATAATAGAACTTCCTTTTCCTTCAGCATGACTTGTTATACTATCAGAATCAATTGTGGTATCTTCACCCTCAGCATGACTGGTAACACCATAAGCATCAGTAGAATTACCTTCAGCATGAGAATACTCTCCAGATGCGTTCGTTGACATACCTTCTGCATGAGAATAACTTCCAGAGGCTGATGAAGTATATCCTTCGGTATGAGAACCTATTCCACTAGCAACTGTCGCCAATCCATGAGCAAAAGCATTATTATTAGAAGCAGTGTTATTATTATTAAAAGTTACAGAATAGTCTCCCACTTTTGAATCTGCTTTTCTATTTAAGGAGAATGATCCTGTTCCAACTGCATTTTCTTTATCCATTTTAGTAGAAACATCTACACTTCCAGAGGAATTAGATACTTCATTCCAAGAGTTGGTAAATGATGTAGAACCAGTTTCTACATTTCTATAATATAATTTTTGTGTCTCAAAACTAAAATAAAATTGAATAAAAGTTAATGTATTTGAATTACTTATACTATAATATTTTGTTGTATATATTAATCCGCCACTATTCTCAGGCAAATTAGAACGATCTTCTGTATCAGTATTAAACAAATATATTAATTTATTTTCTAGTAAGGGACTAATTTTGTCTGAAATCTTTTCTGCATATTCATAAATCCAAGCCTTCTCTTTAATAGTATTTTCAATATCAGCTTGTGTTATATCTGATTTACCTTGTAATTTTAATAAAGTTGCAGCAATTTCTTTTAGATCTTGATCAAGTGTTTTATTATTAACTAAACTTGTATAAACTGTTTTTGCATGTGCTCTTGAAAAAGTCTTACCTCTTGGATTACCCTTTTCATCTAAGTCCTTAATAGCACTTATTTTACCTGCAACACTTTTTAATTTTCCACCTTCAAATTCATATTGAGCTAATAAATTTTTACCCATCTTTATTAATTTTTCTTCTGAAGAATTGTCATAAGAAATAAATTCACAAGATGCATATGGTCCTGAATAACTATAAATGGTTTCTGAATTAATAATTGTTGATGATCCTTGTGTTAATATAGACTGAGATATTGTACTATTCATATAATAGGTAAAACCCTTATATTCAAATTGTATAATATTTGAATTATTAACAACTAATTGAGTATCTAATAATTTAACATAATCTTTAACTAAACTAATTACAACAGGATGATAATAACCAGTAGTATCACAAAGAATAGCTCCTAATGTCCACCAATCTTCTGTACTTGTAGTAGGTTTAGCATAAAAAGCTGCGCCAGCTCCATTGTATAACTGAGCATTATATTCAGAAAAATAAGAGTGGCTTTTTGATGTTGGTTCTGGTAAAGAATATATTGTTACGCATGGCGTAGGTAGCTTATCTAATTGGCTTAAAAAGTCTATTACTGCTTCATCTATTGAATTATAATTCTTATTAATACTTTTTAAAATCATTCCTTGTGCAGTAATATTATCTGCTAAACCAGGTATATTATCGCACACATAATAGCCATATTCATTATATTTAACCTGTTTATATGATCCTACTTTTTGAGTTGAATTATTTCTAATGCGGCAACCGCTCGGACTTGTAGAAATAATCATTGGAGTATATCTTTTTTTTACTTTAATTAAAGCTCCACATATACTGTAAACTTCAGCAAATCCATTAATAGAATTGCGTCCGCACATTTCTTTTGGTTTAACTCCTAATAATTCATATATTATACTATTGGTAGTATCTTGATATAAAGGATGATAGCCAGTTCCATTATCTGGAAAATAACTAATTGTATAATCTGATAAGAGATATCCCATAATTTTTATTCCTCCTTTTATTATTTTATAAATAAAATTAACTAAAAATTGGGGAAATTTAATTTAAAAATTAAATCTCCCCTCCATTTAGTTTATATTTGAACAAGTTTTTTCTTTGTATTTAAAATATATACATCTCCTGTGGCGGCAACTAACATTGTGCTACCTGGAGCAGCTTCCCTAGGTACGTTAAAAGAGGCTACGTCCGCAGCTTCATCTGCTACCCATTCATATGTATATGCAATAGAATGTCCATTAATTCCTGTAATTGCAACTGCCATAATTTATTTACCTCCTTTACGATAATTGATAAATATTACAAGTTGATCCAAAAGTTAACTTATCTGATCTAGTAATACTAAAATGTGGACCTGGCTGTGATGTACTAAATGATATAGTAATACCAACCATACTAATAGAATCTTCTAATGCTTTTGAAGTATTGCTTGAAACTAAAGGAATAAATTTATATGCACTGTTAATAAACATTATTAAACCAACTTCATAATTATTATTACCAGAAGCATTAATAGTGTATAAATATTGGTGCGTTGGAGCATAACTATTAGTAACATTAATTGTTTCTGAAGCAGCTGTATTACCTGGCTCCAAAGTATAAATTAGCTGTGGTGCTTTATTTAAACTTTTAGCTACAGTAGTTACGTCACCTCTTAAATCAAGCACTGCATCTGCAACATTGTCGATTTTGTCTGAGTATTTTCGACTTCCAATATCATAAAAGGTATACTGCTTTTTATATCCTCCCCTCACTACTGCGTTAAGTGTTACTTTCGTTCCGCTTTTAACAACCAGTGACACGGTCACTGTTCCGCTGTGAGTTCCCAGCTTTACACTTTGCGTTTTAGTTTCATCAGTTCCAATTTCCACGCTATTTCCTGCTGTGTCAGAAATCAAGTAATAAAATGTAGTCGCTGACATGGACGAGCTAACATTCCCAGCAAACCAAAGTGCGTCACTCAACGGATTTGATACGGAATAAAGTGGAATAGTGACATCTGCCGTAGCCGTCCCGCTCACACGATAGTAATTACCACCAAAGCTAGCTAAATTTCTTGGAGTCACTTTAATTCCAGATGTTGTTTGAGCGGATGAAATAAGTGAATCAAGAATGTCCAAGGTTGTGTCATTTTTTTGGCTGTATGTGTAATTTTCACCACTAATTGATTCTCCGCCGCTAGGATCATAGGAATTTTCGGAGCCATTTACAACAATCGGCGGGGTAAGAATCGAAACGTCTCCTGCTATCGGTTCTATTTCTCTGTAGTAATCAGCGGTAGCGTCTGCGAAAATTTGAATCTTTTTCGTTTTTACCTTATCTTCCAGCGTCAATTTGTTCGTAAAATCCGAATAAACCGTCTTTGCATGAGCAAAGGCAAATACCTTTGTTGAAACTCCGTTAATTACCTTTTTAAGCCATCCTGTTTTATGAGATATAGTTGTATCTGTTATGTCTTCTCCAAGTTCTATTAAATTATCTATATTATTGTTTATATTCGTCCTTAAGTCAGCCACATCCCCATTAAGGCTACCGCTATCTCCTGTGTATGGAATGAAATCATCATAGCTTGCATTGAGATTTGTTGTGAGCATTGGTTTAATAATAAAATTATTAAGAGGCGTTGTTTTTGCAATTTCAATGAGCATTACTATAGATACTGCATCTTTTGTTGGCGTAATTATAGGTGTAGCGCCTTTGTATGTACCATCACCAAAAAACATCCCCTTTTTATCATGAACTCTTACATTTGTATTTATATCTGTAGGAGATTGTGCAATAAGTTTATAACTTTTGTTTGCTTTTAATGAAAGATACCCTAAAATTAATACCACAGCATTAGTAGCAGTACCATTCAAAGTATAAGTTCCATCTCCATTATTGGTACAAGTTACTCCATTTGCAGTAGTAGTCTGTAAAGTAGGATTTAAAAGGTTTACGGTGGTTTCTTTTCTTATATCGCTAACTATTTCTCCTATTTCATTGCCATCAATCGTAGTAGTGATAGGAGTTGCAAGCTCATAGTAAAGATATTGTCCTTGCACTGCATTCTTAAATTCCGTAGGGTTTGTATAAGATGTGTTTCGTATACTTATCACTTTATCTGAAGAATATGCTACCAAATAATTATCAGCCACCGAAAGTAAATTATTTGTAGACACAGCTTTATAGCCTTGTAAAAAAATGTTACAAATCACATCATTTGAGCTAGGTGTTTTAGAATCCTTTAAATTATCAGTTATAAATCTGTTATTTGTACCACCATCATAACGCCAATCTAAACTTCCTAAATCAACTCTTCCAACCTTTTGCACAAACTGATTTCCATTCACTTCATTCTGGATTGGGCATTCTCTTGGAACAGACCATCCCAGCATCTTAATATCCACAATCTCTGTGGATAGTGTTGAAATGCTTTCTTTTACTTCTGTATCATCATATACCGTATCAGTTAATTGTAATTCTACCCATGATGACCACGCTCCTTTAGACCGCCATCGTTTATATGCTTTTATTTTATTACCATCACAAACAAATATTTGATACGGTGTACCGACATTATAATCTACATATAAAGTACCATTATCATCACTAGGGGAATTTGTGTTAGCTGTCGCCCTAATATGGTAAATGCATGTATCTGTCAAGTTGTTAAAATCAGTCGCAGTAGTAATTGTTTTATGTGGAAGCTTATTACTATCCATTTCTACAATCTTTTTATTAATTGTATCTATACTTTCTTTTATTACTTTGTTCTGTACTGGGTTTTCAGACGCATCCAATAATTCAGCATCAACTATTGTTTTATTTGCTTCTGCTTCAATTCCATCAAGCTTAGCTTTATCATCATCTGTATAATCATTAGTAGATAATTCCTTACCTTCAACCTTATCTACTTTGTCACCAATCGCGGTAGTTAATAATGTGTATAAAGCATCAAGAGCAGCAATAGTAGGAACTTTAGTTTTATCAATATCTGTTCCTGTATATTCATTTGTTAGATCTGAAGATTTAGTAACATAATCTTTAAAATTAATATCTCCATCAACAGAAACAGTAAATTCAACTCCATCTACAAATAATGTTTGATAATTTCTACCATCTACAGTATAATAAAACCAAATATCGCTATTTTTTGTAGTTTGAATTTCACCATTTTTTATATAAGTAATAATTCCATCTTGAATGGCAGGCTTAGCATCAACTACAATAGCATCCATAGAATTAAATGAACTCAATTGTTTATCTGTATAATCCTTACTATCTTGTAATACTTTTGCAAGATCAATAGTTAGAGGAATATATTTTTGAGTTGCGATATCATAAGCCAAAACTTGCTTATCAGCAATATCAGTATCATTAATATTTTTTAACTCACCAATATTAATATCTGTAATGATTGGTGTAATATCAAGTATATATTGCTTTTTGTTTTTGTATTTAATAGTAAGTTCTTTATTACTATAAGTAATACTATCTAATGATGAATTATATAATAAGTTAATCGCAGTAACTAAATCAGTAACCGATTCAATCTCAATAGTAGTAATATCTCCAACTGCAGCTGCAACGTCCTGTAATGCATCTTCAGAGGCTACTCCCGCAATATTTACAGACTTATCTTTATCTATTGATAATTCAGTACCATTTAATTTAATAGATTCAATAACATTGTTTTCTCCCATGCCGTCTTTTACAATAAAAGTTTGAGGAATACCTGAAGCATCTGTAATAGTAATAGAATGTCCATCATCCACTTCATCTATTACTATTGTAGGAGATATACCATCTGCACCCTTTAAAGCATTTAATTGATCTTGAGTAAAATCATTATATGTAAAAGGATCACCTTTATCTCCTTTTACGCCGGCACTTCCATTTTCTATTATAAAAGAAGAAGTTTCTTCTGCGCCAGAAGTTCCAACCCAAGAAAAGGTAACTTCATGTCCATTATCAACTTCTGTAATAGATTTAATTTGGCAAGGAGCACCCTTAACGGCGCCAAGACTATCTGCTAATTTATTAGTATACGCCTTAGCTGCCGCCAAAGTAACTACATTAATTCCCATAATTATCCTCCTTACTTAGAAAAAGTAATTTTAGTAAGATTTACATATCTTACAATACCTTTAATTCTTACTTTACCCCATTTTCCTTTTTCACCAATAACTTTGATTTTAGCTCCTTTTTCAAGAGTTAGAACACTATTAGAATTAACAGTTGGTTTTTTTCTTACATAAGCTGTTTCTGTCACTCTTGCTATAAACACTCGTTTGCCATTAATAAAATTCTTTAAATGTTTCCATTTAATATTATTTTTTCCAATCATTGGTGCAGGGCAATACTTTCCATTAACATCCCAATGTCTAACAATAGTCTTAGCTTTTGGACATTGGGATTTAATATATTTAATAAGCATACGTACAGCTAAACTTTGCTTATATCCTGCATTATCTAAACAATCACAAAGTTCAATAGAAACAGAATTGGCATTAGTACACTTACCATAAATGCGGCCGCCGCCATCTCCACTTCTCATATCTCCTCCTACTGACCAAGCGGTATATTTCATTGCGATAGAACGATAAACTTCTCCAGATTTATCTACGAAAAAATGAGCACCAGCAGTACGAGTATTTGATTGGGCATAATATCTAGCATTACTAGAAGCCTTATCACCTTTATTACCAGTATAATGAATTACAATATATTTAATGTTAGATAAACTTCTAGGTATAGAACTGTAGCTAACTGACTTAGCTGGATAATCTGTATGAATATTTAATTCATATCCTTCAATATTTTTTATCATAATAATTTCCCCTTTCATAATATTTTATTCTTAAAAAAGATAGATTAAACAAATTTGCTTTAATGCTCTTCACGCTTTAGCACTTCTTCAAGCGAAAGTACCTCAATATTTTCTTTACAATCTTCGTATTTGCGTTTTAAACCATGATTGCAATGAAGTGTATCTACAGCATAATCCGCAAAATCACAAAAACTATCATATTCAGTATCTAAAATATAACCTTGTGCATTATATGATTTAATGCGCTGCTCAACTCTATCAGCGACAGTTTGTCTAATTCCATTTTCTAATAAGTCATTTTTCTTATTAATTTCTGATAAAGTTATACTTATATTTTGAATTACATGAACCATATCTTCTTGTTGAGCGGAAGTTCGTTGAGTACGTTCTTCAAGAGAATCAAATTTTTTATTTAATTTTTGCATTTCTTTTTGTAATTCTTTTAACTCTTGATGATCTTTATTCTTTTTTTCTATCCAAGATAATTTAATACCAAAAATCTTTGCAATTTGTATAGCTAAATTATATACAGTAACAATACAACTACATATAATAAATAACCCAAGTAAAATTGCTGGAATATCAAGCTCAAATAAATTTTGTAAATTTGCCATAATGTAATGCCACCTTTCTATTGGACATAGTTATAAAATTATCTTATAATTATAAAATTTTTATCTCAATAAGATTAACCCCTTTAGCCCAAAAAGCTTTATATTGACAAACTTAAAATTTTTTGCTATAATATAATAAAGAACAAGTTAAAAGGTAAAAAGAAAGGATAAAATATGTTAAAAGGAGAAGAAATTAATAAACAAGTAGAAAATATATATTCTTTCACAAAAGATAAGTATGGAGAAAATAATATATTAGGAGTATTTGTGGTGGGCAATGCTAATTACAATTTAGTAGAAGATATAAGCGAGTTATCTTATTTGCTTTTAACTTTACCTACTTTAGAACAGTTGTGTTTTGAAGAAACAAATATGTTTTTTGAAGATATATTAGGAAATACTATAGAAGTAGTTGATCTTCCATTATTATATACATATTCTTTAAAACAAAATCAATTAGTAATGCAGATTTTAATTACAGAATATTTTAAAATTAATCCTTTATATAAAGAATATTTTTTAAATGAAGTTAAACCTTTAGGAGATGAATTATTTGCATTAGATAAAAAAACACGATTATCTACTGCAGTTGAAGATTTACAATATAGTTTAACAGAGAATAATAATTTAGAAGCGGCGAGACTTGATTTAACCATAGATAATTATATTAATGGAGTGCCACTTGAGCAATGTATTAAAATTAAAAATACAGTATTATTAAATTATTTAATGGACGTTAAACACAATAAGCAAGAAATAGATACAGAATCTTTAATGTTAAGAATTATACACTATCAAAATTATATAAAAAATTTACCAAGCGTAGAAAATAATTTACGATATGAGGAATGTCAAAAATTATTAAAACAAAAAATAGTTACTTTAATTGGTAGAGCAATTCAAAACGATAAAAATAATACAGATACATTTTTAAATATGTTTACATCAAGAGAAAAAGAAGCATTAAAAGCAATAATTGAACGCTTAGATGATGGCAAAGGAAATATATCATTAAAGAAAATAATTGATGAATGTAATATTTCTCGTCCTGTATTTATGAATGTTATTAACAAGATTAAAAATGCGGGCGCCGCGGAAGTAATTAATCAAGGGGCAAAAGGTACATATTTTAATATATTAAATCCAAAATTATTTAATATTGAAATTTAATAAAAATTTTGTTATAATATATTTGTTAAATAAATAAAAGATAAATAAGAAAGGAGAATTGCAATGAATAATTATATTGTAAATTATCATTGGATTGATAAGTATAATGGCGATAGTGATATTCAACATGTCAATGTATCTTATCAGAAATTTAAGAGCTTTATTGATGAAAATGATCGCAGAATCAGTAAGGCTACAAGAGAGGTATTAAAAAAGATATACCAGCCAGAGCGTCCAGATTCTATTGGATTTTATGGTGCGGCTGCTGCTTTTATCAATGCTATGGGAGCACCTCGAAAGTATAAAATTGTTTCTATTGAAAAGGTAACAAAAGCAGGAGAGTTAAACGAAATTTTAGAACTGTAAATTATTATTAAGAACTTTGAAAATTAAATAAAGAAAGGATAAAGATTTATGAATATTTTATCATCTGTATCATTTATTTTACCTATTGCCATTATAATTATTGCTATTATTTTAGCAGTATTTGTTATTACACGATTTTATAAAGTGGCGCCGCCTAATGTAGCTATGGTTGTAACTGGACCAAGAGGAGCAAAGACAGTAGTAGGTAAAGGTAAATTTGTAATTCCTATTATTCAGAAAGTCAGCTATCTGTCTCTTGAAAATATTTCAGTAGATTTTCAATCAAGAGATGAAATCCCAACGCATGATGCTATTAATATTTTAGTAGATGCGATCGCGAATGTTGCTGTATCAACTGATCCAGATAGATTACAGATTGCAGCAAGTAAATTCTTAGGTAGAAATAATGATTACATTAGAGAGACTGTTATTCCTGTACTTGAGGGTAATACCCGTGAGATTATTTCTCAGATGACTTTAAAAGAGGTTATTCAGGGAGATAAAAAGATATTTGCAGAGAAAGTCATTGATAATGTAGAAGAGAATCTTCATGCTCTTGGTCTTGATTTGATTACTTTTAATATCCAGAATTTCAAGGATAAAAATGGTGTCATTGATAATTTGGGTATGGAGAATATTGCACAGATTACAAAAGATGCAGCAATTGCTAAGGCTAATGCAAATAAGGAAGTTGAGATTGCAGAAGCTATGGCAAAACAGGAGTCCAATGAAGCAAAGGTAACTGCTGAAACAGAAGTGGCTAAACGTCAGAATGAATTGGCAATTCAGAAGGCTGAGTTAAAGCGTGAATCTGATACTAAGAAGGCTGAAGCAGAAGCTGCTTATGACATCCAGGCGCAGGAGCAGAGAAAAACAGTTGAGATTAAGACTGCGGACGCTAATCTTGCTAAGCAGGAGAAAGAGATTGAATTAAAAGAGCGTGAAGTAACAATTAAAGAGCGTCAGCTTGAAGCAGAGGTTAAGAAAACTGCTGAAGCAGAGAAATATGCAGCACAGCAGCGTGCTGATGCACAGTTGTATTCTACACAGAAAGAGTCAGATGCAGAGTTGTATGAACGTGCAAAGAAGGCAGAAGCTGAGCAGATTGAGGCTGAGCGTAAGGCAGAAGCACAGAAAGCATTGGCAGAAGCTATTAAAGCGCAGGGACTCGCCGAGGCTGAAGCAGCTCGCGCCAAGGGTGAAGCTGAAGCTCAGGCTATTCAGGCTAAATTGGAAGCAGAAGCTGAAGGTCTTAATAAGAAGGCTGATGCGATGGCTAAGTATCAGGATGCCGCAGTTGCTGATATGAAACTTACTGCATTAAAATCTTATTTTGATCAATTACCAGCTATTGCTGAAGCAGTTGCTAAACCATTGTCACAGGTAGATAAGATTTATATGTATGGTGATGGAAATACTTCCAAACTCACAGGAGATATTATGACTACTGTTTCTCAAGTATCAGAGGGATTATCTGAATCAATGGGAATTGATTTAAAAACTGTTTTATCTAGTTTTTTAGGTAGCTCTATGAGTAATAAAAAAGAAGAAAATTCATTTAAGGAAATTCCAGAAGCAGAAAAATCTTTGGACACAATTGATTAATACTTTTAAATTATTAAAGAAAAATAGTAAGGTAGCCAGCCAAGCTGCCTTACTATTTTTTTAATTAAGGAGAAAATATATGCCAAAATTAATAGATTTTACTAATAAAAGATTTGGTTCTGTAACAGTACTAGGACGAGCAGAAAATCGTGGACGTCGTACAGCTTGGAGATGCAAATGTGATTGTGGTAAAGAATTTACTTTATTAGGAGAAACTTTAAGAAAAGGTAAAACTCAATCTTGTGGATGTTTAAAAGGTTTAAATTTACTTAATGAAACATTTAATCGTTTAACAGTAATTGAAAAAACTAATAAACGTACTACTGATCGTAATATTATTTGGAAGTGTAAATGCATTTGTGGAAATATATGTTATGTTGATTCATCTAGTTTAATTTCTAACAATACAAAATCTTGCGGTTGTTTGAATAATGAACAGCGTAGTATAACAGGGAAAAATAATAAAAAAGATTTATTAAATCAGCAATTTGGCAGATTAAAAGTAATTGAAGAATTACCAAGGCGTCAAAATGGAAATATATTATGGAAATGTAAATGCGATTGTGGAAATATAATCGAAATAACTGGAACAAGTTTACTACATGGCACAAAAAGTTGTGGCTGTTTAAATTCTAAAGGTGAATATAAAATTGCACAGTTATTGTCAAAAAATAATATTCCTTTCCAAACTCAAAAAACATTTGAAACTTGTAAATATGATAATGGTTATTATGCTTATTTTGATTTTTATGTTGATAATAAATATTTAATAGAATATGATGGTATTCAACATTTTGAAGCTAAAGGTGAAGGTTGGAATACAAAAGAAAATTTAATTAAAACACAATTAAGAGATCAATTTAAAAATCAATGGTGCGAAAAAAATAAAATATCACTAATTCGTATACCATATTGGAAATTATCAACATTAAAAATAGAGGATTTGTTACTTTAAAAAAGGGTAGGCTTTTAGCCTACTCTTTTTTCTTTATAAAATTTATTATATAATATATTTAGAAAATAAAGAAAAGAGGTTATAATTTATGACAAATGATTTTTATGTAAAAAGAGGAAAGAAATTTTTAAGCCATACAGCACCGCATCAGAAATCAAAGCGTATACGTAATAATAAAAATTATGAATTAGATATTAATTCAAAATACTTAGAATCTACTTACTTTTTTATGAAATGGTCTATAAATTTGTTAATAGAAGATTGTATAGATATAATTAAATTTTGGATTGTTCTATATGCTTTGGCTCTTGTTTGTGAATACTTTCTTTGATTTTTATAAAAATTTTTGATCTAATATTTATAGAAAGTGAGGGATATAAAATGTATTATAGTAAAACAGATATTTTAAAAAGACTTCAAGAACATAATGCTTATGTAAGTAAACAAGTAAATGGTACTATTATAGGAACTTTTTTATATGGTTCTCAAAATTATCATTTAGATACTCCTGAATCTGATATTGATTCAATTTCAATTTATATTCCTACTCAAGAAGAAATTTATTTCAGCAAAAATTGGATGTCAAAAGAGTATGAAATGGCAAATAGAGAGCATGCTGTTGTTAAAGATATTCGTATTTTGATGCGGGATTGGCTTAATGGTAGTATGACTAATTTAGAAGTTTTATTTACCCATTTTTATGTAATAAAGCCTGATAGGATGATGCTTGACATTTTTGAAAGTATTAAGAAAATTGTTCAAGAATATTTGATAAGCAATAAAGAAAAAATGGCACAAGCTATTTACGGTCAGATGTTAGGCACAGCGAAAGTTAAATTTTTAACACCAAAGAAAATCAAAAATATAGTACGTTTATATTATGCATTAAGCATTTATGAACTTGCAAATAATAAATCTGTAAATTATATTTTTGAATTAGATACAATATATAGAAATGAAATTTTAAGAATATATGAGCTATTATCTTATAGCAATGTTAATCAAATAACTTATCGTGCTATTGCAGATAAATACGTTGAAGAATCTGAAAAAGTAAAAAATGAAATTCTTGAGTTAAAGACAAATAAAGAACTATTAAATAACCTTGAACGAATTTTACAAAGCAATGTGCAATTATTAATTAATCATATAAATATTTAAAGAAAAGGAGATAAAATGAGTAGAATGATGGATTATGGTAATGAAAATTCTAATATTGGACGTCAGCGTGATTTGGTATTATCTGTAAATGAATTTGTATTTCTTCAGAATAAAACAAATGGTCAGATCAAGACACAGGCAGGTCCAATGACAATTACAATTTCTCAGCAGGAGGCTCTGGTAATTTTTAATGCTAAGAGTAAGAAATTTGAGGAAACAAATGATTTTGAACGTGCTAAACAGCTTTTTATTGCTCCGCCAGAGGGTTGGTATACTATTTTGAAGAATCCTACGTCTGATGGTCAGTATCCAGAAGCTGGTAAGGCAAATACGACTCCTTCTACTATTACAGTAGGTAAGAAGATTAATATTCCTGGTCCGGCTAGTTTTGCCTTGTTCCCAGGACAGATGGCTAAGACTGTAAGAGGTCATAAGCTTCGTTCTAACCAGTATTTGCTTGCTCGTGTATATGATGCGGAAGCCGCACAGAATGGTTTAAAGACAGCAACGATTGTTGATGCCAATGGTAATGAGACAGAAGCAGCAACAGATACAAAATATTTTGTTGGTCAGCTTTTGGTTATCAAGGGTACAGAGATTAGTTTCTATATTCCGCCAACAGGAATTGAAGTAATTCCTCAGACGCCATATGGAGATGACTATGTAAGAGATGCAGTAACGCTTGAGCGTCTTGAGTATGCAATTCTTAAGGATGAAAATGGCTCTAAGAGATATGAGCATGGTCCGGCGGTAGTATTCCCGGAGCCAACAGAGACATTTGTAAAGGCTAATGAGAAAAAGGGTAATGTTATCTTCCGCGCCTTGGAACTGTCACCAATTAGTGGTATTTACCTTAAGGTGATTGCTGACTATACTGATGAAAATGGTGTAGAGCATAAGACTGGTGAAGAGTTGTTTATTACCGGTAAGGAGCAGCAGATTTTTTATCCAAGAGAAGAGTTAGCTCTTATCCAGTATGATGGAAAATATATGCATCACGCTATCGCCATTCCAGAGGGTGAAGGTCGCTATATTATGGATCGTATTACAGGTGAGATTAAGACTGTAAAGGGATATTGTATGTATCTTCCAGATCCACGTACAGAAGTTGTTGTTCAGCGTAAGTTATCTGATTCTGAATGTGAGCTTATGTATCCAGGTAATACAGAAGTTAAGGATGTAAATGCAGAAATCAACGAGCGGCAGATGGAGAAGCTTGCCCGCAAGGGAATGACTAATCAGGTAATGGATAGTCTAAACAATGTTTATTCAACTGCGAAGATGACTGATTCTCTTGCTCTGTTTGAGGTCAATGCAAATATTAGTCGCGGTAGTTCTTATACAAAGCCTCGTACTATCACACTTGATACTAAGTATGATGGAGTAGTATCTATTGATGTATGGACAGGATATGCAGTAAATGTTGTATCTAAGAGTGGTGAACGTAAGGTTGTTGTAGGTCCTACTACTACATTACTTGATTATGATGAGACTATTGAGGCTCTTCATCTTGATTCTGGTACAACTGGTTTTATGCAGATTTCTGATATTCATATTAAGGATAAGATTGTTGCTCAGACTAAGGACTATGTTAAGGTTATGATTGATGTATCTTATCTGGCAGATTTCGACGAAGAGAAGAAAGATAGCTGGTTCAGTGTAAACAACTATGAGAAGTATCTCAAGGATGTTATGCGTAATCGCTTAAAGAATAAGGTTAAGACTTTAACTGTTCAGGAGTTTTATAATGATTATGTTTCTATTGTAGAGAATACATTGATTTCTGAAGAGAATGAGTTTAAGAATGGAATGGTTCTTACAGATGTTGAGGTACAGGGTATCTCTATGGAGAATGAGGTTGCCGCTTTAATGGATCAGCATCAGAAGGAAGTTCTTTCTAAGACCATTCAGTTACAGGCTGTTGAATCTGAAATTGAGGTTGAGAAGAAGCTTGCTGAGGCGCAGCGTAAGAAAATGGATTTAAAGGCAGCTAATGATGCGCATGAACGTGAGATTGAGTATGCAAATGATGTAGCTATTGCTACCAATAGAGCAGAACTTCAGACAATGCATCAGGAAGTAGAAGCTGCAAAACTTGCCGCAGAGCAGGATATGGCAGAGATTCGCACAATGATTGAAGAGCAGAAGTTGCAGTCTCGAATTGCAGAAGATAATGCCCGCATTGAGACGGAGCAGAAGTTGGCAGATATTGAAGCTAAAAAGTATGATGCTTATGCACTTACCGTAGCACAGATTATGGAGTCAATTCAGCCTGGTTTGATTGAAGCTCTTAATGCTAATGCTAATGCTAACTTGATTGAGGGTATTGGTGAAGCAGTTGCTCCTTATGCAATCGCTAAGGGTGATAGTATTGCTGAGACAGTTAATACAATGCTTCGTGGTACTTCTTTGCAGAACACTATTAAGAACATTAAGACTTATGATGTTAAGTAATTAATACTTAACATGGGTTAAATATAAAAGGAGAGGTGAATAACCTCTCCTTTATTTTTGTAAAAATTTATGGTATAATATATTTATATAGAAAGAAAATTTAATAATAAAAAAGATATTACTTTCAATGATGATTATATCTGCATTATTTTTTATTTTTGAACTTATTATTACATTAAATATTGAAAAACGCTTTAAAAGTTTTTAAGAAATAATTATTAATCAAATGGAGGATAAAAATGTTATTTAATTTAAAAAAAATATAGTAAAAAAATTGCACTTCAAACCGATTCCTATTGCACAAGTTATAGTGACATATTAAGAGATGTTAAAAAAATTAAAAAAGTAATGGGAAAACGTAATGTAATTTACTTTCGTTCTTCTAATACTTTTGCTAATATATATGATTTTTTATGTTATTTGTTAGCAGATAATATTATTATATTAGTAGATGATTCTTGTGATGAAGAATATCATAAACGAAATATCCAAAAATTTCTACCAAATTATGTATATGATGGAAGTTCTATTAAACAAAATCAATATCATCCTTGTTATACCAATAAAGAACTTGCTCTAGTATTACCTACTTCTGGATCAACAGGTAATCCAAAATTTGTTATGATTACAAAAGAAAATATTAAAGCAAGTACTACCGCAATTATTAAAGCAACTAATGTTGAATCAAAAGACAAGGCTATATTGGCTCTTCCTATGCATTATGTATATGGATTGTCTATTATCTTTTCTCATTTAGCAGCGGGAGCCACTATTTATAAATCTCCATATACTTATGCTTCCAATAAATTTTGGACGGATGTTGTAAATAGTAATAGCACTTCCATGGGGTTAGTAACATCTGAATATGAATTTATGTTTAAATTTCATTATGATAAATATATTAAAATAAGCTCAATTAAAAAATTAACGCATTCAGGTAGTTTCTTATATAAAAATTTATATCCTAAAATTTATAATTTATGTTTTTGTAATAACATTCAATTTTATAGGATGTATGGAACAACAGAAACAATGTCAAGAATTACCGTATTACCACATGATGCTTATTTAGATAATCCTTATGCTGTTGGTAAATGTATTATTCCTAAAAGTAAAATAATAATAGATAAAATTACTGATGAAATTATTTATTGTGGTAATAATGTAATGTTAGGATACGCTGATAATTTTGCTGACTTTCAAAAGAAAAGAACTACTTATATATATAATACTGGTGATACAGGTCATTTTAATAAAGATGGATATTTAGTATTAACAGGAAGATTAAATCGTACTAGTAAACCAGGCGGCTACCGTGTTAATTTAGATGAGGTAGAATTAAATTTAATTAATAATCTTAATGCGCCATTTGCTGTTATAGACATTAAAGATACACTTTGCGTTATTACTCCTGATAATAGTATTACTGAACAAGATATTATGAAATATATTCCACAATATTATTATAAACTTCAATTAAAATATCATAATGTAATTCATAATAATCGTGGTAAAAAAGATTATGAACAAATGAAAAATTTATTTGAAATTTAATAAAATTTATTATATAATATATATAGAAATTAAGAAAAAAGGGGTAAAAATATGAATAGTTTTGATATAGAGCAAGAAGTTGATAAATTTATTCAAGATTATCAGAATAATGAAATTTGGCAAAAAGCTCTTCATAATCTTTATTCTATTCATTTAGATTGCACTGTAGAAGATTTAGAAATTTATTTTAAAATTATTCTTAAAGAAAATTTGGGAGTAAATTTATCTGAAATAGCAATTCATCTTTTAGCAGAACGTATTAAACAATATTTAGTTCTTAGAGAAGTTAAAATTGAAACATAAAGGAGGAATGTAATATGTTAAATCCAGTAACTAAAAACAGAGAATTGGCGTATGTTGTATCTATTGATGCTATTGAACCAATTGTAGGTTCTGATAATTGTGAAGCTGCGGTAGTTGGCGGTTGGCGCGTTATGGTGCGCAAAGGTACTTTTAAGGCTGGAGATTTAGCAGTCTATTTTGAAATTGATTCTAAAGTACCAGAAACTGAAACTTATGCTTTTTTGGCAAAGAAGCATTATAAGATTAAGACTCAGCGTTATACTTTTGGCGGCAAGGGGTTAATGATTTCTCAGGGCTTGTTAATGCATCCTACTGACTTTGGTTGGGAATTACAAGCAGATGGATCTATTTGGAATCCAAATGCAGGAGATCATGGACGATATGAGAAGGGTACTTTTTTAACTGAAGAGTTAGGTGTAACTTATGCTGTTGCTGAAGATAACAAGAGAAAAGGCTCTGTAGATAAGTATAAAAAGATGGCACAGCGTCGCCCTAATATCTTCAAGAAGCCTTGGGCTAAGTGGATGATGAGACGAGCATGGGGTAGAAAGATTATGTTTTTCTTATTTGGATGTAAGAAAGATACCCGTACCTGGCCTGCGTGGATTGTTAAGACTGATGAGGAAAGAATCCAGAATCAGCCATGGAGATTCTCAGAGGAAAATAAGGGAACAATATTTATCGCGACTGAGAAGATTGATGGTACTTCCGCCACCTATTCTTTAAAGAAAAAGAAATTTGGTAAGCCAGATTTTTATGTATGCTCGCGAAATGTGGTACAGGATACTCCAGAGAAGGAATGTTTCTATGATTCCAATGTATATTGGGAGATGGTAAAGCAGTATGATTTGGAAACTAAAATGCGTAGTATGTTTGATTTATTCTCTATGGATAATCCAGACTTTGATTTCTTAACGATTCAGGGTGAGATTTATGGAGAAGGTATACAGAGGAGAGATTACAACTTAATTGGTCATAGATTAGCTGTATTCAATGTAATTATTGGTTTTAATGATGGTTCTACTCAGCGTTTAAATCCAATTACAATGACACAGTTCTTAAAAGATCATGATTTATCAGGTGTGCCAGTAGTAGATGAGCATTTTGTATTACCAAATACTTGTGATGAATTATTAGCTATTGCAACAGACAAATCTCAGATTGATGGCGGTATGCGTGAAGGTTTAGTATTTAGATCTTTAGATGGCAAAGATTCCTTTAAGGCAGTATCTAATGAGTTTTTGTTAAAGTATCATTCATAAAGAAAGGAGAAAATAATGACTAAGTCTTATTTTATAAAAATTGATCGTATTTCAGATATTAATACATTGGCTAACTTATGCGCACAGTGCAATACACCATGTGAAGTGCATAAGGGACGTTGGTGTATTGATGGAGCATCTATTATGGGTCTTATGACTCTTGATTTATCAACAGGAGTTACGGTAATTTTTGATGATGTTGATAGTAAGCTTAATGATTTTCTTAAGAAGCATGCTGTAGCTTAAATATATAAAGCCAATTATCTATAATGATAATTGGCTTTTTTAATTATTTATTTGATTTTAATTAAAAATTTTGTTATAATATATGTATAAAATAAAGAAAAAGAAATGGAGGAATGATTAATATGGGTAAGACACGTTCAAAGAAAGTTTTAATTAGTGAGTTTTATTGTACTAAATGCGGCAATAGGGGAATTGATCTTGTAAGAAATAAGAATCAGCGCGAAGCTGGTCATTTAAAAAAATTATATTGCCTGCATTGTCAAGAGCAGAAAAATTTTGTAGAAATTAGACCTGCAAGTAATTATACTTACAATGATTTTCTTATGGAATTACATCATGGTAATTTTACTGAAGATGGGAAGCGGCGGGTAGCTTCTTATAAGCAGTTTGAAGCTTATGTATATGATGGGGTTTGGGATGAAACAACATATACAGTAAAACCAAAAAAGAAAGAGGATTAAGAAAAGAAGCATATCTTTATGAAGATGCAAAAACATCCAAGAAAGGAAGAGATATTTATGAATGGTAGAAAAACTAGATTAATAATGTTATGTGGTATTCCAGGTTCTGGTAAATCTACTTTTGCAGAAACTTATTTTGGTTCTGAAAAAAATACAGTAATTATTTCAAGAGATGAAATAAGATTTGAATATGTGTCTGAAAATGAAGATTATTTTGCTAAAGAAAAATTAGTATTTTCTGAATTTTGCAAAAGAACAAATTGGGCATTGAGGGCGGGAATGGATGTAGTTGTTGATGCAACTTTTTTAAATACCGTATCTCGCGCCAAATTTTTAAGAAGAATAGATAAAAAAATTGATTATGAATTATGGGCAGTTGCTATGGATGTTCCTATTGATATTTGTTTGGATCGCAATGCTAATAGAACTGGCAGAAGATTTGTACCAGAAGAAACTATTAGAAGTATGAGAAATAGATATCATTTTCCAGAGTTTAATGAAGGATTTGATTATATCTTTATTTTTCGTAATAATCAGTTAATTGCACATTGTAAGGAGGATTTTATTTAATGAAGAAAATTTATTTTACTTCTGACCTACATTTTGGTCATAAGTTGGTCTAAAATAATAAAATTATTTAATATTATTTTTATATATTATAGAACAAGAAAGGAGAAAAAAATGTTCGTAGTATATAAAATTACAAATTTAATTGATAATAAATGTTATATTGGCTCTAGTATTAGAGTAGAAAAGAGATGGCAACAACATATCAATGCTTCTCAAAATCCAAATAATGTTTGTTATAATTATCCTTTATATAAGGCATTTAGACAATTTGGAATAGAGAATTTTACATTTGAAATAATTGCAGATGATTTTGATTTTATTTGGGATATGGAAGAATATGAACAACAAATGATAGATTTTTATGAGTGCCTTAAACCTAAAGGATATAATCAAACACGTTCAACACATTCTAATAACATAGCTAAAGAAAATTTTCAAAAACATATTGCGAATATTAGTTGTAAGTGTGCAAAAGTTGATATAGATAATAACATTTTAGAAACTTATTATTCTTACCATGATGCCGCAAGAAAAAATGGATATGATGGAGATAAAATGGCATCTTGTATTAGACAAATTTGTAAAGGATATAAAACTAGTTTACATGGAAAATACTTTAGAGATTTAGATGAAAATGGTAATATTATTGCTATCGCTTTTAAAAATCCTAAAGGGAAAAAATCTGTAATTGCTATTTCTGTAGATACTCAAGATGAATTATATTTTGAATCAATAACAGAAGCTGCAAAAGTATTAAATATTGATAGAGGTAGTATATCAAAATGTATATCTGGAAATAAAAGATATACTTTGATAAAAGGATATATTCTTAGAGAAATAGATTTATATGGTAATATTATCAACAATGAAATAGATATAGAGGAAAGAATCCAAGAATATAATAAAAGAAATCCAATGATAAATGGTATAAGACATAATATACCAGATTGGTGTAAAATATATGATATAAAACAAGCAACTGTAAATGCGAGAATTAGAAAAGGGTGGGATAGCATTATCGCTATTACAACACCTGTGAAAGGAAGGTGATGTTATGGCAATTTACTTAACAAGTGATTTGCATCTTTGACTTGGGCATGATAGAGATTTTGTTTATAAAGCCCGCGGCTTTACTTCAATAGAAGAACATGATGAAGAGCTTATTAAAAGATTTAATTCTATTGTTACTCCTGAAGATGATTTATGGATTTTAGGAGATTTAATGTTAGGAAATAATGATGAAGGTATTAAAAAAATTAAGCAACTTAATGGTAATTTGCATATTATTTATGGTAATCATGACACTAATGCCAGGATTTTACGATATGCAGAGGAATTAGATAATGCAGAAATTCACGGATTTGCAACCACTTTTAAATATAAGAAAAAGCAGTTTATGTTATCGCATTATCCAACTATTACCTCTAATATGGAAACTAATCCATATATGACAGTATTTAATTTATATGGACACACGCATCAGAATACAAACTTTTATGAGAACTCACCATTTATGTATCATGTGGGAGTAGATAGTCATAATTGTTATCCAATTCTGATTGATGATATTATTTCTGAGATTTGCACAGAAATTGATAAAAATAAAGAAGGAGAAAAATAATGAAAACTAAGATTTTATCTTGTGATTTTGATGAAACAACGGGTAGAACAGATATTACTATTGCAACTAGATATGGAGTATTTTCAGCTAGTTCTAAACCATGTGCTGAAGATAAACCATATACATCTAAGTTATTTGGCGGAGATGTCGCCGAAAAGAAAGCTATTATCAAGGCTTTAAAAAGTCATAGACGAGATATGGAACAAAAATTAGCGGGCGCCCGCCACATTTGCAATATTTATATGGATTCACGCGGAGGTACGCCAAAGTGTATTAGTGCTTATGTAAATGGGCTTGCAGAAGATATTTGCGATATCTGTGATCAGATTACCGCAATTGAGACTGCTATTGAGCGTTGCGCAGAAGACCATGTAAAAAATACAGAACGCCTACGAGCAAAAGCTAAAAAGTAACTAAGGCTAAAAAGTATATATTATAACGATATATACAAAGGAGAGATACTTATTGAGAGAACCAGACATTCACGGCAAATATATAGGTGACGCTATTGGTTACTGTCATTACAAAGAACATCCGGGAGCCTTAAATAAAAAATTGGCTTATGAGCATAAATGTATTGCAAAAAAAATGTAAACATTTAGAAAAGTATTCTGAGAAAGCTTGGGAGAAAAAACAAACATATCGTAATAAAAGTAATTAGGAGATGGCATAAAGTCATCTCCTTTCTTTTGTTTTAGAGACATTTGACTTGACATTAGCGAATTTTTGTGTTATAATATAAAAAAGAAAAGTTAAATGAAAGAAGGTAAAAGGTATAAAGACATTAATATTATATATAGATTATGAGAAAATTGATATAGAATTGGCTTCTCAATTTTATAATGCTATTAATAAAAAGTTCCCAGAAGATATAGTAATTGCTTTACCTAAAGGAACAGAATTAAAATTTTATAATGAAATCTTAGAACCAATCGAAATAAGAAAAATTTTTTGATTTTTCTAAGAAATTATGGTATAATATTATTATAAAATATAGAAAGGAAATAAAATATGAGTTATGGAATAAATGATATAGAGCATTTAGAGTTCCGTGAAGGTGTTCGACAAAAGATTTCAATGTATCTTGGCTCGGATGATACAGAAGGAATTTATCAAGCTTTCAAAGAGATAGTCAATAATTCAACAGACGAAGCATTAATGGGATATGGTAATCAAATTGATATTACCATTGATGAAGAGACTAATTGTGTGTCTATAAGAGATTATGGTCGTGGTGTTCCTTTTGGTATTCGTGATAATGGTGAGAATGTATTGGTTAGTATTTATACAACTTCTCATACAGGTGGTAAATTTGGTAAAGGGGCTTATAAAAATTCTTCCGGATTAAATGGTATTGGTGGTTCCGCAGTTTGTTTATCATCAAAAACATTTGAAGTAATAAGTTTTAGAGATGGTAAAAATGCAAGTCTTGATGTTTATGAAGGAAATGTTGTAGATTATACTGAAGGATTAACAACAGAAGATAATGGTACTTATGTTCGTTTTATTCCTGATAAAACAGTATTTAAGAATATGAATGAACATTATTCTTTTGAAAGAATTTGTTCAGAAATTCAGAATTTAGCTTATCTTAATAAAGGAATAAAATTTACAGTATCTAATTTTAAAGAAGTGAAAGAATTTTATTCTAAAAATGGTATTGCAGATTTTATTAATCATAAGGCGGAAAATGCTTTAATGAAACCAATTATTTGTTCTGCCAAAGATGATCGTGATGAAGTAGAAGTTGCTTTTATGTGGGCAACAGGCAGAGAACAATCTTATGTATTTGTTAATGGTTTATTTTGTCCAGAAGGCGGTGCTCCAATTACTGGCGCAAAAACAGCAATAACATCTGTGATAAAAAAGTTAAGTGGAGAGGACCTCACACCAGAATTAATTCGTAAGGGCTTGGTATATGCAATTAATTGCAAAGTTGCCGAACCATCATTCGCAAATCAGACAAAAACAAAAATAAATAATCCAAATCTTCGTACTCTTGCATCTCAGGCTTTCAGAGAAGGATTACAAACTTTTGCAAAAAGTAAAGATTGTGATAAAATTTTAAAGATGCTATCTAAATTTCAAAAGGCAGAAAAAGCTGCGGAACGTGCAAGAAAGCAAGTCTTAGATACAGCAAGAGAAATTAAGAAAAATCAAAATAAGCGGGTGTTTAATGCAGATAAATTAAAAGATGCAGAGTTCTTAGGTGAAGATTCTACACTTTTGATTGTAGAAGGTAATTCAGCTGGCGGTGCAATGGCAAATGCAAGAGATTATAAGAAATATGGTATTCTTAGTTTACGAGGTAAAATTCTTAATCCATTAAGTAATACAGAAGAAAGAATTGCTAATAATGAAGAAATTAAATTAATTCTTAAAGCATTAAATATTGTTCCAGGCGAATACAATAGTAAAAAGTTGCGTTATGGAAAAGTTTGTATATGTACAGACTCTGATTCTGACGGTGAGTAATGATTGCCGATGAAAAACTTTTCCCCATGATCGTGGGGGGTAAAAATTTTGGACAAAATTGTTATATGTCATATTGATGGTTTTCATATAATAATGAGAACAAGATTTTTGCTAACGAGGGTAGCTATGTTGACTAATCCACAACCATGCGAGTCTCGTGGGAAACAAATATTAATCTATGTTCTCTAATATATTCAAAAGGAGAACAAATAAATGATAGGGATTTATAAAATAACTAATAAAATAAATGGAAAATGTTATATAGGGCAAAGCGTTGATTGTGATCGTCGCATTAAAGAACACTGTAGTCCAAGTCGATATAAGAATGGACTAACAATTGATATTGCTATTCATAAATATGGTGTTGATACTTTTGATTATCAAATTCTTGAAGAATGTTCAATAGATCAATTAAATGATCGAGAACAATATTGGATAAAATTTTTTAATTCCAATAAGCAAGGTTATAATTTATCCGAAGGAGGTAATCAACAAAGTATTGGTGAAAATAATGGTAGATCTTTAGTTACAGAGCAAGATGTTATTTATATACGTCAAGCATATAGTAAGCATAAACGTCAAAAAGATATTTATGAATTATTTAAAGATAAAATTACTTTTACTAATTTTCAAAGTATATGGCAAGGAAAAACTTGGGTACATATTATGCCAGAAGTATATACTGAAGCTAATAAAAACTATTATATTTATGAAAATAGCCAAGGCGGTCATAGTATAAAAGCAGCATTAACTAATGAAGAAGTATTGACAATTAGAAAACGTTATGTTAATGAAAGTGCAAAAGAAATTTATAAAGACTATCAAGATAGAGTGAAATATCAAACATTTCAAGCTATTCTATGGGGTAGATCTTATAAAAATGTTCCTATATACAAAAAGAAAGAAAAGAAATGGATTAATATTTGAACCTGTATCGACTATTCCCTACGCCTTCTGGGCGGGGAAGTAGGGCTACTATTGATACGTAGTCTAGTTTTAGGTAACGAAGCTAGTTAAATGCCGAAACGGTTTCCTCTCATTAGAGAGTAAGAAATAGTCAGTGCCAATAGGAATATTGGGTTAACACGTTTCATATTGGATTGCTTGTTATGTCTGTATTGTATTATTTTGCGCCAGAGTTCTTATTTGAAGGTAGATTAGGATGGCTAAGATCGCCTTTATATATTGTTAAGAATGGTAAAGAAGAAAGTTATTATTTTACAGACGAAGAAATGAATGCAGTACGAGGAACCATTACAGGAGAAGTACAAAGGAATAAGGGACTTGGTTCTTTATCAGATGATCAAGCTCATCGTTCAATGTTTACTCCTGAATTTCAAAGAATTGATACTTTTGTTCTAACAGAAGAAAGTGAAAAATTATTATTAGAACTTATGGGTGATGAAGTAGCCCCTAGAAAAGAATTTATATTTGAAAATGTAGACTTTAGTGAAATAAGAGAGTAAGAGGTGAAATAATGGAACAGCAAAAAAATATGGCAGAGGTAATTAAAGAATCATTTACCCAGTATAGTGGCGCAGTTCTTCAATCAAGAGCATTAGTAGACGTTCGAGATTGCATTAAGCCTTCTGCTCGACAAATATTATATTGTTTATATACAGATAAATTTTTACATAATAAACCATTTAAGAAAACTATGAAGGCATTAGGTAGCGCAATGCGTCTATATATTCATGGTGATGCTTCTTGTGTAGGTGTAATGATGCGTAATGGGCAACCATTTGCAATGCGTTATCCACTTACAGAAGTTGAAGGTAATGGCGGTAATATTATCGAAACTGGAAACTGGGCAGCACCTCGTTATACAGGTACAAGACTTTCTGAGTTATCTTCATATTTAATGCAAGATATTAAAAAGAAAGATATTATCTCTGAATGGCGAGATAATTATGATGATACAGAAAAATATCCGGCAGTTTTACCAAGTAAAGGATTTTATAATATCGTTAATGGCACAAGCGGAATTGGCATTGGAATGGGTAGTAGCTGTCCGCAGTTTAATATTAAGGATGTTAATATTGCTCTTGAAAAATTATTATTAAATCCAGATATTGATTTTGAAGAAATTTATTGCACACCTGATTTTGCAACAGGCGGTTATCTTATTAATGAGAAAGAAGTAAAAGAAGCATTAAAATATGGCTCAAAACAAAAGGCTAAGGATAATGATGCGGAAGGTGCTTCTTGTAAATTAAGAGCCAAGATTGAAATTGACCCAGAAGATTCAGAAGGAAGAACTTTGGTAGTTACAGAAGTGCCTTATGGTGTTTATACAAATACTATTGTTAAAGAATTGGATCAAATTTTGGAAAGTGATGACAATCCTGGAATTGAAAGATATAATGATTTAACTGGTGCAACTCCTAATATTAAGATTTATCCAGCTAAAGGAGTGCCACATAAAAAGATTATTAATTATCTTTATAAGCATACTTCTTTGCAGTATCATTTTAGTATTAATCTTATTATGTTGGATCAAGGTAGATTTCCTAAAATGTTTACTTGGAAAGAAATGTTGCAGGCACACATAGACCATGAAAAAGAAATTTATCGTCTTGGTTTTGAGCATGATTTAAAAGATTTGCAGCATAAGGTTCATATTATTAATGGACTGCTTATTTGTCTTGCATCTATTGATGAAGTCGTAAAAGTTATTAAATCTTCTGAATCTACAAGTGCGGCAAGTGCTAATTTAATTAAAGATTTCTTACTTGATGATGCCCAGGCTAAAGCTGTATTGGATATGAAATTATCTCGTTTAGCACATTTGGAAATTGAAAAGCTAAAAGGCGATAAGTTAAAGTTAGAACATGAGATTGCAAGAATTAATTCAATTTTAACACATGAAGATTTATTTAATAATGAACTTATTAAAGGATGGAGAGAAACAGCAAAGAAATTTGGTGATGAGCATAGAACCAAAGTTATTACTGTTACAGAAGATCCAGAAGATGAAGTAGAAATGGTAACTCCACAGGACTGCGTAGTGGTTTTAAATAAAGCAGGAAGTATTAAAAGAGTACCTGCCGCTTCCTTTAAAACACAAAAACGTGGTGGAAAAGGTATTAAAAATGCAGGAGATGTGATAGTTGATACAATTTCTACTAATACTGTTGATACATTAATGATTTTTACAGATAAAGGCAAAATGTATAAATTATTGGTAGATAATATTCCGGAAGGAACTAATGCTTCTAAGGGTATTGATATAGGAGCATTAATTGAGTTGGGAATAGATGAAGAAGTTATTGCTATTACTTCTTTATATCGCAAATCAAAAGCAAAATATGTTGTATTTATTACTAAAAATGGTTTAGTTAAGAAAACTGAACTAAAAGAATATAAAGCAACAAAACGAACTAAAGGTATTATTGCAATCAAACTTAAAGATGGTGATAGTATTGCTAATGTTACTTTCTTAAATGATGAAGATTTAATTCTTATCACTAAGAAAGGTATGGGTATTCATTTTGAAACTATTAATATTAATCCAATAGGTAGAAATACTTCTGGAGTTAAAAGTATTAAACTTAAAGAAAATGATAAAGTATTAATTGGTTTACCATATGATACCGCTAAAGAAAGAACTTTGGCAATTTTTAATACAAAAGAAAAAGGTATGCGTATTAACATGGAGGACATATCTCCGCAGGGTCGCGGCGGTGTAGGTATTAAAGTATCTAGCCTTCCTATTGCTGGTGCAGCATTAGTTAAAGACACTGATAATATTTTAGTATCTGGCTCAACCACTTCTATATGTATTGCCGCTTCTGATCTTCCTATTGTGTCAAGAGGGTGTGAAGGTAATATCGTAATAAGAGGATGTAATATTGAATCTATAGTTAAACTTTAATTCATTGGGCGGTTT
>ENA-OOXC01000343-OOXC01000343.1-human-gut-metagenome-genome-assembly--contig:-NODE-343-length-37065-cov-7.966469_pt1 | contig 37065 bp, 8 predicted proteins | sample MGYA00241578_ERZ501325 | MGnify/ENA primary metagenome ERZ501325 (study PRJEB25962, sample SAMEA2042737) | human gut metagenome | biome: human gut; feature: human-associated habitat; material: faeces...
ACGACCGCTCAAATAACGATGAGTTTAGCGCATGGGACGAGAATGGACGCGAACACAAGTTCAGAACGGCAGCAGCTGCGGAGGCATTTGCTAAACAGCATGGTACGTTTGAGGAAACCGATGTCACCTCTACAAGCACTACGGACAGTGAAACCAATGGCAAGTCCACTACGACTTACAAGAAGAAAAGTGGTTATGCCAAGCGCGTAGTGCGTCAACCTGCGACAAAACCAGCACCGAGACCGCAGCAGGGGTCAACATCATATAAGAATACAAAAGCATTAGGATTATAAGGATATGCCATACGATAAAATAGACCAACTCTATGACGCATTGAAAAAAGACGGTGCAGTCAGCAAGAGCCGAGAGAATTTTCGCAGTAAGATGCTTGCTCCCGGAAAGGAGGGCTATCAGAACCGTTTGCAGCTTTACAAAGCTCTGAAAGCAGATGGGGCTATTGATAGTCCTACATATGAGGAGTTTGCCAAACGGTTGGGACTTCATGCAGTGAATAACACACCTGCACCAGCCCATCCACAGCCACAGAAGCCGACCGCAGCCCCGGCACAAGCTGCCACACCTGCGCCAAACTCGGCTCCAGCAACGCCACAGCAGAAAGACAAGCCGCTCACCCCTGCACAGCGACAGGCGATGATAGACCAAGTGCAGCAGATGCAGCAACAGACGCAAGCCATGATAGCCGACACCAACGAGCGCATGAAGAACATGAAGGAGTATGGCGTTGGTCTTGGCTTTGGTCAGACAAAGAAAAGCGGTGTGAAGTACAATCCACGTACAAAGAAGTTCGAGCAGACCTACATCACACCGACTGGCAACAGATACAGCAGCAAGGCGTTGGCTGATGCAGAAAGCTTCCGTTATCGCAAGGCTGCAAGTGAGCCTCTTGTCCTCAATATGAACGACCAGCAGGTGAACGACGCTCAGAAGCCAGCCAATGCAGCCGTTGCAGCCTTGTGGAAAGAGGCAGAGGCTAAGTATGCAGCCGACCGCAACAAAAATGCGGAGGACGTGTACAGCGGCAATCCGTGGCTTCATGGAGGGCGTGAGATGCACATTGTCGATGCAGCCACCAACTCACACAAGAATGAGGTGTCGCGCCTTACGCGCTTTGACCTGCAGAAGATGATGGACAATGCGTGGGGACGTGTAGGCAAGCAGATGACGGCATCATGCTATGCGCTGCTGAAAAAGCAATACCCCACCGCAACCGAGAGTCAGTTGCAGAACTCGGCATCGGCAATGGCTCGTCAGTTGTCTGACAATGCCGTGTACAAGTATGCCGTGGCAAAGAACACGCCCAAGAGCACCTTGGAGTTCTTCGCCAAGACCGCAGCCGACATGAACCTATTACGCACTATCAACAAGGGACTGGCACGGAGCGAGGCTGGAACGACAGGCGACATGGCCGCATACGAGCAAGCGATGAGCGACTATGGCAAGAACCACCGTTGGGCGCAGATTGGTGGTACTGTAACTGGAATGATGTTCGACCCTACCACTTATATTTCGGGCGGTGTCGGCTCATTTACAGGTAAGACTGCACTCAATATAGGCGGTCGCATCGTGGCGAAAAAAACAGCCACCAATGTAGGCGCACGATTGTTTGGCAATACGCTGACCGGGCGTGTCGTGGCTGGCATGGCAGGTGGTGCTGGCAACCTTGGCACATACGAGGGCATCAAGGAGGGCGAAAGCCAGTGGCTGCATGGCGGACACATCAACCCACAGACAGGCGAGAACGAGGGATATTCGGCAGGTGATGTGCTGAAATCGTCCCTGCATGGCATTTGGATCGGTTCACTTACAGGCACGGCATCGCCATTGTTGGGCAATGTGGCTGACAAATGGGTAAAGGCAACATCGAACACGGCAGGTAAGGTGGGTATCCGTGCAGGAGAACTTGCCACATCGACTGTGGCCGAGGGTACAATATTCTCCATTCCAGAATGGATTAGCGGTGATGGCGATGCCATGGACGTGTGGACGGACAACATGGCCATGATGATAGGCTTCAAGGGACAGCACATGATAAAGTCTGCCCCTCGTGTCATTGCAGGGCTGCGACCTATTGCCGACCCTAAGACCATGCAGGAGCGTAACCATAACCGCATGAACTTTGTTGAGAGACTACGCAAGCAGGTGGACGCAAGTCCGCGTGACATGGCTTTCACCAAGGAGGAACGAGAGGAATTGCAGAAGTACGGTTATGGCGACCTTGCGGCACTCTTCACACGTACACCAAAACAGCAGCCCAAAGCCAAAGCAAGACCCAAGAGCACGGACGGAAAGGTAATGTATCTTGACATTCCCGAGGCCGATGTTGAGGATTTGGGCAGACAATGGCTGAAGAACCACCCCGAATTTGACGGCTACGAGGCAATGGAACGCCTCATGCAAGACCCGAATGTGAGCCAGAGCGCGAGAGCCAAGGCGTACTACATCCTTACCGGGCGGCAGTTGCCGATGGGAACGGTTACCGGGTACACCACCGAAAAGGACGAACACGGCAATATATTCGTGAAGTCCGTTACAGCCAATGGCGAGGTCGTAACGAATAGACGCTTTGCAGACGAGGCATCAGCCAAGAGGGAGCAGGACAAAATCATGCGACAGGCCGAACTCAACAGCGTTGATGTAGGTGAGCGTTACACCGAGGCTAAAGCCGACAACAAGGTGTGGGACGCAGCTGTTGAAGCCGTTGCCCCCGGTGCTGACCCCGAAACCGTCAAGCGCAACTACCAAGCTGCAAAGCAGGGAGACAAGGACGCAATCGCCAACTATGGGCAGATGGTCGATGCCATTGACAAGTTCATGGAAGAGAACAGAGGCATGGCAGACGCAGAACGTCCCGAGGCTATCCGTGCAGCCATCAAGGAAGAGACAGGCGTAGATGTGGACGCGGCCATCAAAAAAGAGCCGAGCAAGCGCACCGAGCCAGAGCAAGCAGCCGTGGAGGACTATCTGAAACGGCTGTTCCCCGAACAGAACCAAGAGACAGAGCAGCCCATGTCCGACGACGAGGCAGGAGCAGCTGCCATCTATGACCAGTCGCGCCTGTTGTGGAATAAGGTGGAGCAAGGCGATGCGGACGCGCAAGCTGATGTTGATGCCATCATCATTCGTATGCAGGAGGCATACAAGGAATGTGAGGACGCATTTGGCACGGACGCAGAAATGCGCATGGCAGAAATGGAAGATAATCCGTGGGCATTGGCCAACGACCCAGAACTGACAGACGACCAGAGGGACGCTGTGCTCTACTACATCAATGCCAAGGCTGCAATGGACGGTGTGCAGGACGCATCGAACGATGCCTTGGAAAACAAGCGCAGGGAGGTTGCCGCCAATGTGGAGCGACACACCCACAAGGACAACGGCATTGTGCAGCCAGCCACCATGAAAGTGGACGACAAGCCTGTCTATATCGTAAAGGGTAATATTGTTCCTCTCCCCGATGGTTCGGGCATTGACGTGCGCAATTCGGATCAGAGTATTGTTATATGTGATGCAGAGACTGGCGAGTATAAGTTTGCCAGCCCGGACCAGCTGTTCTCTCTTGGTGAGGCCATCGACCCTCAGACAGAACTCGATGAGGCATACGCAAACATTCAAGCCGAGCATGAAGCCATACTTGGTGGTACAGAGAAAGGGGAAAGTGTACCAAATTTGGAGGAAAGCGTACCCGAAACGCCCGAAAATGTACAGAATGAGGGCGAGAATGTACAACAGCCCATGACTGACGAGCAGTTGCATCAGTATGCCCGAGGTGCTTTCGATGAAGCGACACAAGGCAAAAACGGTGTATCTCTTCCGCAAGAGCAGATTGAGCAGTTGCAACAGCACAATCAACAGATGTTGGAGCAGGAGCAGCAGCGCAAGGAAGATGAGGCAAATCGTCAGCCTACAGCATTGGAGCGTGTTCCCATCAACGAGGAGACACAGGAACCTATGTTTGAGAAAGCCGATAAGGAGACAGCTCTTGATGCGCTCAACGAGATTACGGGTGGAAATGAGGCGAATACCACAGCCATTGTCAATGCGCAAGTGGAGCAAGCACAGAAAGCCCTTGATGCTCTGAAGAAGAAACAGCCGACCAAGAAAGCACCGTCCCTCAAAGGTTCGCCTATGGCGATGGTCAAGGCACAGCAGGAGGCCGATGCCAACTACAATGCCGCCATGGAGCAGTACAACGCACAAGTGGCGGAGGCAGAGGAGACACTGGGCGCATGGTCGAGGATTTACGCCCTTATGAACGAGCGTAAGCGGGCAATCCGTGAACAGCGTGAGGCAGAGCAACGTGAGCACGACAAGCAGATGCACGATGCAGCCGTGGCGCAGGTCGAAGAACAGAAACGCATTGCGGCACAGAAAGCTGCCGAGCAAGCCGAGGTAGGCACTCATGCCGTGAACCCGAAGATAAAGGCCAAGTGGAACGGAGCCGCCAAGGTGGAGGGCAATCCAAACGCACTCACCCTTGCGGACGGTTCTATCATTCGTGGGCATTACGTTCTCACCGAGGCAGGAGCCGCGTCAGCAAGCCACGATGTGAACAACGCCTTTGAGCCGACCGAGGGTTTCCCCATTGACGAGAACGGTGAGAGCGTGAACGACCGCGACTACAAGCGCGACACGGACGCACAGCGGATTGTGAGGGACATTGCCAACAATTACGACAGCCGCGCCTTGCAGTCGCCTGTCATCGTGAGCAAGGACGGTGTAGTGCTTTCGGGCAACAACCGCACCATGTCTGGCGACATTGCAGCCCAGCAGGGAACAGACAAGGCGTATATCGACCATCTGCGCGAGTTCGGACAGATGTACGGCTTCACTCCCGAGCAGATAGACGGTATGAAACATCCGCGTGTGGTGTTCGTCCCGGACGAGCAACTGCCCTACGATGCAACCACATTCGCGCGTTTCAACGCTGAACAGCAGAAGAAACAGAGCAAGCCAGAGCACGCGGTGAAACTCGGCAAGATTGTCCCCGACAATGTTTTCACGAGCATCACCAATGACATCAGCCGCTTTGACCGCCTCTCGGACTACTACGCAGACGACAAGGTCGTATCTTCGGCTATCAGTCAGTTGCTCGGTGCAGGAGTCATCAACGAGATGCAGCTACCCGAAATGCGCACTGGCAATTCGTTGTCGGCCGCAGGAAAGGAACTTATCGAGAATACGCTTATAGGCAAGGTCTTTCAGACTTCGCCCGATGCCGTGCGCCATATCATCAGCACACCCACATTGCGCCAGTCGGTTATTATGGGCTTGAACGAGATAGCCCACAACCGAACATTGGCCAAGAGTGGCTACGACCTAAGCAACGAGTTGGGCGCAGCCGTTGACCTCGTGGCAAGAGCCAAGAGCGCACACCCCGACATTTTCAAGGACGGAATGCCTGTGTCGCCATTCGGCAGGGAGCAAGGTCTGTTTGATGATGAATACGGAGACAGCCGAGTGACGGACGGAACGACATTGTTACTCGCAGACATTTTGAACAGCGGTAAGCCGAGCGACCTACGCAAAGTATTGTCAGCTTACAACGCCCAAGCCACTGCCCCAGCAGGTGGTCAGTTGGATATGTTCACAGGCGATGTAACCTCAAAAGAAGAAATACTCAACACCATTAACGAACATTTCAGAAATGCAACACCAAGAGAACAACAAGCCCTCGTCGATGCAGCCATTGCAGAACGCAAGCGCATCGCAGAAACCGAGGCAGGACAGCGTGGAGGAAACAAGGCAACTGAACAAACTGAGGATGCTGTACAACGCAGTGCAGAGCCTCAACAGCCAGCAGTAGCCGAGACCGAACCTGCCAAGCAGGAGGAGACTCCACAAACAGAAGAACCCAATACCGACACCATTGCCGAGGAAGAGGAAGAGGCATTGCGCAACCGCATCACCGAAACCGATGAAGAGTGGACAGAGCCAAGCGCAAATGGCGACATCTACAAGCAGAAACTCCTCATTGACGGTAAGGAAGTAATCAAGGTGGACGCTCCAGACGAGAGCAAGAACTATCCCGGCACTTACTACGAGGTGGACGGCAAGCAGTTTGGCGACCTGCAAGAAGTGGTCAGACACCTTGACGGAGCGGAACAGCCGTTGTCAGCCAAGATAAAGACCGCATCAGCCGATGTGAACACCGAACCCACAGAGGCACAGAAAGAGGCCGGCAACTACAAGAAAGGCCATGTGCAGGTCGGCACGTTCGACATCACCATTGAGCAGCCGCAAGGCAGTGTGCGCAAAGGCACGGACGCTAACGGCAAGCAGTGGGAAAGCAAGATGCACAACACCTACGGCTACTTCCGTGGTACGGAGGGCGTGGACGGAGACCACATAGACGTGTTCCTCTCCAACGACATTGACGGTTGGAACGGGCGCAAGGTGTATGTGGTGGACCAGTACAACCCCGATGGCACGTTTGACGAGCACAAGGTGATGCTTGGCTTTAACGACATGGACGAGGCAAAGAGCGACTATCTCGCCAACTATGAGAAAGGTTGGGAAGATGGGCGCAGGATTGTAGTGTCTGCAACGAACCTCGAAGATTTCGAGAAGTGGATAGACAGCAGCCACCGCAAGACCAAGCCGTTTGCGGAGTATGCAGGGGTGAAGAAAGAAACCGTGGCCAATACTCCTGCAAAGGAAGAGGCGGCAGTACCTACCGACAACGCAAACAATGCAGCCTACACCATCACTCCTGCCACCTATACTAATAAGAAAGGTAAGACGAGCGATGTGTCATTGCTCACTTTCAATGATGAACTGACAGCCGACCAAGAGCGTGCAGTCAAGGAATTTGCCAAAGAGCGTACAGGTGAGGGACGCTTTGCCCCTGCACGCGGTTGGAAAGACCGTGAGAGTGGTGGTTGGATGTTCCGTAGCGAAGAGGACGCACGCAAGGCCGCTGAAATGGTTGGTAATGAGGAAGCCGTTGCAGACAACCAGCCAATGACAGCGCAGGAACTTCGCGATGCAGTGGAGCCGAAGAAGCCAACGACAAAGACCGCAAGCAAGAAACCTGCAAACCGCGTAGAGGTCGCAGATGTGGCAGAGCAGAAGCCATCAGAGCCGACTAAAGCTGAGCAACCAAAGCAGAATGGTGAGAAGAAACTTGTCATTACTGATGAAATGAAGCATGATGAGGACATTCTTCGTGAATTGCTTGGTATTGGCGATGAAGAGTTGGACGGAGGCATAAAGTTCCGTGACCCCGATGCGATGACCTCTCAACAGAGACGTTTTGTGTACAATGCAGGTGTGAACTACTCATTGGGGTATATTGACCAAGGCTTTGTGAAATTCCCCGAATTTGCAAAGGCAATGGTCAGCCGTCTCGGCTATAAAATCAAGCCGTGGCTGAAATCGTTTTATGAGGGTGCAAAACGTATTCCTGGTTATGACCAAACGATGTTTACTCCTACAGAGGAGGTTGATGCCTTTGATGTGGAGAACTTCGACAAACCGCAACACGATGTGCTTGCCCAAGCCGACATGATTGTTGAGGAGGGCAAGGCACAGACCGCAGCCGACAAAGCAAATAACGAACTCAAAGCAATAAGAAATGAGCAACGAAAAGAAAATGACAAGCAAACAGAAGCAGATACAGCTGCTGTTGCAGAAAAAGCAGAGGCTACTGCAAGCGAAGCAGAAACTCTCGCAGAAACTTCAAGCGACAGACACGAACTCAGCGCAGCCGCAGAGAGAGTAGATGACAGTCTCGAAGAGGTGAACGAACAGCTTGCCCTGCTTGGCTACTATGAGGCCGACCATGTGGAGAAAGACTTCAACGAGGCATACGGTTATATGCGCAATGCCGAGAAGAAAGCAGTGAACGATGCCGCCAGACTTGCTGGGCAGTTGGTGGACGACCTCGGACTTGACCTGTACGAGGCTACCCATTCCGACAAGACCGACAAGAAAGGCAACCGCAAGGCAAAGCCGTTGGCAGTAGCGAACATTGCCCCGGCAGGAGGCGATGTAACCATACACTTGCCGTTGGCCGAGGGCAGGGAGTTGTATGTGAATATCCAACTTGAACCAGCTTTCGATAAGGGCGATACAGACAGAAGAGGTGATAATCTTGAAGTGACAGGTATCATGTGCCGTGTGGAGAACCCGAACGCAAGCGGTAACGACCGCTACGGACAAAACATGTGGTTTGCAGAAGATGTTACCTATGACGACTTGCTGAAGAATGTGCAGCGTGCCACATACAAGTATATCCCCGAGCGCAGCAATACCAAAGAGGGAGAATACAAGGTAGGCGACAAAGTGCAGTATTCTCCCGATGGCAATACATGGCATGATGCGGTAGTGGCACAGCCTAACGAGTTGGATGGCATACGCATAGACACAGGCCAAGCACCTGTCATGTGGGTAAATGCCAACCCCGACCAGTTGCGGCACAAGGCACAAACCGAGCCACAGAATGAGGACATTTTCCAAAAGGCGGAACGCATTGCCAAGGAAGCACGCGAGAAGAAAGCGGCCAAGGCTGCATCAGAGCCTACCACTACTCCAGCATCGACAGAGCAGCCGAAACCAGCGATGAAGAAAAAGGCATCGAAGAAGAAAGTTAAACCAGAGCAGCCTGTAGGTGATTTGTTTGCCGGGTTGTTCGATGAACCAAATAATAATGAAACAGCAGACAGCAATAGCAGTAGCCCAAGCCAAACAGTGGCTGGAGCAGAACGCCCGGACACCGTGGGCATTGATGAAACTGGAACTGATGGAGCAGAACGCACCACAGCAGTTGCAGGAACTGACGGAGAGCGGTCAACTGATGCAAGCCGTGGAAACGGACGAGAAGCAGCTGACGGAGCAGTACATGGAACTGATGAGGTCGGGGGAATACAACCACCAGTCGGAAATCGGGGACGTGATGAGAGCACAGCTGATGGAACAGTTTCCAACGGAGCCACAGATGAGCGTGGACGAGTTGCTGGACCGCGCACTGTTCAGACAGGAGAGATTGACGGAGGAGGAAAAGAACTTTCTTCGGGAGAACCTGCCAGCTCCACTGGCGAGGGAAGTAGACCTTCTGCCGTAAAGAAGCAGCGTACACCTGTGCGCAAGTTTACAAATAACTTCCATTATGGAACAGACGGCAATGAAGCCGACAACTACACGCCTGCACAGCGTTTGGAGGGCAACGTGTCAGCCATTGAGGTAATAGCCAAACTCTTCAAAGAGGGACGTAAGGCCACTGATGAAGAAAAGCAGATACTTTCTCGTTTCCGTGGTTGGGGACAGATAGACCAGTTGAGCAAGTTCTATTCTGTTGACCAAATGCGTAGGGACACCTACGGCAATTCGCCATACCGCAGACTTGCCAATGCAATCGACACGCTTGACCCAGACGGCAAGAAAGGCGTGTTTGCAGGTATCAAGCGAGCTGCCCTATCGTCATACTATACCCCGACCAAGATTGCAAGTGCGATGAACTCTTTCCTTTCGCTTGCAGGTTTCAAAGGCGGCACTTTCCTCGATCCTTCAATGGGCAACGGCATCTTTGAGGGAACACTTCCCAAAGACATTCAAGAGCGCACAATGATAACTGGCGTTGAACTTGACTGGCTTTCGGGACAGATTTCACGCGCCCTTTATCCAGATGCTGATGTGCGCATTTGTGGCTTTGAGAAGTCGGAACTCACACCGAACTCGCAAGATGTGGTGACAAGTAACGTGCCATTTGGTGACATCGAAGTAAACGACCCGACATGGAAGAACGACAACAGTCCTGTTAAGCGGTCGGCACAGAAGAGAATTCATAACTACTATGCTGTGAAGATGCTCGAACTTACACGCCCCGGCGGAATTGTTGCCATGATGACAAGTCCTGCCGTGATGGACACGCAGAGCAACCAGCATATCCGTAGATACATAGCCGAGCAGGGCGAGTTCCTCGGAGCTGTCAGACTGCCAGACAACACATTCCAAGGCACAGGTGCAATGGCCGACATTATCTATATCCGCAAGTGGAAAGATGAAGAGGATGCGCAGAAGACACGCGAGAACCCCGACTATGTTGCACGAGAGCAAGCATTTCTGTCTTCCGCTGAGACCACTGCACCCAACAAGCGCAATGGTGAGAAGCAAAAGGTGTCGCACAATGCCTACTATGCGAGCAACCGCAAGAACATGATTGGCGACGTAGTGGCAGGTAATCAATACAATGATAAGAGTTTCGGCTTACATAGCGAACTGACCACCGATCAGATAGCCAAGGAAGTTGAGAAAGCAGTAAAGCGTATTGTTGGTGACCGCAAGGGAATGCTCTTTGACACCACACGAACATCACGCGAGGTTAAACAAGCCGTTCGTGAGGAGTACAAGGGTGATGGTAACTGGGTAAGTACTGGCAACCTTGTTATTCAAGACGGCAAGGTCGGTGTGCTGACCGCTACAAAGAATGAGTATGGCGAGGTGACAAGGGTGTTTGAGGAGCAGCCACAGCTGGCTAAGCAGAAGAAGCGTATCATTGCCATGGGAGAGGTACGTACCGCTATGAAAGAACTCATTGCAGGGCAGATTGATGGACTTTCGGACACGAAGCTCAACATGCTACGTGCCAAGCTCAAACGAGCATACGATGAGTTTGTCAGCAAGTATGGCAAGTTGCAGGACACTGACAACGCTGTTGTCCTGAGCGACATTGACGGCTATACACTGCAAGCACTTGAAGTATGGAAAGGCGGCAAGTTCCAAGGACTGTCCGACATCTTCACCAAGAACACCATCAAGCCAGCCCTCAAACTTGAAGATGCCAAGACACCGCAGGAAGCCATAACCACCTCGTTAGCAGAATATGGTGAAATCCGTGGCGAGTATATCGAAAAGACGTTGGGCGCAGACTGGTTTGAGCAGTGTGGCGACCTTGTTTTCAAGGAGCCTAATGCCACAGACCGTTATGTAACACGCGATGAATACCTCAGTGGCGATGTAGTAGCCAAACTGGAGGAGGCAAAGACCGCAGCTGCAACAGACCCGACCTTTGAACGCAATGTCAAGGAGTTGGAACAGGTGCAGCCAACCACTATACCATTCGACGACATCACAATACACCTTGGTGCGCGATGGATACCGCAAGAAGTACTCAACGATTTTGTGAAAGAGACCCTTGGATTGCACGCATCGTCTTCACGCAACTATGAGTGGGTTGATGGTGAGCGTAGGGAAATCATCAAGAGTGGCGTAGTGTATGTCCCGGAAACAGACACCTTTGAAATCAATATCGAAGCAAAGGAACTCGGAGGACAGGCAGATGATTGGAAGACTGCCGACAAGAGTGTCAAGGAGATATTCCAAGCAGCCCTTGAAGACAAGGACTTCCGTATTGTGCGTAAGGACAAGGACGGCAACACATGGATTGACCAAGAGGCTACCGAACTTGCCAACAGCAAGGTGGCAGACCTCAGAGAGCATTTTGAGCAATGGTTGCCCGGTGATGATGCCCGAGTACAGACGATGGAGAGAGCCTATAATGACCGCTTCAACCGCATTGTGCTCCGCAAGTGGGATGGTTCACACCTCAACGTGCCCGGATTGATGGGCAAGGAACTCCGTCCGCATCAGAAAGATGCCGTATGGATGCTCATCAACAACCGAGGCGGTATTGTTGATCATATCGTAGGTGCAGGTAAAACACTTGTAATGCAGTCAGCTATTATGGAAATGCGCAGAATGGGCATAGCCAAGAAGCCAATGATTGTGGCATTGAAATCAACAGTGCCACAGATAGCACGCGAGTTCAAGGAGGCATATCCTACCGCACGTGTGCTTGCACCATCAGAAAAGGACTTCAGTACCGAGAACCGCAAGAAATTCTTCGCCAATATCTCGCTCAATGATTATGACTGTATCATCGTGAGTCATGAGCAGTATTGCAAGATACCGCACTCCGAGGAGGCAGAAGGCGATGTAGTGAATGAGCAGCTGGCACAGCTCGATGCCATGATTGAATACCTTTATGGCACAGGAGACAAGAGCCAGCTCACCAAGCGACAGATAAAATCGCTTGAAAAGCGCAGACAGAACCTGCACGCCAAGTTGGAGAAACGACTTGACCGCAGCACCGACCGCGAGTTCTGCTTTGAGAACATGGGCATAGACTATCTGTTTGTGGACGAGTGCCACCAGTTCAAATCATTGCCCTATGTCACCAGTTACCAGAACGTAGCAGGATTGGGTGAAGCGTCAGGTTCAAACAAAGCCGTTGCTCTGCTTACTGGCATCCGTCACTTGCAGAAGATGCACCAAGGTGACAAGGGAACAGTGTTCCTTTCTGGAACGACCATCACCAACTCTCTTGTTGAGATATACAACCTGCTCAATTATTTGCGTCCGCGCAAACTGGAGCAGTTGGGTATGCCGACCTTTGACGCATGGGCAAGTACCTTTGCCGTACATTCGTCAGAGTTGGAGGCTGGTGTTTCCAACGAGTTCAAGATGAAAGACCGTTTCCGCTATTTCGACAATGTTCCCGAATTGTCGCAGCTCTATGCGGAGATTGCCGATGTGCGCAACGACTATAACCTGCAACTGCCCAAGCCAAAGGTGGACGGAAAAACTGTGATTGTTCCGCAGTCAGATGCAGTGGCTGAGATAAACCGCGAGGTTGTGAATATGCTTCAGACCAAGGACGGTAGCTATTTCGGTATTCACCCGAAAGACCCGAAAAAATTCCCATGGGGACTTGTGGCATCGGGCATATCGGCAAAAGCGGCAGTCAGTCCGCGTCTTGTGTTCCCGGAAATGGATGATAGTGTCGGTAAGATTTCCTATTGCTGTGACAACATCAAGAAGTCGTATGACGAAATGAAGGAGCAAAAAGGCGTGCAGCTTGTGTTCTGTGAACTTGGTGTCCCAACAAAGGGCAAGGAATACGATGCCTATCATGACATTATCAACCGACTGACAAAGGACTACGGCATACCCCGTGAAGAGATAGCCTACATTCAGCAGGTGAAGAACGATACAGAAAAGGAAGCATTGTTCCAAAAGGTGCGTGACGGCAAAGTGCGTATTCTCATTGGAGGTACACGAAACATGGGTACTGGTGTGAATGTACAGACACGCATCACCGACCTGCACATGCTGACCGTGCCATGGCAACCTGCCGACTTGGAGCAGTGTATTGGCCGTGGTAGCAGACAGGGTAATGTAGTGGCTCACGATTTCCTCGATAATAAGGTGCGTGTACACTATTATGCTACTGAGGGAAGTCTTGACTTATACAAGTACCAATTGCTTGACGCGAAGGGCAAGATGTTCACACAGTTCAAGATGGGAACCATATCTGGCGAGCGCAGCTTTGATGAGGGCGATGCTGACGAAAACGGCAATATAGACCCTGCACAGATGGTTGCTTTGCTTTCTGGCAATCCAATTATATTTGAGAAGTCAAAGCAAGACAAGCTGGTGAAGAAGTTGAAGTCACTTTACAACGGCTTCTTGCGTGACCAACAGCGTAAGAGACAGAACTACGAGACGGTGACGAAGAAGGTTGACAACCTGAAACGCCTTATCTCGTTAAGCGACAGTGATGTACATGACCTGCAAAGAGAGGGCTTCAAGCCAGACGAAAAAGGCACATATCCCTCAAAGGTCAAGGTGTGCGTAGAAGGTTCTTATTATGGACAGGATTTTGACAAACCAAAGGAAGCTGGCCAGTATATCCTCGAACAACTGAAGAACAACAAGAAAGTGGTGCTTGCAGGCTTTGGTCAGCGTGCCGATGTCGTGTTTGTAACAGGCGATGATTTGTTGTCTTCACACTACGAGGTGCAGCTTGGAGGAAACAACGCATGGAGCATCCGTTACACAAAGCGAATGCCCCAAGACCCGACACAGGCAGGCCTCGTATTCCGCAGTCTATTGGAGCAGATCATCCATAACAATGAGGTGTACCATCGCGAGTATGACACCAACAGCGAAATGTTGAAGACCATGCCTAAGGGTGATGCGCCATTCCCCAAGCAGAAAGAACTCGATGAAGCCATTGCCAAGCAGAAAGAACTCGATGCCGAGTACAACAAGCTTGGACAATCGGAAGAAGACAAGACGAAGTTCCGTTTGCTTGATGAGGATGATCCGAAGGCAATGGAGCTGGAGTCATTGCCGGAGAGTGAGTTGGTTCCTGTTTACCGTAATGTGCAAGCCTTTGAGGATGATGCACTGGGTTCACCTATGGCATTTTCCGATGCTGAGACAGGCGAGCGCAGAACATTGGAAGGCAGACGTTGGAACTATTCGGCACCTCCAAAGGTGGAACTCACCGAGGAGCAGCAGCGCAAGCTGGACGAACTCAACAAGAATGGCTACATCATGGTTGACGGCAAAAAGAGTACAGAGTTGCAGATCAATGACGGTTTGAAATTCGTGAAGCCTAAGACCAAGGAGGCACAGTTGCAGTACTTCCTGAAGAAGAACCCCGAAGACAAGGGCTTGTGGGCAGCATACGACCCATACGACCATGCCATCGAAACACCTTTGAATACGCAGTTTGGCGAGGCATACAAGAGACCTAACCTTGTTGTGGTACGCAGTCTTATTCCGAAATCGGAGATAGACGAGCCGTTCCATGCTGACTATGCCCTGCTGCCTACTGGAGCGCATCAGTGGAACAACGGCCGCACACTCTATCTCTCACGCTGGAGCAAGATAGACAAGGTGCTCACGCGCGAGGAAGAAGCCAAACTCATTGACGAGTATTGGAAGAAACACCCGGGCAAGCGTGAGGCATTGAAGAGCCACCGCGACTACAACCGTTTTGTTCCGCAGGTGCGCAGGGAGTTGGAGAAGATGGGCTACCGCTTTGAGTTGGACGGCAAGGAACTCACTCCCGAAGAGAGCCTTGCACTTGACGAGCAGAATATGGAGAACCGCGATGTTATCCCCGGACGCGAGGTACACGCCCCATTCATGACCAACGAGGACATTGCACGCATCAACGCCAAGATGTCCGGCAAGTGGGTGGGCGAACCCAAGGAGGCCATGAACAATGCGATGGCAGAGCGTGTGAACGAGTTGGCAGAACGGCTCCATACACCTGTGCGCATTATCCGCACGGACGAGGAAGTGGCCGCATTGCCGAGCGTAAGACAGCGCAGGATGAAAGGCAGCTTTAACCCCATGACGGGTGAAGTAACCATTGTTGTGCCGAACAACGCAAACATGGCAGATGTGGAGAACACGTTTATCCATGAGGTTGTGGGGCATGACGGACTGCGTGTGCTGTTCCCCGAAGAGGAGAAACTGAACAATGCGCTCGATGAACTCTACCGCGTGTCGAAAGACGAGATACGGAACAGCATTGACCGCATGGCGCAGAAGATGTACGATGCCGAGGTGGACCGACTCCGCGAGAAGAAGCGCAAGGAGCATGAGGCCAATGGCGAGGACAGCAACGCCTCCTACTATGCGGACATGGCAGAGGCTCATGCCGAGGCAAGCAAGAAGCGCGAGCAGTTCAAACGTGATGCCACGGAGGAATACGGAGCAGACCTTGCCGGACGTATCGGTGAGAAAGGCTTCGAGAAGATGAGTGCCGAAGAACTTACGTTCTGGGGCAAGTTGAAGTCCATGCTCCAAAAAGCCCTTCAAAAGTTGCTTGACGGATTGAAAATCCCTGGCAAGAAGAAATGGAGTGATAAGGAATGGGCGTTTGTCCTGCACGAAGCATACAAGCGCAAGAAGAACGGAGGCAAGCCCGATGTGTTTGACGCAGCCGATACCGAGGTAATGCGGAGAAAGACAGGGTTTGGTGAGACGAAGTTCAGTGATGGACATAAAAAAAGTGCCCAACTCAATGAGGCAGCACTTAAGCACTTAGAGCCTATTGATGTTGAACACGCTGCAAAGGTACAGCAAAAACGTGAGAAAGCCAAAGAAGCACTTGCAAATGTTGCAAAAACATACAAGAATACAACTGACAGCAAGGGCTTTATATCAGATTTAAGCAATAGTCTTGGTCTGACAAGAGGCAGCACTGGAAGTGGGTATGGCTCATTTGAAACGCCCAATGGCAAGGTGTTTACTATCAGAGTGAGCAACCATAACATCAACGCAGCAAATGTCGGTGATGAGCCTGTCGAAAGCATTGTTATCAAGACGAAACGAAGTCCTAACAGATTTCATGCAGAAGATGGGAAGTTTGAAAACGAGTATGTTTACTTCAAAGAGGATATTCGCAAAGCACCTGCGGGAACATTGAGTGCCATTGCAGAAAGTATTTCTGATTTGCTTGATACTGGCGAGTATCACGACAAGACAGGACTTGCAAAGGACAACCATAGTCCAGAGACCGACCCCGATGGGGGCATGAAGTTCCGCGATGGCGACATGGGACTTGACGAGACCATTACGCAGATGAAGATTGCAGCGGGCCAAGCCAATGCCGACAACTGGCAAGGCAAGCAAGAGGCGATGAAAGCCATTGGCGGCAACTTGAACAAACTGCGTCAGGCGATGGCACGTCAGAGAGAGTATGACCTTTCGACCGTGAAGAGCATCACCGACCTTGCCAAGGTGCTGCTTGACAACGGACTGCTCGATGATTTGAGCAAGTACGAGACCAAGCGCATACTCTCGGCAGTGAACAACGCCCACGGCAAGCAGGACACCAGCAACCAAGTGTCCAAGGTTATGGACATCATGGTAGATAACCAGTTGCGCATGGGTGCAAATATGCTCGGCAGACTGCTCTCCACCCGTGGTAGCCGTGTAGATGCACGAGGCATCGAGGTGCAAGGGCAGCTTGACCCAGACGGACAGACCATTGCACAGGTGGTAAGGAAAGCCACTTCCCTGCCAAAGGCCGACATCGAGGAGCGCATTGCCGAGGCATTGAACCGCATGGGCAGCGATGACCAAGCCGTGGCCGATGAAGCTGCTTTGGAGTACAGCGGTCTGTTGCTTGCCCACCAGTTTGCCGAGGACATCACCGACAGCAAAGCCGAAGAAAAGGCATTGCGCGACAGCATCAAGCAAGCCAAGGAAGATTTGGACGCTGGCATGATGGAGAAAGATGCCTACAACGAATATGTGGCAGCGACCAATGATGCCATTCGTCAGAATAAGATAGAGCGAGCCGAAGCCTACCGTTCCATTGTGGAGCAAGTAGGCAGCGTGTTGGGCGGCAGTGTAGAGCGAGCCAAGCAATGGCGCGAGGCAGAGAAACAGCGTGTGGAGGCAATCCACCACAATGCCAACTCCGACATGGTAGGCCGTCCGACAGACGAGCACCACAAAGAGGGCAAGGCGCAGAAGATAGCCAACAACAGCGCAGTACGTTTCCTGCTTGCACCGTTAGGCACGTTTGACCAGATGCTGCGAATGTTCGGCAAGAAGAGCGTGAACGGTGAGGGCTATCTTTGGAACCGCTATATGCGCGGTTGGGTTGATGCAACCGAGAGGGAGTACAAAGGCTATCAGAATGCCTTGAAAACCCTTGACGAGAAAGTGAGCGAGGTGTTCGGCAAGAACATGAAATGGGGCGACCTCTTTGCCATGGAGCGCAAGATGCCCAAGGCAACCGTTACATTCTGGGACGGAGGCGAGCGGAAAGACCACGAACTCACCCAAGGCAACCTGCTCTACATCTATATGGTTGACAAGATGGCGGACGGACGCATGAAACTACGCAGAATGGGTATCACCGAAGAAGATGTGGAGAACATCAAGGATTTCGTTGACCCACGTTTCCTGCAACTTGCAGACTGGATGCAGGATGAGTTCCTTGTAGGAAAGCGCAACGAGTACAACGAGGTACACAAGCGCATGTTCGGTGCGTCAATGGCCGCGATAGAGAACTACTTCCCATTGAAGATACTCGCCAATGCGAGAATAGAAGATGTAGATGTAGCCGACGATACCACCGACACTGCCCTGCCAGCCACCTCAACAGGCAGCATTATCAAGCGCAGACGCAATAATCTCGCCCTTGACGTGATGGGTGCGGACGCATTCAGCGTGATACTCGACCACATTCAGCAAATGGAGCGTTGGGCAGCATTTGCAGAGTTCAACCGAGACTTGAACACCCTGCTCTCGTACAAGCATTTCCGCAACCAAGTGATGAACATGTCGAGCGTGTATGGAGGCGGCAAGACCCTGTGGAACAACTTCCGCAACGTGTGCAGCATGGCCGCAGGAGCATACCGCCCACCGATTGCACAGCTTGACAAGGCCGCAGTGAACATCGCCAAGGGCGTAACGGCAGCAAAGGTAAGTTTCAGAGTGTTCACCGCACTGAAGCAGTTCCTCTCCATGCCAGCCTACCTTTCGGACAGCAACCCTGTATATCTTGCCGCCAACATCGCCAATCCGATAGGCGCATGGAAATGGTCGATGGAGAACCTTCCAATCTTTGAAAAGCGTTGGAAGAGCCGCATGGCAGGAGACCCACGACTGATGAAGAGCGAGATGGACTGGAAGATGTGGCGTAGCCGTGTGGTAGAAATAGCCTCACGCATCGGTATGTCGCCCAATGCCTTTGTCGATGCGCTGACCGTTGCCATCGGTTCACACGCCATGTACAAGACGAAGAAAGACAAATATCTTCGCTATGGCTATGACGAGGAAACCGCAGAGAAACGAGCCAAGCAAGACGCGACAATCCTGTTCAACCAGACACAGCAGTCGAGCGAGAGCGCATTCCTCTCCACCATGCAAGTGGACCGTTCATGGCTGAGCGTGCTGTTCACCATCTTCCGCAACTCGTCCATGTCATATACAAGGCAGTTGTACGATGCTATCCGTAACATCAAACACCGCTTTGAGCCGGGCTACCAATCCATGAGTGAGGAGTATATGGCCAAGCAGATGCGCAGAGACGGCATAGACCCCGACAAGGCCGACAGCAATGCCAAGAGCGAATACCGCAGAAGCCTTATCCGTGACCTCGTAAGAGTAGGCGTGTTCGGCTACATACTGCAATTTGCATGGAACTTAGGCGCATACCTGCCATACCTCATTGCAGGATACGACAAGGACGAGAAGAGCAAGATGTGGGACGATGTATTCAACCACACCATGTTTGGAAGCATTGAGGGCTTGACAGGTGGCGATGTGATGAGTTCGGCAGGACAGATGGCCATGAACAACGAGGCCAACTGGAGTTACCTTGTAAAGGACATGCCGTTGGCAAGCGACCTTGCCGCCATCATGCAGAAGATGCCGAAAGACAAGGTAGCCGCTATGAACGATGTAGTGAACCTGCTTGTGCAGTCGGGCGTGGGAGTAAACCCACAATCGCTGACCGATGCAGTGGTGGCCATTATGGACTATTGCGGAGACGATGCCGAGACCTCACGCGAGTGCGCCCTGCTCATTGCTCGCATTCTCAACTGCCCACAGAGCCAGACCGACAAAATCTATTTTGACGAGTTAGACGCAACGGCAGCAGAGGCAAGCAAAATGACACCAGCCGAGATAGCCGAGCGATATGCCGAGTACAAGATACACCGAGGCGCACCTCTGACAGGCTGGGCATACTCGGAAGAGGCGCGAGACAGTGTGAAAACCGCACAGCAGAACCGCGTGCTGACCAAAGCCAAGGAGAAGATGAGCAATCGAATGGAGACCGAGGCCACCAAGCAGTTGCTCTCCACCTATGACGAGGTTAGCAAGCAGCAGACCGAGTTGTCGAAATTGAAAAAGACCGACAGAGCCGCCTACCGCGAGGGCATGAAACAACTCCGTCAGAAGTACAATATGCGAGAGCACGGACGCATGAAACGGTACAAGCACGACATGAAACAGCTCACGGAGAAGTATCTGCGCAGCAAGAACGCAGAAGAGCGCGACAGCTTTGTGAGGGTTATGACCGCCACTCGCGACAAGATGCTTGACGACATCGGCAGAATGAACCAACAATAGTTAAACAATGAGGGACGGTGCAAACACATAACTTTGCATCGTCCCAAATTACAATGAATATGGCAACAAAGAAACTACATAGAATGAGCCGTGTGATGCCGCAAAAGGAATTGGACAGCGTGAGCCATGCAAGGCGCACGATGGGCAAGAACCGTGCCTTTGAGGTGTTGTGGCAAGCACAGCAGTATTGGCTTGCGATGGAGACATTCCGCAGAGACCGTGAGAGAAACAAGAACTACACCTACGGTAGGCAGTGGGATGACTATGTATGCGTGAACGGCAAGATGATGAAGGAAGAGGAACTCATCAAGAAACAAGGCAACGTGCCGCTGAAGAACAACCTCATCAGACGCATGGTGCAAGCCGTGCTTGGCGTGTACCGCAGCCAAGCCAAAGAGCCGACCTGCACGGCAAGAGACAGAGACGAGCAACGGTATGGCGAAACCATGAGTACCGTGCTGCAATGCAACATGCAGCTGAACCGCATGACCGAGATAAACGCAAGGTGCATGGAAGAGTTCCTCATATCGGGATTTGTGGTGCAGCGGAAGTGGTACGGCTGGCGAGAAAACAAGCTGGACTGCTGGACGGACTATGTGCAGCCCAACAATTTCTTCATCGACAACAACATGAGGGACTTTAGAGGTTGGGATTGCAGTTGCTTGGGCGAGATACACGACATCTCGTTTGAGGACTTGTGCGGACGCTTTGCCCACAGCAAGGCCGACTACGACCGACTGGCCGAGATATACAAGTATGCCAAGGACAAATCGTATCTCAGTGCCATGTATGACAACTTCGGCTATCCCCTGCAAGGCTACTACGACTTCCTCGTGCCCTACGACCAGAGTCGATGCAGGGTAATTGAGGTGTGGCGCAAGGAAAGCAAGGAGAGAGTGCGCTGCCATGACGTGAACAACGGAGACGTGTTCAAGGTGGACATGGAGGACTTCAAGGAACTTGTGCTTGACGAGAATGAGAAGCGACTGCAACAGGCGCGAGAGTTGGGCATGAGCGAGGACGATGTGCCGCTTATCCGCCATGAGTGGTTCATGGACTCATACTGGTACTACTACATGCTCACCCCATTCGGAGACATACTTGAAGAGGGCGAGACACCCTACGAGCACAAGAGCCACCCCTACGTGTTCAAGGCATACCCATTCATAGACGGAGAGATACACTCATTCGTTAGCAACGTGATAGACCAGCAGCGGTACACCAACCGCTTGATAACGATGTACGACTGGATAATGCGAGCCTCCGCCAAAGGTGTGCTGCTGTTCCCGGAAGAATGTCTGCCCAAGGGCATGTCGATGGAAGATGTGGCGGACGAGTGGGCAAGGTTCAACGGCATCATCATGATAAAGCAGCCCAAGACAGGACAGGCACTGCCGCAGCAGATAGCCAACAACTGCACGCAGATAGGCATCTCGGAGTTGCTGAACATGCAGCTGAAGTTCTTCGAGGACATATCGGGCGTGAACGGAGCGTTGCAGGGAAAGCCCGGCTATTCGGGTATGTCGGCCAGCCTGTACAACCAACAGGCGCAGAACGCCACCACCTCGCTGCTTGACTTGCTCGACACGTTCTCGGCATTCATCAGAGACGGAGCATACAAGGACGTTAAGAACATACAGCAGTTCTATGACACTCCGCGCGTGTTCAACATTGCAGGAAAGAACTCCACCATCGTGGAGTACGATCCACGGAAGATACGCGATGTGGAGTTTGACCTAAGCATTGTGGAAAGCACCGCCACGCCAGCCTACCGCGCCTTGACCAACGATATTCTCATGCAGTTGTGGCAAGCCAAGGCAATCAGTGTGGAGCAGTTGCTTGAACACGGAGATTTCCCATTTGCTGACGAGTTGCTGCAGAGCATCAAGTCGCAGAGGGAGCAGCTGGAGCAAGGGCAAGTGCCGGACGGAATGTCGCCAGAACTTGCACAGCAGGTTCAGCAGGGAGCGAACATGCAAGCCGTGAACCAGGCACAGCAGATGATGCAACCGACATAAAAAATAAGCCTCACTAAGCCTCCTTAGGCGACTAAGCCAAAGGGACGTTGTGGGGCTTTACTGATTTTATATGGAAGCCTCGGATACGGGGCTTCTGTCTTTTCGGAGTGTGCGGTTTGTGATAGGCACAAATTCGGGCATTTCCATTTCGCGGTAGCAGATATGCAGACCGATGGCACGCGTCATGAGCAAGTCGTCATGTTTGCCGACAATAGCACCATACGCGCCATTCGGCTTGCGCTCATAAGTGTCGTACTCGTCAAGACACCGCTTGTCACGCTCGATATAGAGACGCTCACGAATGACCTTGACCAAGGTTGAGATAATCATCGGCTTGGTGGCCACATTCGTATGGAAACCATACTTGCGAGGTGCGCCCTCGCGTATCTCGTCCTCCGACTGCTTGCGAGCGTAGAGATTAGGATAGATGTCCGAAATCTGATTGAGGATATACTGCGACTGGTCGCCACCCTCCACCTGTCGCTCCTTGTCGTGCGTCTCCAAGGTGTTGGACTCGATGACCAACAGCGAGTCGTTGTAGAAAGCCGCAATCTGTGCGGCACGCCATGCGAGGCGGTCGATGTCGCAATGGCCATACCACTGCGCCACCACAGACGGAGGCTCGCTACCGTCAATCATGCTCAGACGGTCGAACACCACGATGACAGACCAGTCAGCCTTGTTGGAGCGTCCGCCCACATCGACTACGGTAAGGTAGCGGTCGGTAACCTCGTAATCGTCAAACTTCTCTGGCATAGCCCAAATTGAGAGTAAGCCCTGCCTGTCCTCACGGAAACGGAGATTAGAAAGAGCCTCCTCGCCCTCATCGGCATCGGCATACACCTCGCCAACAAACTTAGGCTCGCGGCAGAACGGCTCAAACTGCTTGACAAGATACTTGTCGAACACCATCGTACCCGAATGAACAAACGCCTCCACATCGTCAGAGGGAAACTCCGCAGCCATCACCGCAAAGTCATTCTTACCAGCACGCTCGTATATGTACCAATGAATAGCCTCCAACGATGCACCCCTTTCCCAAAGCGACCACAGATAGCGTCCGCTCTCCTCACGGTTGGACGGAGTGTATGCATTGTTGCGGTTCTCCCAAAGCTGCTTGGCAAAGTCGTGTAGTTCCTCGGCAGAATTGAACGGCAACGAGTAATGCTCAATCTGAAACCAAGCGATGAACAAAGCCTCGTACTGCGATTTTACTTTTGGATCGGCAGCGGCAGAATACTCACGGTGGAAGAAATTGCCAGTACCATTGGCCGTGGACTCCATGACAATCATTGTGTAAGGCTTGGCGAGAATACCAGAGCAAGCGGAGCGCACAATATCTTCGGGCGACTTGCCCTCCGTCTTTTGCCACAGACCCACCTCGGAAAGATGCACCAAGGAGTAAGCACCGCCACGGCAACCGTTAGGACGCTCGGCAGTACCCACCTTAATCTTGCACTCGCGCTGCGGCACACGGTGCGTAGAACCCGACTTGCCGACACCGACCAACTTAGGCTCGTTCTCCGAATAGACCTCGCCCAACCTGTGAAGAAACTCCACCGGGTGTTTCTTAATCATGAGGTCGAACATATCCTTGATTTCGTCCGATGCCGTGCCTTGGTGGGCGATGATGAGCGAGTTGAGGCCTTTCTTGTGGAAGAACTGCAACCACGCCATGTAGAGCTGCGTGGTTGTGGAGCCGCCCCACTGACGCGCTTTCAAGAGAATAAGACGGATAGGCTCGCCAGCCTTTCGTTTCGCCTCAAAGCGCGACACCAAGATGCGCTGCGGATACCACAGACGGAAAAGCACGTCCTTTCCTGCGTCCTTATTGTGGATATAGACGAGCGTAGCCGTCCAAAAAGGAAAGTCGTTCTTGTAGCGCAAGCGTATGAGCGTGCGCGACACCTTGATGAAGTCATCGTCATTCGGCTCAACGTGCATCACGGACGAGAGAAACTTGTCGATAGAGCCAGCCTTGACCAACTTCTTGACAAGCGGAATATCCATCATCTCCACAGGCAACCACTGAACGGGAATAGCAAAGTCGGCAATGCTGACACGGACACGTTTACCAATAGACCCCTCTCCAGTGACAGGGTCGAACTTGGCGAACATGATTTCATTGCGCCTGTCATTCTCCGCAAGCAGTGCGGCAATCTCTGTATCTATCGTATTGGTTGTCATACCATCCATTCTTTATGCGGTAAATAAACTCCCCGACCGTGCGAGGCGTGAGATAGAACTTGGGCGCAGGTTGATTGACAATCTTCGTAACCAACTCATAGACCGACTTGTCGGGATAATCCTCACGCATGAGGAGGTATCTGCGGTAAATCTCCTCAAACATCTCACGCTTGTTGCTCCTCATGCGCGGCATGGGCTTTCCTGCCGCCATAGCGGAAATTACAATGGCCGCACGCTCCTCGCTCACCCAGAAACGAGAGGCAGGAGAGTCGGCCACCAACTGAAAGATAACAGGCATGACGATGATGCTTGCCTCGGCAAGTCTGTCGCGGTACACCCTCATAAGGTCGGCATTGCGCTCCCTTGTAAAATCCAATATGCTGCCAAAGTATTTCATAAAACTGGTTTAAGATTATAATCCTTACTGTGCCTTTCTAAGCCTTTTTGAGCCGTGGGGAAAGGGCAAAACACTCTATACAAAGGTACTTAAACCGACTCACAAAAGTTAAAAGTCAGTCCACCTCTTATATGGCTATTTTTGCATACGAATATTACACAACCATAAGAAAGTTAAGATAATGGCTGAAAACAATGGAGTTAAGAGCAGACGCGACCAGCAGCTGGAGCGGCTGAGAAAGAAATACCCGGACAAGAAGTTCGAGGACGACGAGGAAATCTACGGTCAAATTTCCGATGATTACGACCAATACGAGCACGACCTTGACGGCTACAGGGGCAGGGAAAAAGCCATGTCCGACATGTTTGCCGCAGACCCGAGGAGTGCGCAGTTCCTTGCCGACATGCACAACGGCCAAGACCCTGTGCTCGGTCTTGTGAAGAATTTCGGAGTGGACATCAAGGACGTGCTTGACGATCCCGAGATGCAGGACAAGATAGCTGAGGCCAACAAAGAGTATGTGGAGCGTGTGGCCAAGTCGAAACAGCTCGATGAAGAGTATGAGAAGAACATGGACGCAACGCTTGAGACCCTGCGCCAGTTCCAAGAGGAGCGCGGCATGACGGACGAGCAGATAGACGAGGTAGCCAACGCCATGCTCACCGTGGTCAAGGACGGAGTGATGGGCAAGTTCTCACGCGAGACCTTGGAGTTGTTCGTGAATGCCATCAACCACGATGCCGATGTGGCCAACGCTGGCGAGGAGGGACGTGTGGCAGGACGCAACGACAAGATTGTGGAGGGACTGCGCAAGCGCGACAAGGGAGACGGCACAGCACCGCTCAACGGCAAGAACGGAGGCGCACCGAGTCAGCAGAAGAGTTCACAAAGCATCTTTGACCTCGCCAACGAAGCCGTGTAGCCCATGAAAGGAAAAGTAGTGAAGTTTCCCCCAGAGGGCAAGAGACTAAAGCTAACGACCGGGAGTGCAGGGTTGAGAACCCAAGTGCCGGGCGCAATGGCATCAGTAAGCAATCTCGCGAGCGCGACAGGCGGTATAGCCCCCGGCAACCTCGCACAGACCGATAGCAAATAACATTATTCACAAACTAAAATTTTAAGACATGGACGGAGAAAACGTACCAGTAGGTGGCACTACAACCACCACCCCTGCACCCGGAACAGCCGGTGTGCAGACTCAAGTGCCGGGAGCACCCACTACCGTCAGCGGAGTGGCAGGTGCGACAGGTGGAGTCGGTCCGGGCAACCTCGTACAGAGCGACCTCGACCAAGAACTCTACAAGTTCAAGAGTGACGACACACCGCTTATGCAGCTCATGTTGAAAGCGCGTAAGGTAAAGGTGAACTCGCCCGAAGTGGAACACTACATGATTGACGAGCCGCGCTCCAGCGTGACCACGACAACCAAGGTGACCGCAGGAACAGCCAAGCAGTTTGTACTGCCGTTGCTCGCCAACGATGCTGAAATCCCCAGACCCTACGGCACACTGATTGTCAAGGGAGTGGACGGTTACGCAGAGGACGGCAAGACCAAGACACCGGGCAAAGACCTCATGCTCTTTGTTACAGGCCAAGACCCCACAACGAACAACCCGATTGTTAGAGCGGTGAACGGCCCGAAAACCAATGCGTCAGACGAGAGCTGCACAACGCCCGAAATCCCTGCCGGGTCAGTGCTCATCATTCTTTCCAACGCCCTCTATGAGACGCAGAAGAAAGTTGACCCCGACCTCATCGTGCCACAGGCGCAGATGGTGTATCTTCAGAAGCGCGGCATGAACCAGATCGTATCTGACTACTACGAGGCGCAGAAGAAAAAAATCCCATTCGGCAAGGCTGTGATTGCAGAGGCAGCCATCACCAACTTCAAGGTGCGCGGCAACCGTACCCTCTACGCAGGTCGCAAGGGAAAGATGACGGTGCAGACACCCGAAGTCGGTCCACAGACCATCTACTTCACCGAGGGCGTGCGCTACCAAGTGAAGAAGGAACTCAACCACACGGGCAAGTGGACTATTGAGGAAATCATCGCCTTGGCGAAGATGACCTTTACAGGCGAGGACGTACCCAAGAGCGTGATTGCCCTTGCTGGCAAGAACTTCTTGGAGAATATCCAGTGCATCGACTATTCCAAGCACCCGGAAATTCAGATTACCACCAAGACCAACCCTGTGGGCTGGGTAGTAACCAACTTCCACACCGTGTTCGGAGACATCGAATTCAAGCATGACCCGACACTCGACCGTTTGAAGTGGAGCAACTCCGCATTCATCGTTGCGCCCGACCGCCTTGTACACTACCAGTACTCGGCAGAGCACTCGTCAAAAGACCGTGTGGAGGGCGAAGAGGCAACACGCGAGTCAATTCTTGTGTGGGATGCACTCGCACTCAAAGGCTCATGTCATATCTGGATTAACGGTGAGGGTGACAGCGAGAACAGCACAGCTGTGCAGATCCATCTGTGGGACAGCGCGGAGGCACCTTCATCACCAGTTGAGGGAGGCGTGTACTACCTGTTGCAGGATTGTCCGGGCATCAATGCCGAGGCCGTTAGCGGTCAGATGTGGCAGTATAAGAGCGAGGCATGGATTGAGTATGCAGGTGAGGTTATGGCAACCGAGTAATCAGAAGTTTTAATTAAACCAATCATCAACCAAATAGAGGCGGATAGGTAGCAATGCCGTCCGCCTTTATTTATAATAATCAGACAACGAAATGAAAAAGAAGAGAATAACCTACGGAGTGTACGGCATGATGGAATACCAGACTATCATCAAGATAGGCAGAGCCATACTCAAAGTATTGTTCACTGACGGCTCAATGACCGCCATCGGACAGAACCCTGCGAAGTACACCACAAGCGACTTCCTTTTGCAGCGTGCCATCGAGAACAGTAGCGAGTTCAAGAAAGGCCGCATACAGGTGGTGGACACCATCGAACTTGATGAGGATGTGCGCATTGAGCGTAACCCTGCCAAGCCGAGTACGCAGACGGCAAATGTGGCGGCAAAGGCTGTGATTGAAGATAAGCCTGCCAAAGCCTCTTTAAGCCAGACTACGCCTGTGACGGAGGACGCTGACACCAAGGAAACGGCAGACGAGCCGACAGAGGAGGTAAACGCAGGTGTTGTAACACCAACGGACGAGGCAGATGCGGAAACTATCGAGGACGAGGTGGCTGACATCACAGAAGAGGAGGCCGAAGAGGACACCACAAGCGAAGAAACCGCAGCCGAGGACAATACGGCAGAGGGCAAGACCGAGGTGGAGTTCACCGACAACCAAGAGGCCAAGGACTACATCTTCAAGAACTTTGGCGTGAAACCCGGCACGATGCGCAACCGTGAGGACATCAAGGCCGTTGGCGAGACCTACGGAGTGAAAATCACGTTTGTCAACGAGAAGTAAGGAATGACGATATGGTGTACAAAATCGAAGTCGTGGAGCAAGATGTGCGCATCGCCATAGACGAGAACAAGACCAGCGAGCAGCTCATCAGCGATGAGGATATTGACACCTTGTCGTTGAACGAAGTGATACGCTCGAAGATAGAAGAGGCCGTGCGCAGGGTGGAGACCACCGCCCCCATGTATCTTTTGGAAGAGGGACACGAGTTTGGCGAGGCCGTGTATTGGGAGGACAACGGCAGCGGTTGGGTGTTGCTCCCCGACGACTTCATGCGGTTGATAGCATTCCGCATGAGCGACTGGGAGCGCACCTGCTACAATGCCATTTCTGTGGACGACCCACTCTATGACCTGCAATCGTCAAGATACAAGGGTGTGAGAGGCAGCGTGCAGAAACCAGTGTGCGCGGTGGTGAACCGAGCCGAGGGAAAGGCGTTGGAGTTCTTCAGCTGCAACAGCGAGGACGCCTACGTCAAGCGAGCCACCTACATACCCTATCCCAAGATAGACGATGAGGACGGCATAGACATCAGCGAGCGTTGTTACACAGCCGTGGTCTATACTACGGCTGCATTAGTATTAACCGCCTATGGTGCGAGCGAGCAAGCAGCCGCAATGAACACCTTGGCAAAAAGCATTTTTGAATAATGAGTTCAATACCAACAAAACAGATAGATGGTGATGTTGCGGTTGGTCGTGACGTTAACATCGGCGGCAAGGCCACCATACGCGGTTCGGCAAAGGTCGGCCACAATCTGACCGTTGACGGCTGGCTTGAAGCCAAGAACATAAAAGGCCCGAACAAAGGCCTGTTCAAAACGGCGGCACAGCTACGCGAGGCTTACCCTAATCCTCATGAAGGATGGTGGGCGTTGGTGACCGTAGAAGGCAGTGCAGCGTCAGATCATCTTGGCCAGCTCTATGTAGCTGACGGTGGTACATGGGTAGCGCAAGTTGACAGCAACGGTAATCCGCTGCTGAAGGGTAATCCTACGGTTGATAGCACCGAGTACATGGAAGCCGTGGAGGGAATGACAGCCGACCTCGAAGCCGTGAAGGTGGATGTTAACCAGAACAAGGAAGACGTGCGCAGCCTACGTTCTACACAGACTACGCAAGGCGAGAGCATCAACACCCTCAACACAAAGATGGGCACAGCTCAGAGCGACATCAACACACTGAAGAAGACTGTAAGCGACAACAAGACCGAACTTGCGAGCAGCATCAGCGGTGTGCAGAAAGACCTCACGTCATTCAAGAAAACCAAAGGACAGCCCAACGGACTTGCACCATTGGACGAACAGAACCAGATACCTTCGCAGTATCTTCCCGACTATGTGGACGATGTGCTTGAGTTCAACGGCAGCTTCAATGACATTACTTCGCAGATGGTGTCGTTAAACAAGTACTCAACGGACGAGAACTGTAGCGTTGTTTTCAGCAAAGACGCTGGTGCTTTTGTGCTGAAATACACGCAGCCATCGGAAACGGAAGGTGACTTGCGCCCGACCATCACTTACTACAACAACTGGATAGACGGTGACCTTTACGGTGAGGGCACTATGAAAGGCCGTGTGCCACACAGCGGCAAGATTTACATAGACGTTACAGCCAACAAGACTTATCGTTGGGGAGGCAGCACGCTTGTTGCAATAGGTTCAGACTTGGCATTGGGCCATACCAGAGGCACTGCATATCCCGGTGACGAGGGAGCCGAGCTAAATAGCACACTCCAGACAGCGAACATACGCATTGAGGGTATAAACATTCTTCGCTTTGATGGAGTGTGGGACGGTACCGGCAAGGCACCGAGTCGTGGTTTGTGGTATGCTCCAAGTTTGGACTACGAAGGAGAGTGGTGCTTCCGTAAGTTCGGAGGTGTTAGTACAGAGACATACGGTTATCCGGAAGAAATGTATAACACCGACAGCGTAGGACGTGCGGACCATATCTATTGTTGTGCAGACGAGTTGTTCCGTATTGTTGACAAGAAAATGCAGAGGATTGGCGGCAGCGGCAACTCTGCCAGCATTTACAACCCGACGGTGGAGCAGGGAGGACACTACTATGTGTTGTGTGATACCGACGACACCGCCAATTCAGCAGTACATGCGGCGAAGGAAAATGGCAAGGCTGCAGTAGGCCTGATGATAACCTTTGCATTGAAGAAAGGCACTTGGAAGACTTACCAGTATACCGGAGCCAATACGGAAGATAATAACTGGTACGACACAGAGAACTGGAAAGACTTCGGTTCGATGGTGCAAGGTTCAGAGTCGATGATAGACATTGACATCATAGCCCCTCTACCTACAGGCTTCTACACCCTTGGCACCGCACTTGCTGCTTTGAAGACCTATCAAGAGACAACAAGTGTGAACTATCAGAAGCGTGGTTTGGTGATAAGCTATACGACAGAAGCCAATAAGGTAGAGGCCAAACAGTATCAGGGCGACTCCATTGCAGACTTCTACGAGGCCGGGCTTTGGCAGGACTTCGGCGGCGGCAGTAAACTTGTGGCGAGCGACACGATGGAAGCTGGCGGTACAGACGCTTTCTCTACAGGAGGAGCGTATAAGGTTGTTCCAACGGAGATAGAGGCTACAGAGGAAGAAGGCAGCGTATCACTGAAGCTAAAAAACAAGGCTGGCGACACCCTGTCTGAAGCCCAGTTCAGTGTGGGCACCGGTACTGGAGGTGGCGGTGGAACTACACTGGCCATCAACTTTGAAAACGACCCCTTCTATGTCCGTGCAGGAGGCACAGCCATACTGAAAGCCGCCATCCGCAGTGTGACCCAGCTATCCGATGGATCATTGCAGGACAACAAGATACAGAGTGTGGTGTTTATCAATCGCACGACCAAGACCACCGTAGCCTCATTCAAGCCCAATCAGGCAAGCAGTTCCTCGTTGAAGTCGTACACCTTCGAGTTTGACCTAAGCACCATTGCAGCCAGTGCCGGCAGCGTGGAGCTGCAAGCCGTAGCCACCGATGCCACCGGCAAGACAGCCACGAGAAACGTGGAAATGATAGCCGTTGATGTGACCGTAGAGAGCAGCCAGACACTGAGCTATACGAAGAGCACCACATTGCAGGTTGGCGGTCAGAAGGTAAGCATCCCAATGTATCGTTTCCCAAACAATGCCTCAGACAAGGGTATCCAGACGAAGATAGAGATATACCGCAACGGCGTGTGGGAAACATTAGAGAATGTATTGGTGAAGGATACTTACACCCATAACGTGACCATCGACCCACAAGGCATGGGCCACGGTGCATATCCTCTGCGCATACAAGGGCATGACGTAGCATCAGGACTGAAAGGTAACACGCTTCATACCGCAGTTATGGTGATAGAGCAGCGCGAGAGCGTGAGCGACTACACGAAGCCTATCATTGTGGCACGATGGTACGACGACAGCGATGGCAAGACAAAGCTTTTCAAGACCGTCAGTTTTGACATAGCCTGTTATCAGCGAGACAACGCCAACCCGAATGTAGAGGTGAAGGTGAAGAACGAGACCACTGACGAGACAGAAACGATTGCCAACAAGGTTATGAACCGCAGCAGTTACTACACGATAGAGAAACGCATTGTTGGTTATAACGACGGTGACACATTGATCTTCGACGCAACGTGTGGTGAGGTACGTCTGGCGGAGCAACTAAAAGTTGTTATTGACGGCAGTATGCTTGCTATCAGCGAGACCGAAGGCGCATACTACAAATTGAACTTTGCCGGCAGAAGTAACGACGACATCGACAAGAGTATCAAAGCCACATGCTCAGATGGCAGCATGGTGGAAGTGAAGGTAAACGGCAGCAACTGGTCGAGCAACGGTTTTGTCGCAGACAACTTCGGTACAGAAAAAGCAGACGGCAGAATGGCACTACGTGTAGCCGAGAACGTGACGGCAACATGCAGCGACACACCATTGGCAAGCAAGGACATATCCACCAACGGTATGGCACTAAGCTTTACATTCAAGGTTAAGAACATTGCTAAACGAAATTCAAAGATTATGTGGTGTATGGGCGAGCGATTGGGTTTTGTGCTTACCGGAGAGAAATTCATCGTGACCACCGCCGGAGACAGCGACGAAGCCCTGAAAGACGTTCAGACAACCGCCGCCACATCCTATCTTGACGACACCGTATATCGTATAGACATCGTAATAGAGCCACAAGCCAGAGCCCCCTATAGCGGTGTGATGCTGTGTAAGGTGTTTCAGAACGGTGATGCAGCAGCGTGTGTTCCCATCAGTACTGTAAGTGGCTTCCCCAACATTGCGGACATGATACACTTCGACGGTACAGATGCCGACCTCTACTTGTATGAGGTGGTACGCTGGAACACCTACTATGACTTCATCCAAGCATTCAACAACTACATCGTGAACCTAACAGATACGACTGCCATGCTGACCGAGTATGAGCAGAACCAAGTGATGAGCGATGTTACAGCCGAGGGAACGACGAAACCACGCCCCGATATGAAAAAGTTGTTAGACCGCGGTATCATGGTCGTGGCAATGACGCGCACTTCGGACAAGAACCTTAGCAAAGACGGTGGCACGGTAACGGACAGCGAGATATATTATCCTGACTACATCGAAGGTTTGAAGGATAAGAAGACATCTGTTCTGATGGACTGGTATATTTACTTCCCCGACCGTCCATGGGCAAACTGCATTATTGAAGCAGTTCCGACTACCAACCAAGGAACCTCTACGCTTGCCTACCCTGTCAAGAACAAGAAGGGCAAGTTCAAGAAGGCGAAGAGGATTAGAATGCTCTACACAAGAGAGCAGATCAGCGAGATGTACAATGGTGATGAGACTATTCTTGCCAAGTATGACGATGCTGCAGCTCTTGCAAAGAAGAAGATGATCCGCGTGAAGGAAGGCGGTACGCCTATTCAGACAGGCACAATCAAGGTGGACTACAGTGACTCTGCCGGTGCCAACAACTGTGCCCTGATGGAGCTTATGAACGACACGCAGATAGCCCTTGGCAGTGACTATATGACCCCTGCCCAGCGACACAACACCGACAAGAGCGAAGAACTGCATACAAGCATTGACGGTGTGACGTGTGCCCTCTTCCGTACCGACTACCGCATAGGTCAAGACAAGGGAACAGAGGCCGCTACACTTCCTGAGAACGCCTACTTCCACTCGAAGGCAAACTTCAATGCCGACAAGGGTAATCCCCACTTCTTCGGTTTTGAGGACGTGAAGGGCTATAATTACGGTTGCGTGAACTATGGCGACTTCAAGGAAATGGTAGCTCCGAGGGACACCGCTATTGACACCTTCAAGGCCAGTGTGCTTGCAGATACCAGCTCATTGATACCCGGCACACTGTATATGCTGAGTGAGTTCTGCGGTCCGGAAACACGTTTCATTGAGAACGACGGCACGGGAAAGATGACAGAGATAGGCGAGGTGGCCGTGGAAGATAGTCATGTGCTCGACAAAACACTCTCCGAGGTACAGGCAGACGATGTCAAGAACTACGACTGGGGAACAGCCTACAAGACATCAGACGGCAAGTATGTGCAGTATAAGGGAGGAAAATGGAAAGACACCACAGGCACCATGACTTATGACAATGCCACTAAGAAATGGAGCGTGCAAGGCCGCGTGCTGAACCCTGTTGAGTGCTACGAGTACAGACAATATCAAGAGTTCTGTTGGCAGCAGGGCGTGAACAGTGTGGACGATATGCTGAAGACGTTGCACACCGACGATGGCGACGTTCCAGTGTGGAGCACATATTACGAAATGCGCTACCCTGACGACGACGACTTGAACGCCCTGTATGCGTCGGGCAAGAAAGTTCCGTACCAGCTGTATAGAGAGTTGGCCTTCTGTCAGCAGTGTAACCAGAATTTGACCGACAATGCCGAAGAGAACGCCGCCAAGAACCCTGATGGCAGCGAAAAGGTATTCAACGGAGCCGGTGCAAGCACAACCATTACCCTTGGTGGCAAGACCGTAGCCGGTACCAAGGAGAACCGCAGGAAGAAATGGCAGCAGGAAATGCACAAGTATTTCTCTCCCCATTCAACTCACTGCTATGTTGTGGCGAGCGACTACAAAGCCACCGTGGACCAGCGAGCCAAGAACATGATGATAGCTGTTTACTTGGAGACCGACGGCAGCATGCGCTATTACTTCAACCACTGGTATGACGGTGACTCATGTGACGAGGCAGACAACGACTGCTACCTGACCATCCCTTGGGATATGGACGGAGCAGCGAGCCATCTGTATCAAGGATGGGACGGTGTAATGTTCCAACAGAGCTATGCCTTGTTTGACAGAGGCGAAGGCGTATGGCTTGATGATACAGGCACGGAGACGCTGACTCTTCATGACACGGCGGCAAAGATGCGTGCTACGAAGACAAAGGCCGGTCTTGAAATCTTCTCTACCGATGGCTGCTACCGCTATTGGATGATAGACCGCATCTTGAAATGGCCAAAGGTGGTAAGTTCGTTTGACGGAGAGCGCAAGTATATAGAAACAGCTACCGCTGCCGACAACCACTATCCTGCCTTGCACGGTCTGCGACTGGAGAGTCTGCCAGCCTTCCAACGCAAGCGTTTCGCATACAGAGACGGCTACTTCCAGACTGGTGATCTGTTCCGCCATTTCTTCCAAGACCGTGTTATGGGCCCCATCACGGTGAAGATAACGGCAGCACAGGACGGTTACTTCGCCATGGGTGTGGACTCCACCTCATCAGCCAAGTATAGTTGCTATCTAAAGGAAGGCGAGAGCCACACCTTTACAGAGGTTGCAGCAGGAGAAGGCGGCAAGCTCATATACATCTTCGGTGCAGACAAGATAAGCGAGCTTGACATCAGCGGCTGTTCTCCTAAGAATTCAAACTGGATGCTTAGCGAGTGCACCTTACTGCGCAAGCTCGTCATTGGCGGTGAAGGATATACTCCAGCCTATACCACCGACATACTGAGCACGCTGAACTTAGGACAGATGCCTTTCTTGGAAGAGATAGACATCAGGAACACGATGATCACTGACGTGAATGCTTCGCTGTGTCCTCGCCTAAGAAAGGTGTTGGCAGAAGGCAGTCTGTTGAAGACAATCACTCTTGCAGAGAGTTCGCCTATTGACACGCTGCACCTTCCCGGTACTATGACGACTCTGTACTTCAAGAACCTTCCTAATCTGACCTACCCCGGTGGTCTGACCATTGACGGAATGGCTAAGGTGACGAAGCTGTTTTTGGACGGAAGCCCGAAGATAGATGCCATGACGCTGCTGCGAGAGGTAACCACGGCCAGTGCGCTGAAGAGTGTACGCATAGCCGGCCTTGCTGCTACGGAAAGCGTTGAGCTGCTGCGAGCCATCAAGAACAATGGAGCCGTAGGCATAGGCGCAAACGGAGCAGACTATGACGAGAGCGGCCAGTGTAGCGGACTGATAGGCAGATGGATCCTGACCCTACTTTCAGAGGAGAGTGAGATTGCGGAGCTGAAGCGTTACTTCCCGAACCTTGAAGTTATAAACTCGCAATTCTCTGTCATAAAGATAGACGATGTGGTGAGCGGTGACTTCTGCGAGAAATACAGCAACCCCGAGAACCAGACAGGAGCCGATTACGATAAGAGCTTTGTGGCAAGCGGCCATACATTGAAGATATTGCAGGACACCCATGCTTACAAGTGTACGTACAACTCCAAGCTGAAACAGATGGAGGGTGTGCAATTGAGCGATGCGGACTTCAATAAACTTGCTAATGGTGAGAGCTTCGATGTGGGCGACAGTGCAGGTGAAGGCTTTGACATCTTCCACCATCTGCCCCACCACTGGTACAAGGGCGTGAACGACTACAAGAACCAACAGAAGTACATCGTCTATTCGACCACGGAGAACGAGCCGCTATCCACCGTGAACAACAAGCGCGAGGCCATGCTATCGGCACTGCTCTATGCGGAGAACACAGGCGTGTATGCTGACGAGGCAGAGGTAGGCACGGTGATAGACGAGAACATCATCACCACCGCTGCCAACGTGAACGCCTACCGCATGGACGTGGAGGGCATGAAGCAGGTGAGATGGCCGGGACTGAACCACGCAAGGCTCGGAGCCGTGTTCACGGACGAGAACGGACAGATAGTAGGCAAGTTCAACATGATGGTGAGCCACACCTACTTCGACTTCTCGATAGGCAACTACGTGTTCTGCGATGTGCCTAGCGGAGCGAAGTGGATGTACTTCACCTCGTACCGCGACATAGAGGACAGCCTGTGTCTTGCCGTTGATAGCGAGCATATAGAGGCCATAGAACCCGAATGGACGGAGCACACCGTTGGCGAGAACGACAGCCTCTTGGGAACATACCCCATCACAATAGACGGACTGAAACGACCAAGGAGCATATCGGGCGCGGTGCGCTCACGCAAAGGAGACGACACTTCGCAGACCTCGGCAGAATGGGCATACGACACTGACGGCAACCCGACAGAGACACCGACCGGGACGATACACTACACGGCAAAGGACTTCCAAAACAGTGCGCACATGCGCGGAGAGGGCTACCAGCTCCAAGACTACGAGCAGCACAAGGAAATCAGCAACCTGTGGTGGGCGACCCACGGCACGACCAACGAGCAGTCTGTTGTTGGCAATGGCGCACACGATGCCACGCTGAACAGCCTCGACAACATAGGTATGGCCGACACCTCGTATGTGGGCAACGCAATGAACTCCATCATGGGACTCAAACACTATGTGGGCTGCGACTCGGAATGGATGGACTACATAGCAGGAAACGTGCAGAGCTACGAGACGTTCTACAAGAACCGCTGTGTGGAGACCAACGATGACCCCATAGACTACAAATTCCACATCTACGACCCGGTGAAGAAAACCGAGCGTGTGGTGCAGAGTGTGAACTCTAACGGCAACTGCGTTGTGAGAGTGGTGCATGGAGCGAAGTGCGACATCTTGCCAAGCAAGGTGCATCAGACCGACACAAGCAAGTACACCACACACTATGCGGCAGGTTTGTGGTTTCCGGGCAGCAGAGGCCGCTGTGTTCTGCGGTCTGGCAACAACTCGGGTGCGAGCAGCGGTCTCGCCTGTGC
>ENA-OOXC01000347-OOXC01000347.1-human-gut-metagenome-genome-assembly--contig:-NODE-347-length-36846-cov-5.295833_pt1 | contig 36846 bp, 30 predicted proteins | sample MGYA00241578_ERZ501325 | MGnify/ENA primary metagenome ERZ501325 (study PRJEB25962, sample SAMEA2042737) | human gut metagenome | biome: human gut; feature: human-associated habitat; material: faeces...
AATTTTGACAGGTGACCATTTTATGGCCACCCTTTGTAGGTTGGATGTTTTTCTGCTCTTTACTTTTTAGAATATTATCTCGAACTCGCGTTATTCGTTTGCCAGTGATGCCCCCCATTCTCCAATCCCCTCATTGAGCCTGCACAACAACATATCCCTGGGAAGAAACCAGTTAACCAATATAGAGAGACATATTACATGCATATTGTTTTATGCAATACGGCCTGCACGGAATGCTTACGGTAAACCCGTTATGCAGGACACATTTACCAAGGCAAAACAAAGTGAGGCAAGGTTCATTTTAGGGTGAACTTTTCCTCACTTGGAGTTGGGGGAGAAAACAAGATTCAAACATTAGATTATAATATCCCCCTCCGAATCCCCCCACACATAGATATTATAAATTATTTCGAGTCTCCATTTATACAATTAGCGGTACATTCAAAGGTAGGAAATGTTGTCCTTCTTTTGGATGTACCGCTATTGTTTATTTCCTTCGGGGTCTCAGTCTTCATTTTGGCTCTCGTCAAAATCCATCCAGGTTTCAACGATGAACTGGATGTCGTCTGTCGACAAGCCGTTGATGCCTGTTTGTCCCACTTCTTTCGCAACTTGCTGGGCCAAGATATCAAGGTTGATGTCGATGAAGCCGTCAGCGTCGGCCTGGCTCTCGAGGATGTCGCTCGTTGCAAGCGTGTCGACTGTTGCATCAATGATTTGCTGGAGGTCTGCATCGGTGCAGAGGGCGCTCATGGAAGAGGGCATCTGTGCTCTGATGTGTCGTATGGCCTCTGCGTCTTCATTGGCGTCGCGGATGAGTTCTTCGTCAAGAATTGCCATGGTTCTCTCTCGCTTTTTTTATCCGAGGAATTGCTCAATGAGCTCAACGAAGTCTGATTTCTTTGCTGCGCCTACGTGCTTGTTGACGACTTCGCCGTTTTTGATGAATAAGACGGTTGGCACGTTGCGTACGCCGAAACGCGAAGTGAGCTCTTCGCTCTCGTCAACGTCACACTTGCAGATGGTTGCCTTACCGGCATATTCTTCTGCGAGTTCGTCGATGATGGGGGCGATTTTTTTGCACGGGCCGCACCAAGTGGCTGAGAAGTCGATGATCAAGGGCAGGCCCTCTGAAGAGATTGTTTCGAAGTTTTGATCGTTGATTGTTAAAGCCATTGTTTTTTTATTTTATGGGTTGATTGTTTTTTACGGGTGTGGGAAAAAAGGAGGATGCGTCTGCACCCCTTCTATCTTCTTTTTTTCCTTAACCAGTTACAAAGTTATCAATTAATTTCATACGAAAGCGCATTGCTCGCGTCAATGTAATCCAGGAGGTCTTTTTTTATGGAGATTTTCCGCCCCGTGGCTTGCAGCAACACGTTGGACTGGGTGTTTCCGTCAAGGATTTTGAAGAAGAGTGCGACTGGGCCATTGCTTTCTTTAAGCATCTGGGAGAGGTCGTTTGTCGTTTTGTCGTCGAGCGCTTCCAGACGGATGCCGACGGTTAGGCTCTCAATTTTGCGGTCTTTGACATCAGAGAGAAATTCTATGTTGCCGATGCGCAGTTCGAAGCTGGTGGGGTCCCAGCGTTTGGGCTCGACGCGGGCTGTTATGAAAAGCGTTGAATTGTTGACGATGTATCCGCGCCATTTTGCCCAATCGTCGCCAAAAAGGGCAATTTCTCCTGTGCCAGAATAGTCTTCCACGCGGAAGATGCCGTAGGGCTTTCCTGTGCGCGTTTGGCCTTCGCGCGAGAGGTTGACGATGCCGCCGAGCGTGACTTCTTCGTTGGCGTGCGCGTCCAGACGGTCGAGTTCGGCGGCGCGGAGGTTGCAGACGCGGTTGAGGATGACGGCATAGTCGTCGAGCGGATGGCCGGAGATGTAGATGCCTATGAGGTCGCGCTCTTTGTTGAGTCGCTCCATGGCGCTCCATTTTGCATAGATCTTCGGCGGCTGCGGTTTCGTGATTTCGATTTCGGCGATGTCGTCAAACAGGGAGGCGGTGGCGTTGGCTTTGTCGGCCTGATAGTTTTGGCCGTAGGCAACGAGTTCGTCGAGGAAGAGATTACCGTTTTCGCAGGTGGAGAAGAATTGTTCGCGACTGATGGTACCGAACCCGTCGAAGGCACCGGCGAGGGCCAAACATTCAACGCATTTCTTATTGCAGGCAAGGAAATTGATTCTCTCGATGAAGTCGTAGACCGACTGGTAGGGGCCGTTTTTCTTTCGTTCGGAGAGGATGGCATCAACGGCTGCTTCTCCGACTCCTTTGACGGCACCAAGGCCGAAGCGGATTTCGCCGAGGGCATTGACACTGAATTTGACGCGACTCTCATTGATGTCGGGTCCGAGGGTGCTGATGCCCATCGACTTGCTCTCGTCCATCAGTTTGGTGATGGTTTTGATGTCGGCAAGGCTGCGACTCATGACGCCGGCCATATACTGGGCTGGATAGTTGGCTTTCAGATAGGCCGTTTGGTAGGCCACCCAGGAATAACACGTTGCATGGCTCTTGTTGAAGGCATAGGAGGCGAAGGCACGCCAGTCTTCCCAGATTTTTTCAAGCACCTTGGGGTCGTAGCCGTTTGCCGTGCCACCTTTGATGAACTTGGGATACATGTGGTTTAGCTTCTCGATGAGCTTCTTTCCCATTGCTTTTCTCAAGGCGTCGCTTTCGCCGCGCGTGAAGTTGGCGATGACACGCGAGAGGAGCATGACTTGCTCTTGATAGACCGTAATGCCATAGGTGTCTTTGAGGTATTTTTCCATGCACGGGAGGTCATAGGTGATTGGTTCTTCTCCGTGCTTGCGCTTGATGAACTGGGGGATATAGGACATCGGCCCCGGGCGGTAAAGCGCGTTCATGGCGATGAGGTCTTCGAAGGTGGTTGGCTGCAGCTCTATGAGGTATTTCTGCATGCCAGCAGATTCAAACTGGAAGGTGCCTATGGTGTTTCCGTCGCAATATAGCTGATAGGTGGCGGCGTCTTCGATGCTGATGTTGTCGATGTTGAGCTCGATGCCAAGGCTTTCTCGTATGTTTTCAACCGTTTCTTTGATGATGGAAAGCGTTTTCAGTCCGAGGAAGTCCATCTTGATGAGCCCCGTCTCTTCAATGACCCGGCCTTCATATTGGGTGCAGGCCACTTTCTCGCCAGTCTCCTTGTCCTCAGCCGTTGAAACGGGTACCCAGTCGGAAATCTCGTCGCGGCAGATGATGAAGCCGCAGGCATGAACGCCCGTGTTTCTGATGTTGCCTTCGAGCATCTTCGCATAGCGGATGGTGTCGTGCAGAAGGGGATCATTGGAGGCTTCGGCCTCTTTCAGTTCGGGAATGCAGGCAATGGCGTTCGTCAGGTTCATCTTGGGCACCTTCCCGTCTGGGCCTTCGGGCAGTTTGTCGGGGATGGCTTTGCAGAGGCGGTTGCTGGTGTCTAATGGAAGTTTCTGCACGCGGGCCACGTCTTTGATGGCGGATTTCGTGGCCATCGTGCCGTAGGTGATGATGTGTGCACAATTCTCTGCATGGTATTTCTGCGTCACCCAGTTTAAGACTCTTCCTCTGCCGTCATCGTCGAAGTCGACGTCGATATCGGGGAGGGAGATGCGGTCGGGGTTGAGGAAACGTTCAAACAGAAGGTCGTATTTGATGGGGTCGATCTGGGTGATTCCCAAGCAATAGGCCACCGCACTGCCGGCTGCGGAACCACGGCCGGGGCCTACGGAGACGTTGAGTTGCTCGCGGGCGGCCTTGATATAGTCTTGCACAATCAGGAAGTATCCGGGGAAACCCATCGTTTTCATGATGTGGAGCTCGAAGTTTATACGCTCCTTGGTTTCTGCGTCAAGAGGGTCGCCATAGCGCTTCTTTGCCCCTTCATAGGCGAGTTTTGCCAGATAGTCGGCTTCGAGTTTGATGCGATAGAGTTTGTCGTAGCCTCCGAGTTTCTTGATTTTGTTTTCTGCGTCTTCTTTTGAGAGAACGACATTGCCGTTTTCGTCGCGCGTGAACTCGTCAAACAGGTCTTTCTCCGTTAGTTGCTGGCGGTAGCCTTCTTCTGTGCCGAAATCCTCGGGGATGTCGAAATTGGGCATGATGGGGCCGTGGTCGATTGAATAGAACTCAACCTTCGAGAGGATTTCGCAGGTGTTTGCCAGGGCCTCAGGATGGTCGGCAAAGACTTCGTTCATCTCGCTTCTCGTTTTAAACCATTCCTGCTTTGTATAGAGCATGCGGGTCTTGTCGTCCAGGTCTTTGTTGGTTGCCAAACAAATGAGGCGGTCGTGGGCCTCGCCGTTTTCTTCGTCAACGAAGTGGCTGTCGTTGGTGCAAATCAGTTTGATATGGTGTTTCTCAGAGAGTTCCTCGAGTTTTTTGTTGACCTCTTTCTGCAAGGGATAGGTGTCTCTGTTGGCACGGATGGCGGGGTTTTTGACTTCATGGCGCATAAGCTCCAGGTAATAGTCGTCGCCAAAGACTTCTTTATACCAGAGGATGGTTTTGTCGACTTCCTCGGGAGTGGATTTCATGATTTTCTGCGCGACTTCGCCGCCAAGGCATGCCGAACTGACAATGAGCCCTTCGTGGTATTTTTTGAGGTCGGCGGGGTCGGTGCGCGGACGCATATAGAAACCGTCGACCCATGAGCGAGACACGAGTTTGATCAAATTGTGATAGCCTTTCTCGTTTTTGGCCAACACGATGAGGTGCCATCCTGAATGGTCTATTTTTCCGCTGCGCAAGGATTTGTCGCCACGTCTGGCCACATACATCTCGCAACCGAGGATGGGCATGAAATTGGCAATGCGCGTTTGCTTCTGCAGTTCGGCTTCCGCCTTACGAGTAATTTCCTCCACGGGCATCCCTGCTTCCGTTGCATCGGGTTCGTAATCGCCAACATTAAGTTTCTGCAATTTCTCCTCCAATTTGCGGACGGCGTCTTTACCCTTGCCCCGCACTTTGGAAACGTAGTTGAAAAACTCTTTGCATCCCATCATGTTGCCATGATCGGTCAACGCCATGCCGCGCATCCCGTCGGCAATGGCTTTGTCAACGAGCTTGGGGATTGAAGCTTGTCCGTCGAGAACGGAATATTGACTATGAACGTGAAGGTGAACGAAATCCTGCATGGGGAATATTGGTTGGTTATGTCGGGGGACGGAATAGTTTTTACAGAGGGTTTATCGGGTTGGAGCACACTCGATCTATCGAAATGCATTGCTGCGTCACATTGATTAACGCAGCAATGCTTGGTATTGTTTTTTTGGGGGGGATATTCGCCATTACGCTTGATGCTCATCGCAATCTTTCAGGCGACGGGAAATGCGCATGGCACAGAAGTTGGGGCCACACATCGTGCAGAACTCTCCATTCTCATAGTGTGCTTCCTTGTAATATTTTTGTGCCAGTTCGGGGTCAAGGCCAAGGTTGAATTGGTCTTTCCATCTGAACTCATATCTTGCTTTCGATAGCGCATTGTCGCGGATTTGGGCCGATGGGTGTCCCTTCGCCAAGTCGGCTGCGTGCGCTGCCAATTTGTAGGTGACAACACCTGTTCTGACGTCATCGCGGTTTGGCAGTGCCAAATGTTCTTTTGGCGTGACGTAACAGAGCATGGCGGTGCCCAGCCATCCGATCTGTGCGGCACCGATGGCCGACGTGATATGGTCGTATCCAGGGGCGATGTCGGTGACAAGCGGACCGAGCGTATAGAAGGGAGCATTGTGGCATTTCTCAATTTGCCGCTCCATGTTTTCCTTGATTTTGTTCATGGGCACGTGGCCTGGTCCTTCGATGAATGCCTGGACATTCTTGGCCCATGCGCGTTCAACAAGTTCGCCCATCGTGTCGAGTTCGGCAAATTGTGCGGCGTCGTTAGCATCGTATATGGAACCGGGGCGCAGACCGTCGCCAAGAGAAATGGCCACGTCATATTGGGCGCAGATGTCGCAAATGTCATCGAAATGCTCATAGAGGAAACTTTCACGGTCGTTTTGCAGGCACCATTCAGAAATTATCGAACCGCCACGGCTGACCATTCCCGTTAGGCGTCCGTTAGCAAGGTGGATATTTTTGCGCCGGATGCCACAGTGAATTGTGAAATAGTCAACGCCTTGTTCGCATTGCTCTATCAGCGTGTCGCGATAGAGTTCCCACGTCAGATTTTTGGCAACACCGTGCACTTTCTCCATGGCTTGGTACATGGGCACGGTTCCGACGGGAACCGGACTGTTTCTGATAATCCATTCACGCGTTTCGTGGATGTTGGCACCCGTTGAAAGGTCCATAATTGTGTCGCCGCCCCACTTGCAGCTCCATACGGCCTTTTCAACTTCCTCATTGATGTTGGACGTTGTGGCCGAATTGCCGATGTTCGTGTTGATCTTCACGAGGAAGTTGCGCCCGATGATCATTGGCTCTGCCTCGGGGTGGTTGATGTTGGCGGGAATGACGGCACGCCCAGCAGCAACTTCTTCACGCACAAACTCCGGCGTGATATGGGTTTTGATGCCCAACTCCTCACAGTTCATGTTTTCTCTTATCGCCACATATTCCATTTCTGGCGTTATGATGCCCTGCTTAGCATAGGCCATCTGCGTGACGGACTTGCCTGGCAAAGCGCGATAGGGAAGCGCGATGTGCTGGAAGCGCAATTCGTCGAGCGATTTGTTGGCTAGGCGTTCGCGGCAATATTCAGACGACTGCTGCGAGAGTTTTTCAACGCCGCCACGTTTCAATATCCACGGTTCGCGCAATCGCGGCAAACCGCGTTTCAGGTTGATTTCCACTTTCGGGTCGCTGTATGCGCCGCTTGTGTCATAGACATATACTGGGGCATTCTCGGAAAAATGCTTTTCTCCGTTTTTGTCTTTCGTTACGGTTGGCGTTAGATTGACTTTACGCATGGCAACGCGGATTTCTGGGAACAGCGTCCCTTCCATATATACCTTTTCGCTTGAGGGATATTTGATTTTCATTAAATTGTCCATATTGATAGAATATATATAAATACTATTTGTTGGTTATCAATGGTTTCAGTTTCCTTTCAGTGTCAACGCCTCGGTGTGAATATCAACAGTGGCGCCTAATTAGAGGATTTGTCGGCATGGATGAACTTTTTCATTTCCTCAACAGGATCTGCTGCATTCAGAACGGCGCCGCTGACGGCTATACCATCAACACCGACAGACATGATATTGGCAACATCGGCCAACGTGATTCCGCCAATGGCACACAAGGGAATTGTGATTGCTTCGTCACGCATGGTTTTCATGATTTCCTCGTAGCCAGCCAATCCCAAGATCGGCGAAAGGTTTTTCTTGGTCTCTGTGTAACGGAAAGGGCCGCAACCGATGTAATCGGCCGAAGCACGGTGAATCCTCCTGACGTCTTCAATGGTGTTTGCCGTTCCGCCAATCAAAAATCCTTCGCCGAGCAAGCGGCGGGCTTCATCCACTGGCATATCGTTTTTCCCTAAATGAACGCCGTCTGCCTCTATCTTTTTCACCAGTTCGACACGATCGTCAATCACAAAAACGGCGTCAAATTCTCTGCATTTGTCTTTCAGGCGACGGGCCAGTGTCTCCACTTCCTCATCCGAAGCGTCTTTCATGCGCAACTGGATCCATTTGCAGCCGCCCTTTAATGCCAACAGGGCAGACTCTTCATACGAAATGGTCTTGGTTTGATGCGTAATAAACTGAACAGGTATCATGATTGTTGTTGCAAATTGTTTTCTACGTAGGCGGTCTTATATAATATTTTTGACCACCTATTTATAATGGTATCAGGGAATTTATTTATGGGAGACACAACACATCACACGCACGAAACGATGGCACAACTTTTCTGACATCATTTATCTTCTGTATTGAAGATCATTAAAAATATCAAACACATCCCTTCGTCGGCATGATCCGCATCAGGTACAAAGAGTATGCTCTCAGCCATCCCAAATGGGTGACACCCCCTTGTTTGCTTTAAGTAATGGCGTTTTTTATGGAGGAGATTTCCAACATTGATTTTGCTTTGCCGCATCCTCATTCCTCCAGTACCTACTTACTAATTGCAAAGCTACACAAAAAAAATGAATTGGATGGTCTGAATTTAAAATTCATGTGGAATATAACAATAATAAGTAATGGTGAAAAATAAATTGGTCGCTTAACCATTACTTAAATTCCAACTCCCTCGTGTTTTTGAGAGAGCAAAAGCCTGCATTCATTCTGCCTCCTCCGTCTGCAACACCGCCTCTATGCGCTTTGCACAAGGGGTCAAGACAAGCGTTGACTCCGTTGTCTCCCCAACGGGGCGCAATCGATATATGGCAGCTCCTCGCCTTAGCTGAGAACGCAAGGAAACACAGACATTTCCCATCGTTTGGCGCAGATTCACTTCCACGCAGGGGTGTATGTATTTCTCCCCCTTATGTTCGACCACCATCATGTCCACGCCGAGCGGACCGCTGTAACCCTGCGAATAAACATTTTGCAAATGTCGCTGCAAATTTTTGCAGACATCAGACAAATGGCCTTGCAGCGCTTCAGGGATTCTTCTCTTCAAGCAGGGTTCATCGCTCACGTAGTTTCCCGTATATGCGCCCGTACTTGATGTTGCAAACACGGAAATGCCGTTGTACGCCACGCCATGTTTGCCAACATGAAATTCAAGGGCAAAGTCCATCACGCGGTTGTAGAACGGCTCCACTGCGATGCCTCCCTGACGCTTGATGATGCGCTCAACGCGTGGTTGCATCACGTCTATATTGTCTGCCGACACTTTGAACACGCCCCTCCCGCTGCTTGACCACGGGGCCTTGAGCACCAGCGTCTGGAAATGCGCCGAGAGTTTCCGAACTTCATCGCTGGAAGTGACCCACCAGCTCTTTCCGATACATCGCTCTGTTTCCGCAACCATGTTTTCCAATATGGCAACCGACGTTTCCCGGCTTGATAATTTCCGTATTTCATCCAACTGCAAATCTGTTGGCAGCAAATCCTGCGGTGCGCCCAGACGGACGAGGTGCCGAACAATTGCCGCATCCCATCCCCAAGGACACATATGGTTGATTTTTCCCCAATCGGGGGCAGATGTCAGCACACAGCCGTTTATGCGCTGGCCGTCAAGCGCATGGCCCTTGGGGACTAGCACGATGTCGTCTTGGCAAGCCCACCATGCAGGCAGGGCCGCCAAATCATACTCTAAGACAGCGGCCGCTTTTGCGGGCGTGTAATAGGGTGTGTTTGCCGCAAGGGCTTCGTCGTGGGATGGATTGAAAATGTGGACTACGGACATGGCGGTAGAAGAAAATCGGGGTTGGTAATGGTGGAAATTGTCAGTGGTTCAGACGGCGACACCTCCTCCCCTATCCTCTTTTCTCTCTGCCAAGAATTTCGACATGGCGGTTTCGGCCTGAGAATAGCCTTCTTCATATAGGGCTGTAAGTCTTTTCGTGTTGTTCTCAAGTCGGCTGATGTCAAGATTAACCTCAGGACGAATGGCCAGGATTTTCCCTTCGTCTTCCAGTTTTTCAACGAGTTCCAGCTGGCGGTTGTAATATGCATGGCGGTGGCTGAGTACCATTCGGAGTCTAGGGTAATTTCTGTAGATGAATCGTGGCATTTTGATGTCGCGGTCTGTTGAACGGAATCCCCGCTGACGTGTCAGCACCACTACATTGAAGGTGTGTCCCGTTTCCATGGCTCGTTCCACAGGAATCGAGTCAACGATGCCGCCATCCAGCATGGGCTCTCCGTCGACATCAACAATGGGGCATACAAAGGGAAGACTGCTGGAGGCTTTTGCAATGAGCGTGAGCCTGTCTTTGTCGCTGTGTTCCGATAGATAGCAAGGCATGCCCGTGCGGCAGCTCGTTGTCACCATCTCAAATTCTGTTGGGTTGGCAAAACAAGTTGCATAGTCAAAGGGCAGATATTCATTGGGAATCTTGTTGTAAATGACATCCTGGTCCAAAATGCTGTGCTGCGTCCATAAATGCTTGAGGCCGATATACTGATATTTGTCCAGCAAGTCGATGTTTGTTTGTTTCGCACGGCCGCGCTGCCTACTTAGGTAAGACAGCCCGTTGCAAGCGCCTGCCGAAACGCCGACACAATACGAAAAATTAATGTCATGGTCGAGCATGAAATCAAGCACGCCACTCGTGAAAACGCCTCTCATTCCGCCGCCTTCCAAAACCAGTCCTATACGAGAATCAAGTGTCATCTGTCTTTCTTTTTTTATTTATTCTGACTTCCTGTTTATAGCCTCAAACCGCCATTTTTATAAATGTTCAAAAAGCTGTATCTTCCACTGCTTTTCGCCCTTCTCCCCCTCATGTTTAAGCTGAGAACACATTTAAATCGGGGTTTTACGTAAAAAAGCATTGCAAAGTTAGAACATTCCCAAAGAAAAAGCGTATTTTTGCGTATGAAAAAGAACCTGCTCCGACATTATTTAGAGAATTGTCAGAGCAAGTTTTATCTACTAACTATAAATTCATAGTGTAAACATGCTATTTCCCAAAGAAACATACGTAGAACGCCGAGCTCAGCTTCGGCAGATGGTGCAGCATGGAGTCATCGTGCTTTTCGGCAACAACGATAGTCCGATGAACTACCCCTCAAACACATATAAATTCCGCCAGGACAGCTCTTTTTTGTATTTCTACGGACAACACCGCAACGGATTGGCCGGTATCATTGATGCCGATTCTGGTGAAGAATACCTGGTCGGTGACGAAATTGATATTGACGACATCGTTTGGTATGGCTCCGTAACAACCGTCAAAGGCATGGCCGAAGAATGTGGCGTGGCCCATGTTTTGCCAATGAGCGGCCTTGCCGACATGATTGGTAAGGCCGTTGGCCAAGGACGACAGGTGCATTTCCTGCCGCCTTATCGCCACGACAATCAGATTCAAATCATGGATCTTCTCGGCATCCACCCATCCAAGCAGCGCGAAGCTGCGTCGCTGGCGCTCATCAAGGCCGTAGTTGCCCTGCGATCAAAGAAGAGCCAGGAGGAGATTGCCGAACTGGAACGTGCTGCCATCATCGGCTATGAGATGCACACCACGGCCATGAAACTCTGCCGCGCTGGCGTCACAGAGCATTACATCGGCGGCGCCCTCGACGGCATCGCAGCCCAATATGGCAGCATCGTCTCTTTCCAGAGCATCGTTTCGCAGCATGGAGAAATCCTGCATGGCTATCCCTCGACAGCGGCTTTGGAGAACGGGCGACTGATGCTTTGCGATGCGGGAGCGGAAACTCTTGAACACTATTGCTCTGACCACACGAGAACCACACCTGTCAGCGGCCATTATACGCAGCGCCAAAAGGATATCTATGACATTGTTGTTGACGCCCACGATTTGGCGCTGACTCATGCCCGTCCGGGAGTGCGCTGGTGGGATGTCCACATGGATGTCTGTCGGCTCATCACCAACCGCCTGAAAGAATTGGGCCTGATGAAAGGCGACACCGAAGAGGCTGTCAAGGCAGGAGCCCATGCCCTCTTCCTCCCTCACGGACTCGGACACATGATGGGAATGGACGTGCATGATATGGAAGGGCTCGGACAGACTTACGTTGGCTATGACGATGAAATCCGTCCTTCCAGCCAGTTTGGCACCGCCTCGTTGCGTTTTGCCCGTCGCCTTGAAGAGGGCTTTGTCGTGACCGACGAACCTGGCATCTATTTCATCCCAGACCTCATCGACCTCTGGCGCAGAGAAGGAACAAACGCGGAATTTCTCAATTTCGATGAAATCGAAAAATTCAAGGATTTTGGAGGCATCAGAATTGAAGACGACGTGCTCATTACGTCCGACGGATGCCGCTTCCTCGGCGAAAAGAGAATCCCATACAAAACGCAGGACGTTGAGGAATTTCTGGCGATGCACCGCGACTGATTTCAGCATTCTGGGGTGCTCCCACATTGCTGAATGTTTTGTCATTACTGAACACAAATAGAACAATTACATTTTACAAACAATATAACCAATGAACAAAAAACTTATTATTGCGGCGGCATTATGCCTGTTGCCAGGAGTTTCTTTTGCACAAACTGAAAAGAAAGACTCCACAGTGTTTACCGTTGTCAAGGAAAATCCCATCACTCCCGTAAAGGACCAGAACCAGAGCGGAACTTGCTGGGCATATTCTTCACTCGGCTTCCTTGAGTCTGAACTTCTCCGCATGGGCAAGGGAGAACACGACCTCTGCGAATCATTTCTCGTTTACCACACCTACATGGACCGCGCTGACAAGGCAATCCGTACGCACGGCGACGTAAGTTTCTCACAGGGTGGATCTTTCTATGATGCCATCTATTGCTTGAAAAACTACGGTATTGTTCCGCAGGATGCTATGCCCGCACCTGGCGCGCCTTATGGAGACTCTTTGTTCAACTTCAACCAGCTCAGCAACGTGACAACTGCCTACGTTGAAGCAATTGCCAAGAGCAATGCAAAGAAAATCAATCCTGTGTGGAAGAAGGATTTGAACTGCATGTATGAAAACTACTTTGGCAAATTGCCTGAAAAGTTCACCTACAAAGGCAAGGAATATACGCCGCAGAGCTATGCCAAGAGCCTCGGATTGAATCCAGATGACTACGTTTCTCTCACGAGCTTCACCCACTATCCGTTCTACAGCAAATTCATCATCGAAGTTCAAGACAACTGGCGTTGGGCTGAAAGCTACAACCTCCCGCTTGACGAATTCATGGAAGTGATGGATCAGGCCGTTCGCAATGGTTACTCATTTGCATGGGGTGCTGACGTCAGCGAAAAGGGATTCAGCCGCCAAGGCATCGCAACCGTTCCCGACACGAAGGCTGCTGCCGACAAGACAGGCTCTGACGCTGCCCGCTGGACTGGAACAAACGGCAAGGGTGTTACTCCTGCAGATGCCAAGGGCGAAAAGGTTATCACTCAGGAAATGCGCCAGTTGGGCTACGACAATTGGGAAACCACTGACGACCACGGTATGATTATCTATGGTTTGGCAAAAGACCAAAATGGCAAGGAATATTTCATGATGAAGAACTCATGGGGTGTCTTCGGCCCATACAAGGGCTTGTGGTATGTGTCTAAGCCATACGTTGCTTACAAGACCATGAATATCCTTATCAACAAGCATGCCATCCCTGCTAAGATCGCAAAGAAATTGGGTCTTAAGTAAGACACTGTTTTGACCACTTATTTAATATCATGTTTGGGAATTTCAAATCGTCCGACAGGGACATTTGAAATTCCCAAATGTTTTTTTTGAATATCTTTGATGAAAACAAAATTACTCATCACTGGCAGCAGCGGATTCCTGGGAAGCCGGCTGGCCCACTACTATAAAGAAAAATACGACCTGTTACTTCCCTCCCACGGCGAACTGAACATCTCTCATGAAGAGGCCGTCAAGACATACATGGAAGAACACCGTCCGGAGGCAGTTATTCATTGTGCAGCGCTCAGCAACACCTGGTATTGCGAACAACATCCCGAAGACTCACACAAAGTGAACGTGCAAGGCACGGTGAGATTGGCGAAGGCCTGCAAACTAACAGGTGTCAAACTCGTCTTTATGTCGAGCGACCAGGTGTATAACGGCACACCGACCTCAGGGCCGCTCAAAGAGGAAGACGTTTGCCAACCTGTCAATGTCTATGGCCGGCACAAACTGGAGGCGGAACAGCGTACGTTACGTAATCTCCCCGACTCTGTCGGGCTACGGTTAACCTGGATGTACGATTTGCCAGATTCCTGTCTGAAGCAGAACAGTAACCTCCTTGCGAACTTGCAGAAGGCATCCCGTGAGGGAAAAACGCTCCAGGCGGCCATCCATGAATTTCGTGGCGTGACCAACGTATGGGAGGTGGTCAGAAATATCGACAAAGCCCTTTCCTTGCCAGGAGGCATCTATAATTTTGGCAGCGGCAACAATGTCAACAGCTACGAGCTCTTTCTCGCTGCCGCCACCCTGATGAAGCTCCGAGAACCATCGGAATGGATATTGCCTGATACCGACAGATTCAGCGACCAGCAAAGGATCCTAACGATGAACTGTGCCTCCATCGAAGCGCATGGCATCCATTTCAACGACAGCATAGAAGGAATCAGAGAGGCATTGCAAAGACCTTTCCGCACCAAGTGACAGACACAGAAGGAGAACCGCCTTGAAGCTTGTCAAGTTACTTGTGGAAATAAAAAACTGGAGAGGGAAATCCGTCATAGTAATTATTAGCGCCCGCGGTAGCAGAGACGACCGTGTCTGGGGCCTGCTACGAGCGCGTCTGCTCCCAAATTCGCTCGTAGCTGGGAGTTGATACGGTCGTCTCTGGTAGCAGACCAGGGCCGACGCATTACTTTTCTCTTTCATATTCAGTGAAATTCCATAGAAAAGCATTACCTTTCCAGTAAAAAACGATATGAACATCTCCATTATACTGAATAATATTCAAGATCCTCGTCGCAATCACCTTCAAAAACATAGCCTTGAAACTATAATTTATATCACTTTGGCAGCAGTTATTGGTGGTGCTGAAAGTTGGTATGAAATAGAAGAATTCGGCAATACACATATAGATTTTTTCAAGTCTAAAATAGAAGGACTTGAGGAAATACCTAGTCATGATACCTTTAATCGTGTATTTTCCATTATAAAGCCAAAGGAATTTGAGAGCGGATTTCGTCAATGGGTATAAGAACTGTACGGAACATATAAGGGCATTATCGCCATTGATGGCAAAGAAATGCGTGGTGCAAAATCAGAAGACGAGAATGGAAAGATTTGTCCAATAAGAATGGTAAGTGCCTGGGCTGTTGACAATGGCGTGTCATTAGGACAAGAAATGGTTGGAGAGAAATCAAACGAGATAAAGGCCATTTCAAAACTTTTGAAGATATTGGATTTAGAAGGCTGTATCGTTACCATTGATGCGATTGGTTGTCAGCATAAAATTGTAAAGGAAGTCATTGAAAACAAGGGTGACTATCTTATTGCAGTTAAAGAGAACCAGCAAAAATCACATAAGTCCTTAAGTAGCTGGTTTTCAGAGGTAGATATCGAAGCGTTTAAAAAAAGAAGGCATGGTCACTATCCTCCTACAAGATACCAGTATTGCACACAAGAAAACCATGGACATGAACGAACGGAAAAGAGAATATGTAGGGTTATCTCGTATCAAAGCTACACAGAAAAAATTGTCCATTGGGAGGGTGTTCGTTCTCTTGTTTGCATAGAAAATACAAGAACGGATAATAAGACTGGAGAAACAACTTCTGAAAACCATTATTATATTACTTCGTTGCCTATGGATGCAGAAACCATACTCAATGTAGCCAGAAAACATTGGGGGATAGAAAATAATCTGCATTGGCAGTTGGACGTTTCGTTTAATGAAGACAACCAAAAGAAGAAAAAGAACGCTGCCCAAAATATTTCTCTTATTAATAAGATAGCTTTAGCAAGGATAAAACAAGATGAAACTAAGGGCAGCATGAAGGCAAAAAGAAAGAGAGCAGGATGGGATAGTTCTTTCCTTGCTAGATTGATGCCATAGAGTAATGCGTCGGCCCTGAAGTACATTTGCGTTATCGAACAAAAAGTCTTTGCTGAAAGCCAATACCTCCGACTTCGGCAGGGGAAGTAAAAGGAGGAAAAACTATAGATTTATGGCTAACAAACCATTACAGTTCGTTCTTGTAGAACGCAAATTGAACGTAGGTGCAAATGCCGGTAAAGTCGTGCAAATAGCCCTGCCAACGGGTAGACATCGAGTGAGTATCCGCAATTTCTGTGAGCGTGTGGCAAAATCGACCACATTCAACCGTCAAGAAGTGGAAGCCATATTGAACTACGCCACCGAGATTGCCAGAGACATCGTAGCAAATGGCGACATCGTAGAATTTGGTGATTTAGGTAAACTCAAACACTCGTTCAAGAGCAAATCCGTCCCTAAAGGCGAGGCTTTTAATGTGCAGATGCATATCGAGAAACCGGTTGTACGTCTCAGCCCATCGAAGAAATACTTTACACTTACCGATGTAAGCTACGAACAAACGACGGCCAAACCCAAGAAATGCACAAAGCCGAACGACAGTGGTAATGAGGAATATCCGTAATTTCATTAAAGTAGCGGAGCGACTGGCGGCAAAGGCAGTCGCTCCACACTAAGTATCCATTTCATAATATAACAAGGCATGAATAACGATTTAATAATCCAATGTATAATCACAGTTATTGGCTGGATAGTAGTCTATATTTTTGCTATTCGTCAAAACACCCAAATCAAGAAGAAAGAAGTTACAATAGAATACTTAATTCAAGCATGGGGTAAGTTAGAAAAAGCATCCAACAGAAAAGACAATAGATATAATACGGAAATAGAAACTGCGATTGCAGACATTCAACTTTTTGGCACAAAACGGCAAATTGAATTAGCACAGCAATTCGCTGAAGAGATTGCAAGAAACAAAGAAAGTTCTACATTAGAATTATTGGTTTTACTTAGGGAGGATTTGCGAAAAGAGTTAAAGTTGGAAAGGGTTCCTAGAAAATTCAAATTCCTCAGATTTTCAAAATGATAATAGAATTTTGTGCAATCAATAAGCCAGAAGATTGGATGGAGATGGTTGCCGAGCAATTCGGCACATCGGTAACGGATAATGGTTTTTCCGTTCCGCCTTCGGTGGGCAGTGGCTTTTTCAAGCAATACTATCCGTTGCCGTGGCTCACACTGACCTATATCAGTTTCGTGGCCTACGAGCCGATGACGATGATTCGCCGTTCGGTGGAAAATTCAAAATGGATTCCCGTGATGTTTTATATCAATGAGCATAAGCACGAGCAGATTATCGGCACCAGCACGAAAACGGTCGGGGTGGACACACTCGACGGTATCTTCATGCCTTCGAGTAGCATCCCCACCGAGTGGAGTTTCCCGCCCAAGCAACGGTATGAGAACATTACGCTGACTTTCAATAAGGATTGGCTGAGAAAGATGGATATGGCTCACGAGAGTTACATCGGTCGGTTGCTTCATTCAGACAAGGCTTTTTATCTGTTCGAGACCATCACGCCTGCCATGCTGCAGATATTGGACGGAATCAAGTCAATAGCCAAGGGCGATGCCCTGTTCTCCGCACTTCATCTTCACGGCAAGGCGATAGAGTTACTGACGATGTTCCTTGAAAAACTCGAAAAGCGTTCGGAAGTTAAATCCCTTTCCAACTTGAATTTGAACGATGTGGAGGCTGTCTTCCGTGTCCGTCGTCAGATTTTACAAAGTTTGAACAATGTACCGAGCATTCCCGAACTGGCACGTGAAGCAGCAATGAGCAGTTCCAAACTACAAAAATGCTTCAAACAAGTTATTGGCAAGGCGATTACCGAGTATGCCCTATCCGAAAAGATGGAATGGGCAAAGCGCCTGCTATCCACCCGTCTCTACTCGGTGTCTGAAGTGGGCTATAAAGTCGGACATGCCAATCTTAGCCATTTTACAGAAGCTTTCCATAAATATCATCGTATAAAACCCAAACAATTTCTCGACCCTCTATAAGTTTTATGCAATAGGGACATTACTTGCTATTTGAGAGTTATTTTGCCCTAAACAATCTTCCGAGCTTTGCCTGAAAAAACATCAGGCAATGATAATAAAAACATTTAAGTTTCAGTTTTTTGCCGGAGTAACAATCTTTTCATAGTTTTCCGGTATTTCTGTTTATGCGCAATCTGCGAATGAAACGGACTCTCTCCAGACAGAAGAAATTTCGCAGGATAACCGCATTAAAATCAATGATTATCTCCGTGCAGGTATTTTTGGCGGAGAAAAGGAAATACGCAATTACTACGGAGAGGATGCCTTGAAATTAGAAGTTCCCATCGGCATAAGTACTTCCGCCTTTTCGGAAGTCCGTTACAGAGCCGATGGCAACAATAATTATAAGTTCGACATCCGCGAGGCTTATGTAAATCTTAATCTTGGCAATCTTGTACAACCCCGACTCGCTGATGCCATACTTCTGAAGGATTTCAAAGGTTGTGTAGAACTCGGTGATAGGTTGGTTTGATTTTCTTTTCCGTTTTTCGTGGTTGTCGTCAAGCATCACATCAATATCTTTTCTTTTAATGAGAGTAATACGAGTGCTAAGGTGAGAGGCTTTTAGCAAACCTTTATCAATAAGATAATAGACTTTACGAGTAGACAATCCCAATAGGACAGCCACCTCCTTGGGCGACATAATTGTTTTGTCTCTGATTTTCTCAATAGGTCGGGTGTTTGTTTCATTTTCTATTGCGGCAATTCGTTGCTCTCGTCTAAATTGTTTGTAGGCTCTTGAATTGCACGTCTTGCTACAAAAGCGTGTCGTAGACTTCCATGCGACAAACGTCTTCCCACAATATTCACATACTTTGTAAATTACGATTTTGCTTGCAGTCATTTTCTCAATTAGTTTGGTTAAACATGTTGTTACTTCCTCTTGTTAGACATCTTGATAAAGGAATTATCGTGAATGATAGCGCACCATTGTGAAATTCCTCCATCATCTTGCCCACGTTCAGAGTCTCTCTTTTCCTTTGCGGTACGAGAGAGGTACGAAAATAGACGCAAAAACGGTCTCCATCGATTTTTATCGAGAGTGACCGCAAACAAGAAAAGCGCTCGGAGTGAGCGCTTTAACTATAGAATGTGAGATTTGTTGAGTGTTTTTAATAGGCAATCACTTTCCCACGCAAAACTTGCTGAAAATGTTGTGTAACACATCGTCTGAACTTATCTTACCAACGATTTCACCCAGATGATAAATACACTCGCGCAGGTCTTGTGAAATGAAGTCTCCCGAAAGATTTATTTTTATGCCGTCCACAACCCGGTGAAGCGACTCTGAAGCCAAGGAGAGGGATTCATAATGTCTGGCGTTGCTGACTATCACGTCTGAAGAGGATTCTTTGGATATTATAGAAGAGACGGTGTTTAATAGCAATTGCTTTAAACGGGAGATGTCTGCTTCGGCATGTGCACAAATCTGTATGGCCGAGCTGGATTCTGCATTATGATGTTTCGTTTCCTGCGCCAACGCCTCTACCCTCTTCTCTTCGAGAAGATCCATTTTGTTTTGAACAATAATTAGTTTCTTGTCGGCCAAAAATGGCATCAGTGTAGAGGCCAGTTCGTCATATTGTTCCTGAAATCGTGTTGCGTCAAAAACCCACATGACGATTTCCGCCTCTTTTATTTTGTCGTAGGTGCGCTCAATGCCCATCTGCTCGACAAGGTCGTTTGTCTCGCGTATTCCTGCCGTATCAATAAAGCGCACAAGCGTACCATCCATGTTGATACATTCTTCTATGGTATCTCGTGTTGTGCCTTGAATGTCGCTCACAAGGGCGCGGTTTTCATTGATAAGGGCATTGAGCAGTGTTGATTTTCCGGCATTCGTCTCTCCGATAATGGCCACTGGCAGGCCTTTCTTCAGGACATTGCCCAATTTAAAGGAATGACATAGGAAGTCGATGTGTTGCTGGGCTTCTGTTGCCCATGAAAGAATTTCTGTGCGGTCGGCAAATTCAAGTTCTTCGTGGTCTGAAAAATCCAGTTCCAACTCCAGCATAGAAGTGATGTGCAAGAGTTTGTCGCGAAGTTCCACGATTTTCTTGCTGTAATCTCCACGCATCTGCTTCATGGCCATGCGATGGTTGGCCTGCGTTGTTGAAGAAATGAGGTCGGCAACAGCTTCTGCCTGGCTCAAATCCATCTTGCCGTTCAAGAAGGCCCGTTTGGTAAATTCCCCTGGCAGTGCCATGGTACAGCCGCCCTGCAGGAGTAATTCCAAAACCTTGTTGAGGATATAGGAGGAACCGTGGCAGGAAATCTCCACAACGTTTTCTCCCGTGTAGGAATGTGGAGCATGGAAAATGCTTACGATGACTTCGTCTATCAACTCGCCGCTCTTGTCCGTGATTCTTCCAAATGAGCATGTGCCTGCAGGAATGTCTGCCAGGTGTTTTTTTGAAACAGGTGAGAATATTCCATCAACAATATCAAATGCCTTTGCACCTGAGACTCGGATAACGCCAATTGCACCGCCTTGAGCTGTTGAAGGTGCACAAATTGTCAAGTCGTTTCTGTCTATATTTTGAAGATTTATCATAGGTAGGTGTTCAAAATTATTGGGGGATGAAGAGCCATCTGACGGTAAGTAGGTGTTCAATAATATTTATAGTATCCATGCAGGTGGAAACCAGTCTGATATTGCCTTGCTGTACGACAAGGCAATATCAGGCGAACTTTGAGCACCTACTTATCACTGGAATTACTATACTGGATCAGCAGCTTCTTCAACTATGACGCTTACGATGTGGAGGATTTTTATTTTTCTTGCTGGTCTAATTCCACATCTTTGACCTTGCGGAACAAGTCTGAGGCAAAGATAAAACTATTGAGTTTCTCATTGTCTGAACTGACAATTTCGTCTTTTGTACCCTCCCATTCTGCTTTGCCTTCACACAGAAATAGGATGTGCTCCCCTATTTCCATTACGGAATTCATGTCGTGGGTGTTGATGATGGTGGTCATGTTGTATTCGCTCGTTATGTCGTGTATCAAGTTGTCGATAACGAGTGAAGTTTTGGGGTCAAGGCCTGAATTGGGTTCGTCACAAAATAGGTATTTGGGATTGAGGACAATGGCACGGGCTATGGCCACGCGCTTCTGCATACCGCCGGAGATTTCGCCTGGCAGTTTTTTCTCAGCATCTAAAAGATTGACTCTGTCTAAACAATAGCGTGCTCGCTTCAAGCGGTCTTTGAATGAGTCTGAGGAAAACATGTCCAGGGGAAACATGACATTTTCAAGTACGGTCATTGAGTCAAACAAAGCGCCCGACTGGAAAATCATGCCCATTTCTCTGCGAAGCAGGGCTCTTTCGCGTTTATTCATTCGCACAAGGCTTCTGTTGTCGTAGAGAATATTGCCCGCAGTGGGTTCAAGCAATCCAACGATACATTTCATAAGTACGGTCTTGCCGGAACCACTTTGACCGATTATCAAATTGGTTTTGCCGTTTTCAAAGCGACTGCAGATTCCCTTCAGAACGACTTTGTCATCGAATGATTTATGTAGATCCTTAATTTCTATCATGAAAGCAACTGTGTTAGGAACATATCTGAGAATAATATAAGCATGCTGCTTGACACAACAGCATTTGTGCTTGCCTTTCCTACATTTACAGAGCCTCCTTCAACGGTGTAGCCGTAATATGAAGAGACGCTTGCAATGATGAACGCAAAGAACAGACTTTTTACGGTACCCATCCAGAAGAACCACTGGTTGAAATCATGCTGCATTCCCGATGTCAAATCTGTTGCCGTGATGATATGGCCGATGTATGCTGTTGCATAGGCACCGACAACTCCACTGACTGTGCTGAAAACGACGAGGAAAGGAATGACGGTTACAAGTCCTAAAATCTTTGGCAATATGAGAAATGACGCGGAGTTTATGCCCATTATCTCTAATGCGTCAATCTGCTGGGTTGTACGCATTGTTCCGAGTTCGGAGGCTATGTTGGAACCAACTTTTCCTGAAAGTATCAAACACATGATGGAAGATGAAAATTCCAAAAGCATGATTTCGCGTGTCACATATCCAGAGACCCATAACGGCATCCAAGCGCTCTGTATATTGAGCTTTATCTGGATGCAGATAACAGCGCCTATGAAGAAGGATATGAGCAGAACAATTGCTATTGAATTGAGTCCCAATTGTATCATTTCCTTCAGGTATTGCTTGAAGAACATACGCATTCTTTCGGGACGGGAGAAAACGCGTCCCATTAAAAACAGGTACTGGCCGAACGCATGTAGAAATTTGGTTATATACATATTGGTTATCTGATTAGAATTTCACTATCGAGGGAAAGAAAGATTTCTGCTGGTACTTGCAATATGGAGCGTCTTTAAAACCTCTCCAAACGCCTGCTTGAAACGTTCAAGCTATAACGAATGAGAATCTATTTGATCCTGAAATGTTTTCATGTCGGATTTCTTGGTAATCTCCGTTGCATCGGGAAATCTCTCGTCATACCATTTTTCGAAACATTCCAGCGATATTTTTTTCATTTGGATTCTCCCCGCAGAGAGGCCGCTTCTATAATGATGATATGGTAATAAATTCCTGTTATAATTGCCGTCGCTCATAAATGATAAATATAAAATTGCCTTTCATCAGTCACGTAGTCTGCTACGCTTTTTCTATAAGGCGTCTGTAGGAACCAAATACTACGACTATTCAATATAAGTAATGGTGAAAAAATAACTTGAGCAATTTTGAGGAATAATGAGTCATTTCATATACCCTGTATTTTTGCCGCTCTTGGTGTTTGTCATCGGTCACATAGCCCGCTGTGCTCCCTCTTCCAAATTCAAAAACCAACAAAAATACAGGTCAAAATTAACCAACTTATTCTTTCACCATTACTAAACTAATTGTGTAGACCTACTTACTGACGAAAAAAGGTGTACCATAACCTATTATCTGGTCGCGGCACACCTTTATTTATAAAGACTTATCTTTTGCTATATAGAGTCTTACTTCACCTTAGCAACAATTGCCTTGAAAGCTTCAGGATTGTTAACTGCGAGGTCAGCGAGGACCTTACGGTTAATTTCGATACCAGCTTTGTGCAAATTGCCCATCAACTGAGAATAAGAAAGACCTTCCAAACGAGCAGCTGCATTGATACGCTGAATCCACAAAGCACGGAAGTTGCGTTTCTTCGTGCGACGGTCACGGAATGCGTATGTCAAACCTTTTTCCCAAGTGTTCTTGGCAACGGTCCACACATTCTTGCGGGCACCAAAATAACCGCGAGTTAATTTAAGAATTCTTTTTCTCTTTGCTCTTGAAGCAACATGATTGACTGATCTTGGCATAATTTTTTGTTTTTAGGTTGTTAGCGTCGTACTGATTTGTACGCTCTTAATGCTAAACATCCAGTTAACTTTTTTGTTAATTAATTAAAAGACTGCGATTAACGGAGACAGAGAAGTTCTCTTACTTGCTTAACGTTTGTACAATCGACCAATGCGACATGATCGAGATTGCGCTTCTGCTTTTTGGTCTTCTTAGTCAAAATATGACTATGATAAGCATGCTGTCTTTTAATTTTACCCGTTCCGGTAAGAGCGAATCTTTTTTTGGCACCGGAATTAGTCTTAACTTTTGGCATTTTCTTTGTATTTTAAATTATTATTATAACAAGCGGCTGCGTGAGATACCAAACACAGACGCGCTTTTTTATCTTATATTAGAAGTCTTCGCCTTCCACCTTTGGACCAGTGTATTCTTTCTGCGTTTTCTTCGCAGGGGCCACTTTCACTTTTTCGGCTTTATTTGAAGCAGGATTCTTTTCATCTTCCTGCTCTTCGGTTTTCTTAGGTGCAGCAACCTTTTTAGGAGCGATGAAAATAATCATTCTCTTGCCCTCAAGCACTGGCATCTGTTCAACCTTACCGTATTCTTCCAAGTCATTAGCGAATCTTAGAAGCAAGACTTCACCTTGCTCCTTAAACAAAATGCTTCTGCCTCTAAAGAAAACATAGGCCTTTACTTTGTCACCTTCGGTCAAAAAGTCTTTGGCATGTTTCAACTTGAAATTGTAATCATGTTCATCCGTCTGAGGGCCGAATCTGATTTCCTTGACTTCTATCTTAACCTGCTTGGCTTTCAGTTCCTTCTGGCGTTTCTTCTGCTGGTAAAGGAATTTCGAATAATCAATCAATCTACACACAGGCGGCTGAGCGTTTGGCGAAATCTCAACCAAATCCACACCCTTTTGCTCTGCCAATTGAATGGCTTTATGGGTAGGCATTACAGTTGACTCAACGTCATCACCAACTAAACGTACTTCTCGAGAACGGATTTGCTCGTTGATACGATAGTTATTTTTTATCTTCTCATTTTTCATTCAGAACTTGTATATAGATAATATTGATTTTTTGCTTTAGTGATTTATACGACTTCACCATTAATGGATGAAGCAAAATGCGATGGCAAGGCACCGCATTTTGTTCTTCTTCCTATTTTCCGCTGCAAAGTTAATAGTTTTTTGTCATTTCAGCGACTTCATCATTGATTTTCTTTGCGAAATCAGCGATTTTCATGCTTCCTTGGTCGCCCTCGCCCTGTTTTCTTATAGAAACAGTGCCTTCATTGACCTCATTTTCACCCACAATGAGCAAATAAGGAATATGCTTCATTTCATTGTCGCGAATCTTTCTTCCGATTTTTTCAGAGCGGTCATCAACTGTTGCTCGAACATCGCTGTCATTCAACTGACGGCAAACTTCGTTGGCATAGTCATTATATTTGTCTGAAATCGGGAGGACAACCACTTGGTCTGGAGTCAACCACAATGGGAAATGACCGGCGGTATGTTCAATGAGGACAGCCACAAAACGTTCCATTGAGCCAAATGGTGCACGGTGAATCATCACAGGGCGATGTTTTTGATTGTCAGCGCCTGTGTATTCAAGCTGGAAGCGCTCTGGAAGGTTATAATCAACCTGGATTGTTCCCAACTGCCAACGTCTTCCAATTGCGTCCTTCACCATGAAGTCGAGTTTAGGACCATAGAATGCGGCTTCGCCATATTCCACACGGGCTTCAAGACCTTTTTCTTTGCATGCCTCAATAATGGCTTGCTCGGCATGTTCCCAATTCTCTTCAGAACCGATATATTTGTCACGGTTTACTTTGTCGCGCAGTGAAATCTGTGCTTCAAACTTATCGAACTTCAGGGCGCGGAAGATGATCATAATGATGTCCATCACTCTTAGAAATTCGTCTTTTACCTGCTCTGGGGTACAGAAGATGTGGGCGTCATCTTGGGTAAAACCACGAACACGTGTCAATCCGTGCAATTCACCACTCTGCTCATAGCGATAAACGGTGCCGAATTCTGCCAATCGCAAAGGAAGTTCTTTGTAAGAACGTGGTTTCCAAGCAAAGATTGAGCAGTGGTGAGGGCAGTTCATGGGCTTAAGCATATATTCTTCACCTTCCTCCGGAGTGTGGATGGGCTGGAAGGAGTCCTTACCATACTTGGCATAGTGGCCAGACGTTACATAGAGATTTTTTGAACCAATATGCGGCGTCATCACCTGCTGGTAGCCGTAGCGCTTCTGGATTACCTTCAAGAAATCTTCAAGGCGCAAACGCAAAGCAGTTCCCTTCGGAAGCCACATAGGCAAACCCTTACCGACCAAATCAGAGAACATAAACAGTTCCATTTCACGACCAATTTTACGATGGTCACGACGCTTGGCCTCCTCCATCAATTGGATATATTCATCCAAAAGTTTTTTCTTCGGAAATGTTATGCCATAAACGCGGGTCATCATTGGACGAGTGGCATCGCCACGCCAATAGGCAGAGCTAACAGCAGTCACTTTAATGGCTTTGATTGGAGCCGTTGTTAACAAGTGTGGGCCGCGGCACAAATCCGTGTAACTGCCCTGTGTATATGTTGTTATATGGCCATCTTCCAATTCTTCGATAAGCTCATTCTTATAGGTCTGTCCTCTTTCAGCAAAGAATGCAAGTGCATCGGCCTTAGAAATTTCTTTGCGCACGACAGATTCCTTTTTCTGAGCTAGTTCGGCCATTTTCTTTTCGATTTTCGGGAAATCGGTTTCGCTAATAACGACGCCCTCGGGCGGCATGACATCATAATAGAAACCGCTTTCAATGGCAGGTCCAATTCCGAATTGGGTGCCAGGCCACAATTCCTGCATTGCTTCAGCCATCAAGTGGGCAGAAGTATGCCAGAATGCGTGTTTGCCTTCCTCGTCATCCCATTTCAGCAATGACAATTTTGCATCATTTTCTATAGGATAATCCAAACCAACAATTTCGTCATTCACATTAGCCACCAAGACATCAGCAGCCAGACGACTGGAAATGCTTTCTGCTATCTGCAACGGGGTCACATTCTTTTCGTACTCACGAATGCTTCCGTCAGGAAAAGTTATTTTTATCATAGTAGTTATTTTTATCGTGTTGCGAAGTTAACGTAATTCACGTGAATCCCCAAGAAAAAATAGGCTTTTTTTGGGGTATTCACAAAATCACTTTCGAAATTCCACTTATTTTTCTTTCAAACCCAAGGTGGCATTTACGAAATAGAATATCAGTATCACATACATTGCCAATGACATCACCTGGCTTGCGGGACTTGCCAGCCATGTTTCTGACGCAAAGTTCAAGCCACCAAACTGCATGCCCGCGCTGACAACTCCCATCAATGCTCCGCCTGCAATAAATCCGGAAGCCAAAAGGGTACCACGTTCACTGCGCTCATTATTTAATTCCTTATTCGATGAACGTGTGCTCACATACCAGTTGACCAGTCCTCCTACGATAAGCGGCAAGTTCAATTGCAAAGGGATAAACATACCCAAAGCAAACGCTAAAGCTGAAACGCCACACCAATTCAAAATAACGGCGATCAGAGCACCAATTCCGTATAAGAGCCAGTTAGCCCCCTGACCGCTCATAAGCGGTTCGATAACGGCCGCCATCGCACGTGCTTGAGGAGCAGCCATCACATCGGAATTGTCAGGTGTGAAACCATACGCCTTGTTTAAAATCATGATGACTCCCGCAACTGTTGCTGCAGAAACAAGGATGCCGATGAACTTGAATGTTTCCTGCTTTCTCGGCGTACTACCCAGCCAATAGCCGATTTTCAAGTCTGTCACAAACGCGCCAGCTGAAGAGAGCGCGGTACACACAACGCCACCCATTATCAATGCTGCCACCATGCCGCCTGTGCCTTTCAAGCCGACAAGCACCATAATGATAGACGAAAGAATGAGCGTCATTAAGGTCATACCACTAACGGGATTGGAACCTACAATGGCGATTGCATTTGCTGCGACCGTTGTAAACAGGAATGCAATAATGGCAACGATGAGAACACCGACAATTGTGAAGAGCATTTGACCATGCATCACTCCGAAGAAGAAGAACAAGGTGATCACTGTCATGGTGACGAGGGCACCGATGGCAATTATCTTCATGGACAAATCTCGCTGTGTTCGCGATTCGATTTCCACATTCTTCTGCCCCTTAAAGACTTTCCCCACCAAAGAGAAGGCATTTCGGATGACGGGCCAACTTTTGATAACACCAATGACACCTGCTGCCGCAATGGCACCGATGCCAATGCTCTTCGCATATCCAAAGATCTGTTCGGGAGACGCTTCTGCAGCAGTAATAGCATTCCCAGAAAGTGCGGAACCTGCAACGGCCAAATCCGGGAATATGATTGCGATTCCAGGAACAATGATCCACCAAACAAAGGCTGAACCGGCACAGATTATTGCTGCATACTTCAAACCTACAATATATCCCATACCAAGTAAGGCCGCACTCGTATTGATGCTGAAAACAACTTTCGCTTTGTCTGCTAAAGTATGTCCCCATTCTGCAAAACGGCTTGTGAAATTCTCATTCCATGCGCCAAAGGTGGCAACCATGAAGTCATAGAGACCGCCTATCGCTCCTGCCGCCAGCAACGATTTTGTTTGGCTGCCACTTTTTTCTCCAGACATGAGAACCTGGGTGGATGCTGTTGCCTCAGGAAACGGGAATTTGCCATGCATGTCCTTGACAAAATATTTTCTGAACGGGATTAAAAATAAAACACCCAAAATACCGCCTAGGGCAGATGCCAAAAACACTTGCAAGAAATCAACAGTAATACCTTCAAGCCCTGGAGTGGATTGCAGAATGTAAAGAGCAGGCAAAGTGAATATGGCACCTGCTACAATCATGCCAGAACAAGCCCCAATGCTTTGTATGATGACATTCTCACCCAAGGGATTTTTGCGATGTGTTGCGCTCGATAATCCCACAGCAATGATGGTGATAGGTATGGCTGCCTCAAAAACCTGCCCCACCTTCAGCCCAAGATAGGCTGTAGCTGCTGAGAAGACAATGGCCATTATAATACCCCAAGTAACAGACCAAGCTGTTACCTCTCTATGCTTCTCTTCTGGTTTCATCAATGGCACATACTCTTCGCCCTCCTTCAGTTCACGGAAGGCGTTGTCAGGCAACGAGTTTTTATTCTCTTCTATTGGTTTCATATAATATTCTTTATTAGCTGAAAATTAATGTATTATTACAATATAGTAACGGATTGGCTTCTGCTTTTGAAGAAGTATTAATCCATTCTGTCTCGATAATCTTCGTAGGTGAACTGGCGCAGCACTTTATATTTGCCATCCAACGTGTGAAGCACCAAGGCTGGATGCTGTATACCATTAAACATGGTTGTCTTCACTGTTGTGTAATGTATCATGTCTTCAAAGATGACAGCATCTCCAACCTTGAGAGGTGCATCAAACTTCCAACTGCCCATATAGTCTCCGCTAAGACAACTGTTTCCGCCCAAACGATAGACGTTTCCTGCATCACTCGCGCCTAAGAAGTTCTCCAGAGTTTCTGCATTTCTGACCTTCGGCCAATAAGGCATTTCCAAACAATCTGGCATGTGGCAGGTGAAGCTTACATTTAAAATGGCGGTTTTAATTCCTTTGTTCTCAACAATATCAATCACGCGTGATGCCAAATATCCCGTTTGCCATGCAAATGCTGATCCTGGCTCTAAGATAATTCTCAAATTAGGGTAACGCTGATGTAATTTCAGTAAAGTGCTGATTAATAAATCAACATCATATCCCGCTTTTGTGACCAAGTGACCGCCGCCCAAATTCAGCCATTCCAATTGCGACAGCCATTTCCCAAATCGTTTTTCAATATGCTCCAATGTGTGAACCAATGAAGAAGCAGGACTTTCACAATGACAATGGCAATGAAAACCATTCACACCTTCTGGCAACGTTTCCGGTAAATCTTCAGCGCAAACGCCAAATCGCGAACCTGGCGCACATGGGTTGTATAGTTCCGTTTCAATTTCACTGTATTCTGGATTTATGCGCAACCCAGCTGAAACACCGCCGTGCTCTTTTAATCTTTGATAGAAATGGCGGTATTGTCCCAAGGAATTAAATGTTACGTGGCTGCTGCAATCAAGGATCTGGTCAAATGTTTCTTCTTCATAAGCAGGAGAATACGTATGGGCTTTTGATCCAAATTCTTCCCACGCCAAGCGTGCCTCATACAATGATGAAGCCGTGGTGTGTGAAATATATTCACGAAATATGTCGAATGTACGCCAAAGGGCAAATGCCTTAAAAGCCAATATAAATTCCACATCGGCATCCTCCGAAATACGCCGAATCAACTGAAGGTTACGACGCAACAAGGACTCCTCAACAACATACGCAGGGTTTGTCGGTAATTGGGATAAATCAGAATATGTCACCATTGGATAATATAACAAATAAAAAGTCGACAGCGACTATCCACTATCAGAAAAAGGAATAGCCGTCTGTCGACAAATGAAATTATATAACGGATGTTCTTATAAGCCTGCTATTCTAAGCATTCAGAATCCCAGACAGGTTTTTAGAACTCTATTTAATTTAATTACGTGGGGATTACATGATTCCTTTTTCACGCAATTTCTTCTGCCAATTCCACGCTGAGCTAAGAGCTTCTTCCAACGTATGAACGGCCTTCCAGCCCAAAACCTTATTGGCCTTGTCTACATTTCCCCATACCTTTTCAATGTCACCAGGACGACGAGGCACAACCTTGTAGTTGAGTTTAACGCCGGTGCACTTCTCAAAAGTATGAATCAATTCAAACACGCTGACGCCCTTTCCCGTTCCGACATTGTAGATTTCAACCGGCTCTGTGTTCTTGCCGTCTAAGATACGAGCCATTGCTGCCACATGTGCCTTTGCAAGGTCAAGTACGTAAATAAAGTCACGGATGCAAGAGCCGTCAGGAGTGTCGTAATCATCGCCAAACACTGACAGACACGGACGGATGCCAATGGCAGTCTGAGTCAAATAAGGAATCAAGTTTGCAGGAACGCCATTAGGCATTTCGCCAATGATTCCTGATGGATGAGAACCAATCGGGTTGAAGTAACGCAACAAAATAGCTGAAATATTGGCGCCACTCTTTACATAATCTTGAATAATCTCTTCATTGATCTGCTTGGTGTTGCCATAAGGGCTTTCAGCCTTCTTGATCGGAGCTGATTCTGTCACAGGGAGATTCTCTGGATCTGGCTGGCCGTAAACGGTGCAGCTTGAAGAGAAGATAATACCTTTGACACCATAAACAGGCATCAATTTCAAAAGATTCACGAGAGACATGATGTTGTTCTCGTAATACTTCAATGGCTTCTCAACACTTTCTCCCACAGCCTTTGATGCAGCGAAGTGTATAATACCCTCGATATTAGGATATTTCTTGAAGACACCTTCCAAAGCAGGGAGGTCACAGCAGTCAACCTTTTCAAACTCAGGACGAATACCAGAAATCTGCTCGATTCCGTCAATGACATCAGCTTTTGAATTTGACAAATTATCGATGATGACTACATCATAACCTGCATTCTGCAATTCAACGGTGGTGTGAGAACCGATAAATCCAGTTCCACCTGTAACCAAAATTCTTTTTTTCATGAGTAGAATTATTTATTCATTAGTATTATTTATGGCAAAAGTAAGAAATATTTTTCAGACCTTATGTTTTTTCGACTTCCTTTTTTGAAACCGAGGCAAAAACCACATATTGTGCCTGCTTTTTACAGATGTTATCGCAAAAAATATACCTATAATAAAAAGCGAATCCCATAAGTCGTTTCAACAACTTACGGAACCCGCTTTTCATTTTTTACTTCTCTGTTTCCTTGGCTGCAATTGCCTGGTTGGCAGTGATTGCAATCATTTTATAGACATCGTCAACGGAGCAGCCGCGAGATAAGTCGTTTACAGGACGAGCAATGCCCTGAAGAATTGGGCCGACAGCCGTTGCATGGCCAAGGCGCTGAACCAGCTTGTAACTGATGTTTCCAACTTCGAGACTCGGCACAACAAGCACGTTTGCACGACCAGCCACTTCGCTTCCAGGTGCCTTAGATGCACCCACAGAGGGAACCAAAGCTGCATCAGCTTGCAGTTCGCCGTCAATCTGCAAATTGGGAGCCATTTGTTTGGCAATAGCAAGAGCTTCAACGACCTTGTCAACAACTTCATGCTTAGCTGAGCCCTTGGTTGAGAAACTTAACATGGCAACGCGAGGATTCAATCCTGCTACACACGCTGCAGTTCCAGCAGTGCACACTGCAATCTGCGCCAACTGATTAGCATCGGGAACAGGAGTCACAGCGACGTCGCCCATCACCAAAACGCCATTATCGCCGCATTCAGGCGCATGTGTCAGCAACAGCATAGCACCGCTGACACAGGTAATGCCAGGAGCCGTTTTGATAATCTGCAAAGCAGGACGGAGAACATTTCCTGTTGTGTTGCGTGCGCCAGCCAACTGTCCGTCGGCATCACCAGCTTTGATGATTAAGCATCCCAAATACAGAGGGTCAACCACGAGCTTACGTGCTTCCTCTATGGTCATGCCCTTTTTCTTTCTCAGTTCGCAAAGCAACTGAGCATATTCCTCCTTCTTCGGATGGTTTTCAGGGTCAATAATGGTGGCCTTTTCAATATTTCCAAGTCCCCATTCCTTAGCCAAACTGCGGATTTCTTCGGGGTTTCCAAGAAGGATTAAGTCAGCAACGCCATCTGTCAATACCTGGTTGGCAGCCTTAAGGGTACGTTCTTCTGTTCCCTCAGGAAGCACAATGCGCTGCTTGTTGTTTTTCGCGCGTGCGATAAGTTGTTCTATCAATTCCATTATTTAGTGTTTTTAGCCCTGTATAAAACACGATGAAATTCGGTCGTAAACAAGGCATTTGTTATTTTGCTATTGCAAATTTACGTATTTTATATAGTATATCGTCATGCATTCAACAAAAAAATGTCGCACGGCGCTTCTCTCACGCAAAACAGAGCATTTGTCCTAATCCTGGAAATAAACACGTTTCACGCGTTCAGACACCGAGGTCAATATTTCATAGGGGATGGTGTTCAAACGATCGCTTAATTCCGTGACTGGCAAGTTGTCTCCGAATACCTCAACTACGTCATTCTCCTTGCAGGGAATGTCGGTCACATCAATCATACAGACATCCATGCAGATATTGCCAACGTATTCGGCCTTTTCCCCATTGACAAGGCAGTACCCCACCCTATTTCCTAAATGGCGGTTCAAACCGTCGGCATATCCAATTGGTATGGCCGCAATGCGGGAATCACGTGTCAAGATCGTTTTTCTGGAATATCCAACGCTATCCCCAGCCGGCACATCGCGGATTTGCAATATCGTCGTTTTTAATGTTGTCACGTTATGCAGTTTCCGATTGTCAATCGGGTCTATTCCATACAATCCCAGTCCCAAGCGCACCATGTCCAGATGGCGCTCAGGGAAGCGCTCGATGGCTGCACTGTTGCAGATATGCCGGATTATACGACCAGGTAAAGCATTCTGAAGTTCGCTTGAGCCTTTGTCGAAAAGTTCGAACTGATGTGCTGAAAACTCATCGAAATCCGCACTGTCGCTACCCACAAAATGAGAAAAGACAGAACGAGGAATCAAGGCATCTTGATGTTGCAAGCGGTTTATGAGCGCTTGCATGTCCGTTTCCGGATTAAAGCCAAGGCGGTGCATTCCCGTGTCGAGTTTGATATGAACAGGGAAATTAGTCACACCTTCTTTTTCTGCCGCTTTTATAAGGGCTTCAAGCAATCCGAAGCTATAAACCTCAGGCTGCAAATTATATTCAAACAATGTACTGAATGTCGACATCTCCGGGTTCATGATGATGATGTCACCAGTAATGCCAGCTTCGCGTAGACTCACTCCTTCATCAGCCACAGCCACAGCCATATAGTCCACGCCCCTGTCCTGCAATGTCTTCGCAATTTCAATGCTGCCAGAACCATAAGCCGAAGCTTTTATCATGCACGTGATTTTGGTCTCGGGTTTCAAAAACGAACGGTAGTAGTTCAAATTCTCTACAACAGCATTAAGGTTGACCTCCAAAATCGTCTCATGTACCTTCAAAGACAAATGCTCTGTGACTCTGTCGAGTTCTGCACTTCGCGACCCTTTGATAAGAATGCAATAGTCAGAAATCATATCCAGCATCCCGCTCTTCAACAATGCCTCCGTATTGGGAAAGAAATGCTTGTCCTTCAAGGCAAATTTTGAATGCTCTGATGAAATCTGCTCTCCGACACCAATGAGCGAGTCGATGCCGCGTCCTGCAATCATGTTGGCCACGTTGGCATACAATTCATCTGAAGACACGCCAGTCTGCAATATGTCCGATAAAATCAACATCCGCTTTTCCTTCATTGGTCGGCGCTTCATAAAATCAAGGGCGATGTCAAGCGAGGCAACATCCGAGTTATAGGCATCGTTAATCAATGTGCAATTCCTTACGCCCTGCTTCACCTCCAGTCGCATCGCAACAGGCTCCAGCATCTTCATGCGGTTTCTGATTGTCTCCGCATCCAAGTGCAGATAAAGACAAAGCGCCAAACAATGAATGCAGTTTTCAATCGAGGCGTCATCAACAAATGGGATTTCGAAATCCGCTTCCTGGCGAAGATAAGTATATCTAACCGTCGTCCCCCCTTCCTTCTTTTCAACGCCCCGGATAAACAGTGGCGCAGAAGCGTCCTTTTTCGACCATGCAATCAAATCGCCATGATGGAGGGTTTCTTCCATACATTTTGATATAATAGGGTCGTCTCCGTTGTAGATTACAACCTGACAGTCTGCAAACAAAGAAAGTTTTTCAAGACATTTTTCTTCCACCGTGGCAAAATTCTCCTGGTGGGCAGGACCGATATTTGTCATAATGCCGATAGTGGGCTGAATGATAGCCCTGAGAGCAGCCATCTCATCGGGCTGCGAAATGCCAGCCTCAAACAAACCGATTTGGCTTTTTTCATTTAACAGCCAAACAGACAAGGGAACGCCCACCTGTGAATTATAGGAGCGAGGAGAACGCGTAACAGACATCGTCGGCGAGAGCAACTGGTAAATCCACTCTTTGACTATTGTTTTCCCGTTTGACCCCGTAACGCCAATGACCGGGATGTTATATTCATCTCGATGGCGCTCAGCCAACCGTTGCAACGCCTTTAACGGACTGACAACCAACAGGAAATTTGCGTGCGGGTAATTCTGCTCCATGTCGTCAGGGCATTTGCCAACAACAAAATTCCTAACACCTCGACGATAGAGGTCGTTTATATATTTGTGGCCATCGCCGCGCCGCGTGCGTAATGCAAAAAAGAGTGTAGTTTCTGGGAAAGCCAAAGATCGGCTGTCAGTCAGAAGCCATTTAATCTTTGCCTCCGAATTTCCGAAACGTCTGGCACCAATTAAGGATACCACCTTTTCCAATGAATAATACATAACACAATTATTTAGTCTTTATTAGATAGGCATCGTTTATCTTCATCCAGGCCCTTCCATCATGAAGGCCCCTATCCCGATCAAACATAGACGACGCTATTCTTTTGCTCTCAAGCGTTTAAGTATGACGCCCCGATGTTAGCCCATTCTATGCAGAAATGCAAACTCCCGCTTCAAACGAGGCGAAACACAAGGGGCAGAACATCAAAGAAACATCCCCCATTTGCGTTCCATCTCCGTTCTCATTTCAGAGATTCTTTTCGCAAACCTTTCGTGTTCAGCGCCCGATGCCTTCTCCATCCTGTGCTGCAGAGCTTTGTTAAGCTTAAGCATATCCTCGGAAAAAGCATTCATGGCATCAGAAAAACAAAATGCCCTAAAACGCTCCCAAACATAATCCACCGCTTGATCCGATGGGTGCAACATGTCGGCAGCATAAAAACGGTAATCTCGCAATTCGTCTTTCAAAATTTCATAGGCAGGGAAATAAGAGACATGACCATAAATCTCGCTCAACCGCTCTGCTGCCAGCAAGAGAATAGCCTTACTCGTGTTCGACTGTGCGTAACCAAGTTTGGAATACCTGTACGGACTCACACTAAGCACGATTTCCAATCCCTTGTTAACCCCTCTGATTTTGTCGAAAAGACGGCAATAATCAGCCAAAATTTCTCCGACGGTCAGGCGTTTTTCCTGAAACAAGGCTGGATGCTCCTTGTGGCAATTGCCAACAATCGTTTCAACTTTTCCACGAAGGCTGAAAACATGAGACGTCCCCCAGGTGATCACCAACACGTCCGCTTGCTTCAAGAAGCATTTTGCCTGTTTCCGAATACTTTCAAGTGAAGTCGTAAACGTTGCCTTGTCGTTTCCATAGAACTTGTTAGTGTGCATCCAGCTATGCCAAAAACCGTCACGCCCCAGAAAAACCATCTCGGAGTCGTCATACGAATCATCCAACAAAGCATTCAAGACATTGCTGATGCTGGCAGGATTGTAAAGCACACCATTGGGATTTATCATAACCTGCCCGTCTGGCAACGAGACTTGCATTCGGCTGCCGATTTCCTGCGCGAAACACGACCCCAAACACATAATTTTCATGCTTGGCTCAAGCTTCCACCGAGCCGCAGGCAAATCCACAATTGTACGGAATTTCATAATACGGGCTTTTATCTTAACGACAAAATTACATAAAATCTTCGATTAGCAAGCGGTCAAGATAATTTTTATGTTTACACGATTTTTATCACAACACCTGTGTGCCCTACTTTCATCACTGCAGATTTAAAAACTCACCAAGCATCACCGTCTTAAACGTTACACACGCTGATGATGAAAGCAAGACTAATGGCACTCACACATATCCATAATACAATCCCTTGAATCATAGGCCTTAAGCCAACTTTTCTTAAAGTACTGATGGTAAGAGAAGCTCCTATAAAGAACATGGAAAGCGTAATCATATGTTTTGCCAACGCTGCAACCATTCGACTGAAATTTCCTCCGATATTTGCAACTTCCTCCCCCAAGAGAGAAGGATTACTCAACACATAGGTATTAAACAGAATTGCGAGTAAGAACCATACGATAAAGGTCGGAACATTCCTGTACAATGCTTTGCCCTTCGCATTGCTTGCAAAATGACTTTTCATAAAAAAGGGCGTCAGCAACACCAAAACGACAATCCATAAGGCACGAGTCAACTTGATGGTCGTGGCAAGCTCTAACGCGCTGACACCTTGCGACAAAACCATTTCTGGATGCAATTGGTCATAAGCGGCGCCGACGCCGACAACAGAAGATGTGTCATGTATTGCAATGGCGGCCCACATTCCAAATTGCTTCATGCTCATTCCCAAAGCGGAACCAATGCTTGGAAACAGGAACAACGCCAGAGCATTAAGCACAAACACCACTGCCAGCGAAACAGAGAGATTCTCTGATTTCGCATTTAGCGCAGAACCGACCGCAGCGATGGCAGAGCCGCCACATATCGCGGTGCCTGAACTCAGCAAATAACTCGTTTCTGAGTTTACACCAAGGATTTTTCTGCCAATGACCCATCCAAGACTCAATGTGGCAAACACGCTGACAACTGTCAGCAACATACCTTCCCAACCAGAGGCCAAGGCTTTTTCAATGTTCATGCCGAAACCAAGGGCAACAACTGAACACTGCAACATTTTCTTCGACATCAGCTTGTTGAATTTGGAATAAACTTCGCCCATCGACATTGCAAAAACGATTCCAACAGCCAACACAAATGGGGATGAAACTTTTTTCAGAACATTATTCAAGTAACCGACATCCGTAACTATTCAGCGGTTGGGCATGGCGGGGTTTCAAGCCTCAAATAAGGCTTGA
>ENA-OOXC01000353-OOXC01000353.1-human-gut-metagenome-genome-assembly--contig:-NODE-353-length-36556-cov-3.797074_pt1 | contig 36556 bp, 31 predicted proteins | sample MGYA00241578_ERZ501325 | MGnify/ENA primary metagenome ERZ501325 (study PRJEB25962, sample SAMEA2042737) | human gut metagenome | biome: human gut; feature: human-associated habitat; material: faeces...
TTACTGTCTTATCACCAGTTGCATTTGATGGTGTTATTGTGGCTGTTAATGTCTCGCTCTCACCTTCTGTCAATGTTGTTGCACTCTTATTAAGGCTTACTTTTTCAACATCCACAGTTGTTGTTGTTTCATTGTCTGTAAATGCCTTAATAATAAAGTTACCACCATATGATTTATTACTAAAATCATTCCAACCATTATAAGGACTATTTATAAAGCTCTGATTAGCCTTGATTGATGCTGTACACCAATATCCTGCCTCACCAGACTGCATACTGCGTTCATATGCTAAATATGATGTCTTGCCTGAATTACTATTAACTTCTACAACAACTGAGAACTTTTTCCCTTCATTAATATTCACAGAACTGTCAAGCACAACTGTATACATTCCGTCATATGTTGTAACACCGCTTTTCTGTGCCGCAAGCGTTCCACTTTCTGGATTAGCATCATCTGACAGATTAGTATATACACTAACTGTATAATTAAGATTAGTAGAACTTCCTGTCATAAATGAAACAGCCTTAATATTCTCACTTCCACCCAGATTGGCTTTGGCTTCAAATATATTAGAATATTTATTAGAACCTGCGTATCCCATATATCCATAAAGCATCGCACCATCATACTGATAATTATTATTATAATTATCTGAAAGCTCTGCCTCAAGTGTATACCCTACTGAATATATAGATTTATCATAGTAAGATAAGTAAAAATATCCATCTTTACCATATTCACTGCCCCAGCTATTTCTTACTATCCACGCACCATTACCTTCCGGTTTAGTTGCAAAATTATCTGATGAATAATCATCATCCCAGCCTACAATATTCACCGCATGATTGGTTGTGTGGCCTTCTGGACAATAATATGCTGCTGTTAAACTATTATAATACTGTGTACTCCAATTACTACTCTGATCTGACCAGTATGATATAGATACAGCACCATAATCCATAACTGCTTTCTTAATATCTTCCTTACTTGTCGTGTTTACTCTGTAAAAATTCTGGACATGTGCAACATCCTTTCCATATGCAAGTGAATCATCCAACTGATTATTTTCAACCTGTCTTACATACTCTGTTGTGTAAGGAACAACATCCTCGTTAACAGCACCTTCCCAATCAAGAAGTGAATTAGCTGCCATCTCTACATTACCACCATACTGCATAACCGAACCATGTGATGTATCAAACTTGTTAATATCACCTTCAAGTCCACCCAATGGGTCATTAACGCAATTATATGTATAATTTACAAGATGTAATTCCGATAAATCTATATCATTAGATACAAGATTTTTCTTTATAAGATTAGTTTCTATCAATGATATCGTAGAAAAAGCCCAACATACACCATAACTCCCCTGATTTCTTACATCAGGAAGATTAGCAGTTTTATATGTGCTTGGATATGCAGCTGCCTTTGTAATCTCTGTTCCATCTATATAAGAATAATTATCATTAAGGACATCTGGTATTATCTGATATTCTTCATCTAATTCCCTATAACCTGTTGCGTGATAATTTTCATTAATATCTGCTGTTTCATTCTGATAATTCAGATACGCATCTTTGCTGTCATTATCAGCAGCAAATGTTAATGATGATGATGTGACAATCATATTAACCGCAAGAATACCGGCTAATATTTTACTTACATATTTCTTGTTCATATTGTACCTCTTTTCTTTTATACTCTGTATGCCCGTCCATTTACTATGTTATATCTTACACCATTGTATACATATGAGCCATTATTATCTGTTGTTAATGCTATGTCATAAGAATCATCGGCTGAATAGTGTATATTCTGCCATTTACTGCCATTCCACTTATCAACCCTTACATAATTAGCATAATGCTTAACACTATTGAAACAATTCTTTTAATATTGCTATCAGCCATATAATTCCTCCGTTTCTGTATTGTGATTTTCATATACTTGTCTTATGTAACAATATTAATTTTTACCTAATTTTATCAAACCAATATCTTTATATAAAATTCTTATGCTATTATTCACGTCTACAAGTAAGTCTAATTTTATATATATTATATTATATATGAGATTATAAGTAAACAAAAAATGGTCTATGTTCTGACTTTTAATAACCAGCATTTCCACTAAATATTCAGTAAAAATGCTGATTATTAAAAATAAGTTAACATAAACCAGTTTATAATCTATTTATTCAAAATTGTCCAATGTATATTATTATTTATTGCATAATTATGAGCATAATTATGAGCATAACTATTCTCAATTACCCTCATACAAAGCTATGGATCCATAAACACGATTGAACACATTTTTATAGTATATGTATTTTTTTGCAAGTACATTATAAATCAGGATACTATTCTTTTTATGAATGGTATTTTCTTTAATAACAATGTAATTATATATCCACATATAAAAATAATAATACAATATATAAATGCATACAACATTCGTGGTATTGGTATTATATCTTGAAACAACTTACTAATATATCTTGTTATAGCTGTATGATCCTTAATATATATGTGTGTAAGATAAATCCCAAAGGTACATCCCCCCAATGAAATAATCTGTTTACTAATTTTAGAAAGGAGCTGCAATTTATCATTTAAATACTGACATGTAACAAATACCGTTATACAGTTAATCAATACAAACGTATCGTGAAATGCCTGAGAACTCTCTTCATTACATACCCCCATAACTGATGCCCTATAATATGTCAAATAACATGACATAAAAATAGTACATATATTAATACCCCAGAGAATTAAAATTCTTTTTTTGTTCCAAAATTCCTTCACTCTATAACTAAGAAAATAACCCATTAATGGAAATATTACTATATTAGATGTTATCCATCCTAAATCAATATTATTATTTAATGTGTATCTTCCCCGCCATAAAATATACTGTAAGCTTGGAATAATCATTTTAAAAGTGATATATAAAATAGTCATATATATATAATCTTTATTGCTAAGACTCTGTGCAATCTTCTGTAATAAAGGCAGACATATTAATAATGCAATATATACATATAAATACCAGAATGAAAAATTCCAGTTATAAACATAAAGCTGTCTGAAAAATCGCACAATATTAAAAGCTTCAACCCCTTCTTTTACTAAAACCATATAATAAAAAAATGACCATATTATCAAAATACAACATATGTGTAACACCCTGTGTTTCCATAAATATCTAAGCGATTCCTCTTTACGGTTTAACATAAGTGCTCCTGTTATCATAAAAAAAAGTGGAACTGATATTTTACAAAATACCGAAATAAAAAGATATATCCAATATTGAATACTTCGTGGCTCATAAGATGCGAACAAAAAATATCCCATAGTACCTGTATGATTAAAAATCACAAAAAATACAGCTATAATCCTTATAAGTTCAATATCCAATCTTTTATTATCCATGTTGTATTTCCTTTCCAGGTAGTAACCCTATAAAATGGGATTTTATATCAAAATCCAGCATATACATACTAAATGCTATGCTGGATTAAATCAATTAATTTATTTTATCTTGTTCCATATGCAATATTAACATCACAGCCACCTGCTATACCAGGAACTCCTGCTGTACTTGAATACTGCCACATTCTGTAATTATATCCAATATCAGGAACCTTGTCACCTTCCTGCCATACTTTACCTGTTTCATCATAATCATCCCAATACCAGGCAAGCCATATATCATAACTTGAAGATAATTTTTCTGTATCAACACATTTAAGATAATCATATTTGTTGATATATATCATAGGGTCATATCCCCTATTTTTTACTGTATCACAAAATGCTACACTCATTGCTGTACGTAATTCAATATTGCTGCTCAAATCCTGAGTTCTGTAACCACTTGTTGTTTCCCAATCAAATACAACTGGATATGAGATATTATAACCAGCAATTAAATCACAAATATAATTAGCTTCTTCAATTGCTTCATCTACAGACATTGCCTGAGAGAAGAAATATACACCTACCTGTAAACCATTGGAAAGTGCACCTTTTATATTTTCTTCATAATACTTATCTGTATAAAGACTTCCATCATCACCTATAGATCTTCCAGCAACTTTTACCATTGCGAATTTGTAACCTGCATTTGCTACTTCCGCCCAATTAAGTACGCCTTCTCCATTGTCATTATTATGGTGTGATACATCCACCCCTTTAATTATACCAGATATACCTTCTTTAGATACAACCCATCCTGATTTTACTGTATATATGCAATCTGACTGATTAATTGTTCCAGAATAATCAAAATCGACTTTTCCATCCTTTATGTAAAATTCACCATTCTCATTGGAAGCAATACCTGTAAACTTAAAATTAACAATGCCTGACTCTATTTTCCACCAGCCATTAGCATTCTCTCTAATACCAGTATAATCATATCTTACTTTGCCGTTCTCTACATATACCCAGACATCTCCATCCTGAATAACATTTGTATAACCAAAATCCACACCACCATTTGATACATACATTCTTCCGTTATCACTATCAGCTAAACCAGTATAATCAAAATTAACTTTACCGCCTTCTATCTTCCACCAGCCATATTCATTCTCGGCTATTCCATAATAATCAAAGTTAACTTTTCCACCTTCTATGCGCCACCAACCATATTCATTCTCGGCTACTCCATAATAATCAAAGTTAACTTTTCCACCTTCTACTTTCCACCAGCCACATTCATTTTCGGCTACTCCATAGTAATCAAAATTAACTACGCCATTTTCTATACGCCACCAGCCGAATTCATTCTCGGCTATTCCTGTATATGTATAATCAACAACACCATTTTTTACATACAGCCATTGATTATTATATTCTCTTACACCTGTATAATCATCTTTTATCTTACCATTTTCTACATATACCAGCTTATCACCGGATTTAACTATTCCTGTATAATTACTTTGAACAGCTGTTGTATCCTCATATGTCTGTTCATTTTTTACTGATACAGCATTATGATTACCATCATATGCCAACACCTTTGTATTACACAATAAAGTTATTCCAAGTACCGCTCCTGTAAACATTAATATTTTTTTCAAAAATATCATCTCCTTATACACATAATTATTAATCTTAATTAAAGAATTAAGACCTATATAAATATAATACTTTTATTTTAAAAATGCTATTTTTTTACGAATTTTTTTATAATTACATTTTTTTCTTCATTATTAAATGTTATAACAAAATAAACAATCGTTCCTACAATAACCATTACTATAGCACAAATCACTAATCCTATCCAATTATCAGGATTAAATAATATTGAGATTACTTTAAAAATAAAACACATTAATACAGTTGCAAACAAATGTTTAAAAATCAAAGGATAAAAATATGATCTCTTTATTCCTAAACACCAACAGGCATAAACAGGATTAAAACAAAAATTTATTAAAAACATTATAACTGCTGTTGTTATAGGTACTGCGTATACACCCAAATTGATATATTTTATTAAAATAAACATTCCGACAACATTTAACAAACCTCCAATAATTGTTATAAAACAGGGAATCTTATTCTTAACAGTAAGTGTATTAACATAATATATTGGTTGTAGGAATATATCCATTATGTATGTAAAAACAGTAATTATTGTCAAAATATGAAGCAGCTTATAATCCTGACTTGGCAGCCACAATTTATAGAACAAAAATCCTAATGCAAAAAATCCACTAAATGCTAAACTTCCGAAAAAGCCACATAATTTCATGGATTTTTTTAATTGATTTAAAAACTTTCCATTAATACCTTCTGAATAAGTTCTTAATAATTCTGGCTGCAATGGCTGAAATATAATTCCAGCCAATGAACTAAATATAGTTCCAATACTCTTAGACACAGCAATCTGTCCTGTCTGAATATCTGTAAGCATTGCATTGGAAAAAAGTAAATCCAAACCACTATTTAACGTATTACCTAACTGGTTAATTGAATTCCATAAACCATTGGTAAGAAGCATTTTTACTTTTTGATTTGAATGTAACCGCATATTATATCTAAAATCAGGAACAAGCTTTTTATTTGAAAAATATGAACCTAATAAGATAATTAACGCTGCTACTATGGATCCAACACCCACAAACCATAACGAAGGATTAAATATAGAAAATAATACAATTAATACACACATATTAGCTGTATATGATATTATTTTTATTATTCCAGAAATATCTAATCGGTCTTTAATATAAAATCCTGTACTAAAAGGCGTTGACATTGTTGTTGCCACAAACGCTACAAACATAGTTGCAAACAATAATCGCACTGAATGCAGCAATTCCTGTGGTATCTTTATTATACAATCAATTTTAATTGTCAAAATGGAAAAAACCACAGATAATAATATACATAACACTATACTTGCATTGATAGAAGATACATAATAGGATTCTGCCGCCTCAATATCGTGCTTATGATAATTAATCGTAATATATCTTACTACAAATGAAGTCAATGCAATTGTAACTATTTCTCCATAACTAACAAATGTTTTTGAAATAGAAACAAAGCCATATGCCTCAATACCTATATTCTCAGTAACATATGATGTTAAAAATAATGTAACCAGATAACCTACTACTGATGATATTCCCATTATTATAATAGATTTTAATGTTCTTTTATTCACTTTGCACCTCTATTTTTATATAAAGCATATTAATGTAACATTATATAAATATCTCACTACATTTATCAAGTACAGAAGCAATTGTTGCATCCATATCATAATACTTATTTATGTATACAGTCTTATCAGCAAATATTTTTAGTACTATATATTACTTATATATTTATCGACAAACTCAACGACATCATTTACGACATCTGCTGCTATACCTTTATCAATAGTATTTTCTTGTTTATTTGCAATTAATACGCTCCTGCAACCAGCTGCATTTCCGGCAATAATATCATTTTCACCATCTCCAACCATAAAGCTATCTGAAAGACTGATATTAAAATCTTTTTCTGCCATATATAACATTCCTGGCTTTGGTTTTCTACACTTACAATCAATCTTTAATTCTGGTATTTCTCCTTCATAACCCTTATGAGGATGGTGTGGGCAATAATATAATCCATCAATATAAGCTCCATCTAATCCAAGCAGAGTTTCCATCTTTTTATGGATCATATCTAACTGTTCATATGTAACTTCACCTCTTGCTATAACTGGCTGGTTAGTAACTACAATACACAGATATCCACTATTATTTATCTTTTTAATTGCATCTGCAACACCATCAATCAGTTCAAATTCATCAATATCTCTTAAAAATCCCTTATATACATTAATTGTGCCATCACGATCTAAAAAAACAGCTTTCTGTTTATTTGCTAAATTCTTTGCACTGACTATCCCTTTTTTATAATCATTTTCTACAGCATAATACCTCTCAGGTGTTCCCATATCTTTTACATACTCGGGACTATCGTAGCATAACATAAAACCTTTACCACACAATGGTTTTAAAATCTGACGATCTAAATCCACCTTAACAACTTTTCCATTAATTTCCCTGCCAATATCATCTTCATTTATTGAAAGCATATCCAGAACAGACGGATCTATTATATGTAACCCTGCATTAACCCTGTTTTTGTACCATTGTGGTCTGGCATCCTCTTTGGTAAGCCACTCTTCAACTATTGACTTTTCATTTGCTACAATTAATCCACTATCGTACGGATGACTATTAGGATGGGTAAATAATGTAACTAATGCTTTATGCTCTTTGTGAAACTTTAACATTCTATTAAAATCCACCTCAAACATTGCATCTGCATTTAATAATAAAAAAGGCTCTTTTCCCAGTAAGTTCCTTATTTTAAATAATGCTCCTGCATTTCCTAATGGAATTTTTTCTTCAAAATATTGTATATTTACATTCCATTTGCTTCCATCTTCAAAATATTCTTTTATCTTATCTCCCATATGTGAAATTGTTATAATTATATCATCAAAACCTTGATTATGCAGGGATATTATTTCTCTTTCTAATACAGGTACACCATCAATATGAATAAGTGGTTTAGGGATATCCGGAAACATTTCTGATATTCTCGTTCCTTTTCCACCTGCCATTATTACTGTTTTCATATTACTTATGCCTTTCCATTACTACCCAATACATTTATCATTTTGTGTTCAACCAATTCTTTAACATACGCACGGCCTTGTTTAAGATATACTCTAGGATCAAACATATCCTCATTCTCCACTAAAGCTTCTCTTACTCCTGCTGTCATTGCTAATCTTATATCAGAATCTATATTAATTTTACATACTGAACTCTTGGCAGCCTTTCTTAACATATCTTCTGGAATGCCTACTGCGTCTTTTAATTTTCCACCATTTGAATTAATTATATCAACATATTTAGCAGATACACTTGAAGCTCCATGTAAAACAATCGGAAATTCTGGAAGTCTTTTAGAAACCTCTTCCAGAATATCAAATCTAAGCTGTGGCTTTGTACCTGGTTTAAATTTAAACGCTCCATGACTTGTTCCTATTGCTATTGCTAATGAATCAACACCTGTTTTAGATACAAATTCTTCTACTTCTTCTGGTTTTGTATAGGAATGATGCTCTACATTAACATCATCTTCTACACCTGCCAACTGTCCAAGCTCTCCTTCTACAACTACACCACGCTCATGCGCATAATCTACAACTTTTTTGGTAAGTTCAATATTTTCCTTAAACGAATACTGAGAACCATCAATCATAACAGATGTAAAACCACCATCTATACACGATTTACACATTTCAAAATCTGCTCCATGATCAAGATGTAAAGCAACTGGAATATCCTTATATTGTATAGTTGCTGCTTCAACCAGTTTAACAATATAATTATGTCCCGCATACTTTCTAGCTCCATTAGATACTTGTAATATAACCGGAGATCTCAACTCACCGGCTGCTTCCATAATTCCCTGTATAATTTCCATATTATTAACATTAAAAGCACCAATTGCATATCCTTCTTTATATGCTTTTTTAAACATTTCTGTAGTTGTAACTATTGACATTTCCATTGTCTCCTTAATGAATTATAATCTATAATTTCTATTTTATCATTCTTCTTTTATCGTTCTTTTAAATTTATTAAACTTTTCTTTTAAATAAGCATTATTAAGATTTTTTCTTATATATAGAGTTATTAATATACTAAATGGATTAAATACCAAATTAAATATCCCATTATTAACAATTGAATTCAAAAGAATAAATATCCAAATTAATGTTAAATATTGATTATTTATTAATTGAGTATATTTAAGAACAAAACAGCATAATATTAATGCAACAATTAAAAATAAAATTCCTTCCGCAACAAGCATATGCATATATTCAGAATCTAATATCTCATAATATCCATTATTAATTCCATTAGTAAAATTAGTACCTAATATCTTTATTCCATAACTTTTAATTATTATATTACCTATATTCAATCTTCCATTTAAGGCTTTGTCTAATATATTTCCCACTAATGGAAACACCTTATATATAACAAGTAATATTATTGTAATGAATAAAAATATAAATGGCAGAAATTTTATTATACCAGAAGCCAATATTTTACTATCATTTGTTTTTTTTGTATATTGTAAAACATTATAACAGGCAATAAATAATGCTATCATTACTGTTCCTGTTATTGTAAGGCACTGGCTAAATATAAATGCATCTACTGCCAGCCAGAATACATTATCCTTCCATGTTATTTTACCACTTTTTAAATAATAATACATAAATACAATAGGCATCAGCATCATTATCATTTGCCCTGGATATTCAAATCCATTACCACCAGCTATCCATGCCCCACCTAATTTATCACGCGATGTAATTACATTCTCTATTATTCCTGCCTTTGAAGATATGAAAGTTATTACATATAAAACGACAGAAATATTAAATAAAGAACGAATATATTTATCCATATACTCTTCTTCAAATATTGTTGAAAACAATAATACAACAAATACACTTTTTCTTTCACCTAAAAAAGACTGGAACAAGAAAAAAAGCATTATTGTAGAAAGTAATAATGATATACTCTTCTTCTGTACTATCTTATATACAATATAGGAAAATGCTAACATATAAGAAATTAATTTTGTAAATGTCACTATTAATTTTATCTCATCAATTTTAATAAACGTCGTATATTCTATATATCTTGGAATATAATATAATACAAATATAACTGCAAAAATATAATATGCATTAACTTTTTTAATCATATTCTTAACCTCTGAATCTAACCATATTATAAAGAATAAATTTTTTCACTATATTCCTTGAAAGAATTTTTTAAATTATAATTGTCATTTATGAACTTTAAAGCATTTTGAGCAACTTTTTCTGCTTCATCTCTATTCTGTATAATATATCTTATTTTGCCATTATAATCCTCTGGTGTCTCACAATGATAATAATGTATGCCATCGTCAACTTCTATTCCTTCAATTCCAATATTATTAGTAAGAACTGGAACTCCCATAGCCATAGCCTCCAGAATTTTCACTTTAACACCAGCTCCAGCTTGAATAGGTGCTGCTAGACACATTGCACTTGAAAAATATGGCTGAATATCTTGAACAAAACCTGTAATTATAACATTATCAGACTCATATTTTTTTAACTCATCACTAGGTTTATTTCCAACAATTACATATTTTGCACCAGTATCCTTAATTTCAGGCATAACATTTTTAATAAACCATTCTGCACTTATTTCATTTTCCATTCTATTCATTGCACCATAGAATAATATATTTTTATTTATATTTTTTCTTGCAACTTGTTCTGGTAAATTAATATATGGAACAATTACACCTAGTTTAGATTGTTCAACTCCATTTTTAAGTAATAATTTTTTATCTTTTGCATTATGTGTTACAACATAATCACATTTATTAATACTTAATATTTCTCTCTTATACAAATTATTATAATATAATTTTTTATATATCTTCTTAAAACCTTTAGCGTTTTCATATTGTCTCTGTGCACCTAAAAAAGAAACATCATGTTCCGAAGCAATATATTTTGCATTAGGAAATCTTTTTTTTACCTGATCTATAAATAATAACATCCACGTCCATTCAAGTATTACAATATCAGGTACATATCCTGTATTTTTTAATTTATCTAACTCATTCCCTATCTGGTTAAATATCTCTTTAGTTAATACATTTCCATATCGGTATAACGGATTTATTTTTGAATTCAAACTTTTAATATATGAAATATATTTCTTTACCTTATTCTTCGGTGTTCTTACTATTATAGTGTTAATATTGGGATTAATATTTTCGATCTGATGTTCCTCTTCTGGTAAAACTTTTGCAATCATAGTAACTTCATTATCTATATCATTGGCAAATCCATTAATATAATAATTGAAAGTTTTTCCTCCTGCATGAGGAACATTATCATATGGTATACTCATTGAAATATACAAGATTTTACGTTTTTTCATTTCTTCTCCATTATAACTTAGATTAATCTAACATAAGTAATTTTAAATAATTAAAGAATAAACATATATTTGTTTTAACTATATTAAATTTTCTATACTGCTTTAAATAATATTTAAAACTCTCATTATTCATTTTACGAATCTTATTTTTAGCAAATACAGATTTTACTGTTGTTGAATGATTGTGTATTATACTTGTTGCTATACAGCAGGCACATTTGTAATTTTTCTGCATTAATCTTTCTGCCAGAATTGGTTCCTCAACATATAAAAATGTATGCTCATCCATATAATCGATTTCATTCATTTTATTTAAATCAACCATCATACAACACCCCTGCGGTCTGTATATATATGAATATCCACCTCTATCTTCTATCTTACGACCTTTTTTCTTATAATTTAACATTCCAAATGTCAAATCAAAAAAATCGGGTCTTATAGAATCTCTATTATACATATGCCCATCTGGAGCATATATATCTGGATTAACAACCGCTACACTAGAGTCTTTTTTAAATATATCCGTAAGCTTTGTAACAATCTCTTTGTCATTAATTAAAATATCATTATTTAATATCCATGCATATTTATACCCTGCCTTATAAGCATACCTCATTCCGATATTATTTCCAGCAGCATATCCATTATTATTTTCTGATTTAATTAATATGAAATTCTTTTCTTTTGAAGTACTTTTAAGATTTACATATGAATCATTAGGAGAAGCATTATCAACAATAATGATATTTTCATAATCAATCCCAAGAAATTCGTTACATATATCGGCTTCCTGTATTGTTTCCTGCCAAGATTTAAAATTTAATATAATAACCGCAACATCTTTTTTATTATCCAAAACTATACCCTCATTATATTATTTATATTTTCTTACCAATCGTAATATTTTTACATCATCTATTAAATATCTTTTAAACATTCTTTTAGGCTCTTGTAATAACCTATAAAACCATTCCAATCCGTGGTCACTCATCCAGCGAGGTGCTCTTTTGACATTTCCAGCAAGAAAATCCACTGTTGCACCTGCACATATAGTGACCTTTGCATCATATTTATCTATATTTTCATATATCCATTTTTCCTGCTTAGGACATCCAAAACAAGCAATTAATAAATCCGGATGAACATCAGAAATCATTGCATTTATTCTATCTAACTCATCTTGATTTTTTTCAAAGCCAAATGGAGGAGCATATACACCAACAATCTCTATGTCAGGAAGCTTTTTTTCTAAATTAGCCTTAGCCTTTTCAGCTATCCCATCTTTACCACCAATAATAAATATTGTGTATTTTTTCTTTTGTGCTACTTTACATAACTCTGGAACCAAATCAGAACCTGATATTTTAGCCTTTACCGGTCTTTTATGAAGCTTAGAAATCCAAACTAATGGTTTTCCATCAACCAGAACCATATCTGCATCATCAACAATTTTTTTCAAATAGCTGTCATTCTCAATCTTCATAACCACATCTACGTTAATAGCAACTATGTATGATTTATTCTTAGACGCAATCATCTCTTCTATCGCACAAATTGTCTCTGACATATCTACATTATTTACATATGTATTTAAAAGTGCCTGCTTTTCCATCAGCTATTCCTCTCCAAAAAATCTTTCTTCCAACATTAAACATAGACAATGATAAATAGGTAAGTGATGCTCCTGTATCATATATGTTCTTGTCTGTGATGAACGGATTGTTACATCTGCTATTTTAGATAATTCACTATCATTTGCACCTGTAAGTCCTATAACTTTTAAGCCTTTTGCTTTAGCAGTGATTGCAGCATATAAAATATTTTTACTATTACCAGATGTTGAAATCCCTAAGAAAACATCTCCACTATTTCCATACCCATTAACCTGCTGTGCAAAACATAACTCTGGTCTGCAGTCATTCATATATGCAGTAGATAATGCTATATGACCATCTAATGCAATTGCTGGCAGTGCCATCTGTAAATTATCAGCTAAAACACTTCCAAGTTTGTCATTTTCATTAATTAATCTATCCTTATATTCCACAGGAAGTCTTCTTTGTTTTTCAAAGCCTTTCATTAACTCACCAACAATATGCTCAGCATCCGAAGCTGAACCACCATTACCTGCAACTAAAAGCTTTCCACCATTCAAAAAAGTCTGTTCTAATAATTCATATGCTTTTTTTATGTATTCCCTATTAAAATCCAATTCTGAATATCTTTCAAATAATACATCTATATGTTTCGCAATATTCTCTTTCAATTTAGTCTCCTTGTAATTCAAATTATATTATAGGTTCATATGTTTCTGGGCTATAATGAATTACTCTTGTTCCACCATCTTCAAATTCAAATGGTATATACAACAGAGCTTCCATTGCTTTTTTCACTTTTTCCTGTTTATCTGGCTCTACATAAAACACTAAGAAACCACCGCCTCCTGCTCCAAGTAATTTCCCACCTAAAGCTCCAGCCTTTAATCCTTTATCATATAATTCATCAATACTGTTAGTAGATACTGTATTACCTGTTTTTCTTTTAATTCTCCATGTATGATCAAGAAGTCTTCCAAATTCATCTAAGTCACTCTGCTTATCCACTAAAACCTTTTCTGCTTCATCTACCAAAGCAAGCATCTCTTTGAGCTGATTTACTTTATCTGCTTTGTTGGATGCGTTTGCTTTTTGAACATCTGATGAAAATCTTGTGAATCCCGTGAAAAACATCATTAAATTATTATTAAGCTGTCTCTTTCTTTCCGGATTAATAATTAATGGCAGTACTTCATATCCATCTGAATTAAAATTAATTCTATTAAATCCACCATATGATGCAGCAATCTGATCCTGCCATCCACCTGCTTCTTTGCATAATTCTCTTTCTAAATATATTGCAGCATCAGCAAGCTTTTTCTTATCTGCATACTTTCCCTTCAAAGCATAAAAAGCATTAATCATTCCAACGGCAAATGAACTAGATGTACCTAAACCGGATCTAGCTGGAAGATCTGCTTCATATGTTAATCTGATTTCATGCATATCCAGCATTTTCATTGCCTCTCTTATTGCTGGATGCTGAATATCATTAACATCTGTTACTCTTTCTATTTTGGCATATGATAACTCTGTACTATAATCAAAGAATCTTGGCAGGTGCCTTACATTAACATAACAATATTTATCAAATGTTGTCGATAAAACTGCCCCGCCATTTTCCATAAAAAATGACTCCATATCTGTTCCACCACCAAAAAAAGACATTCTAAAAGGTGTCTTAGTAATAATCATTGCTTAATCTCCCTTATCTTACATTGTGTATTCGTGTTTCATAAAATTCTATATACTTAAATATTCTGACACTTACTATATCAATTATGTTCCGTGATTCGTAAATACAGTTGCAACTGTCTTGAATAAAATCTTGATATCAAGAAGTATGCTCCAGTTATCGATATACTCTAAATCCATCTTTACAACTTCATCAAAGTCCATAACACTATTTCGTCCATATGCCTGCCACATTCCTGTAATACCCGGCTTCATAGACAGTCTTCTCTTGTGGTGTCCTTTATACTGCTTGAACTCACCCACCGTAGGTGGTCTTGTTCCGACAAGGCTCATATCTCCCTTTAACACATTAATAAACTGAGGAAGCTCGTCTATACTTGTCTTTCTTATGAACTTACCAACTTTGGTAATTCTAGGGTCATCCTTCATCTTGAACATAAGACCATTCATCTCATTCTGTGCCATAAGTTCTTTCTTACGTTCCTCGGCATCAATATACATTGAACGGAACTTATAAATATAGAAATAACGTCCATTCTTTCCTACACGCTTCTGCTTAAAGAATAATGGACCTTTTGACTCAATCTTAATAGCTGGTGCAACAAATATCATCGCAATTGCCATAAATACAAGACCTACGATAGCTCCAACTATGTCAATACATCTCTTTACGAATAAGGACTTCCAGCTATATATCCTGTTAGCAAATGTAATAACTGGAATACTTCCAAGATAACCAAGCTTCGCATCGAAATTCCTGTATACATCTAATACTTCAATCTTAAGATGTACAGTAACACCCATATCCTCAAGTTCCATAACCATAGGCTTGATACGTTCTCTTATGCGATCTGTAACATCTATGTAGACTTCATCAACGATTTCATTCTTAATAAACTTCATCATAGTATGGATATCTGCGACAACAGGAACTCCATTGATATCCTGACCTGTCATATTCTCATCCATAATTACAATTCCGTCTATCTTTCTTAACCAGTCGTCCTTCTCATCAATCTTTGAAAGTGTATTCTTAGCCCTGTCCTTAACTGTAACCATTATGACACGGCTTGCCCTCTTGCTTTCGTTATGTGATTTAAGATATGCCTTAACAAGCAGTCTTGATACATACATAATAACTATTGCAACGATAACTGTAACAATATATATGCCTCTCTGGATGCCTTCTGCATCTCTTCTTAATAATTCATAGACAGCGAGTATAGCAGCAAACAGTGCACTCTTGCATACTACAGACCTGAATTCTTCAAAATAACCTCTGCTTATAAAATCATTCTTGACATTATAAAATACTGCTGTAATAACTGTCGCAACCAGTATTGATACGCAGTTATTATTAAGTTCACTAAAAATCTGTCTGTTATTCATTCCCCAATATAACCCCAGCCAGATTATTCCTGCAACATAATACGATAACACTATCGCTATTGCATCTGTAAAAAATATAAGTATATTCTGTATACTTTCCTTAGTTCTGTTAATATTCGTCATAAGCCCCCTGATAGTATATTATTATTTATGCAATCTGAATAATTATACTATATTCGACATAATTGTCAATAATGTAAAAATCCGTCCCACTCTATTATGTGGAACGGATATAGTTCATTTTATTCCACTGTAACTGATTTAGCAAGATTTCTTGGCTTATCTACATCAAGTCCCTTAGCTACACTTACATAATAACCAAGTAACTGAAGTGGCACAACAGCAAGTGATGCTGCAAAATGTTCATCTATCTTTGGAATGTATACAGTAAATTCAACTGTATCCTCAACTTCATACTTTCCATATGTAGTAAGTCCCATAAGATATGCACCACGGCTCTTGCACTCAACCATATTGCTTATCGTCTTCTCATAAAGCTCACTCTGTGTAAGCACACCAATAACAAGAATATTATCTTCAATAAGACTTATAGTTCCGTGCTTTAATTCACCAGCGGCATACGCTTCTGAATGAATATAAGATATCTCCTTAAGCTTAAGGCTTCCTTCAAGACTGACTGCGTAATCAATTCCTCTTCCTATAAAGAATATATCCTTTGAATTGGCAACCTTTGCGGCAAACCACTGAATTCTTTCCTTATCTTCAAGAATCTTCTCAATCTTATCAGGTATAGTCTTAAGTTCTTCTAAATATGTGCTGTACACATCATCTGTTATCTCACCTCTTACTCTGGCAAACTGAATTGCAAGGCAGTAAGCGGCTATAAGCTGTGTACTGTAAGCCTTAGTTGTAGCAACAGAAATCTCCGGACCGGCAAGTGTATAGAATACATTATCTGCTTCTCTTGCAATTGAACTTCCAACTACATTGACAATGCCAAGTGTCCTAAGTCCCTTATCCTTAGCAAGCCTTAATGCCGCAAGACTGTCTGCTGTTTCACCTGACTGGCTTATAACAATCACAAGTCCATCAGGATCTAACAAAGGCTTTCTGTATCTGAACTCAGAAGCGAGTTCTACTCTTACTGGTATCTTAGCCAGATCTTCCATAACATACTGTGCAACTACGCCAACGTGATATGCCGAACCACAGGCTACGATATATATCTGTGAAATCTTCTTAATCTCTTCATCTGAAAGCTCTACTGCTGATAAATCAAGCTTCCCGTCCTTTAATACAGAATTAAGTGTATCAGCAATTGCCTTTGGCTGTTCGTGGATTTCTTTCATCATAAAATGCTCATATCCACCCTTTTCTGCTGCCTCAGCATCCCATTTAATCTCTACAAGCTCTTTTTCTATCTCATCACCATCAAGGTTATAAAATGTTATATTACCATCTGCAAGACGTCCAATCTCCATATTGCCAATATAATATACATTTCTTGTATAATTAAGTATAGCCGGTACATCAGAGCCAACATAGCAGTTGCCATCACTGACACCAAGTATCATTGGGCTGTCTTTTCTTGCTACATATATTTCATTAGGATATTCCTTGAACATAATCGCAAATGCGTAAGAACCACGGATACGAACCATAGCATGGTTAATAGCATCTACAGGTGTATGCTCATATTTCTTATAATAATAATCTATAAGCTTAATAGCCACTTCTGTATCTGTTGATGAATAGAACTCGTATCCATTCTTAACAAGCTTATCCTTTAATTCCTGATAATTCTCAATAATTCCATTATGTACGCCAACAACATTATAATCATCTGATATATGAGGATGTGCATTATTCTCAGAAGGCTCACCATGTGTTGCCCATCTTGTATGTCCAATACCGCAAGTCCCTTTAATGGCAAGACCATTATTAGTCTTTTCCTCTAATGCCTTAAGCCTTCCCTTCGCCTTAACAACCTCAACCGGACTTTCGCCGTCACGAACTGCAATACCTGCCGAATCGTACCCTCTATATTCAAGCTTTGCAAGACCGTTAAGAAGTATTGGTGCTGCCTGTTCATTACCTACATATCCAACTATTCCACACATAGATATATTCCTCTCTTTTAAAAATTCATATCACTTTATAATATATTATTCCGTTCCTAATTACAAGAGTATAGAATATTTATTTTAAGTCCATATTTTATTAACTTCTGCTTTTCACGTCCACCATAGATTACGACTATATTTCACCCTTTATCAACTCTTATATAAATCCTTATTATTAATCTTTATTATTAATTCTTCCTGTTAATCACTTCTCAAATGTCACAATAGCGGTAATATCATTATAACCAAGCTGCTGCATTTTCTTCTGAAGCTTATTAAGTGCCTCATCAAATTGTGAAAAAGTATTATATGTATCATCAAAATACTGCATTGCCTTTTCTTTATCTCCATCTTCATTAGCATGCCATGAAAGCTCTGCATAATGATGCAAATCATTATGTGCCTTTACAAGTTGCTTGAATTCAGAACTATTTACAATCTTATCATCCTTTAACTGTGCAATCCATTTACCAAGTTTACAACGTGACGGATCATCTACCTGCTTCTTTAAAAGATGTTCAAATCCTACGATATTGTTATATACTCTCCATGTAAGAATATAATGATCCACTTCAAACACTCTCATCCAATCCTGCTGTGTAATCTTAGAACAGCCTCTTACAAGATCACTTCTTGTCTTATCAAGATATCTGCCCACCTTAAATACCCTCTGTCCTGATTTAAGGCAGTCATCAGACAGTATGCTGTAGCTCTGTGAAATATTCTCTATCTGCTTAGAAAATGACTTTGTAACACCTGTCTGTGTATCTATGTCATTAAAGACACTGTCAACCTTCTCACTTATGTCATCAATCTAGCTGTTCATCTGCTGCATAACTTCAAGTGACTTCTCTACCTTTTCATTCCCTTCACCAAGGCTTATGGTAGTCTCATCCATTGCTTTTGCAAGCTCATCTATATTATCTCTTAATTCTTTAACATACTTGACTATACTTCCAGCAGACTCTGCTGTATTATTAGATAATAATCTTACCTGATCAGCAACAACGGCAAAGCCTCTTCCTGCTTCTCCGGCTCTTGCAGCTTCAACAGAAGCATTTAAAGCCAAAAGATTACTCTGGTTAGATACCTTCTTAACAAGGTCTACAATCGCTTCAATCTTACCAATCTTCCCCTTAAAATCCTGAACTTTATTATTGATAGACTGAATCTTCTTAGATGACGCATTAACGGCTTTGATACTATCGTTCATATCTACCGTTACATTATGAGACACTGATATTATATCGTGGGCATTATCACGGATATGTCCCATAGCCATAGAAATGTTCTCTATAGAACTCTCAAGATGCTGGCTGGCATTCTCCATATGCTGTATCGACTTAGTCTGTGTTTCTACCTGATTAAGTGTATCTTTAATCAAAGTATTATCGCCAAGAATCTCCATAGTTTCATTAAGTCGCATAACAACTGGATTATTAACCTGCTTAACCGCTTTAAGCATTGAATTAAGCTTATCTGCATACAACGGATTATTAAAATCCGTCGCATCTATCTCATTAAAATCACCTGAGGCTATATTGTCAATTGCCTCAATCATTCGCCTGACATCACCTTCTGGCAATAAGTTCTCTTCTGTCTTTTTTCTAAACATATACTTTCATTCTCCTATATACGCACAACAGCGGGTTATAAAATACAACTCCCATTTCCCAGCAACAGACATACTACTACAGTCCTGATTAACGCAGAACAAGCTATAAATATCTGTAAAACACCGTATCTTCGAACCATTTATTAAATTATTCAAGTATATATAACACCGATATTGTAATAATATCATAATTCAAGTATATTTACCATACAAAAACAAAAATTTGTCTGATATTTTTGTATAATGTCTGATTAATTAAAAACTTCACTTACTATCAGATTGTGTAAAATCCATAAATGGAATATTTAATACTGAATACTGAGAACTATTAGTCAAGTTAGCGACTATAGGTCTTATATACGATAACAATACAGAAGCCCCATTAATTTTTAATAATTCCTTAACTTTAGCTATATCTATAGTATCTCTCCATCTGAATTTAGCACTCATTACTATATCAATATTGAATGGCTGATTATCTTCACTGCTTCCTACTATAACATTTAAAGACACTTTCGCTGTATTTTCTTCATGCATTTCAACACTTGTTTGAGATTCTATATCAATCCCTTCAAATTTATCGCTATCAAATTTATTATTAGTAATTCTTTCTAATCCACTCCAGACTTTCCCTATTACCTATATCATATCTCTTACCAGGCATTTCATACGCATAAACTTCACGTTTCTTGCAGAACCATTCAATAAATCCACCCGGTGCATCAAGATTAATCTCCTCATCATTGACGCAATCAACAATAACCGGTAAATCCTCTTTGCCATAAATATAAAATGGTGGCACAGCCCAGTTGCTCTTTGGTTCTTTAGGCTTTTCTTCCATTGAAATAACCTTATCAGAAGAATCAACTTCAACAACGCCTGTTCGCTGTAACTTTTCTAACGATGGCTCATAATGTCTCATTATGCAGGTTGCATTTTTCTCTTTGTAGAAATCAAGAAATCCTTTAATAGAAAAATCCAAAAGGTTGTCACCCGCAAGAACAAGCACTCCATCTTCGCATACATTTTTATCTGCACCTGTCAAATTACATTCATTTATTGCAAATGCTATATCTTTAACTGCACCTAACCTATTATCATTATCAGTTGAGCCGTCATCTAAGATTGTAAGTTTCATTCCACTTAATCTATTCTTTGCCTTATCTGCCCATTCAGTAAATATATCATAGAACTTATGATTAGACACAACTATAACCTCATCTACCATATTGGTAGATTGAACATCTTCTAACAACCAGTCTAATATGCTTTTACCCTTAACCTCCAATAAAGGCTTTGGAAAATTCTCTGTTAATGGATATAATCTTGTTGCATAACCTGCTGCTAATACTATACATTTCATATATAATTCCTCTTCTATACTGTGTAATCTTTATAACTTAATTCCATCTGCTGTATTAACGAAATAAATAGCAAAATCCTTCTCTAAATTAGGATGTCTCTTTATATACTCTTTTCTTACCTTATCAGCAATCTCTTCTTTCTTATCTGGATTAATAAGAGCAATACTTGAACCATTAAAGCCTGCACCAGAAAATCTTCCGCCATATATTCCATCTGTATTTTCAAATATATCCTGTAAATCTCTCAGATTATCAGAGCCAGTTTCATAAAGCTCTATGGAACTTCTTCCAGACTGGAACATAAGTTGTCCGAATTCTTCAATATCACCTTTCTTCCAGGCCTTAATTCCGTCTTTTACTCTCTGTCTTTCACCATAAAAATGCTCTGCTCTTTTTCTCCAGTTCTCTGGAAGCCTGTCCTTGTACTGCAAATAAACGCCTATAGGTACATTTCTTAAATATGTATCTTTATAATTACCATAATCCATACCTGCATACGCCTGTAATGCATACGCCGCCGCCTTGCACTCATCAACTCTGGTATTATATGCAGAACCAGCAAGCTGTCTTTCCTTTCCGCCAAATACAATCATAATCTCAAATGGTTTCATATTGGAACTTATCGGTATAATCTCATTGGAATCATCCAGTGTATCAAGAAATAACAGGCCATTTTTCCTGCAATATACCTCACAGCTCTGGTCAAGCTTGCCGACATTAACTCCTATATAATTACGCTCCGCCCATATAGCATTACTTATAATCTCAGGCCTTGTAATCTGAATATCATTAGCTATACATACAGCATTAAGATATGTAAGAATAACTGCCGCTGAAGATGACAATCCTCCAACTGGCAGTGTTCCTTCTATAACACCTTTGATACCTCTCCTTAATTCATATTTTCTTGAAAGTGCAACAATCGCAGCTTTAAGGAAATCCCCCCAAAGCATCTCTCGTTCTAACTCATCTTCAAGCGTGAACATTATATGACCTGGATAATTCTTGCTGATAAGGTCAAATGTTCCATCTTCTGTTATGTCAAATTCTAATTCAACTCCCCTGTCAATTGCAAAACCTGTAACCTGTCCAAGCTGGTGGTCTACATGTGCACCTAAGGGGCATACTCTGTATGGGGTAAAAATTGTATGTTTCATTATTATTTCCTCTTTTATTCTTTAGTTATTTATACATCTAACCTACCTTATATTCATACTTTTTAACAGCATTAGATATTGTTTCCTTCAATAATTCTTTCTTTGTATCATCCATATTGCTAATAAGCGCTCTATTTTTTTCAATATTATAATCTTCTTTATTAAATAATCTACCTATTGCATTATTTAAAAATGCTGTATTAACGTCATTCTCATTATACATATCATTCATCTCCTTACTATTCCACAAGAATATTATTAAGCACTGTATATAATTCATATAGATGTATTTTACCATAATCTGTTTCCGAATATTCTTTACCATCAACCGAAACTTCTTTACTTATAACATTATATGTATTATAAATTTTTTGAGAACAGTTTATTTTTTCTTGTAAATTTAGCTTTTCAATCTCTTTTAGTAATTCTTCAACATCTTCTTTTGTTATTATATCAATTTTACTTATATCTATTGGTACCGTCAATTGAATTTTATCATATAATTGTCTATCGTATATATGTTCACTATCTAACTTTGTAATAATTGCAATATTGTCTTTATAATCATCTCCACTTAACTCAGTATCTTTACCATAATTTTTAGTTGAATTATAAGATATCCCATCATAACTTTTATTTTTAAGAATTAATGCTAAAATCTGCGGTATTATATATTCCTCACAAAAACTATATCCTTTTAATGCACTCTTTTTTTGAAAGCTGCACACTGACGACAATATCATTTTAAAAAAATCTGAGCTTGTGTATACTTTTCCCACATCCCCTGTCATATCACTATAAGATATTTCTGTATATATATCTAATATACTACTTTTCAAATCATATATTTTAAAATCATTTTGGAGTAATCTTACAACAGATACTTTCAAATTATTAATATCTTTTACATCTATTTCTTTTGCTATATCTATAACCGAACTTCCTATATATAACATTGGTTGTCCTGTTAAACTATACCTTTGATTACCTATCAAATTTAAAATCAAGTCCTTCAACTTGTCTGAACAACACAAAGATTGTTGGATATTTATTCATCCATTCACTACATAAAACCTGATTCTGTGATATTTCTAATCCATCAAATAATTGTTTACTGTCTTTGCGAATATCAAAGTATGAATCAAGCATACTCATCGCTAATGTTTTACCAAATCTCCGCGGTCTTGTAATCAAAGTAACCTTAGTAGAAGCTGTTTTTAGAATGTCCTTTATCAATCCCGATTTATCTATATAATAATATCCATTCTTCCGAATTTCTGTAAAATCCGATACTCCAACAGGAATATTTAAGTCCTTCATAATTGCCCTCACTCCTCGTCTTTACTTTATTGGATTGGCGGTCTTATGCATATAATATCTTAATTGTATTAAGAATTTCTATTATAACTTTATATATCTATGAAATACAATCTATATTTAGTTGAACTCAGCTAGCAAATATCTGCCTAATTTTCATACCTAAAAATGATTAGGCAATAGAATACTGCATATTTTCTTTTGTTTTTAGTTGCCATCTACATTTATATTTTAATTTTTACTGATATTATAAAAAACACTATACTTTTCTAACTTTTTAGCTTTTATATTCATCATATTTTATACAGTAAGCATTCTATATAAATATACACTACTAATCTATTTTGGGGCTATGTTCTAGCTTTTCATATCTATAAGTTCCTTTATTTATATCTTCTATCCAATATTTATTTGTAATAAATCTATATCCGCCATCTTCTGTATTATCATATTCAACTATTAATATTTCATTTTCAGTATGAGATAGAACTACATATTCTTTATCCTCAATCGTAACAAATTCATATTTCATTTTATCATCCACAGATGGTATCACTCCATATACACCGCCAATTATAATCACTGCTAAATTTATACATAATACAATTCCCACAATTATTTTATTATGTCCGCAATATACAATAATATACCCTGTTAGAAATACAATTACTAAAATTATAATTTCAATCTTATTTATAACATTTGTATTATTAATAATTTCCGTCCGACGAAAAAAATCACTCAAAAAAACTGCATCTAAAATAGCTAATGTAAGTCCAGATAATGTCAAAAATACAATATCCTTCACTTTATCTAGTATGGTTTTATGTCTATTCCCTCTTGAAAGTGTACATAAAATTAATATTATTATCCCAAATACCATCAATATTAAAAAATTAGTTTTATTTGCTAATGCTTCCGTATTTCCGAAATATCTTGCCGGTATTTTATAATAATTTTCGCAATTATATTTATAACTATTTTTATATAAATATATTATAATGCTAGTCGCACAAGTTAATATTGTAATAAATTTTCCATACAAATCTATGTATTTAGTCCAATCCTTTTTTTGTTTTTCTTCTATAGGCTTTTTCAACTCATTTTGTTCTTTATATGCATATGGAATCTTAATGTATCTTCTGTTGTATTTCTTTATTATCATTATTATATTTTTCCCCATTATTATATCCTCAATCTTTCTTATCACTATTATCGTATAATATTACTACTTATTCTCTCTATGTATTGTTAAAATCAGCATCAGCTTAAGTATAAATTCATCTAAAATGACAAATCAATACCCAAGCTGACATATATAAATATATAAAAGATTATTTGTATATACAAAATAAAATTCAATGTAATAAAATTAAGTCTGCATTATTATACGGTTATAATATATTGCTCCTTAAGGTCGTTTAACATATTATGCTGAATACATCCCTCTTTATCAAGTCTGCCAACCACAATTCCCGGAGCAATTCCTATACTTTTTGCAAAATCAATTACACTTGATGCACTAAAAATCCCTATATTCTTATATTGCTCAAAGTTTTCTGTCGGAATAAGCTTATCTCTTGACCAATTGTCTGCATTTTTCTCGTCTTGATCAGTAGTTCCGCTTATCTGTCCAATATACCCTAACACAATATGTGCTAATTCGTGAAAAAGACTAAACCAGAATTTATCCGAATCTTTTCCTCTTGCGGTCAAGCCTACTACTATCTTATTTCCATCTACAAATGATGCTCCTTGAAGAAATGAGCCTTTCAAATGTGGCAAGAATACAAGTGCTATTCCACACTCTGTCAACATCTCCTTAAGCTTTGGGCAAAATTCTTTTGGTTTCTGCACTGTCATTTTTCTTAATTTCTGGTATTACATCAATTAACCCTTTAACATTAATAGGTGCAGTACGGATAGATATTACGTGCTTTAATCTTTGCTTCCTGTGCCCTAGCCAGCAAAGCAAAATTGCTCTTTTCCGTAATTGCTAATCTTCTGCAGGCAATTCTTGTAATCTGATGGTTCTCTAAAAGTGAAAGTTCTACCACCCCAAAATATTTCCTGAGATATATAACTTTTTCCTTTGTATCCCTCGTTTCTGGAACCCAGCCATATTTAGCCATCTCATTATAAGGAAGTTGTTTTGCTAACGTTTCATCATCATCCATAGTATTTTCCGATTCAACTTTAAGTAACTTTTCTCTATAGACTGCCTCCAGATTATTCCAAAATTTTGCCGGTACTCCAAGTACCATTTCCAATCTAACTGCCACCTCTGGAGTCAGCTTAACTTCACCATTTATGAGCTTACTAATATGTTTCTCTGACATATCCATTCTTGCTGCAAACTCTTTCTGACTCATTTCCCTGTCATTAAGCTGTTCCTTAATTGTCGCTCCTGGTGGCGTTGCAATATAACTGCGACTTCTCACCATAGTGCTACCTTCCTATTCTGTCAAGCCTAAATCTATTGATTTTACTGGCTTTGACGATTTTTATTTTACCTCAAACAAAAGCCGAGAGTGATGGATATCGTAGTATCATGTACCGAATAGCTGATAAATAAGTATAGCTAATAAAGCATCCTTTTAGTTTGCTTTATAAAGGCTATTTTCCCTCTGTTCAACTATGATGATGAACCTTCCGTGTCTAAGGGGATCATGTCCCAACTTCCTTCGTCCCATCTACCATACACTGAGTGCCAGCCAAGCTCCTAGACGGGGTCATGCCCCACGGTAAAAACCGATGCCGGCTACAGCTCTTGTTTTTATGTTTGATTGTTACTGACCTGCATTCACCTGTCGTGGTGCTGATTGGTTCAGTGGACGCTACGCCACTACAGTCTCATGTTGGTCTTTTGCAGATGCAGTCCGTTCCGGACTCCATCATTTACGGGTTTCTGTTCCAGAACCCTGTCCAGTCTCCGATGCATTCCATCAGCCACTCGACAGAGTTCTGGATTTGCTTCTTTTATTTACTATGCTGCCATTGGTGCCTGTGAAGCTTCCGGATGTTTGATATCTTTCAACAGTTTCTGTGGATCATAAGTTGTCCCTGTCTTCAGAATTGTGTAAATCACCCTCAGTATCTTGCAGGCTATCACAACCAGTGACTGCATCTTTTTCAGTGGATTGTTGCTTCGGGTTGTGTAATACTCATGCAGCTGTTTGAATTCATCCGCATGCGACACTGCTGACTTTGCCGCCTGAAACAGCCAGTAACGCAGTCTCTTGCGTCCTCTGTGGCTGATCTTTGTCTGTCCTTTATGCTTTCCCGAACTGCATGCCACCAGCCCCATTCCACTTAACTTCTGGATTTCCTTTACATCATCAAACCTGCTGATGTCTCCCATTTCCGCCAGTATTCCTGCCAGAATGTTTTCTCCTACACCATTGATTGCAAGGATGTTCTCTGCATAAGGTATTTCCCTGCATTTTTCATGCAGAGCACTTTCAATCTCTGCGATCTGTTCATCCAGTCTCAGGATCTGTTCTGCATACCATTTCACTGCTTCACGCCCTGCATCCGTTCCATCCGTTAATCCAACACTTTTCTCTGCATAGCTCACGATTTCATTGGCTCTGCTGTAACCGCGTCCTCTTAGTTTTACATTGTGCCAGATATTTTTTATGCCTTCTGCTCCCAGTGCTGTGATATCCGATGGGATAGCTGATATTTTCAGTACTTCCAAAGTAAATGCTCCATCTATTTTTCCAAATGCGTCCATGTATTCTGGAAAATAGATTTTTAATTCCCTGTGAAGACGATTGATATTTCTTATCCTGTCTTCGGTAAGCTGATCCCTGAACATGGAGAGTCTTCTCATGTCTGCGTAAACTTTTTCTGGAAGATAAGGCATTCCGTAGTTTCCATCCTTCACAAGATTTGCAATCAGTTTCGGATCTTTTCTGTCATCCTTGAGTTGGCTATTATCTTCGATTTCTTTGCTCTGCTTTACGGCATATGGATTTACCTGGACAACGCTGATTCCGTTTGAAATCATCCATGCAGCCAATGCAAACCAGTAGTGACCTGTTGGTTCAAGACCAAGTACTATCTGTTTTTTATCGTTTTTTGCCGCAAGTGCCAGCACCCATGCCTTGGCATTCGCAAAGCCTTCTGAAGTATTGCTAAACTCGAATGCCCCGCTGCTTAGCTCCCTTCCTCTGATATCGATTGCCCTGATATAATGAGTTTCACTGCCTATATCGCATCCTGCTATAAGCATGTCATCCGTAATGAAGGAGAGTTTATCATTCTTGGCAAACTTACCGTTTGTTTCCAATTCTCGCCATGTATAAGCTCTCAGTTCTTTTTTGATCACCTCTATTTTCTTGTTCAGTTCTTCTTTTGACAAAAGATTAATTGCCTGATTTTCTACATTTACTTGTTTTTTTGTTCTTCTTGCTTTAACATTCATCTTGAATACCTCTTGTGTTTTTAGATTTTACTAACTGGCCGGTCAGTAATAATCTAAATTTACTTGAGGTATTCTTTTGGGTCAATTCCCTTTACTCTTTAAAGTATACAGGAAGCTCCTTATGGTTTCTTCTGTCATAATAAGTCCAAAGTTACTTGAGAGATTCTTCTTTTTCTTCTCTTTGTCCCCTTTCTTCAAGAGTTCTTCCAACATAGCTATCAAATAGTTCTTGGAACTCTCTACATTCTCCTTTTGCCTAAGTCGAATAATAATTCCCTGTACCTTATCCAGATTAGCCAATTCCATCATTTTACCATATACATTCTCCTGCACAAACCGGATTCTGTTAATAGAATCTTCATCTGCGTTAGAATCCATACATATCCAGATGCTTCTAACTGCTTTGATGTTATCATAATCCGAATTAAAAAATTCAATTTCTTTCTGTGCAGAAATCATTCTTGATAAATAGAAAATAATCCGATTATCTAAATGATATCCCAAATCATAATGTTTCGTACTCTTTTGGGCTTCAACGTTAATCAGAAATTTTATCATCTCTGTTCCAAGATATGCAACAAAACGGATATCATATATATTTTTACCTTCTCCCGGAACAAAATCCTCCTCTGACTGCTTCTCAACCTTTCCCAGATTAGTCATCCCCGGTTCTACTCGAATCCCTGCTATATCAGGTTCACTTATACTTTTTATAATTTCATCCAGGCTCAGTTCTGCAAATTCTTCTACGCTGTACTTCAATATTCTAGCTAGTACCTGTTTATCTGCAAGCAGTTCTTTTACACTCTCATCATACCTCGCAGTATCATTTGTAATATCAATTGCTTTTGATAAATTAGTCTCCATGTATTAATCTTCCTTTGTTTATTATCTGTATTAAAAGTATAGCATACATTCAAAAGCAAATCAATACATATGTTCGGAATATTTGTTCTTTTTTATTTATCTGCTTATAATTATATTAACACACTGTTAATTGTTTCGCTATGAATAATCACTTTCATTCCTCATATGGCGACAACTGTCCATCTACGATCTTTACAATCCTTTGTGCTGCCTTTGCAACGTTAAGGTCGTGGGTGATCATAACAATGGTATTTCCCATTTCATTCAATTGTCTGAACAACTTCAATACTTCCTGACCACTGGCTCGATCCAGCGCACCTGTGGGTTCATCTGCCAGAAGGATAGCCGGTTCAGATGCCAATGCTCTGGCAATAGATACACGCTGCTTCTGTCCACCGGACAGCTCATTGGGTCTGTGGTCAAGTCTATGATCAATACCCAATAATTTCACGATATCCTGGCATTTTTCACTGGCTTCCCGGTGTCCCATGCCACGGATCAGCAATGGCATAATGATATTCTGCATGACATTATACGTGGAAATTAACTGGTAGTTCTGAAAAATAAATCCGATTTCTTTATTTCGCACCTCTGTTAAGTCTTTTTCTTCCATCTCATGAATGGCTCTGCCATGAAGATAATATTCACCAGAATCCAGAATATCCATACAACCGATAATGTTCATCAGAGTGGTCTTACCAGAACCGGATGGTCCAAGAATTGCAACAAATTCGCCTTCTTCTACTTCAAAATTAATATCCCGTAGAACAGGAACCTTCTCTTCACCTAACATATAACCTTTATTTACATGTTTAATCTCTATTGTCTTAGCCATTAGTTATCACCTCCCGGCATAGCACCATCCTCTCCCGGTGCTCCCTGCATATCCGGTGCTCCATTGGAGGTCTGTGTTAAATCTACAATCCAAATCTTTAGAATATCCTGCGTTCCATCATCCTCATTCTGCATCAATACTTTAATCGTATCTCCACTCGCCAGTCTTGCAAAAGTCGTAGTCGTTCCCAGCTTTGTTACCACTTCCGTTCCCACAGGAATCATCCAAGTGCCTGATTCTGTCGTTTCTTCACCATCCTCCTGCACTACAGCAGCTGTCATCTCATTGCCCAGAATCTGTGTAATCTTAAAATACTCCCATTCCTGATTCTCTTCCAGTACAATTTCCTCTTCCTCAGAAGTCTCAGCAGCCATTACCACTTCCTTATAGTAAACCCAACCGCCTGCCACCAGAATCACAATTAACCCTATCAATATCCATATCCATGCCTTTTTCTTCTTTTTCCGATACATAACCTTCTCCTTCCTCTACTCCTGATTCAAGGCGACAACCGGTATCAGTGTAGATGCTTTATACGCCGGATAGAAGCCAAATATCGTACCTGTAATCACGCCAAACGCCAGTGAAAGCACAGCTCCTGATACGGACAGTTCCACACGCACCGACACACTCTCTACAACCGGTGTGATGCCAAGTGCCAATAACACACCAAGTATGGCTCCAATCAGACTCATGAAGCACGCTTCCATTAGAAATTCCAGTAAAATATCCCGCTTGGAACAGCCAAGTGCCTTTAGAATACCGATTTCATTGGTTCGTTCTTTTACTGATACGAACAGGACATTCATAATTCCAATACCACCTACGATAAAGACAATGATCGCCATGGCAATTAATAACATCTGTAATGTTTCATTCGACTTGGACGCCGCTTCCATTTTCGTTCCGGCATCAGAGATGGTAAATTCTGCATTGGCATAGCTGTCAGCCAGTACTGTTTCAATATTTGTAATCACGTTGTCTACATTATTAACATCCTCTGCGATCACAGTGATAGTAGGACTCACATTGTCCCCTGTAATATATTTGATTCCAGTCTCATAAGGAATAAATACTGCTGTATCCGGGCTGATTCCAGAAGATACACTGCCCATTTCATCCAGCACCCCATTTACCACATAAGGTCTGTCATCTATGTAAAGTACACTTTCATAGGCTTCACTCGCACTTCCAAAGATTTCTTTTGCTGCGGTGTAACCAAGCACGCAGTACTTTTCCTTATTTTCGTCATTTTCCTCTGTGAGAAAATCCCCAACCAGCATGGTCATGTTACTCATTTGGGCATAATTATACTTTACCCCGGCTATGGTATAGGAGCTGGAAGAATCCAGATCTCCACCCTCCACATCTGCCGTGGTAGTATAAGAAATCGTAGCATCTGCAATCCCAGGTACAAATACGAGCAAATCCTCCATATCATCTGTACTGAGTGTGATATTTTCCCGATTCATACGATCATCATCACCAAAACTCATACCACCGGGCATTCCTCCACCGCTAAAACTCGGCATACCGCCGCCTGATGGCATGCTGCCTCCACTGGGCATTCCTCCACCGCCAGGACCTCCACCAAAGCCACCACCTGATGACCCAAACTCTGTTGCATTGGATTCGTAAGAAATGTCAATTGCTCCTGCATTTAAGTTTTTGAACTGTTCTGCTACTTCCAGCTTACCTCCTGTACCAATTGCAAGCACCATCATGATCGTAGCAGAACCTACAATAATACCTACTGCAGTCAGAATGACCTTGAATTTATTATGTGAGAGGTTCATCCATACAAGTCTTAATAATTCTGATATTCTCATGATTCGCTCACCTTACTTTCAATCAGAACGGTATCACCCTGTGACAATCCTTCTGTAATTTCTACATTAACGCCATCAGAGAAGCCTGTTGTAACGTCTTTTTCTACAATATTGCCATTTTCATCCCGGACTTTAACATAAGATCTTGTGCCATCCCTAAAGATTGCCCTGTTAGACACATAGGTAACTTCCTTTGTCTCTTTGGTAACGCAGGTCACGTCACCTGTCATGCCCTCATACAGCCCGGATACATCACCCTGCACGGTAACAGTGATCGTATAATATACTTCTCCCGAACTACTGTCATATGCTGCGTCAGATACTTCACTAATGACACCATTATATACTACGTCTGGATAAGCAGTGTAAGTAATATTTACTTCTCCATCCTGGTCGATTGCCTTATAATCATCTTCACTTACTGTAATCTCCATTGTGACGTCAGATGCATCATATAAAGTCACCAGACTTGTATTTCTGGTCACTCCATCTCCTTCTTCCAGCGGAACTTCCGTAACCACTCCACTGTATTCAGCTATAACGTCATTTCCAACGATATAGCTGTTGAATTCATCCAGTTTCTTCACTGCTGATTCATAGCTTGCATATGCGCTCTGTTTCTCATTATCAAGACTTGTCGTCTGTATACTGTACCATTCAGAAGAGACAGAGGCATAGTACTGGTCTGTCTCCAGTGTCTGCTGCGCTGTCAATTTCTCTGATTCCAGATTCCTGCATGCTTCATTCCAGCTTCTGGTCGCTTCACCTATCAGTAATGTCTCATTTTCATCTGTCAGAGACTCAATATCGTCCTCTATCTCATCAACGATTGTCTGTGCCATGTCCCGCGTGTTAAGATAAACTGTATAATAGTAGGGATCATTGTAACGGTTATCATGATTCTCAGATACAGCAGCCTCTGCATCCTTCAGATCTTTCTTGGCAGAAGTAAGCTCCTCCTGTAATTCTACAAGCTTTTCCAGGTTCTCATTGACCTGATTCTGCTTCTCTTCCAAAGTATCCGCTGCCTCATCCACTTTATCCTGAAGATCCTGTAGTTCTTTATTATAGGTAAGTTCTGCAAGACTTCCATTTGTGACATATGTGTCATAACCCTGTTTTGCAGTCAGATAGGATTGCTGCTGTTCTACTGTCAATGCCTGATAATCTGCCAGAGTATCCTCAACGTCTTCCTCCAGCTGCGTTCTGATTTCTTCTACGCTGTCCTCAGTCAGTGTATACAACACATCTCCCGCCTGTATCTCCTGTCCTACAGTAATATGTACAGAATCAATTACCATCTCCTGAGATTGTGATGTATAGGTATCTCCTCCAAAAGAAAACATCTGCATACCCATTCCACCCATGGAATCATTCTGACTTGTACTGGTAGAAGAGGAAGAATCACTACTTACCAATGCACTGATATCCAAGTCAAAAGTCTGCGATACCGTACCAATGTTCACTGTGGAATCTTCCGTGATACCAACGGTCAGATCACCGTATTCTACCGTAGTTTCGCGATATGTGACTTCACATGTCTGGCCATTCTTCCAGATCAGCACGCCTGTAGTAACAGCTATCCCAAGTACTGCAATCAAGCCGCCAGCTCCTATCCAGATTTTCTTATTCTTCTCCATTGCTATCCTCCTTTAGTGCAACACCTGCGATATAATATGTCTCATCTTTATCCAGTCCACTGATAATCTCCATATTTTCTCCGTCAGTAAATCCTGTTTCTATCGGACTTAATACGTATTCGTCCTGTTCTTTCTTATATATATAGTACTTGCCATTCTCTTCCACGATGGCTTTTCTTGGAACATATATGACCTCTGCATCCGTAGCTTCTGTAATGAATGTCACATCTGCTGTCATACCTTCATACAGCTTTGAAGTATCACCCTGAATGGAAATCACCACCGGATAACTGACTGTAGCCGTACCTCTGCTGGTTGCTGTTGTTGTAATCGACTGAATGATTCCTTCATAAGTCTCATCTTCATAAGCTGTGAATGCAAGCGTTACGCTGTCACCTACTTTCATGGTCACAACATCTTCTTCTGATACATCGACTGACACTGTCATGGCATCGCTTGTTGCATAAGAGATCAATACACCTGCTGTTTCCAGATATTCATCCTCGGAAAAGCCAACCTCTGTTATCAGTCCGCTTCCCTGTGCGTAAATCGTTCCATCTCCTATGAATTCTTCAAAATCAGACAGAAGCTGGGACGCATCATCCAGTTCCTCTTTTGCCTTTTTCAGACTGCTCTCATATCCTGTAAGACTGCTGTCATAGGTGTTCTGCGCTATACTTCCGCTTAACGCATCACTCTCATACGTCTGGCTTGCTTCCAGAATATCCTTCTGCATAAGCTGTTGTGTATACAATATCTCTTCCTGTATCTCATAGACCTGATCAATCTTATCCTGTATTTCCTCGTTAGATTCATCAAACTGCTCCAGGAAGTTCTCATAGGATTCTCTGGCTGTCCGGAAAGCCTGCGCTGCTGTGACACGGTTGGTCACATATTCCTCGCTGGCATCCTCCACATCCTCTATGGCATCCTCATAAGCTTCTTTCAGGTCATCCCTCTGGTCTCTGTAATCATCATCTACCAATGAACACTGAATGTCATAAATATCAGCCAGAAGCTGCTCTATCTCCAAAGTCTTCGCTGCCAGATCATTGGACAACTGCGCTATCGTATTGTTATAGGATTGTTCTGCCAGAGAAGAAGCAAGCATTGTCTCATCATAGGACAATCCCGCAGTCAGCACGCCCACATCATACTGGGTCTGGGCTTCATTCAGTGCAATCTGCGCTTCCGTCTTTGCATAAGTCAGAGTCTTTCTTACCTTGTCAATGCTGCTCTGTGTGAATTTATACACAGGATCACCTTCCGAAATACGCTGTCCGACAGCCACATATACTTCTTCTACTTTCAGGTAATCTTCCTCTTCGTCATCATCATCGTCGTCGTCATCATCCTCTGTGGACAGATCCAGATCATACACCTGTGAAGTTACACCAAATTCTACCGTACCACTCTCTGTCACACCATTCTGAAGGATACCATATTGTGCTGTGTTTTCCCTGTATACAGCCTCTTCCTGTTCCATCATTGTTTTGATAAAAAGTGTATAGCCTGCTGCTCCTGCAATTACCAGTACTGCTACAATCCACAACAGGATATGAAGCTTCTTCTTTTTACTCATCTTTTTCTTACTCATTTCTGCTTCCTCCCTGCTGTGTATTTTCCTCTGTTTGTGTCTGTGCCTCTTCTTCCATCTCTGTCCGAGGCTGCTGTGCCTCATCATTCTGTACATTATCTGCATCCATGCCAAAGATTACTGTAGCTGTCAGATTAGCGCTCAGATCACTCACATCTCCGTCCAGTGCAACTTCTACAGTATATGTAACTGAAGTTCTACTGTCAGAAGAAGATACCGGATCAATAGACTCTATCACGCCATTATAATTGCCATAGTCAGAGATCATGACCATTGCACTCTCCCCAACACTTAACTGCGCAATAGAATCCTGTGATACTGCTACAGAAACTGTGATCTTCTCCGGATTGCTGTATGCAAAGACAATATCGCCACCAGCCAGTGTCTCTCCTTCTTCTGCTCTGGACATAAGAATTGTTCCTGTCTCCTGTGTATACAGATATCCATCTCCTATTAAAGATTCAAATAATGCAAGATTCTCTTCTGCTTCCTGTTTTGCATCTGCCAGCTTCTCCAAAGATTCAGACAGACTCGTTAATTGTGTATCATAATCATTCTGTGCCGTCTGTCCTTTTGCAAGAGTAGTCTCATATGTCGTCTTGGCACTTAGAATTTCTTTCTGATAAGCAATCTGTGCTGCTTCATATGCCTCCCGCTCGGACTCATAGGTATTCAGTAATTTCTGCAATTTCAGCTCTGCACCATCTATTTCATCTTCATAGTCTTCCTTTGCCTGCTCATATTCATCTTCTGCCTCATCCATCCGTTCTTCCAAAAGTGCTACCGTCTTTAATATCCATTGTCTGTCTGCCTTGGCTGCCTGTTCTTCCTGTGAGGCCGCGCTTGAGCCACCACCCATCATGCCGCCAGCTGCTGATGCATCCCCCTGTCCACCTGATGCGGTCGCAGAACTATCAGAAGCAGTTGTACTTGTACTGACGGTTGTCGTACTGCTGCCAGTCATAGAACTTGAAGAAGAATCCAGACTATCCAGCTCATCTTCTGTAAGCTCCCAATAAGCCACTCTGTTCACATAGAGATCATATGCTTCTTCATAAGCTATTTTCTTCTCTTCCACTTCATAATCTTCATAAAAAGTGTTGTTTTCTACCTTATACAGGTATTCATTATAATCATCCTGCGCTTCGGTATAAGTCTCTTCTGCTGCATCCAGTGTTGCCTGTGCTGCTGCCAACGCATCTTCATATACCTGCTGCGCCTGTTGTGCATCCAACAGAGCCTGCTGATATGTATACTTGGCTTCAATTTTGCTCTCCTGGGTAGTAATTACACCGCTTCGATATGAAATTTCTGCTTCCTTAGCCGTAGTCTCTAATTCACTTCTGGCTTCTTCTATACTGTCATCTGTGAATTTCAGATACTGCGTACTCGCTTCCACTTCATCCCCTGAAGAAACATACACTTCTTCCACATACAGACTGGTATCCTCCAGGAAATCAATTGCAAAAGTCACTGCATCCACGCCAATGGAAGTCGTACCTGATGCCGTTACCAGATTCTCATTCATATTTTTCCCGTTCTGATGTCCCCACAAGCCGCCATTTTCCTGT
>ENA-OOXC01000386-OOXC01000386.1-human-gut-metagenome-genome-assembly--contig:-NODE-386-length-34422-cov-21.324468_pt1 | contig 34422 bp, 27 predicted proteins | sample MGYA00241578_ERZ501325 | MGnify/ENA primary metagenome ERZ501325 (study PRJEB25962, sample SAMEA2042737) | human gut metagenome | biome: human gut; feature: human-associated habitat; material: faeces...
CCACTTTGTACTTTAGTTGTCAACAACTTTTTTGATATTATTTTAACAATGTTATTATACGTTTAATTCTGTATAAAAATATCTGTTTTATCAGGTTTGTAGCACACACATTTCGTGCCGTCAAAATCTTCTTTATGCATATCTATACCGGCTATTCTGCTGTTGTCGTATGTTTTATAATAGTAGATTCCCTTTGCAGCGTTACAGCAGCTTGTATATATGGAAATTTCATATTCTCCGTTTTTTACCTCGCAGCAGCCTCTTGGCTGGATAATCGTATCCATGATATGGAAGAACTGGTTTACGCATTCGTTTTCGCTCTCTCCTGCTATTGAATTCAGCTTCACAAATGCTGCTCTTGCAAATCTTGATGTGGAACTTAAATCTCCCGGCAGACCGATAGCACCCATCCCCCTGCTGTAAAGTTCAAGAGGTACTTTACCTGAAAATCTGTTATCAGGTTGTGATGCTGACAAACCCATATATTGATTAAGTAAAAACATCTGGGTCTCAAACGGAGGGTTATTTGTAAGCACGCCCACAGGATTATCATATATATGAAGACCATCTTTCATAAATTCAACGGTAATATTTTCTTCCTTATCTGAAATAATCCAATGAAGCGATGATACCGGGAGTTTATCGTTAAAGCTTTCCGATAACATACATATTCTGTCAAGTTTCTGTCTGGCTTCTTTTACTGAAGTGCATTGTCCAAGTATCCATGGTATAAATTCAAATTGAAGTATATTATCTCCGTCAGTATGTTTATGGGAATAGCAGGCGTTTCCCACAAAATTAAGTCCTGCCATACAAAGGCCTTTTTCATTCATGGCATCATAATATAGAGGAATATTCTCTGCCATGTGTGCCATTCCTATAATTGCGAAATGTTCCTGCATGTTGCCCGCATATCTGAAATTGAAAGGATATTTTCTGGGCATAAACACAATTTCCTCACCGTAGGATGCTTCATAATCAAAAGTACGTCCAAAATATAAATCATTCACTTTATACGAAACTGCTGTACACATTTTATTTTTCCTTAAACTAATACTATTATTTTATTTTTATTTATTATTAATATAAATGTAATTATTTATGCATTTACTTTATATGCCGAATAATCCTCCATATGACAATAAATGCAAAATATATATTGCAGCGCCAAATACCAATATCCAGAAAACAATCATAAATGCTTTCTTTTCTGTCAATCCTTTTTTGATTGAGATAACTCCAACTATACCAAGTATAATCATAAATACAGCTAAGACAATTCCTCTGATAGCATTGCTCTTATATTCCACATTAAGTGCCTTATCTGTTCCGAGGTAATATCCAGCGTCGTAATATTTTTTAAAGTTATTTTCATTCTCTTTAAGTATTTTGGATTCTTTAGCCTTTAATTTGATAATTTTACCTTTGACAGTAGCGCCGTTTCCTTTAGCAGGTCCTGTGCTAAGGAAATTTTTCTTATAAAAGCTCTTAGATGCCCTGAACACGACAATTCCGTCAACATCTTTAGGTACACCATAGTAATAATGAACTGTTGCTGTAGGGATGTAATTAAGAGTATATTTCATATCAAAAAATTCATCTGCATAATCAAGTGTTACTGTCTCGTAATCACTTTCATCACCTGTTAATGCCCTGATATTGGTCACAAGTGAAAATACAACAACAATTGCAATTAAAACAATTGCGACAATACTGCCTCCGTTTCTTTTCTTCATTCCTTTTCTCTCCTTTAAATAGCTATTTTATGCTGTCACATCAGCATACTCTGCTTTCGTAACCTTTAATAAATCATCCGGATGTAATTTAATCTGTATTCCTCTCTTCCCTCCGCTCACATATATAGCGTCCTGAAGTATGGCAGATTCATCAATCCTTGTTACATAGTGCTTTTTCATGCCGACCGCCGTACAACCGCCCCTTATGTAACCGGTTACGTTAGTTACATCCTTAAGCGGAAGCATCTCAACTGACTTTTCGCCCACTGCTTTAGCTGCTTTCTTTAAATCAATTTCCTTTTCGATAGGTATTACAAAAACATAATAGTTCTTACTGTGGCCTACAGTTACAAGTGTCTTGTACACCATTTCGTGAGGAAGTCCCAAAGCGTCTGCGGTATGAACACCATCTATAAACTCATCGCATTCGTAATAACCTGTCTCAAAATTAATACCTTCCGATTCAAGTATACGCATTGCGTTGGTTTTAACTTCTTTTACTGACATCTTATTTCACTAACCTTAAAAAATATGCACTGTTTGGTTTCATTGTAAAACCATTTGCAATATCAACGGTTTCTCCTGTTATCATATTTACTGCTTTATCTGCACCGGCATTAAAATCAGCCTTAAACTCATTATCATCGATATTAATCCCTACAAGCACTGTCTCTTCTTCTGTCCATCTTCCGAAAACACACTGTCTGTTAGTAAGTAAAAGGCTGTAGAAATTGCCGTAATTAAGGGCCTTACTTTCTTTTTTAACCTTGGCATAGCCTGCAATTATATCGGTAAGTGCGTTTTCTTCGTAGTTTTCAAAATACGGTCTTAACGCAGGGTCACCCTGTGACTTATCGGCTTTGAAGCCCCATTCACTTCCGTAGTAAATACATGGAATACCCGGCATACCAAAGATAAATGCATATGCAAGTGGAAGATTTTTCTCATTATTAATTACGCTTGCAATTCTTGACACATCATGGTTATCTACAAATGAAAGCATGTGTTTGCCCTTGTAAAGAGTCCATTCTTCCGGTCCGAACTGGCGTAAAAGCGAATGTACTATTTCAAAAAGATTCAAACTGTTAATTGCTGAATGAATACCCTTGTAGCACTCGTAATTAGTTGCCGAATGAAGCATTCCGTCATTGACAAGCCTGTTGTAATCTCCGTGAACAGTCTCTCCCACAAGGAAGAAATCATTTTTAAGGCTGTCCGTAAAGCCTCTGAGCCTGTGCATGAAATCAGGGTCAAGACAGTACGCAACGTCAAGTCTTATTCCATCAATTTCAAAATATTCTATCCAGTATTTTACACAGTCAAAAAGATAATTTACAACTTCATCATTTTTAAGGTTGAGTTTTACAAGGTCATAATTGCCCTCCCAGCCTTCGTACCAGAGTCCGTCATTCCATGCATCATTACCATTAAAATCAATATTAAACCAATAACGATATGGTGAATTTTCCCTGTTCTTGAGAACATCCTGAAATGCAAAATGTCCTCTGCCTACATGGTTAAATACACCGTCAAGAACTACTTTGATATCATTTTTATGTAATTCATCACATACCTTTTTGAAATCTTCGTTAGTTCCCAGTCTTACATCTATTTTCTTGTAATCTCTTGTATTGTAACCATGTGTATCGGATTCAAATACAGGTGAAAAATAGATTGCGTTAGCTCCCACTTTTCTGATATGCGGAATCCAGTCAATAAATCTTAATATTCCGTGTCTTAATTCTCCGTCATTTTCAAACGGTGCCCCGGTAAATCCTAAAGGATATACCTGATAAAATACGCTTTCGTATGCCCACATAGCTTATTCCTCTGCTGCCTTTTCAAATCTGTTGTAAAGGTCTTCTCTTTCTCTTTTTAAATTAATAGGTTTAAATGTCTTATCGTCAACAAAACAATGGGAACTTTCTCCGGTTACACGGACCTGTCCGTCATTCTTGTCAACCACTTCGTAAGCCAGTTCGATAATTATGCCATTAAATTTTTTAATCCATGTTTTAACAATAACATCATCATCAAATTTGGCAGGAGATTTGTATTTGCACGAAACAGATACAACCGGAATCTGAATTCCTTCTTCTTCCATATGACGATATGATATATCATTGTCACGCATAAATTCAACCCTGGCTTCTTCAAACCATCTTATATAATTAGAATGATGAACTACACCCATCTTGTCTGTCTCATAATATTTTACCTGTCTTTCATAGTTATACATTCTCTTTGTCTCCATTCTTTGAAAATACACATCCGCAGAAATTCTGTCTGTATAGATTATATTCCTTTGACAGCTCTATGGATTGCTTGTAGCCTTCCTTCTTTTTAAAATCCGAAGGCAGGTGTCTGACGCCGTATTCTGCTTCAAGTTTTTTACCTATTTCATTAATCTTGTCAGCATTTTTTAAAGGGCTTATTGATAAAGTTGTAGTAAAATAATCTGCACCTGTCTTTCTGGCATATTCAGCTGCTTCTCTCATTCTCATTTCGTAACATATAAAGCACCGCTCTCCGCCCTCAGGCACATTTTCCAGTCCTTTAACGGCTTCATAAAACTCTGATGGTTCATATCTGCCCTCTAACATAGTAACAGGGTACTTAAATTCCATCTCTTCGATAAGTCTTTTCTGTTCCGCAACACGCTTTTCGTATTCCTCCTTAGGAGATATATTAGGATTAAAATACAAAAGAGTGATTTTAAAATATTCCGACAGATACTTTAAAACATAGCTGCTGCAGGGTGCGCAGCAACTATGAAGCACTAAAGTCCCGGGTGTATCCATGGTTTCAAGCAGTCTGTCTAACTTCTTCTGATAATTCTGTGTTCCCATTTACCGCTCCATAATATTTGTTCATTGTTTGTTAACTATTTAATCACATTTTATCTACATTTGTATTATACACTAAAGTAGTAATGAAGTTGAAAACCTTTTCATAATTATTTTTTTCTTTTTCATAAATGCCCGGTAGTTGGTAATACTACCGGGTCCTCCTTTTATATTAACATAAATAATTTATTACCTAATTGCTTTGATGTCAATACCAAAGACCTCGTAGCACCATTTTATAAAAAGAGCTTCCGGGCACTTAGCTGTCCGAAAGCTCTTAATTTATTATTTTTTATTATTCTTCTTACTCTTCTTACTGCCTGAATTAATCATGTAAAGCACTGTGCCGATAAATATGCTGAAATCCGCAATATTATATGTCATGCGCTCCATTCTGTCTGATTTATCCATATTAAACTGGATGTAATCTACAACCTTTCCACGGATACATCTGTCTGCCACATTGGAAAGTGCTCCCCCGATAATCAGGGCTGCCCCAAGCTTTCTGTTGATTCTTCCTTTTTTGGAGAAAAATAACGGAAGTGAAAGTATCAGAAATATCACAAGTACAAGGGATGATATTTTCTTAACCTTTGCCGGGTCCTCGTCCAACACATTGGCCGCCATGCCTTCATTAAAGGTTCTTACTATCTTAACTTTTCCTTTAAACTTTTCAATTGGGAACCCGGCTTCCGGTATCTCCAATATCTTAGCCTTAATAATCAAATCAGCCACAAGGACAACCAGTATGACAACTATGTATACCATGCTCTACACTCCATTTAATATACTACTCTACTTTAAATACACTTACGCTGTTCTCAAGATTGTCGGCAAGTTCATTAAGCTTATTAGCCGATGATGCAAGTTCTAACATCATTGAAGTAAGTTCTTCGATTGATGCCATAGTCTCTTCAGTAGCGGCAGCATTTTCTTCAGATACTGCAGAAAGTGATTCGATAACCTCTACAATCTTATTCTTGCTAGCGTCAAGTTCATTACTTTCATCGCTGATACCATTAATCTGATCCATTGACTTCGCAACGCCATCTCTTACTGTTCCGAAGATTGACTTAGTCTCATGAATCTTCTTTTCCTGATCTGATACTGCACTCTTGACTTCTTCCATAATCTTAACTGTCTTATTGGATTCAACTGTAAGACCGTCTATTATTTGCTGAATCTTAACTGCCGACTGGTTAGACTGTTCTGCAAGTTTCTGTATCTCTGATGCAACAACTGCAAATCCTCGTCCTGCTTCACCTGCTCTTGCCGCTTCAATACTTGCATTTAGAGAGAGAAGGTTGGTCTGTGATGCTATGTTGGTAATTATCTCAACTGCCTGTCCGATTTCTTTTGCGGAAACATTGGTAGCTTCTGTCTGTGTTGCTATAAGTTCAACGGCTTTACTTGTCTTAGCTGTTGTCTCATCAAGGTCGCCCATAATATTCTGCGCATTATTCTCAGCATTACCCATATTGGCTGCTGTGGCTGATAATACATCTACTTCTTCAACAACATGTTTGATAAGTGAACCGATGTTGTCAACGTGTTCTACTGCTGACTGTGTCTCATCCGCCTGTGATGATGCACCTGCTGCAATTTCTTCGATTGCATGGCTGATACCTTCTACGGTTCTGGTTGACTGGTTAGACATTGTGTCAACATTGTCAGAGGCTTTCTTAACAACGGATACAGATTCCTTGATTTGACCGATAACCTTTGTAAATCTGTCACGCAATACCTGTGTTGTTCTTGCTATGTTACCGATTTCGTCTTTACGCTTAAGGTCTGAATCGTCAAATGTTACAGTAAGATCACCTGTGGACATTGTATCAAGTGCCTTATCTATTCTCTTCATGGTCTTAGACATCTGTCTTGCAAGAATTGTAACAATTACAAGTGATACAAGGAATACTGCACTGAGTCCGATAACCGATGTCTTGGTCTTATCTGCTATTCTCTGCGTATCGCCTGTTGTCTCGATACCTACATAGATCATTCCTACTACATCGCCATCTTCGCCGTCTGAATACAATGGAAGATAGCATACATAATAGTCGGCTCTGTTAAGCCTTTCCTCACCATAGTAAGTATTGCCTTCCATAACCGTGTTGTAAATATTTTCTTCTGCCTTATTGCCCAATGTTCTTCTGCCATTGACATCCATAATAGATGTTATTTTGATTTCATTGCCATAGTAAAGGGCTGATTCAATTCCTGTCTCTTTCTTAAGTGTATCAAGCAAGGAATTATTACCTGTAAGTCTTGTCTCTCCTTTGAAAAGGGTTCCCGAACCGTCCACCATATATTCGCCTTCATATCCGTAAACATACGCACTCTTAATTGCCGAAGCAGCTGTCTGTAAAGTGGTTGTTCTGTCCTCTTCAATAGTCTTTTCAATGAAATCCCTTGTGAAAAGAAGTGAAATGGCAAACATAAATGTAAGTGGAAGAATCGTACATATAAGGATACGGAACATAAATGATATTCCTTTTTTAGCCTCTTTGACTTTCTCTATTACTTCTTCCGCCTTTTCTTCGCCGATAAGATTATCAAGTATCTCCATCTTTTTCTTGTCCCTGCGTTCTTTTCTCTTGCGACACTTATCTTTAACCTTAGTCTTAATATCTTCACCGGCTGTGCTTTCTTCTATAACTTCTCCGGAAGTCTCTTCCGTTGCCGCCTGTTTATCAGACTTCTTACATTCCTTAGTCTTAGGCTTCTTCTCTTTCTTTGGCTTAGGTTCTTTCTTATTCTTAGCCGCTTTTTCCTTTTTTCCTTTATTATTATCTGCCTCTGTATCAGTTGTTAATTCTGAATCATTGACTGTTGATAAATCCTGTTCTGTATTATCTTCCATTACCTTATTAACTTCTTCATCAAGGTCCTCTCTGTTGTAGTTATCACTCATAATTACTTCTCCTTTGACGTTGGTAAATATGAGTATATTTTACTATACTTGTATATTATTTGCAATAAAATACCATCATTTTTACCTATTTTTCTTTTCCAAGTCGTATCCTGAACAGTTTACGTTTTAACATATTCCAGTTAAAAGGAATAATAGGATATATATAACTTTTTTCTGATATTGTTCTGTTAAACACAAGGCACAAAATAAAAATCAGAATGCCTGCAGTAAATCCCCAGATATTAAAAAACCATGTCAGAACAAGTATTATTAATCTGAAAAATTTAATGGCATAACCTATTTCAAAACTTGCCTGTGTATACGTTCCTATTGACACAAATGCCATATATAACATGCTTTCCGGGTCAAACCAGCCCGAGCTTACCGCATATTCGCCTACAACTATACCTGCAATTACACTTAACGGTGTTGACAAAAGAGTCGGTGTATTCACCGCAGCGAGACGTAATCCGTCAATGGCAAATTCCAATATAAAAAGCTGCAAAAGCACGGGTACCGTTGAACTATGTTCTTCTATCAATACAAATTTCAGCCATTCCGGCACACTTCCGGGATTGTTTAATAACAGCACCCACACCGGCGTAAGAATAAGTGAAAAAACAGCTATGCAGTATCTCGACAGTTTAAGGTAGGTTCCCGTTACCGGTGGGAAATAATAATCGTCCGCTTCTTCAGCTATATCAAAAATAGATGTGGGAAGAATCATTACTGCCGGAGAATTATCGATTAAAACAACTATATTGCCGTCAAAAACCGCCGCTGCCGCCGAATCAGGTCTTTCCGTGTATTTGAATTTCGGAAAGGGATTGATATAGCTTCCCTTTAAAAGGGTTTCGGCAAGGCTTTCAATATTCATGGTAAGCGCATCAACATTAATGGTTTTAATTCGTTTCTTAATATTGTCAAGGAGTTTTTTGTCCGCCAGTCCCTCAATATAAGCAATAGCAATATCGGTTTTTGAAAGTCTTCCCGCACTTAATGCCTCTACCCTGAAATCTTTAGTCCTTACCCTGCGTCTTATAAGGCCCACATTGCCTGCAATGGATTCCACAAAACCGTCCCTTGAGCCTCGCAGCACCCTGTTTTTCCATGGCTCCGATACACTTCTTGAGGGGTACGTCCTGCAGTCAATCAGAAAAACATTATCAAACCCCTCCAAAAACATAACCACCATTCCCTGCATAAGCGGCACGATTGATTTAACAGGGCTGTATTCCACATCCACCTCGATATATGGGATTAAATCTGCCATTTCATCAGCTGATTCAGGTATGTCATCTTCTTTCAAATCCGAGAAATACTCCAGAAGTTTTTCCATAAGCTCATCTTTAGTAAAGCTGTCTATCATAAAAAGTGTTGCTTTTTTCCCTGCTATTTTAATTTTTTTCACGATCATGTCAAAGTTTTTATCAGGCTGTACCAGCTCTCCAAAATATTTTACATTTTCTTCAAAATTGTCACTATATTTTTCCATAAAAAAAGCTCCCCGGCAAATATTATTAATAGCTTGCCCGGAAGTTCCGGTAATATTCCTAATTTTCTGCACTTTTGGAAAAGATTTGTGAGAGGGCGCCGGGCCGGGGGACGAGGCGGACGGGGGCACCACAACTCTACACAAAAAAAACCTCCGTCCACATTCCGTGAACGGAGGTCTGATATAACAGGGGCAGTAGGATTCGAACCCACGACCTGCGGTTTTGGAGACCGATATTCTACCAGCTGAACTATACCCCTATACAGTGGCTGTAAAAACGCCACTTGTATTTTATATCATATATTTGGAATAATTGCAAGCATAAAATAAATTAATTTTCGTATTTTGTGTCCTACTTTGTATTATTCTGCAACTTTTTCTGCTGATTCTTCTGAATCAGATTCAAGGCTGTCCCTGACATTATTAACGATGTCTCTCTGAACGGCTATTTCATGTTCCATTCCTCTTGATTCGTCATTGGCAACTGTAGCAGCGTCAAGGATTTTGTTGAGGAGTGACTCTATCTGCATTGCCTTTTCATTCTGCTCAACGGAATGTTTGTAAATATCAGCCATAGCGTCAACTGTTATTTTGGCAAATTCCCTTACGTGCTCGACTGTGTCTGTAATATCCTTTGAGGATTTGGTTGACTGAGCGGCAAGTCCTCCGACTTCCTTGGCAACAACGGCAAATCCACGTCCGGCTTCACCTGCTCTTGCAGCTTCAATGCTGGCGTTAAGGGAAAGGATGTTGGTTCTTCCTGCAATCTTACCGACTGCTGTGGCAAATTCCTGAATGGTATCGGAAAATTCCTCTAAGTTCTTGATATTCTCTGTTGAAGTCTTGATAAGTTCATTCAGTTCTCCAATATTATCAACGATTTCTTTAATATTGGTAATTCCTTCCTTAACAAGGTTAAGTGATGTATCCGAAGAATTAATAACATCAAATGCGTGTTTCTCAACTCTTGTCTGTGATTCATCAAGTTCATTAATAGTCTTCTTTAAATCCATAATAATACCTCTTTCCTACAGCCCGATATTACTCAATTCGGATACTGATTTTATTCCAATTAATTTAATCCTGTCTTCTTTGCCGATTGATTTAAGACAGGCATAAGGAAGAATACATTCTTCATATCCTAGCTTGACAGCCTCCTGAACACGCTGTTTTGCCTGACTTACGGCTCTTACTTCTCCTGTAAGGCCAACCTCTCCGAAGCAGAGTGTTTTGCTGCCTATAGGTCTGTTCTTAAATCCTGACATTATTGCAAGCACAATTCCAAGGTCTAACCCGGGTTCACTGACCTTAAGACCTCCGGCGACATTAAGATAAGCGTCACAACCGGATAACTGCAGACCAATTTTTTTCTCAAGCACAGCCATCAGTAAATTCATCCTGTTATAATCGGCACCCGCCGCAGTTCTTCTGGGGAGTCCGAAATTAGTATGGCATACAAGTGCCTGTATTTCTACAAGAATAGGTCTTGTTCCTTCCATAAGGCATACAACCACAGAACCCGGCTCGCCCTCCGGCCTGCCGCTCAGCATAAACTCTGATGGGTTAAGTACCTCACGGAGTCCATCCTGGCACATCTCGAAAACACCAATCTCATTGGTGGCTCCAAAACGATTCTTAACAGCTCTTATGATACGGTAATTCTCACTTCGCTCACCTTCAAAATACAGAACAGTATCTACCATGTGTTCCAATACTCTCGGTCCGGCGACAACACCCTCCTTGGTAACATGTCCCACAATAAAAACTGTAATCGAAAGTCCTTTGGCAATCTGAAGGAGAACATTAGTGGATTCTCTTACCTGTCCGACACTTCCCGGTGCTGACTCACTGGTCTCACAGTACATTGTCTGGATAGAATCTATAACTACCATATCGGGGGCAAAATTTCTGATTGCATCGCTTATCTTAGCAAGATTAGTCTCGCAGAGCAGATAAAAATTATCCGGCATCGTACCAATTCTGTCAGCTCTCATCTTAATCTGTCGTAAAGACTCCTCGCCGGATACATATAATACCTTCCTATCGGCGGATACATTCTTACATACCTGTAAAAGAATGGTTGACTTGCCGATTCCCGGATCTCCTCCTACAAGAACCATTGAACCGGTCACGATACCGCCACCGAGAACCCGGTCAAGTTCCGCAAGTCCCGATGTAAAACGGTTCTCCGATTCAGTATCTATCTGGGACACTCTTACGGGAACAGCCTGTCCACCCTGTGTAAGAACAGAAATTCCTTTCTTAACAGAACTCTCTACAGGAGCCTCCACAAGCGTGTTCCACTGTCCGCAGCCCGGACACTGCCCCATCCATTTAGATGTCTCATAGCCGCATTCTTTACAGAAAAATGCTGTACTTCTGCTCTTAGCCATTCTTCACCTTCTGTTAGTTTCTGATAATTTTAACAGGAACGCCCTCTCTTGCGAGTTCAACGCTGATACTTAATTTACCGCTGATATTGGTCTTCATGCTTCCTATTGAAGCGCCGTCAACAAATACTTCATATTCTGTCTCCGGTTCAAGTTCAAGAGTAATCTGCGGGTCATCTGCGCCCTCAACTTTAAGTTCTACTTTGTTATCACTTATTGAAAGGTTGTGGACTGTTGTTCCCGGTACAGACTCATAAACAAACATACCGTTCTTCTCAAGCTTGGTAATTTCCTTAAAAGTCTTAACCTTGTAAATATCTCCGTTGTACTCTACATTGTCCAGCTTGGTCTTGGTATCCAGAAGATAATTTCCAAAGCTTATCGTACCGTCTCCCTCAATGTGAATTAACTCGTCTACTACAGACATATTGTGTCCTCCTGTGTGTTAAATTTAGTAACTTATTAATAAAAATATTATAATATATTTCCTGCTTTTTTTCTACACTATTTTACAGAAAAAACAAGTTTTTCGCTGTCTTCTTTTTTGTCGACATAAACAATATCCGAGCTCTTTATCCTGCCCTCCAGAATCTGTTCGGCAAGCTCATCCTCCACTTTCTGCTGAAGTGCTCTCTTTAACGGTCTGGCACCGTATTTTTCATCATATCCTGCGTCAACGATATAGGATTTTGCCGCATCGGAAAGTTCAATGGTGATATTAAGTTGCTCCTTAATACGTTTATTGATAGAGTTCATCATAATGTCCACAATACGGGCTACGTTTTCTTTGGTCAGCATGTGGAAAACAATCATTTCATCGATTCGGTTGAGAAATTCCGGTTTAAAAATTCTTTTAACCTCATCCATAACCTTATTTTTCATGTTTTTGTAATCCTGCTCAGGATCCTTTGATGTGTTAAAACCAAGATTTTTAGGTGAAACGATATTCTCGGCACCGGCATTGCTTGTCATTATGATAATAGTGTTTTTGAAATCAACTTTTCTTCCTGAGGAATCCGTTACCACGCCGTCATCCAGTATCTGAAGGAGTACGTTGAATACATCGGGATGTGCTTTTTCTATCTCGTCAAAAAGAATTACCGAATAAGGATTACGTCTTACTTTTTCGCTAAGCTGGCCGCCTTCCTCATAACCTACATATCCCGGAGGTGAGCCTATCATCTTGGATACGCTGTGTTTCTCCATGTATTCCGACATATCAACTCTTATGAGGGAATTTTCATTTCCGAACATGGCATCCGCAAGTGTTTTTGAAAGTTCGGTTTTGCCGACACCGGTAGGTCCAAGGAAAAGGAATGAGCCAATCGGTCTCTTAGGATCTTTAAGTCCAACCCTGCCTCTTCTTATTGCTCTTGCTATAGAGGTTACAGCCTCGTCCTGACCTACAACACGTTCGTGAAGGGTCTCCTCAAGCTTCATCAGGCGCTCTGATTCCCCGATTGAAAGCTTGTTGACAGGTATTTTAGTCCAGTCTGACACAACTAAAGCTATGCTTTCCTCGTCTACCACAAGATTTCTGTTGTTTTTCTCGTTCTGCCATTTTGTATTGAGTTTTTCAAGTTTTTCATACTTTTTAAGCTGTTTTTTCTTGATTTCCCCGGCTTTTTCATAGGCTTCAGCCTTGATTGCTTCTTCTTTGTCAGCCTCAAGTTTTTCGATTTCGGCTTCGGTTTTGCTTATTTCTTCAGGCTTAATAAACGCCCCCAGCCTTACCTTTGAAGATGCCTCATCAATGAGGTCAATGGCTTTATCAGGTAAAAATCTGTCATTGATGTATCTTTTTGAAAGTTTTACGGCAGAATGAAGTGCTCCATCCGTTATTGTAACGCCGTGATGAGTCTCATAAGTCTCTTTTAATCCTTTGAGGATCTCGTATGCTTCATCTTCCGATGGTTCATCCACATTAACGGGCTGGAAACGTCGTTCAAGTGCAGCATCTTTTTCTATATATTTACGATATTCATCGATAGTGGTGGCTCCGATAATCTGTACCTCGCCTCTTGCAAGAGAAGGCTTAAGTATGTTGGAAGCATCAATCGCTCCTTCTGCTCCACCTGCGCCTATGATGGTATGAAGCTCATCTATAAAAAGAATGACATTGCCGGCAGCACGCACTTCCTTTATTACTTTTTTGATTCTTTCTTCAAATTCACCACGATATTTTGAACCGGCAACCATTCCTGAAAGGTCAAGGGTAAGAAGTCTCTTGCCTCTTATGGTATCAGGAACATTGCCCTCTGCTATTTTAATTGCAATTCCTTCCACAACAGCCGTTTTTCCTACGCCCGGTTCTCCTACAAGGCATGGATTGTTTTTGGTTCTTCTGCTGCCAATCTGGATAACTCTCTGAATCTCTCTTTCACGTCCTATAACAGGGTCAAGCCTGCCTTCTTCGGCAAGTGCCGTTAAATCCCTGCTGTACTGGTCAAGCGTAGGGGTCTGGCTCTTTCTATTTTTGCGGTTAAAAGAAACCTCATCTTTATAGTTATTGCTGTCCTCGCCCATTGCGACCACGGTATCAATGTAGGCTTTCTGGATTTTGACGCCTATTGTTCCCAATAAACGTGTTGCAACGCAGTCCTGCTCTTTTAGCATTCCTATAAAAATATGTTCCGTTCCGATAAGTCCGGATTTGAACCTTTTTGCTTCTTTTCTTGCATTTTCAAGAATTCTTGCAGCTCTCGGAGTATAGGAATCAGGTTCTTTCAATCCCACATTTTTTTCAGGAACAATAAGTTCCTTGATTAGCTCCACAACCTTGCTTTCTTCAACACCGTTATTCACAAGTACGGCATTGGCAATACATTCTTCCGTTCTTAAAAGTCCGATAAGAATATGTTCGGAGCCGACACTGCCATGCCCAAGCTCAAATGCTGCTTCCGTGGCATTCTGCAATGCTGTCTCGGCTTTTTTGGTAAATCCACTTTCCATATATATATTCCTCTTTCCTATCTGTGAAATAATCAGATTATTTCAGGGAGATATTTTCTTATATATTCTGCTCTTAATACGTCTGTCTCTGCTACAGACATCGCCTTGCCTGAATTCTGTCTTAAAACTGCAGGCTGTATATCCATTATAAGCTCGTTGATATTATATCTTCCGTTATGTGCAAACTGCAATACGCCCAACGATATGCCTGTCATAAGTTCCGATATGAGAACCATGGAATCTTTTAATGAAAGTTTTCTTGCATATTTTAAAACACCGTATGATTTGTAAATCTCATCATCCATCTGTATCTTGTCTTTTTTGTAAAAATGTTCTCTCTGTTCTTTTTCCTGATTGACAATCTGCAGAACAATGTCATCAAGGTCTTTTATAACTTCACGTTCATCCTGTCCAAGGGTCTTTTGTGTGGATATCTGATATAAATTACCGTATCCATTCTGACCGTCACCATAAACTGTCCTGAATTTTAGTCCGAATCTTCCAAGCTCCGCGCTGATATCGTTAAGTCTTCTGGCATCCGACAGGGAAGGCAGGTGAAGCGTGTATCCTGCTTTCATTCCGGTTCCCGTATTGGTGGGAAAAGTTGTCTTATAGCCGTATTTTTCATCAAAAGCATAATCAAAATGTGCGTCTATATAATCGTCAATTTCATTGGCTTTCTTAAAACAGCTCTGGATATCCATTCCGTTACATAATACCTGTATCCTTACATGGTCCTCGCCGTTTAAAAGAACAGAAGTTCCTTCATCCTCCGATAAAATAACCGCACCATTATTTTTGCCTGCAAGATAAGATGTTATTACCCTCTTTTCTTTAAGGGCATTACGGCCTGATTCGCTGCACTCTTTCATGTAAAGGCATTTGAACTCTTCGGGATAATCGGTCTCAAACCTTTTTGCAACCGAATTAATCATCTTAGCAGCGTCTTCATCGCTTATTTTGTCGGCAAAAAGATAATCGTTAAAATTTCTGGCAAGCCTTATTCTGCTTGAGATTACGATATCCCCGGCAGTTTCTTTATGTTCATACCATTTAAGCATTTTTACCTTCCTTTCTGCTAAGTTCAGCTATTAAATCCCTTAATCTGGCTGCTTCTTCAAAATCTTCTTCTTCAACCGCCGATTTTAATTTTTTTCGTAATATCTCTATTTCTCTATCAAGGTTGTTATCTTCTTCCCTTTCAACATATTCCAGAGGCTCCTCCTCCGGCTTGCCGTATTTCATAGGCTTCTTGCCCATATATACGTTGCTGCCATGAATTTTTTTCATTTTATCGGATATAAGAAGTCCGAATATATCGTAACATACAGGGCATCCGAACCTTGAATTCTTAACAAATTCGCCGTATGTTGTCTTGCAGTTAGGGCATGTCACATTAACTGACTTGTCGCTTTCGCCATTGCCTGACACAATAGCCTTACCGCCAAGTATTCCAGATATCAGTCTGGTAAAATTCTCATCGTTTTCAAAAATACTGCTGTAAAAACTTACGTCTGTATTAGCCGCACATTCACTGCAAAGATGGTGTTCGCTGCGGACGCCGTTAATTACCTCCGCATAGTGAAATGTTGCCTGGTTTTTATTACATTTTTCACAAAGCATTGTTATCCCTCCTTTTTATTTTATTCCAAATTCACTTATAATATCGTCAACAAGTGCGTGTATTTCCGCTGATGTTATATTCTTACACATTGCTTTAGCAATAGATACCCTCAAATCCCTTGAAAGTGATTCCATGGCTTCTATCTTATCGGCGTCAACAGCTATAACGGCACCGTATCGTCTATCCAGTTTAATATATCCTTCCTGCTTAAGAATTGTGTATGCTTTATTAACAGTGTGCATATTAATTCCTATATCCTCAGCCATCTGTCTCACTGATGGGAGTGAATCGCCTTCATGTATATCATCATTGGCAATACTCATTATAATCTGGTGGCATAACTGGATATAAATTGCCTCATCACTGTTAAAATCAATGCTAAAAATCATATTCTCAACTCCTTGGCCGTGTTATATACATACTATAACAAGTAAACGCAGCAAAAGCAATAGTTTTGCCCTGCTGCGTTTAAATTTAATACTTTTTTTATTTTTCTTCAGTTTCCTTTGATACTTCCTCTAATTCCGCTGTAGCTTCTTCCTGTGTTTTTTCATCGGTTGCGGCAAATTCTTCATTATATCCATCGTATTTCTTTGTCTTTTTGCTGATTAAAAATACAACTGCTCCGGCTATGACAATCAATAACAAAGCTCCGCCGATTATAATAATGTTTTTATTATTAAAGGAAACTCCGTCATCGTTTTTTCCTGTTACCGGAGTTGATGCTGTCTCTTCCGGTGTTGTTGTCTCATCTTCAATAATTTCAGGGGATGTGGTACGCAATCTTTGTATTGTACCCTCCACAGTATCGTAGGAATACCACGAATACTTTTTATTGGAATTCATTGCGTAAAAATAAATATATTCTCCGTCAACATATCCTTTTATGGCCGTATCCTTAATTTTTACATCCTTTTCTTCGCCTGCCATCGATGTATCGGCCTTGCGGCTGTCAAATACATAATATGTATTTTCGGAATTAGATATTACAATATAAGGATAAAAATTTTTGCCATCATATACATAAAAGTTTCCGTTTCCTTCAGAATCCACAAGGTACATAAGTGTAAATCCTGTTGCACTTCCGGTTGCGGTTATTACATCTTTTCCGTTATATGAACCAAGCTCTACTTCAAATCCGTCAGGCACTTTGCCGGCATCAAACTCAGATGATACGTTATATTCTTTGCCATCCATAGTTACTTTGAAGCTTGCAGGCGGCTCTGTAGGCGGGTCAGTTGGTGCTTCTGTAGGTGGATCTGTAGGCGGCTCCAGCCTGAAAATATTAAGATTATATTTCATTGCCTTGCCATTAGGAGCATAACTTGTGATTGTAACGTAGTTATTACCAACCGCAAGATTATCTGTGTTGCCTGCTATCTCCACTCTTCCGCCCTGTGAGCTTGTAGCCGCAATATTAACGGAGGTTACGGAATTATCTACATAACATTTATAATCCAATGTCCATTTTGCAAATGCAGGGCTTAAGTTAGCCCCTCCTACCTGGATTGAACTGAGTGTGGCATCATCGGAACCTACTGCCATTACCTTAACGGAAGCCGAACCGCATGCAGGACTGAAATCATTCACATCTGTATCAATAAACTGATATCCTTTTATTGTAAAATTACAGGTTCCTGTCTGGTTAGCTTTGAAAGTGATATTCCACTTATACTCGGTCTGTTCCGTAGCACCGCCTGTAACTGAAAAAGGTATTACTCCATTGAATCCTGAGCCATCCATGCCACTGACATAAGCGAAAATATTACCATCATATATAAGTTCAAAATTTGCCGATGTTATTCCCGCAGGATTATTTAATTTAACTTCCACGGTAATCGTATTACCTGCTATTACTTCTCCGGCACTTGCCTTAACAGTAATAGTGCCTTCTGATGCATAAGTCTTTTCAGGCTTTGAGAATATTGTAAAACATATTGAAATGCACAGCAAAGCAATCAGCATTATTTTAATTAATTTGTTATTTTTAGACATTACTTACTCCTTTATTTCTGTTCAATCGCAGTTCCTTTAATAATATATCTTCTCATAACAGCAAAATCATATATGTCTACGCCTTTATTTTCCTTATGTATATCTGCTGCTTCAAGGAATATTCCGGATAATCCTGTTTTCTTAATTATAAGTTTTCTTATATAAGCAAAGTCATATATATCTATCTTTCCGTCTCCATTGACATCACCATATATCACAATATTCTTTGACATATACAAAGCGCCATTTGAATCATGTATTCTTAACATATCGCCTGTTCCGATAATCTTGTCCCCAGACTTTACATTACCGGAGCTGTCGGTAATCTGTGCCGTTCCGCCTGTAACCTTAAGTCTTTGAAGTGCGGTATTCACTGTATCACCCACGGCAAAATTATGTATATACTGATCCTTTAGTATAAGTTCTTTAAAGTCAACGCTTACTTTGGTAAGCCTTGTAATATCCACTTCGTAAGTCTTACGCTCACTTCTGTCGGAGGCTGACGGATATACATCTATGCACACCTTGGTAGTTCCCACAGGCAGATTGATATTGCCCGTGGTTCCGTTTGAAAGTACAGTTGTTGTACTGCCTGTTCTCATTTCAACAATTGCTATTGACGATTCCGTCTTATAATTTAATGCTAAGGACGTAACATCATTGGCAACTCTCATGGTGTATTTATAAGCATTCATTTTAAAAGTCTCATTAAATCCCGACTTGCTTGAGGAAAGTGATGTCAGATATGTACTGCCTTCCGCCCTTGTAACTTTAACCTTATAAGTCTTGGTTGTACCATATTCTGATTTACAGACAATATTAAACTCATTATTGCCAACTTTAAGGCTGTGTGTTCCCGTTCCCGATATTGAAGATGTCTTGGCATAAGCTGATGCCGACAATTTGATCTGTGAAACCTTATACGGAACAACCAGTGAATATTCCGTTCTCTCCGAATTAAAACTTGGTGTAAGGTTAGCATTACTGCTCTTTCCGTCCATATCTATAAGTGTTGCGCTTATTCCTGAAAGCCTTGTATTAGGATTAGCCGTTGTTCTTTCATCACCTGAAGGCGAAGCCGGCTTTTTACATGATGAAGGCATATTTTTATATACAGGGATTCTGAATACAAATGACGAATTAAGAAGTCCTGCATTCTTATAAGTCTCATATATCTTACTGCCTTCAGTCAGTGTTGCGGTAAGATTCTGTGCATACTGCTTCCAGTAATAATATTTAGGATTGACCACACTGAACATTTCAAAATATATTGTATCCTGGCCTATTCCTATGTAACCTGTATATACTTTAACGGCACCGCCCATTATTGCAAGATATGGGCTTGTCCAGCCTTCAGCCTTCGCTTCCTTGCCTCCGTTATTAATAACGGTCTGCTTGCCATCTCCCGCAGCTCCTATGTTAAAAAAGTTATAATATACAGTATTGCCGTCGCCATTTGCCTGATAAAAATGACTGCCGTCTTTGGTTGACACACCTTTACCAAGTTCATCATTGCTTGTACCTTTTTCCTGACGAAGTCTTACAGCAAGATGTATGGCACTTACCTTAGACTTTTTGGCTGCTTCAACTATTACCTGGGCATAAGTCATATTATTAGGTGCACCGGGACATTTTGCATTACACATAAATGTTCCGTTAAGAGTTGAATTAACAAGTTCAACCGTATCATGATTTCCGTCATAACTTAACTTTTCAAACATATATATATAACTCTCGTTAAGCCAGTTTCTTGGATCCATAATGTATGAAATAGCTGACGTTGATGCCTGATTCCAGTATCCCGTATCAAAGCTTACCCAGTTATTGGCGGAGTAGTTATACGCACCCGCTACATCATCATAAGCTTTCCAGGCTGTCGGTGTCTGATACCACGCCCATTCGCCGTTAGACTTCAGGTCTGCCAGTCCTAATGACATACTATGTCCTGCTGCCGGAACAAGTTTTCTTTTTAACAGTGCCTCGTTCTTAAGCACTTCATTCCAGTCAAGTCCTGTATTGAACGCTTCAAAAGTCCAGTTAGGATGTTTATCATGCAGTGCCTGTATGTAAGGTCTGTATGATTCCGGAAAAGACTTAAGTGTCTGTTCAAATGAGGTATCTGCCATAATATCGTATATATTTTTCCCAACGATACCTCCTACCAGTAAAACAACCGCAGTAAGGAGACATACTATTTTTTTATAAATTTTCTTTGTATTGCTCATTACTTTATCCTGTCAAATATTATTTATTTACATTATAAAAAGAAATGCCCTCAAGGTCAACCTAAGGGCACTTCCAGATATTGTATTTTTTGTGAATATTCTGTGAAATTACAGATTCAAACCCTTTGCTTCATCACAGCCAAGCACAATGTTCATACACTGTATCGCAGCACCTGACGCACCTTTTCCAAGGTTGTCAAAACGTGATGAAAGAAGGATTCTGTCATCATTACCGCAAATGTATATTTCCATTCCGTCCCATCCGGAACATGAGTTGGCTGCCATAAAACCGTTAAGTTCTTCTGTCTGTGCATCGAAAGGTTTTACATTGATAAATTTCTCACCCTTGTAGAAATCTGCAAATACTTTCTGAAGTTTCTCAGGCTTCATGCCTATCATATCCACATAAAGCGGGATATTGACAATCATTCCGCTATAATAATCGTCTACGATAGGGGTAAAAAGAGGTTCCCTTGAAAGTCCTGTAATCGCTTTCATTTCTTTTAGATGTTTATGTTTCTGCGTAAGTGCATACTCTCTTGGAGCATTCATTTCCACAGTCTTCTCATCCGATTCATATATGGCAATAGTCTTTTTGCCTGCCCCGCTGTAGCCTGAAAGGGCAAATGCAGAAATCGGAAAATCAGGTCCTATTATTCCCATTTTCACAAGCGGATAAGCAAGTGAAATAAATCCTGAAGCATAGCAGCCAGGATTGGCAATTCTCTTGCTGTTTCTGATATTTTCCCTGAATTCTTCCGAAAGTTCAGGAAATCCGTAAGCCCAGCCCGGACTTGTCCTGTGTGCCGTAGAGGCATCTATTATTGTAACATTTTCATTTTCCACAAGGGAAACGGCTTCAATTGCAGCCGCATCAGGGAGACACAAAAAAGTTATGTCCGATTCATTTATATATTTTCGTCTTTCATTAACATCCTTACGAAGTTCACTTGGGATTGTAAGAATCTCTATATCGTCCCTGCCTTTGAATCGCTCATTGATTCTAAGACCTGTAGTACCCTCGCTTCCGTCAATATATACTTTTGTCATAGTATACTCCTTAGTCCATATTCTCTATAGCCTTACCTATATCATGGCGCATATATTTGTTTTCAAAATCAACCCATTCGGTTGCAGCGTAAGCATTGGCTCTTGCTTCTTTGAGTGTATCGCCTTTTGCGGTAATTCCGAGAACTCGTCCGCCGTTAGTCACAATGTTGCCGTTGTCATCAAACTTTGTTCCGGCATGGAAACAGTAATAACCGTCTTTGCCTTTGAAATTATCAAGACCTGTTATAATCTTGCCTTTTTCGTATGCAAGAGGATATCCGTCACTGGCAAGGATAACGCATACACAGGCTTTGTCTTCAAACTGAAGGTCAATCTTATCAAGTGTTCCATCAATGCAGGCATTAAAAACGTCAATAATGTCATTTTTAAGCCTTGGAAGAACAACCTGTGCTTCAGGGTCGCCAAAACGTGCATTGTATTCAAGAACTTTTGGTCCCTTAGGTGTAAGCATAAGTCCGAAGAAAATAACGCCTTTAAATTCCCTGCCTTCTGCTTTCATAGCATCAACGGTTGCCTGATATATGTGTTTTTTGCAAAAATCATCAACCTCTTCTGTATAAAAAGGACTTGGTGAAAAGTTACCCATTCCACCTGTGTTAAGACCCTCGTCACCATCTTTTGCCCTCTTATGGTCCTGGGCTGATGACATTATTTTAATTGTATTGCCGTCAACGAAAGAAAGTACGGATACTTCCCTTCCTGTCATAAATTCTTCTATAACAATGGTATTACCGGCATCGCCAAACTTCTTGTCAAGCATAAGCTCATCAACGCCTGCCAATGCCTCTTCCTTGGTATTGCAGATAAGAACACCTTTACCAAGTGCAAGTCCGTCAGCCTTAAGGACTATAGGATATTCCGAAGTCTCAAGATATTTCTTGGCATCGTCCGCAGAAGTAAATGTCTCATAAGCAGCCGTAGGAATATTGTATTTTTTCATAAGGTCCTTTGAAAATGCCTTGGAACCTTCAAGAATAGCCGCATTCTTACGAGGTCCGAATACTCTTAAACCTCTCGTTTCAAACAAGTCAACAATGCCGCCTACAAGTGGGTCATCCATTCCGATTACGGTAAGGTCGATTTCTTTTTCTGCTGTGAAATCTGCAAGTCTGTCAAATTCCATGGCTGAAATTGGAACACATTCCGCAAGTTCCGAAATTCCGGCATTACCCGGTGCACAGTATATTTTATCTACTTTAGGGCTTTTACTGCATGCGTAAGCAATTGCATGCTCTCTTCCGCCGCTGCCTACAATCAATATTTTCATAGTACGTTATCCTTTCAGTTATCTGTTTGCAATCATATTTATTGCTTCAGGTAAAATAATCCATTCTGCCTGTTCCATAACTCTTTTCTGAAGAATCTCAGGTGTATCCCCGTCCTCTATCATTACAGGTTTCTGGAAGATAATTTTACCGGTATCCGTTCCTTCATCAACATAATGCACGGTTGCTCCCGTAACTTTCACGCCTCTTTGCAAAGCGGCTTCATGTACCTTAAGTCCATAATATCCTTTTCCACAAAAAGAAGGGATAAGTGATGGGTGGATATTAATGATTTTCTCAGGAAATGCTTTAACCATTTTCTCAGGGATTGCCACAAGAAAACCTGCAAGAACAATTAAGTCCGGATTGTATTTTGATACACCTTCAAGCAGTGCATCATTAAACACATCCCTGTTTTCATAATTCTTAGGTGATATACATTCATTTGGAATATTGTGTTCCTCAGCTCTTGTAAGTGCATAGGCATTGGCATTATTACTGATTACGCCCACAACTTCCGCATTCTTAATCTTACCGTTATCAATGGCATCAAGAATAGCCTGAAGATTGGTTCCGCCACCTGAAACAAGTACAACTACTCTTAACATAATGTTACACCTTTTTCGCCTGCAACTGTCTGTCCTATTACAAATGCATCTTCCCCGGCAGACTTGATTGCTTCTATGGTCTTATCTGCATCAGCAGGGTCAACTGCAAGAATCATGCCGACACCCATATTGAATGTATTATACATCATATGTTCGTCAATATTGCCTTTCTTAGCCATAAGTTTAAATAATGCAGGTACTTCGTAGCTGTCTTTTTTAACTTCGGCTCTTATTCCGTCAGGAAGCATTCTTGGAATGTTCTCATAAAAACCGCCGCCTGTGATGTGGCTGCAGCCCTTAATGGTTACTCCGGCATCCTTAACTGCTTTAAGTGCCTTGACATAAATAATTGTTGGTTTAAGTAAAGCATCACCGAGAGTTGTTCCAAGTTCATCATAATATGTATCAAGGGATTCTTTTGTCATATCAAAAACTTTTCTTACAAGTGAAAAACCATTGCTGTGTACACCTGAAGATTTGATTGCAACAAGTGTATCTCCCGGCTTGATATTTTCTCCTGTAATAAGGTTCTTTCTGTCACATACACCTACAGAAAATCCTGCAAGGTCATATTCGTCCTCAGGCATAAGTCCGGGATGTTCTGCTGTTTCTCCGCCGACAAGAGCACATCCGGATAATTTACAACCGTCCGCAACACCTTTAACGATTGTTGCGATTTTCTCAGGAATGTTCTTTCCACATGCTATATAATCAAGGAAAAATAAAGGTTCACCGCCTGCACATGCAACGTCATTAACGCACATGGCAACACAATCAATACCGATTGTGTCATGCTTGTCCATAAGGAAAGCAAGTTTAACCTTGGTTCCGCATCCGTCTGTTCCGGATAAAAGCACAGGGTCCTCCATGTCTTTGATTGCTGCCATTGAGAACGCACCTGAAAATCCACCGATACCTCCGAGTACCTCCGGTCTCATTGTGCTTTTAACATGTTCCTTCATTAATTCAACCGACTTATATCCGGCTTCAATATCAACGCCCGCTTTCTTGTAATCCATTTTTATTTTTCCTCCATGTATTTTTTATATCCGACTTTTTCGATTTTGTCTTTTTTCTTCATAACGCCGTCTTTTAATTCATCTTTATATGCTTTGATTCTGTTAAGAAGTTCGTCATCACTTGTTGCAAGAATCTTAGCTGCAAGAATTCCCGCATTGGCTCCTCCGTTAATTGCAACAGTTGCAACAGGGATTCCGCTTGGCATCTGTACTATTGAATATAAAGAATCAACTCCGCCAAGAGATTTGGTATGGATTGGAATACCAATAACAGGCATTGGGAAAATTGCCGCACACATACCCGGAAGATGTGCTGCTCCACCGGCTCCTGCAATTATAACCTTAAAACCTTTTTCCTCTGCTGTCTTTGCATAATCAAAAAATACGTCAGGCATACGATGTGCTGAAATAACAGTCAGCTCATAATCGATACCAAACTTTTCAAGCATTTCCGCTGCTTTGCTCATAACCTCAAGGTCTGAGTCACTTCCCATGACAATTCCTACTTTAGCCATTTTCTTACCTCGCTTAAATTCCTACAAATAATAACATTATTAAAAGTACTATTATAATACCATTAATCAGGCTTCCTATCAATGAAAAGGTATAATATCTGTCAAATTCCCTGTAACTAAGTAAACCGATAATCAGTCCAAATACAGAAAAGGCAAGTGCCATCAATGCCAGGGAACCGACTATTTCCCCGCCTTCGCCTCTTGCCTTAAATGAGAGGACAATTGAAAAAACAATCAGTACAATAGCAGCTGCAGCCATAATTGTAGCAGCAACGCCACCTACACTATGCTTCTTATTGGTAAACTTATACTTATGCTTTGACATTAATTAAACCCTCTTCTATTTAATTTACACCATACTGCTTGTAATAATCATCAATAGCAGCTTTAAGTGTATCGTCTATTATAACTTCGCCCTTATAAGGTCTGTTATATAAATGTTCTACAACCTCTGCCATTGTAACAATCGCAGTTGTCCTGATTCCGTAATTCTCTTCTATCTCTGTAAGTGCACTCTTGGTACCCTGACCTCTTTCCATTCTGTCAACGGATACAACAAGTCCTGTAACATTAACGTTACCCTGTGCTTTGATGATAGGGAGAGTCTCATTTATTGATGTTCCTGCTGTTGTTACATCTTCTATTATTACAATCTTATCGCCATCCTTGATAGGGCTTCCGAGAAGGATTCCCTTATCGCCGTGGTCTTTTATTTCTTTACGGTTAGAACAGTATCCTATATCTGCCCCATATTTATCGTTAAGTGCTATAGCTGTGGTAACCGAAAGCGGTATACCCTTATATGCAGGTCCGAACAGAATATCAAAATCTGTTCCGTACTTGTTATTAATAGCCTCTGCATAATATTCGCCAAGTTTCTTAAGCTGTGCACCTGTTCTGTAAAAACCTGTATTAATAAAGAAGGGTGTCTTTCTTCCGCTCTTAGTTACAAAATCACCGAATTTGAGGACTTTACAATCCACCATAAATTCAATAAATTCCTGCTTATACTGTTCCATTATAGCTTAAAACCTCCTGTTTATGGGGCTTTATTCCATTCTAATTATTATAAATTACGATGTATGCCCATTTGAATTTCATTCTAGCATAAAATGTTTAACGTTTCAATCTGTAATTCCTTGAGGTTACATACTTTTATCCAAAAAGCCACGGTTTCATAGAGATTTTCGTTTCAAATGCTTTAGGTAGTTTTTTTTAATCTCTGATATTATCAAAGAAATCCAATTCAGAATTAGTAAGTGAATTAGTTTCTGCCTTTTCTGCAGGAAGTTCTATCGTACAAATGAGATCAGCAATTTGGAATAACTTATAGTCCACAGGTTTTACTTTGCGGAATTCTACATGGGTATATAATGTACTGAATACCGATGTAAGGATTTTGGTGAGTTCAATCTGCCCATTGTCATAGTAGATAATAACTTTGTCAAAGCTGTTCCAAAAGTTCTTCTTTATTTATTATTGCCATTTATTCCTCCAAAAACTGTGCCCAACTCAGTTATGCTATTGTCCCAATTGCAAACTGATTTTCAACTTGAACTCTTCTCCCAATTTTTAAGTATTAAAAACTGAGGTTCCTATAAAAATCTCTCTATAAACTGTGTGGGAGACATAATCTCAGGCTTCTCAATTTCTATATCCGAAAAATCCTTATCTCCTGTTACAAGAATATCAACATCTTCAATAATCGCCGTGTAAAGAACCGGATAATCCTTTACATCCCTGATATCAGCACATTTGTATCAAGCATAATTCTCATCTATTTTACCACGCTTTCTTCCCTTAATTCTTTTATCATTGCCATTACATCGTCATCATTCTTAAGTCCAAGTCTTTCTGCCTCTCCTGCAAATGCTTTCTGGGCTTCCCGAAATGCGTCCATTGAAGAATTCATCATATATATTCTTCCAGACTCCTCAACAAACAATATCTTATCGCCATTCTTAATTCCAAGTTTTTTTCTGATTTCAATAGGTATGGTAACCTGACCTTTTGATGTTACTTTAGCTAATTCCATATAAAACCCTCCATTCTCCGGTAATGTATTCCTTACTTTCCTTACAACCTAATTATATCCCGTTTTCATTATTTTATCAACTTCGTTTCTCTATATTCCCAAAGATACATTTTTCAAAACACAATATAAAAAATCCATGCATTTGCCTGATTGCAAACACATGGATTTTATTGTTTGTTGAGGAGTCCGGAAGGATATATATGATGAATTTAGCAATTCGTCTAACTCATCCTCATTATCTGGTTCTGCGTCGGTTGAGTTATTTGTTGTGCCAAACTCTGTTGATATCCGTGTATCCGCTTGCCGGGGTAAAAATGAAAAAGTGCATAAGTGTGATATACACTGATATACACAGTATACATGGAATCCGGCAAAAAAATGTTGGGTTATGCCCGAGAAATTGCTTATTTCTCAAAAACAGTCGCCAAGAAAAGAAATACGGCACAGCGGTTTTTATGCCTTCTGTGCCGTAATTGTGATGTTTACGTGATGGATCGTTAATTGTTACTTATCTTTGATTATTTGACGGAATGTCTTTTCCTTTTATCAAATACCATTACACCTGTCAGAACACCGCCGCTGATATACAGCAGTGCAATCCAGAGGATCATATCACTGTTGTCACCGGTCTGCGGAAAATCCGGACCTGTCGGCTTGCCTGGCTCAGACGGTGTTCCCGTAGCCGGAATCTCAACTGCCGACTTCTTGTAGCCGCAAACCTTGCACTCCTCATGCTTGGAGCCCTTTTGCGTTGCGGTCGCTTCCTTGTCAACAACCCACTTGAAGTCGTGTACCGCCTTATCGGCCTTATCTCCGCAGGAGCACTCATGCCAGTGGTTGTCGGGATCGTACTTCCACTCGCTGCCGTAGCTGTGAGTATGCTCACCGTCGCCTGTGCCGCTATCGCGCAGAATCGTCAGCGTGTAGGTTTTAGCACCGATTTTCACGACAATGTCGGTTCTGCCGCTGTCGGGGATGGCAACGGTTGCGCTGCCGCCGGTGGACAGATCCTGTCCGTTGATGCTCACGGACTCGCCGTTTCCAGACACCGCTGTGACTAGCGTAGATGTTGCTCCGCTATCATTTTGCAGCGTATAGGTATAGTTCGTTCCGTTGGCGGTAAAATCGCCGAGCCCCACTGCCAGACCTTCAAAGGTCAGAAGGTCATTACCGGGCACTGTGGCTCGCACCACTACGCGGGTACCAAGCTGGGAGAAGGTGACGGTTTCCGTCTGGAAGGTTTCCCCGGAGATGGCACCGCCAATACTGGTCTTTTTCGTTTCCAGAACGGTTCCGGCAGCATCCAGCAGCGTGGCCACCAGCACTGCGCTAGTCTGAGGCTGCAGGGAGTTGTTACGCAGGGTAATGTCGGCGGTGCTGTGACCGTTGCCGTCGTTCCCCTGTGTCACATCCACTGTCATCCGCTCTCCGGTGCGGGCCAGTGCGCCGGTCATATGGACGCTGGCCTCGCTGTCACTGCCGTCATACTCCGGCAGGCGCTGATTGCTTCCCGTTCCACCGATCTGACCTTCCGCCCACGCCTCAGCGTACAGATAGGTACCCACATTTGGGATCTCTGTTTTGCCAATGGAGTTCATATACTTGCCCAGATCATAGGTCAGGTCCAGTGTAAAGGTTCCCTGATCGATGCGGGCGAGGGCGCTGTCTTCGGAAATTGTAATTTCATTATCGCGAACCGATACACCGTTTGTGGTGCAGGCTACCTCTGCATGTTTGGTATGCAGATCATCGGCATAGAACGCAAGCTTCACCTCGCGACCATTTTTGCCGGTCAGAGTGGCGGCAGAGGAATTATAGAGGGTCATGCGCACCGTGCGCTTGCCGGCACTCTCCGCAATCACTTCCATTTGCGAGATTCCAATGTCGGGATAATCCAGATACACTGTGCCTTTTTCGTTGATGCCGCTGGTAGCGGTGATGGTATAGCCCGGGTTGGTCACGTGGTTCCCCACATGGTGCCAGACGGTAAGGGTGGTGCTTTCATTTGGCAGCAGTGTTTCCGTAAGGGTGGCGGTTTCCCCGCTGCCAATGCTGACCTTTAGGTTTGTCACATCATTCAGCCCGGTGTTGCGGATGGTAAAGCTAATAGGTGTCAGGCTGTTCAGCGCCAGCGTTGCATAATCCACACCGATCTGTTCCACTTCCACCGCATCGGTGACAAAATCAGAGGTAGCGGTATAGAGGTTCGTTTTCTCACCCGGAACGGTCACGCCGCCGATTACCTGCGGGTTTTCATCGTCATAGAAGGTGGCCTGAATGACAGCCTGCGCCTGATTGCTGCCGCTGACATAGGCATCAAAGTGGTCAGCCAGCGTGCGATCCGGCAGCTCTGCCAGTTCCAATGGTGCGGAGAGAGTATAGGTATTTGTGGCATAGCGCAGCTTGGCCGCCTTCAAAATGCCGTGATCTACCGCGCCGTTGACGTCATTGACAGTCTCATTCCAGACGATGGTAAGATCATTGAGGCTGCGATGATCCCTGCTGAGGGAAGCGAAGCGGAAGTCTCCGCCCACGACGGCGTTGCCGCTGTTAGTCAGGGCAGACAGAGAGCCAGGGAAACTGTTGGACATGGTGCCACTGCCGTCCACAGCCAACAGCTGGATATCGCTGCTGCCGTCTCGGACACTGTGCCAACCTATGACAAATCGGTCATCCCCGCTGCCGAAGTTGGCTGCAACGACCTGAGGGTTTTCGTCAAGATTGCTGTCACGGGTCGCCAGCATGGCTGTACCGGGAGTTCCGTCAGCAGCCACGGTACAATAGGCGATCTCGTAGGCGGAGGTATCTCCGGTTCCGCTGCGGTCCAGCGAGTAAACCGCCATAGCGGTTCCGTCGGGCAGCATGGCCGCCTGCAACGCCTTCACTCTGCCAGTAGCACCGTTATAAAGCATTTGGGCATTGCTCCAGTCGCCGTTACTGCTGTCATAGCAACTGTACATGATACAATCTCTGGTCGTGAAGTTCAGCAAGTTGCTGCCCTGCGTACCAGGATCTGGGGTGTAGACGCTGCGCCAGAACACGATGGCCTTGCCGTCGCCGCCCACTGCCGTGACTGGTGCCAGATCCGGCGTGCCGTCGTTGGTTAGGCGGGTGGAAGTCCAGGTTGTGCCGTTATAGACGGACACTACGATCTCCGTGCTGTTCATCAGCAGGTTTTGCTCTTCCAATGTCACTGGATCACCGGCATTTTTACCCGGCAGGTCGGTGCCCATGCGAACCCAAGCAGCCGCCGCGAAGCTGTCAGTACCGGACAAAGAAACGCTCGTGTCGCCGTAGCCGGAGAATCCTGTAGGATTGTCAATTTTGCTGGAGACAGAATAGCCGCTGCCATTGAGGGTGGAGAAATGTGCCCGGCTGTCGTAAATACTGCTGCTGTTGCCGTCGTTGATGTAGGCCAATACCTTCCCGTCATCGCTGAGCTGTGGATAGGATGTTGGGTTGGCATTGGTCTGGATGTTTTCCAGTCCACTGGTGGAGTTCAGAGAGAACAGTCTCATCCGCTGCTGGGGCTGGCCCCAAGTACGGGCATATTGCTCCAGATAGTCCCGGCTTTGGAGCGTTGCACTTCCAGAAGCCACCTGCATTCCGCTCTGGGCCGCCGCCATCCGCAGCGAGGCAAGGCTCAGCCCACTGGTGGCGTTATTCCAGTAGTTGTCGATTGTTTTCCAGTCATTAAAAGTCTTGGTGCCTCCAAGGGTTCCGGAGGCGATCACCGCCTCGTAGGAGATAAACAGGAAGCTGGCCACAAATTTGATTCCCACTTCGCTTTGGATTCCCAGGGCCTGACCGTTGATCTGGCGCTTTGTCTCGTCGGCAAGATAGGTGCGGGAAAGGAACTTATTCTGACTGTCCACATCCAAATTGCCGAATAGACCGATCTTCAGCGCCACGACCGAATAGTCAAAGCCAATGCCGCCAAACGCGTGGACATAGGCGTTGATACGCAGCGTGGTCAAAAAGTCATTCACTGCCGTGGCCGTAGGATCACTCCAGGCAAGCTCTGTACCCTCGCCCTGCTGACCGTAGCGCACTGCGGTACGGAAATCCAGCTGAATGGCACCACCCAGCTCAAAGGTTGCTGTCAACGGCACGGGGCCAGCCATGGCGTTCACGCTGAATGTGAAGCCCACGCCAACGCCGGCGGTAAAGCCACCGCCTACGGTGAAAACCTCCCACTCCTTTTTTTCGGCGTTATAGCGGATTTCCGCTTCGTAAAAGCCCTCCAACTGCAAGTTGAGATCCGTGTTGGTGACCTTGCCGGCCATGGAGTTGGCTTTGTACTCTCCCTTAGGATTATAGGTACCCTTGGCCATCTGGCTCAGATCTCCGGTCCCGGGCACGCCCACTTCCAGGTTCTGCGTCAGCACATTCGCACCCAAGGCCACGCCGTCCTCAGAATAGTCCATGTCCTCCATCTCCAGCGTATTGTACCCGGCCCAAATCATGGCACGGAACACGGAAGGATCTTCGCTAGGGGTGATAATCATTTTGAACACGGATGTGTCCACCGGACCGCTCAGATCATCCAGCCGTCCAGTCAGCACCTTGAGAATGTTACTATCGCCCACTCCGCCAAAGTCAACGTCATTCACTCCACTGGAGTCCTTCATCGTCAGCAGAATACCGGTGACGCGGTCATCCTCTGTCACCTTGGGAACTCGGGTCAGATCAACGACCCGGAATGGCATTATTTTCTCTTGCAACAGGCTGCCGTTCAGGCTCAGCTGCGTTTTCATACCTACATCCTTGCCGTCGGCAATCCATCCGGAGGTGGTCATGGTGGCCTCTGTGAGGGTCAGATCGTTTTCCGCTACAGGGATGGATGAGAATGGGTATTGTTTGGTACTGCTGCTCTGGGTGGCAGGAAGAATGCCGTATTCGTCCGCCAGCTTGAGACTGTAATTCTTCGCATTGGCAATCTTCTCGCCCCAGAGGAACATGGTGGTGTGCAGGGTTGCTGTTTTAAAGCTGCTGTTAGGGCCAATTTTTCCAGTCGAGTTGCGGACATCCACCTTCTGACCGTTGGCAAGACCGTAATCAACGCTTTGCGCCACAATGAAGGGTTTGTTTTCCTCCCCCTCCGGCACGCGCTCCAGAGAGACAACGCCCTCTGCGGTGCGCATTACATCGTCCACGCCCAGCTTGCCGTTGACGGTCAGCAGCAGCGGATAGTACTTGTCGCCGTCAATTGCGCTGATCTCCAGAATGTACTCCAGCTGATCCAGAGCGGAAAGCGCCGTGGTGGTGCTCTCGCCCTTTTCGGCTGACCAGAACTGGGTGGAATCCAGATAGACGGTTATATTTCCCGCCGCATCCGTGGTATAGGTGTCGCCGGTGATGCCGCTGACAAGGGCTCCTGCCCTGGAGCCCAGCAGAGCTGTCTCGCAGTAGCCTCCGTTTTTATAAACGCCACCGCGAACGGTCACCGTTTTGTTCGCCAGAGGATTACCGCCAGGCGTGATGAGCGTCACAGATGCCCGGGCGACTCGACGAAGGCTGAAGGTATTCAAGGGATAAAGCTGCAGTTTTGTGGCATCCCGCTCGCCGGAACGCAGATTTTCTTTATAGATGGTACCTAAATAAATATCCTCGCCGGAGCCAGACCGCAGAGACACCTCACTGGCGATTCCGTTGGGTTCGTAAAGTGCCAGCACGCCTTCACTGTTGGTCGTGACCGTTTTAGGCACACCTTTGCCGTCGGTGTATTGCAGCGTTGTTTCCGCTGCAGGCGTCAACTGGAAGAGATAGAACTTATTTTGCAGCGTTTTCGCTGTCACCTGTACGTCGGCACGCATGCCCGTGGCGGCATGGGTAGCCGTGACGGTTGCGGTGCCGTTGGCCAAGGCAGACAGCGCCATTTTGGTTTCGGGAAGGTAGGAATCAAAGGAGAAGTTCCTGATGTCCTCATACAATCCTCCCTGCTTGTAGTTGACGGAAATGGCATTGCTGTTGCTGGAGAGCCACCGGATGCCGTCTTTAAAGGAGTTCCATCCGTACTCGTCATAGTTGATGCCTATGTACTCGATCAGCCCCAACTCCTGGCGCAGCTGCAAAATTTTAGCTGTATCGGTGGGCAGGTTGCCGCTGACCTTCGAGGTATTGTCCATGTTCAGCTTAGAAATCGTGTTTCCTTTGTCGTCCAGCACCTTCAGTGCGTCGGCATCGTAGACATACAGTGGGAAGGAGTCGGTGCTTGGAGATTCCTCACCAGGATTCTCCACGCTCAAAACCACTTGATAGGTGTCCTTTAGATTGCCGGCTTTCACACTCTGTAATGGCAGGGAGAAGCTTCCGGAGGTACCGAATAGGCGCTCTCTGGCCACCTCTTGGGTGTTTTTGTCCTCTGTGACCCGGGTAATGGTCAGTGTGGCCGGTTGAGAGGCGCCGTCAGTGGCGTTTTTCACCGACCAGTCGATATTGACGGCGACGTCGGTATCCTTGAGGTAAATGCTCTGGGGCGGTGTCAGCTTGGCCGTGGCAGGTGGTGCCTGCACGATGATCCAGGCAAGTGCCGACAGGCGGACGTTCTCACTCTCGGCGTTGGGGTGCGGCATGGATACCAATACCGTGTAGGCAGGGGTATTGCCGGTGGAGAGCTTGGAGAGCACATTCTCCTTGATCCGCACGCTGTTTTTATCCTTGCTGGCTGTATAATAAGTCGCAACGGGATTGAGGCCGCTCAGCGCCGCCTTATTCTCATAATTACCCTCATACAGGTCAATCCTGTACTTAAACTCTTTATTCGGTGCCATCAGCGCGGCGTTGGAGCTCCACAGTACGGTGGCGGGCTGATTTACCCGCGTCACGATGGACGAGCCGCCGGGAATCACCAGTGCCAGGGAATCGCCTGCCGTCACGGTATAGGGCTGTGACCGGCCCGTCACATCATCGGCAGTGTCCTCAGTCCCGTTGTCCGCCGTAAAGGTAAAGGTGACGGCTCCCACCTTGGTTCCTGTGGTGGCAACAACGCCGGTATCCTCGTTGATGGTGGCAATGAGCGTGTCACTACTGCTCCATTTACCGGTGGTGTAGCTTGCCTGCTCACCGTTTTCCCCAAAAACCTCAGCCTTAAGCGTAGGGCGGGTGGTTTCGGCGAGGGAAATCGTATAGTCGGCGTCATTCGCTTCCTGGGCGATGGTCACCGTGTGCGCGGAAACTTTCTTTGCCACCGTGAACTGCCGGGTCAGGGGAAGCACATTCACCCAGTTAGGAGCGTCTTTCGTGCCCTCGTTGGCCTGCAGCGTCACCGTGTAGGTGCGCGTGTAAGCCGCGGGTGCGATTGCATAGTCGCTAATGGTGAAGGCTTCCTTCTCTGTGTCCAGATAGACCTGCAGATGGATTGGTTCAACCGTGGAGTCGTACCTCAGTTCGAGGCGGAAAGGGGCTTCCTTCGGCTCTGTTCCTTCCGGGGTGTGATAATTGCTGTATACGGTCTTGTAGGAGTCCTGCTCCATGTTGGCGTTCATCGTGAACGATGCCTTGCCGGTGGCGTAGGTGGCCGTCAGTGCGGTGGGAGCGTTGCGCATCAAGACGCTCCTCAGCGCAACGCCGGTAATCGAGTCGCTCTGATAGGGCGTGGTATCCAGCATATGGCCGAAAACATCTTCCACACCGGTCATATCATTGACGGTGACCGTGGTGTCATCCGCATCCTGCACTGGGTACCAGAGCATTGCCGTGACGCCGTAGTCGTTCATGGAAAGCTCAGCGG
>ENA-OOXC01000392-OOXC01000392.1-human-gut-metagenome-genome-assembly--contig:-NODE-392-length-33965-cov-3.120053_pt1 | contig 33965 bp, 29 predicted proteins | sample MGYA00241578_ERZ501325 | MGnify/ENA primary metagenome ERZ501325 (study PRJEB25962, sample SAMEA2042737) | human gut metagenome | biome: human gut; feature: human-associated habitat; material: faeces...
GGTTCAGGAGTTCAAGAACGACGAAGGTGCCGACCTGACTCAAGACCCGATGGCTATGCAACGTCTGAAGGAAGCTGCCGAGAAGGCTAAGATAGAGTTGTCAAGCTCTACCTCAACCGAAATCAACCTGCCTTACATCAGCGCCGAGGGCGGTGTGCCCAAGCACCTGGTTAAGACCCTCACCCGCTCGCAGTTTGAGCAGTTGGCCCACAGCCTGATTCAGGCTTGTCTCATACCTTGCCAGAATGCTATGCGCGACGCCGGTCTGCAGGTATCTGATATCGACGAGGTCATCCTCGTAGGTGGTTCAAGCCGTATTCCTGCCGTTCAGACTCTGGTAAAGAACTACTTCGGCAAGGAACCTTCTAAGGGTGTAAACCCCGATGAGGTAGTAGCCATCGGTGCTGCCATCCAGGGTGCCATCCTCAACAAGGAGAGCGGCGTGGGCGACATCGTATTGCTCGACGTAACTCCTCTGACACTGGGTATCGAGACTATGGGTGGCGTAATGACCAAGCTCATCGACGCCAACACCACCATCCCCTGCAAGAAGAGCGAGGTGTTCTCTACCGCCGTTGACAACCAGACCGCTGTGACCATCCACGTACTCCAGGGCGAGCGTCCTATGGCTTCTCAGAACAAGAGCATCGGCCAGTTCAACCTCGAGGGAATCGCTCCCGCACGTCGTGGTGTGCCTCAGATTGAGGTAACCTTCGATATCGACGCCAACGGTATCCTCAACGTAAGTGCCAAGGATAAGGCCACCGGCAAGGAGCAGGCCATCCGTATCGAGGCTTCGTCTGGTCTGAGCCAGGAGGAAATCGACCGCATGAAGGCTGAGGCCGAGCAGAACGCTGCTGCCGACAAGGCTGAACGCGAAAAGGTCGACAAGATGAACCAGGCCGACTCGATGATTTTCACCACCGAGAACTTCCTCAAGGACAACGGTGACAAGATTCCTACCGACCAGAAACCTGGCATCGAACAGGCTCTGCAGCAGCTCAAAGACGCTCACAAGGCCGCTGATGTAGCCGCCATCGACAGCGCCATCAACAACCTCAAACAGGTAATGCAGGCTGCCAGCGCTCAGATGTATCAGGGTGGAGCTCAGCCCGGCGCAGGTGCTCAGCCCGGCGCAGACCAGCAGACCAACAGCAAGTCCGATGACAACATCCAGGATGCTGACTTCGAGGAGGTGAAGTAGACTTAGATATTCAACAATAATTATCGGAAACCAAATCCGTGTAGCTCAACGAGTTACACGGATTTGCCGTTTTAAGGGGTTTGGAGTTTGTTATCAATTCCTATCAATTTCTGTTTTTTACTTGTACCATATCTGTATCTTAACAAAAAAGTAGAAGTTTTTGAACAAATACATACAAAGTCTAATTTAAAACAGAAAATTATGCCTGGTATAGCATTAGAAATCAGAAGAAAATGCAAGGTCTGCGGAAAAGTATTCCTTGTGAAGAAATTGAATTCACAGTTTTGCTCTGGTCGTTGTAGTAGCATCGACTTAAAGCGTCGTCGTGATGCGGAAGCAAGAGAGGCTCGTCTTGATAAGATTGCAGCCCAGGTTCCAGAAATCAGAGAGTACATCTCGGTAAAAGAGGCAGTAGCAATGTTCAATATTGAACGGGGTACCCTTTACCGATTGATACGACTCGGTCGTATTCCCGCTATCAATCTGGGAAAGCACCTAATCCGTATCAAGCGTTCGGAACTTGAAGCAAACATCCTACCTCGGAAAGAGGCCAAAGAAGAGAAAAAGAAACCTATACCCAAACTATACAATCTCGAACCAGAGAATTGTTACACTGTTGGAGAGATCTGCAAGAAATATCACATCAACGATAGTTCCGTATGGGCGCATGTTCGCAAATACTCTATCCCATCAAGACAGATAGGCAACTTTGTCTATATACCTAAAGAAGAAATTGATAACCTCTATAAATCAGACGTAAAATGAAGAAAGCAATGCTCCATACCAAGGTTTCCGTCAAACTCCGCAAATCAGAGTTACGCGACGAATGGTATCTTTACCTTGAAGCCTATCCTGTGTTCAAACTAGGCCATGACAAGCCTTGTCGCGAACGCGAGTACCTAAACCGTATTATCACCACTCCTATGTGGGATAAGACTCGTCCTGCCCGTATAGATAAGGATGGTGTCCAGACCTATAAACCCAAACGGGATATGAATGGCATCATCATCTGCCGCTCAAAGACAGACCGAGAAACATGTATCTTTGCTGATAATGTGCGTAATCTCCGTCAACATGAGTATGATAGTGCAGAACTCTACACCGACACAGACCAAGAAATGGTTGAGAAGAAGGCCAAAGGACAGGTAAACTTCATCGATTATTTTGCAAAAGTCACTGAAATCAGACACAAGAAAAGTTCTAAGTCTATCATCGTCAATTGGAATAGAGTGCAGGAACTCATGAAGATCTACACGGAAGGCAAACCGCTTCCATTCTCAAAAATTGACCTACGACTTATAGATAGTTTCAAGACGTTCTTGCTAACAGCTCCACAAGGAGGAGGTAAGTCTGGTATCATTTCTCAAAACACGGCATCCACCTATTTCTCCATTTTCAAGGCGGCAGTACATCAAGCGTTTATTGACGGTTATCTTGATGTTGACCTTGCTGCAAAAGTGAAGGGTGTACCAGAAGAAGAAAGTCGTCGAGAATATTTGACTATCGATGAACTAAATCTTCTTGCTGCTACACCATGTAACTATCCTATGCTTAAGAAAGCAGCCTTTTTCAGTGCGTTGACTGGACTTCGCCATTGCGACATCCGAAAGATGACATGGCAGGAGTTGTCAAAAGAAGGAGACCACTACCGCATCAACTTCACTCAAAAGAAGACAGGAGGCGTTGAGTATATGCCTATATCAGAGCAAGCCTATCTCATCTGTGGTGAACCACAGGAACCTGACAGGCTCGTATTCGAAGGCCTGCAAGACCCGTCTTACATAAATCGACCTGTCAAGGTATGGGTTGAAGCTGCTGGCATCAAGAAACACATCACGTTCCACTGTTTTCGCCATTCGTTTGCCACCAATCAACTAACAGAAGGAACAGATCTCTACATTATCTCAAAGATGATGGGACATACAGATATCCGCACCACTCAAATCTATACCAAGGTTGTAGATCCGAAGAAAGAACAAGCCGCAGATGCCATCAAGCTCGACTTGAAAAGCGATGTGATATAAACCTTTCGTTATTTGTTAGCCAAGCTACCTATATTGCCACTTAGGTAGTTTGGCTTGTTTTTAACTTCCATTCATACGGAATAGCCTATGGAAGCTCTACGTGGGTCATTCCGTATCTCAATTATTTTCGATTTTTATTGTTAAATGATGTTTCTGAAACCGCCTGATTTCAAGCAGTTTCGGTTTTTTATTGATACTTGTTAATACGGAACTGCATACGGGAAGATTTTGGTCCATTTTCTGCCCTTGTAAAGGGCTTTTTCTCACGTTAACTTTGCAACCGAATTCAAACAAATGCTGACTGCGCAGTCGCAAAGTATTAACATCAAACTTCATTTAAAATGGACGAAAGAAAACATACGTCGAATGGCGTTCCCACCTTTGACATGATTCCCATGCTGATGGCGAATCTTCTCGAAGACAACAAGATTCTGTCAGCAAAACTTGATGCCATCAACAGAAAGATTTCGGCATCTGTAGGTAATAGTAAGGATGATGACCAGCGCATGGATGTAACCGAGGCACAGAAATACATACCTGGTCATCCAGCTGTTCAAACCATCTATGGTTGGACCTCCAACAACATGATACCTTATCATAAAGTTGGAAAGCGCATCTATTTCGTCAAGTCAGAACTTGACGCTTGGCTCTCAAAGGAGCAGCATAAGTCTCAGGAAGACTTACGTAAAGAAGCAGAGGAATATGTGAACAATCGAAGAAAACAACCTACATTGAAATAAGCTATGAGAATCGCTTCTAACATCATTGATTCGATAAAGGCCAAAGCCGATATCGTTGAGGTCATCGGTGAATATGTTCACTTGACCCAAAAGGGACAGAACTATATAGGACTATGCCCATTTCATAGTGATAGTACCCCCTCATTAACTGTCAGTCCATCTAAGGGCATCTACAAGTGTTTCGCCTGTGATGTCTCTGGCGATGTAATCAACTTCTTGCAGGAACATCTTAAAATCTCTTTTGTTGAAGCCGTTAAAATGTTGGCAAATAAATATGGCATTGAGATTCCTGATGATTCTTGTTCTATGGCCGATGACGCAGACCAACGCAATCGAGAATCGATGTTGATTATCAATGACTATGCAGCCAAGTACTTTGCTGAGAACCTTTTTAACGAAACAGAGGAGTCAAACAAAGCTTTGGCTTATGTCAGCAGTCGTTGGCCAAAGGAGTATATCCGTATGGTTGGTATCGGCTATGCCAGTAATAGTTGGGACAATTTTTCTCTGTGGGCTAAGGGAAAAGGACTTGATCAAGACCTTCTCCTTGAATTAGGACTTGTCAAAATGAAAAGAATGAGCGATGATATATATGACACTTTTCGTGGTCGCATAATGATTCCTATTCGGGACAAGCAACATCGGATCATTGCTTTTACAGCAAGGATTCTTCCTGATATTCTGGCCAATGACACTAATGCGCCCAAGTATATCAACTCTTCCACATCTCTTATATATGATAAGAGCAATAGCCTATTCGGCATTGATGTGGCCTGGAGTGCCACATCAAAAAATGGAGTTATGAACTTGGTAGAAGGTGCACCAGATGTGATGCGTTTGCAGGTTATTGGTGCTACTAATACTGTTGCACCTCTCGGTTCTTCGTGGACTGAGGCTCAATTGTCTGTTTTGAAACGTATAACCAATAACCTCAACATCATTCCTGATTGCGATGTTCCTAAAGAAGGAGAACACATCGGAGTTGGATTCGCAAGTGCAATGCGCACAGGAAAACTTGCCTTGTCTCTTGGCTTTGCCATTTCCGTTCAGGAAATTCCAGCTTCTGACGTAAAGTGTGATCCTGATTCTTACTTGACGACAAAAGACAAACTGGACAACTTGCCTAAACAGGATTTTGTGATGTGGTATGCCTCGAAAGTTATAAATGCCGATGGAGGAAACATCCAAAAACAGGCAAAAGGCATTCATGAGGTCATTGATCTGGTGAAGACAATTCCCGACAAAGTCCTTCAAGAATCGTATGCCGATAACCTTGTCAATGTCTATGGTCGTGAAGAAATGTGGAAACGTGAAATAATGGGAATACAGTCCCTTCCTGTTCCAACAATAAACACCTCTATGGACGAAGAAGAATACGCCGGTCTTTTCAAAGGCTCGGAAATTAAGGTTGGCAACAACTGCTATTATGGTTATACCAAGGAGGGCGAGAAGGAAATCTCTAACTTCATCATGATTCCACTCTACCTGATTCGAGATGGTGCATCAGCATCACGTGTATTCATTCTTCGAAATGTCATGGGATTTGAAGTACGTATTGAGTTCAGCATTGAAGAAATGACTGTCCTCCAAAAGTTCCGCAATCGTATTGAACGTGAAGTAAACTTCATGTGGTACGGTACATCGGCAAAGTTTAACAAGTTACGTGGCATCCTCTATAATAGTATGGAGGTAATAACAAAGATTTCTACACTTGGTTGGCAAAAGACTGGTTTCTTTGCCTTTGGTAATGGAATCGTGTTTAATGGTGAATGGCATCCCGTGAACGAAGAAGGTATAGTGAGATTGGGCAATCCACTGGGCTCATTCTACCTCCCTGCTTTCTCTAAGATGAACGAGGACAATAGTGAGAAGTTTCTGTTTGAACAGAAGTTCATTCATTTACCAGAAAGCAGAGTCCGCTTCTTTCAATTTGCCACACAAATGCGGTTGGTCTATGGCGATAATGCCATCATCGGTATTTGTTTCATTGTAGTATGTCTGTTTCGCGACATCATCATCCGACATCGCCGTGAGTTTCCGACTCTATTTTTATTTGGGCCCAAGGGTACAGGAAAGACTGCCTTCGGAGAATTGTTGCAGAGCGCGTTTGTCCACAATGGTGACCATCCTAATCTTCGTACATCTACCATGCCAAGCCTTGCCACCGTATTGTCACAGGCTGAGGATGCCATCATGCACCTTGACGAGTATAAGAATGACATCGATGTAGAGAAGATTGAACTGCTGAAAGGACTCTGGGATTGCCAAGGACGTAGTAAGCTCGACGTTGAGACTCGTAAGCGTGAACAATCCAAAGTGCTCAGTGGCGTGATTGTCAGTGGGCAGGAGAAACCGACAGTCGATATTGCCTTGTATTCTCGCCAATGTGTATTACCTTTCCACAAGGACACACATACAGCAGAGGAAAAAGAGAACTTCCGTGTCCTGAAAGATTGGGAATACGAAGGAACCTCCTATGTCGTTCTGGAATTGCTGAAGTTACGGACATGGTTTGAACAGTCCTACAAAGATTGCTACGAGCAGGCTGTCAAGCGCATCTGTTCATCATTGACATTCTGCATTGATGAGCGAATCCTTCATAACTGGTCTGTTGTATTGGCTTCCTATATGGCCGTGCAGCATCATATTCAGTTCCCTTTTACCTATGAGGAAGTTTTCAAGACAGTGCTCAATGGTGTAGAATATCAGAATGAAGAGTGTCTGCATAGCAATGAGTTGAGCATTTTCTGGAAGACCGTTGACTATCTTAAACACGACAATCAGATATACGGTCTTTGCGATTATCGCATCCACGAATATACCAGTCTGAAGGTTGACATCAAGATGGATGGCAGACGGCAGACCGTCACTAGGGAATACGGCAATGCCAAGAAGATTCTCATGATACCAACCAACAGCCGTATGTTTGCTCTCTATGCACTCCACCTTCAAAAGACCCGTGAGAAAGTCATTCCTGAGAATACACTGAAGTATTATCTTGAAAACTCTCCAGAGTATATAGGTAAGGTTAATAGCGTCAGATTTGCCTCGGTAGAGAATGTGAAAGACTGGCCACGGCAGTTCGAAGCCAAATGTTTCCAATGCCAACCACGTCTCAGCGAAAAGCCAGTTCAGGCATTCTGCCTTGACTTTGAAGCCGTAGAAGCTGCCTATGGAGTCAGTCTTTATTCTGATTACATGGCATTCGACTTGATTCACAATTCGTGATACCCTCATACTTCTTCTACATTATCTACAATAGTAATTATCAATAGAATAACTATATGGATAGAGTACTAACAAGAAGGAACTAATATCTACAAGTTGCAGACTAAAAGATGAGTAGACCTACAAATGATTTATAAAAACGAAGGGTGTCCATACCCATAACAAATTAAAGAAAGAAACTATGTATAAAGAAGATTTATCTTATGGTCTGTTTCTATCAGACCTACAGTTGGATTTCCTGTCTAACTATCCACAAGGATTTGACCGCATGAAGTGCTTTGCCACATTCTTGCAACTGGCAGTCAAGGAGCCGACGCACTATGAGAAAAAAGAGTATTCAGTTGACCTAACCCCAGGGCAGTTTGCAATATCGGAAGGGGAACTTGCCAAACTTTGGAAGTGTAATCGTAAGACGGCATCCAAGATTGTTGATATGTTCCATGAGGTAGGACTGGTATCATCTGTACCGAACTGTCGTACAACTGTCTTCACGGTCCATTGTGTTGCCAGTTGGTACATTGGTAATCAGGCAATCCGAAATTCGCATTACTCACGTCATCATCAGGTTGAACAACGCATCAAGGCTAACCACAAAAGCACGGATGCTATTGTTGACAATGATACCAATGATGTCAATTGTGTCGGTTCTTTATCCCTTTCTTTAAATGAGAATAACGAAAGGGAAAAGGAAGGGACGGATGCTACCACTTCTTCCTCTGTCGATGCGGAGACCGACGATAGCGTATAACTTTATCATGCTTTCGTAACAACCCGAGAGTAGCCTGAATTTTCGTACTCTCTAAACAAGAAGTGTCAATGTCCGACAATCCGCTTCGCTACTTGCCAGACTGTTTGACCTCTTGCAATACTCGCAGGCTCGCATCGGGTTGACCAAACCTATTATAACTAACGAGATAAAGTATTTAGAAATGAGACAAGATGTAAAACATAAGGGGCGCAATCCACGTATTACAGTGTGCTATACGCCCGACGAGAACCATAGAATTATAGAGATGGCTTCTGCCTGTGGATTGAAGAAAAGCCAGTATATCCATGACGCTTCCCTTGGGCAAGAGCCAAAGGTAATGATGAGCGACAAGGAGGCTGATGCCCTGATGTCGTTAAAAGCTGCCCGAGGCGAACTCATTCTGATTAAGAATGCTCTTCATGGCACTACTCAGGAACAACGTAAGAAGTACTTCCGCAACGAGCAGTTCATGCGCCAATGGATTGAAGGTGTAAACAGTCTTATCCGCAGATTAGTAGAAATAGAAGGAATATTCAAAAGATAATGGTATGATAGCAAAAGCAAGGTCTATATCGCATGGTTCAGCCATGACGAACTATGCCACTAAGCATAATCGTGCAGACATAGTGCTGACACGTAACCTTGGCGAGGGGCTTACTCCTCTCGCCATGTGGGGAGCGATGGAAACCATCCATCAGAAGTACGAACCGAAATTCAGACGCAAGCCTGTCACCAAGCCGACCCTTCGGATGGAGGTTTCCCCATCCCTTGAAGAAACAAAGGGATGGACACTCAAAGACTGGTACGACTATGCGATTCGGTTTCTTGATGAGTTCAAGAAAGAAGTCCAAGCCAAGGAAGGCAAGAAGAAAGGAAAAGGCAAATTCAATCTGGACAGAGCACAGATTTTCGCCTGTCTTCACTTTGATGCGAAGTCTGGCATTCCGCACCTGCACATCCTCATCAACCGCATCGACCTTGACGGGAACCTGATGAACGACTCTTTTATTGGCGATAGTGCAGTCAAGGCTGCCCATACCATCAACGTTGAACGTGGATGGGAGTTGCCCGAGGATATTCACGAGGCACACGAGAAGGAGATAACGGAAGCTTGTTACAACATACTCCGTGGAATGGCGAGTTATGACTGGGACACTTATAAGCACGGGCTTGAAAGTCGTGGTTACAAAGTCCATGAGCAACGTGACAAGCAAGGAGTATTACATGGATATACCATACTTCGTGGTAACTCCCGTTTCAAATCTTCCACGCTGGGCAAAGGTCGTAACTTGACCGTTCCTAAACTTGAAGCCACATGGAAGAAGCATCGTCCTGTAGCTCCAAGTGTTGACAAGCCGGGTTATACTATTGGCACCACTCAGACTACAGAACGAAAGTCGTTCCCAGAACACAATTCTGCACGTCAGAGCGTAGCCCAATCCAAACCAGAAATGCCATCTGTATTCAGGAAGATATTGTCTGTTGGTGATAAGAATTATTCCATCGCAATGCCGATGGAGGCATACAAGGCTTTGGAGGATGCTATCGAAGTTCTTGATGAATCCATGCCGTTTGAGAATGTCTTGAATGTGGCTATGCTGCTGTTCATGAACTACGTCGATGCAGCCACAACCGTTTCGGAATCCTGTGGTGGCGGTGGCTCCACACCATCAAACTGGGGAAAAGACAATGATGAAGATGAACGTGAGAGGGCTCGACGCTGCGCCCAACATGCCACCTGGCTATGCAAGCCAATGGGCAGGTCTGAAAGAAAATCCAAAGGAATTCACCGTTAAAAACAAAACTATCATGAGCCGAAATAAGTATGATAACCTTGTTGAGGAAATCAACAAAAAGGAAGAGATTAAGGAACAAAAGGCTAACCTTGACAATGAACTTCAACTTCTTAAGCAAGCGATAAGCAACTTGCACGATAGCATTCAAAAAGTTGAGAAGGCGTCCAAAGATGGAACGGATATGGTGAAAGATTTGAATGCAGCCAAAGACAGTATGAATACTGCTGTTTCCGCTTTCTGTCGCGCAGTTACCCGAGCCGAGTCAACTGTGCTAAAGGTTGAAATGACCGATGAGTGCTTGAATACCATTAAATCTGCAAGAGAGAAACTAATCAAGGCAGAGACCACACTTCTTGCCAGCCATAGGAGACTGATGATACAAGAACTTCGTAATCAGAATGAAGAAATGCGATCATTCATAAAGTCAGGTAAAGGAGTGTACCTGTCATCAAAGGTGTTCTGGTGGTGGGCAGGTATTACGTATCTCACCTCGCTTTATTCACTCTGGGGTCTTTTGCAATTGATTCTTCAATGGTTGAAGTGCTAATCAAGTCTTGTCTGGTATAGACAAACGTTGAAGCCACTGTCGCATTTCGCGACGGTGGCTTTATTCTTTGTCAAGTACCTCCCAGTGACCACTATAGCCACTACCCACATAACGGATGTGTGGCATTTTGGCTAAGTGTCGCTTGATGGTCATTGAAGTAACCCCGAATTGTTTTGCCAAATCTTCTGTGGTAACCTTAAGATTTTCTTTAATTGCCTTCTCTATTTTTCCATCGAGAGAATCTTCTTGAGTAACATCTTGAGTAACATCTTGAGTAACATCTTGAGTAACACCCTTTGCAGGTCTCATAAATGTTACCACAACAAAGCCACCATTGATAGACCATGTAGGTGCAGCTACACCTCTCTTTTGGCAAGCCTCCATGATGCGCTTCACACCTGAACCCCAGTTCTCAATATAGGTCGTACTATACAACACATTAGCTATTAGCGGATTGTATGGATATGAGATATGTGGCTGAAGAATGTTCTCTGGAGTAATCTGTGGAGGCAGTATACCAGGATTCTCAATCTCTATGCGGTCATCGTAGATGGCGATACCTATGGTTAAGTTGTATCGCTCATACTGGCGGTGACAAAGAGCATTCAGAACGGCTTCACGTAAGGCTTCTGCAGGCACTTCCAGATATTCATCACGGACTAGTCCGACAATCTTTCCGTGCATATTCAAGTGCTTGCGGAAGAAGTTTATGGCCTCGTTGAGCAGCACAAAGATATTTCCCTCCACTCGCTGGTTGTCAATAAACTCATTCTTGTCCGTTCCTTGGAAACGGGCCAGACGCATTGTAAACTGCGTATACATGCCTGTATCTTTCGTGAAGAGTGCCGTAGCGGCATTCAGAGGTCTTTCACCTGTGGTCAGCTTCCATTTACCCAACACATCTCCGATGGGTTCAGTAAGAGCCAGTTCTGACAATCTACCTCTCTCAACACCAAGACGTACTACACCACGTATCAGTTTCTCGTCCAAAGATGTAATATCCGCGAAATCTGAAGGTTGCCGTTCCCATGCAAACATGTCTGGCTTACTTCTACGCAATCGTTCTTCGTACATGTCGCGCGGCATCTCCTTCGTTGTACTCTCCACCTTGTAGTAAGGACAACCATGATAAGTATAAGGCACCATTCCCCACGCCCATCCATCAAAGTGCATGGCAATCACTTTGTGGTCTGGCCGATCAGGAATGTCGATATACTCGACCCGCACATCAACTTGCGGTTCCATGTAACTCAGAGCCTGGGCAATCTCCCGTTGGGTACTGTCAGTAACCTGTTGGCCCAGAATCTTCAGCGATGTTGGAGCTATGCCAAAGAAGAGCCAACCACCTTCGGTATTTAAGAAGGCACAGGCCGTATGCATACCATCCTTCAGTTCACCTGTGGTCTTCTTCAACTCCAGCTGACGATGCTCGTCACTCTGTATCTGTATTTTCAGTTCATCTATTGTAAGTGCCATATACTAATAACGCCTTTACTCGTCTTTATATTATTGCTTATATTATTTCGCATCTCACTTTCTCTATTACCTTCAAATCCGCAGGCAACCAGTTGACGTTCTCCAGTTCATCCTTGTTGAGCCACTTCGCTGCCTCGTGTTCTTTCAGTTCCAGATGTCCGCTCTCCACATGACAGAGGTAGCAATGCATGGAAAGATGAAATTGAGGATAATCCCATTCCACCGTCTCCACTAGATTCTCTACCACAATCCGCGTTTCCAGCTCTTCCCATATCTCACGCCTCAATGCCTCTTCAGGTATCTCACCCGCTTCCATCTTCCCACCAGGAAACTCCCACCAATCCTTATAGTCGCCATATCCCCGCTGCGTAGCGAAGATGCGCCCTTCGGAATCGTGGATGATTGCTGCTACTACTTCTATCTGCTTCATATTTCCTTCAATCCGATTGCTTTCAGGTAATTATATATTCCATCATACCATTCGGGCTTGCGCGTCTCATCTGGAGGAACGCTATTGTCACCATTTGGTACGACAATCACCATTCCCTGTCGTGCTCTGGTCAGTAGCACGCGATAGGCATTTATCTGATATTCCTTGTTTATCTCTTTATTGATTTTCTGCCATTGGGTGCCACTACGGAGTTGGAAGTGCTGCCATGATATCCCATCTTTACTCAACCGTAAGTCTGCATCCCAGGTCACACAGGCCCAGTCTATTTCTATCCCTTGTACCTTAAACTCTGTCAGTGTATCTTCCAGACGGTTGCTGCTCCTGATGTCAGAGTCATCCTCTAGGAACCAATGCACGAAGTCTGGCTGATACCTCACATTTATACCTATGGCTTTCAACCTTTCCGCTTTACTGCTGGCAAGTAGTCCAAAGCGCTCACTTCCTCGTGCATGACTACGCAACCATTGCTTTGCTGTATCTAAACTACGAGTCAACACAATAGGGTATTTCTCCAACTCGCACAATGTTGCGGTAGCCTCTTCCTTCTGTAAGTCCAGTAGTTGATTCACAAATAGACTCACTTTCTCTGAGCGGAACGAACGCATCGACATTGTTAGATGCAACTCTTCTTTTGCTATCAGTTGCCTATGTATCAGTGTCAGATCCTCCTTGCTTACGTCATTAGATGTCACCAGATAGTCCGACATGTACACATCCCAACTTGGATAACTGCGATGCACAGATTCTATCCACTCCTTTAGGCCAGCTTCGCCTTTGTTAATGGCCTGTCCGTTGCCAACCAGACAAACTACAAGTCCCCAGTCCGTCTGCCGGTCCATACATGAAATCAGGTATTCCGGTTCCGAATACGGGAAATCCTTTATACCTTTCTTCTCGCGCATAAAGCGCTTCAGTTCCGCCTGTGTCCAGGCTCGTTGTGCCTCATCGAAGATAGCCACGTGTTCAACAGGAATATATGCCTTGTCAGTATGACTTTGAAAATATCCTTCTATCGGCACAATCTTTCCATCTTTTACTTCTGTACCTTCCAAATATAAATCACGGTAGTGGTGAATCATCTGTATGAAAACTTTCACCTTGCTTTTTGCCTCTGCTTTAGTGCAAGCCTTGCGCTTCTCAGCCTTAGCTCTAATCTTGTCTCGTCGCACATAGTCGCGTGTCAGAGCCTCTTGCAACACCTCCACCAAAGGAAAGTTGCCTGAAAGATAAACAGCCTTCTCTCCTCGGTTGAATTGGTCGATAGCTGTGTTGAGACCTATCAGTGTTTTTCCTGCACCTGGTACACCTGTGATGAAACAGATGGCCTTACGCTTTTTCTCCCTGCAATGGTCGATAATATGGCATAACTCCTCCGAAGCCTTGTCGATATCTCCACCATGCTTTGTGATCTCCTCCACTGTATTCTCTTCATACAGAGCGATTGCCGCCTCTATGATAGTAGGTGTGGGCGAGTATCCACTCTTAGCCCACTGGTCGTCGCTAAGTGTTGGTTTATCTTTGTATACTACTCCTTCAAGAACTGCCCCAAACATCTTTGGTAACTTTTTTCTGTTTACCATCAGTGGTTCATATACCATATCCTCGAAATGCTTCAGAGTAAGGTGGCAATGCGAGTCCTTTTCCTTCGGAGCCACTAAGATGGGGATCAGAATTCTGTCCAGACACCCTTCCTGAAAGTTCTTAAGATCAAGTGCATAGTCCCACACCTGCACCATCGCTTCGCGTGTGAATCGCTGCTCAGCTGTTTTGTATTCCACGACAAATACGATGCCGTCTATCAGCACTATTACATCCGCCCTGCGACCCATTCTTGGGATATTGTACTCAAAGTATAAACTCCCACGCCCAGAATATGCCTCCAGTGCTTCACGTAGCGTATCGATTTCCTCCACCCATGACTGCGCTGTTTCGTCGTTAATGTCGTGTTGCGATGCCAAAGTCAAATCTCCTACTATCTCATTTGTACTACGAGACAGGAAGTCTGTGATTGAGTCAGAATAATAATATCTTTGTGCAGCCATAATACATAATATTTTTTACGGCATAATATATCCCTTTTCTTCTGCTTTTTCTACGATTTTCAGGAGCCTACGGCATTGAGCAGGACTTGGCAGAGAACCTCTGCCGATATAAGATGCTATACTCCTAATAAAGTCACAATCGCCAAAGGATAGGAGCTCTTCTTTGGCCAAAGCATTATAGACCCCCATCCAATACGGTGCACCAAGTTTGAAAATCTCAACAGAAGCATCAATCTTTGAGTTAAACTTGTGAGCACGTTTTGCCGCCTTTTCTGTTGCCTTTGTTTCTTCTTTCGAAATTAACGAGCTAATGAAGGCGTCCGACAAAGAAAACTCCACAGCTTTGAAGTCGTTCCATGTTCCGACAAGACGAGACAAACTACGCACAAGTCCTCCATCGGCTTTTTTCTCCAAATAGCGATGTGTAAAGTATGCTAGGCGAAGAAGCTCTGTTGCCAAAGCAGGATAAAGAGTTTGCTTATTCCAAATGCTCACCCAATCTAGGTCAGAACCTTTGGGCAGAAGCGTCATCAGTTTGGATATGGTATATGGCGTAATCTGAGCTTTGTTACCGCCTTTTGGATACCACTCTTCCTTGCTGATGAGTTTGTCAAGTTTGTCAAAGATGATAATCGAACAGACACATTTCTTGAAAAATTCGTCATTGATGCTGTCACGGTCATTCTCATAAATGCCATCAATAAAAGGAGCAAATATTTTGAAGTTATCAGCAGAACTCTTGCAAACTTGGTCAGGGTGCATGAGAATCGCATTATAGCATTTTGCTAGTTTCTCTTTTGTAATCAGTTGGTCTTTGGGATTCTTCTGCTTGAACAGGTCTCTTTGATGTGCGTTCAACTTCATCTGCTCTTGCTCCCACTTACCACGAGAACGCTCATAGAACCATATGGTTTGGTAAGGATTGCCACCAACAGGTGGAGCCATAACTTTGCGAGATAACTGCTCCATCTTTACGTGGAACGGATGATTTGAGAAGAAGTCAGCTGGTTTAACCGCATTCTGACTGTTAGCACATTCTGAGATGGTCTTTGTCAGTTCATTGTAGTTTTGTACCTGTTCTTCCGACATGTCATCTTCAACATTCAGCACAGTTAACTTCATTGGTACAAACAGGTTATCCATACCTTTTGGAGCCTCATTCTTGATGATGGCACTCGCTAATGCAGCCGTGGTTTGTCCTCCATTGATTATTTGCAAATCCTTGAAATAAGTTATTTTAGAACCATCTGTAGAAAATTTTACGGAACGGGCAACAATAGCAATACCATTATTATATGTAAAGAAGTTCTCTGGTTGCTTCATAATGGTACTTCGTATGCCCTTATTTACATTACCTCTAAAACTCAAGAACGCACGTACATTTCCTTGAAGTAATCTACTTCCGTAGTCATAATATATTTTTGCAAGGAATTCTCCAGGAACAATTCCCAGATATGCATCATAATTACTCAAATTACCCAAATCAGCTTTCAGACATGGAATGCCCTCACAGTTATAATCCTTTGTCTCAATCTCTAGAATTTCACTGGAGTTAGAAACAAATGTCTGGAAGAATCGCTCTAATGTCCAAACGTTCAATTCTACAGGTCTTCCCAAAAAATCTGGACGTTTTAGGTTCTTAACCTGTTTACTCAGAGTGTAGTTTGATATGATAATAAACTTAAAACGCAAGATTTCTGTTGCCGTCATTCCCTTGCCTATCTTCTTCTTAAACTCGCTGGCAATGTTTACAGCAGGGTCAGAATCATCGCAGAAATTGCGAATGTTTCCATTGACAGCTTCTTCTATAAATCTTTGCATATACGATAGCAATTCCTCAATTCGTGTATTTGTCAAAGTTGGAGCACTATCGCGCTGATTGGTAAATTCACTTATAATAAGAACCAAAGCTCCGTCTGCTTCATCATATGAATATCCATCAAAGGCTAAAATTTGCCTTCTCGTATTCCTGATTTCAATCGACATGGGAATAGGATCGCTAAGTTCCCCAATATCTTCAAGATCTGTAAGGACACGCTCGATGAAGTAACTTTCCGGATCAGAGCCTTCCAAGCTAGCATCATTTCTTATCTCATCAATAAACTGTTTGCGATAATCTTCAATTTCCATATCAGTTGAGTTTAAATGGTTCTATTTCTGTTAAAAGCAAGTCATATTGAGCACGTGCAATTGCATTCGATAGCAAAGACCTATGCAATCGAGGGAAGTCTTGGGCGTCGACCTTGTATTTGTACATATTCTTCAGCGCAAACACTAGATTATCATTTTCGTTGGAGAATTCAAATCCAAACAATTGCAGCTTTGCCATAAAGGTCTCGCGTTGATGAGCATTCACTAACAAAGCTATAATACTGTTGACGAGTTGATTTATCCTAATACCGTCAAAAGATGGACTCATTTTTTCCAGTTCATAAACGACCAATGTTCCATCAATGTCGCTGTCAAGCTGCTCAATGGAAGAATTGCGGACACACTCTTTGCCAAAACTGATGGTTTTCACTTCAAACCAGTCTTGTTGATCAGAAAAATCTTTGTGTGTTTTCTCTGGCCCCATCCAACTATTAAGAGCTACGTCTATTCCTCTATCAGGTATCATGTAGTCTTTCAAAAAAAGGAGCTCGCCTATCAAGCCCATCATCTCGGTCTCCGTCATACGGGCATTGTCTGGTCGGAACAGTTGTCTCCATGAATAGTAACGTGACCGTAGAGTATGATATGCCGTTTCATCATCATTTGTCACGCGAACAGAATCCAAAAGGTCTTGGCAGAAGGTACAAAAATACTCCAGTAGGTTATTGTCTTCAAGTGAGAATCGCAGAGTCAGCATGTCGCCGTCTTTATACTGTTCAACAAAAATCACATCAGAACTGGAAATCCTGACAGGTTTGTATTTACCTCTGAAATCAAAGGAATAGCGTGCATCATCATCACGCCCGATATAGAGGCTCAGGTAACGATTATCACCAAATCTTATAAAGTGACGGCTGGGAAAATCCTCCCTAAATGTTTTATAAATCTCGTTATTACTCATCGTCATCCTCCTCTTCGGGTTCTTCACCCTCTATGTTCAATTGTTGGAATATTTTGTTAACTTGATATTTTACAGCCTTGCCCTCATCTTTAACGCCGGGGCATCCCACAGCAAAAGCCACGATACAATCATCACCAAGTGCTTCTCTGTATTTATGTAGAATCTCTTCTTCCTCACCGTCTGCCTCTTTGGGCTTGATGAACATAATAACCAACATAGGCTTCCGCTTGGGAAGAAATCTGAAGTAGGCCTTGACGGGAATGTTCCTTCCCTGACTATTCTCTCCGTCTATTTCCCATTGCTTACGCTGAGCATCTTCTGCCTTCTCTATGTCATCCTTCGATAGTGCAAAACGACCTTCCATACTACCAGTCATAACACGGCGGCGAGTACTAATTTGAATGATGTTGCGAGTTGTGCTACAGATGGAACGCTCCATACATTTCACCTGACGAAGGCCTTCAACATCATAGTGAGCCGATGATTTACCGCTTTCAAAAACGACATCCCATAAATCGACTCCTTCTGTCTCTTCGTCCTCTAAAAAACTGATGATATTTTTCGCATCGAAGCGTGGATTTGCCATTGAATACTTAATACCACGCAAGAACTCGACAACAACATCTTTAGGCACATCGGCGAAATATCGGGAACTTCCATCGGAAGTGTCATTTGCATCCTTATTTGCTTTCCTATAATCTGTAAAACGTAGAGGATAACCTTGTGACAATAGATGTGAAGCGAAGTCTTGTACTTGTTGCGTATTAATCTTGTTGTGATCAATGTTCGATGTGATATAAGGTGTATCGTAAATATTGCCATAGAATGAATACATCATATCTTTGCTGACGGCAGTTCTCATCTTGTTTGATGCTGTGATCTGCAAATCATCACAGTTGTCCCTGACCTTGATACCAAAGTCTTTTGGAGTTAATTGCTGGTCAAACATCTCGCGAATGTCGTTCTTCAGTTCTGCAGACGCTCTCGCGACTTCTGCATACCATAAAGCACTGGTATGGCTTGTCCATATCTGGAAAAGGTCTTCATATCCACGTCTATATCCAAACCATCTACCCATTTGCATCAGTACATCAAAGGTGGCTGTATTCCGATAGAAATAGCTAACCATCAGTCCTTCAAGCGTCAATCCACGAGACAGAGCAAGGCCACCAACAGCAATTACCCGCAGCGATGGATTCTCTTTGTAATTAAGCGAAGCACTTTGTTTGGAACCGTTGACCATTTTAACCTCTATCTTCTCCAATGCTGCCAAAAGAATGGCTTTCTGAGAAACACGAGCAAATGTTACATCATTGACTTGACTAAAATGCTTCTCCCATAGTGAGCGCAATTCGCCATAGAGCGGTAGATGATGGTTTTTGCTCGCATCTTCATTGAAGTTGACACGAATATCGTTGAATACTGCTTCGAACCATTCAGCGACATGTCCTGTTATCACTTTCTGAACATGAATAAAGCGGGACATGTTGACCAGCATGCTTCTTGGTTCTTTGCTCTGGCCACGCAAATCACGGACAACATTCGCCAAGCAGAAGCAAAGAATGGACTCACGCAAGGAGTCGGGCAAAATGCCGTCCCATTCCTTTTTGTGTTTATAATAGAATGTTCCGGAGTTAAGAACTTCAAGATTGTTCTGAACGAGGTCTTTATACTCCTCTGAGGCATAATCCGGTTCTGTGATGTCGGTAATATAACGTAGATTGTGATAGAAAGTTCCTTCAGGATAGAATATTTTGTCTGCGCCCACATAGTTAGACGGTGCCTCCAATGCGTATATGAAATGTTCGGGGAAGAGATCTGCATGCTGCATAGCATCTACAGAGTCAGGATCAATAAACACGTTTGCAAATGGGGTGGCCGTAAATCCCACGTATGTGGAATTCATGAAGAGGTTACAGATTTGCCGTATGAGCTTATTGGTGCGAGTGGGATCTGTCTCGTCTTTGCGAGTATTCACAGACGCATTGTCTGCCTCATCGTCAATAAGTAGCATGGGTACATCCACATATCCTTTTACTGGGTCGATATTCTGTTCTCTCAACCAATTGAAAAGTCGCTGAAGTACCGAAACGTTCTTCTTTATGACAAACAACACCAGAGAGTTGTTTGCCAACGACATTGTTATCTTGTTACAGTTGCCAACAAAATCGTTAAGCGTTGACGTTACAGAGGTGGCCTTGATTTGCTTGTTGTCTAAGCCCACACCAACTCGCGGGTATTTTTCAATCTTGCCTTCTTTCTTCAGGGTAATTCCAACAATGCCCTCATCAATTCGTTCCTGTGTTTGTCTGCGTAGGTTTTCCGTGATGCCGGTAAGCAGAATGACAACCTTGTATCCAGCATCAGCTGCCTTGCATATCAACCCCGTATAGGTTGCTGTCTTGCCAGATTGTACGTCACCGATGATGAGACCCCGACGAAGTCTAGGCTTATCCAGAGCTTCGTTGGGATTGCCAAGACAATTCATAATGTCTGGTAATGTTATATCGTCAAGCAAGTTGATGCTAATACGGCTGATAGAAGAATGGTTGATAAGATAATCCTTGTATCTTGACCAAAAGAAATTGTCCTGTATTTTCAAATTGGAGTACCATTCACGCTTTTCGCCATAATCGTTGAATATCGCTTGCCCTTTGTTGTGTACAATCTTATACTCATACTCCATATCGATGAAGAGGCGTGTTTTTGCGGCTTCGTCACAGTCCAGTTTGGAGAGAATGACAGCCTGATTGATATAGGAGTCTATATCTTCAAGTTTGAGTTCTTTTCCTTGTGATAAGGATAAATCAATGAAAGTCCTCGTAAACTGTTTTAGGATAGTATATTGGCTTTCTGTCATGTTATTACATTTTTTCTTTGAGTAGTTTCTCTTTTATAGCAGGATATTTACACCAAGGTTCTGAATTCATTAAATCATTGACAATAGCTTCCCATCCATCGGTACGAATATTCATCATGGTTGAAGCTAATGTGACCGCCATCTGGTAGACATCGTCGAGTCGTTCATTGGTCTCTTCTGGTACCGAGATGGACTCGTTACTCTTGTCTATATACAACTGCTGGATTGGTAAATTGTTCTCTATCTCGTTGAGAAGCATTTCCATATATCCATAATCTTCATCGCTCATTTTGTCACGAACGAACTGGTAAAGTTTGCTTTCACGATTTATCTGATAGAAGAATGTGTTGTTTCTACCTCTTTTCCTATCCCAGATGTAATCAAGATTCTCGTTTACCTTCTCCGTTCTTCCTCGGTATGTCTGTTGACGGACGGAGAATTCAAGCGCCTCCTCCACTGCCTTTTTCAGTCTATGAAGTATTTGCTTGGGGATAGAAGCCTGCTGCTTCTTAATGTCGATAGACCAAATATCATCAAGAGAATTGGGTATGTCAACACGAATACGGGCGTTCTTCGTCAATTCCGCACGTTGCTTCATGCCAAACCATGTACCCCAGATTATCAACCTCTTGTTGCGATAAATGTAGAATCCTTGTTTTGCTCGAAGGTTCTCAACACCACCGATGAGCTGCTTGTCCTTCTCTTTTAGCTCTGTTGCAAAAGGCAGAATAAAAGGGCGTATTTTTATCATTCTTTCAATTCCTGAACTGTCCATTATATCTAGTTCTATTTCTTTTTTGACAGTAGTCTTCGGATGCTGTTCAAGGAATGGGTCTAAGGGATTTATGTCGAGCTCATTGATGAAGATATGAAGACGTTGTGTTCCAATGCCGGAGAGATAACGATGGTAAATTAAAGCAAGAGTACTTTCCAAAGAGGAACGCAAATCGACCAATGTAGAATAGACTTGTCCGCCACTTGAATTGGACAATACATCGAAGTCCTGCCAGATAACGATAGTACCTTTGTTTTGCTCCTTTAATTTCGCAATATAGGGTAGTGCATCTATTTCTTTTGCCTCCAATTCTTTTATCATCCAGTCCTGAGTCTCAAGAATGTGATTGTAATCCCAGGTAAATCCATTTAAAGTCTTGCCTTCATAGCTTACTACGGTAAGGCAACGACATTGTGATAGAGATGCTGACTTCATTCCCATTCCAAAGCGGCCCAAGTCTTCTTCTGCGCGTTCTTCCTCTGCCGACAAACATCCATAACGCATGGCTTCAAATAGGACATCTGCAGCCATTCCGTCTCCATCATCAAGAATGCCAAGAGCCAACTCATCCATAGGATTAGACGGGAACAGTATACGGACATTCTGCGCGTGTGCACTGATACTGTTGTCAACGACATCTGCTACTGCAGACTCAAAAGAGTATCCCATAGAGCGCAGAGACCCCATTAGGGTAGAGGCTTTTGGAATATGTCTTCTATCTTTGCTCATGTTCTTTGGTTTGTTTGATAATTTGTTGAAAAACAGCTTTTGCCAACAGAGGTGGTACGGCATTGCCTATCTGCTGCTGGATGTGCATAAGCGGACCCTCAAAGATGAAGGTATCTGGAAAACTCTGAAGTCTTGCAGCCTCTCTTACAGAGATGCCCCTGTCTTCGTAAGGATGTATAAGCATACTCTTTCTGTAATTCGAGATTACGACCGAAGGCTGGTCGGCCCTCAGACGCTTGTATATTCCACTATGGCATCGACCTTTGTCCGCATAGTTCTGCATAAGGTGGTCTGGAATAGCTCGCCAGTTCTGTCCTTGCCCAATATACTTGTAACGTTCTATAACTAAATCATTATTTTTCGAAACATAGTTTTGACGTGCTTTATCTGAGCCTTTGCGCATCAACCGTTCATATTCGCTCGCCTCTTCTAGCGACAGAGTATATGCAGTTTCGTCAAGCATCTCTCCATTTTGCAAAGAAGGGAGGTCGCTTATGGCTTCATTTACAGTAACTTTTTCGGTATGTCTCTCTGGAAATTTGAAGTCAATGCCTAGCCTGTTGCCAACCATAAAAAATCGATTCCTATTTTGAGGCACGCCATAATCTGAAGCCCAAAGGACGGAAGAAGTGATGTTGTCATAACCCTCAATAGATCGGAAACAATCCTCAATCATTGATTGGGTCTTACCCTCGTTGATATTAGTTATTCCCCATACATTCTCCAGAACAAACCACTCAGGCCTTATCTCCTGTACAAAGCGTACAAACTCCAAGAACAAAAAGTTCTTTTCGTTCTTCATATTCCTTGTTCTTGTATTTGACATTGAGAATCCTTGGCATGGAGGCCCACCCATTATTACAAAGACTGACTTCCCTTTTCCATGCAACGTCTTTGGAACTATCTTTTGAATATCTCCCTGTAGAACCTTTGCTCCTTTATGGTTACGCTGGAACGTTTTTGCCGCGTGCGGATTAATCTCAATGGCAGAGCTAATTCTTATCCCTGCCATCTCTGCCCCAAGGCTCAAGCCTCCAGCGCCAGAAAATATGTCTATTCCATATCTCATTTTCATTTCTTATAGTGTGGAACACCAAATCTCCATAAGAGTAATCAGTTCCTTTTTTATAGTAGTTACTGCTTATTGGGTTTCTCAATTACCATATACTTGGCGCCACTTTTTACAAGTGTGCCCCAACCATACGGGCAGTTATCATGTATGAAGACGAATTGCTCGGTAATGGTTTTGTCTTTCTTTTCATCGTATGAATCGATACTAACACAAACAATTGTGGCATACTTTTCACTTAGCTCTGAATCTTCTTCCACCCAGTAATTGTCGTCATCGCAGTCGAGCCATTTGTTTGTGACAATCTCCTTTTCAACTTGCAGTGCAAGCGTTAGTCTTTCTTCGGCATCAGGAAGCAACTCTATCAACTTGAGATTATATTCCTTGTACAGGGATTTCGCTTTTTTCTTATCCGTCAGCTGTTTCACTTCCGCATCGTATTGACACATCAGACTTTTAGCCTCTTTGAGAATTTTGCGGGAGATTGGCTCAAAGTTACAGAACTCACCATCAACAGCAACCATAGGGAATCGACGCTGAGCATTGAGCCCCTTTTTGCCAAGCGAATACCATGTTACAATACAGAAATCTTTATTCCCAGCGTCCCCTTCCACCTCATTTACTTCCATAAAGACAAGAGGATGCGGAGCCTTTTCTACAAAGGCATCGCCTTTCTTGAAATGTGATATTGGTTGTAAAGCTATTTTATCCATAAAGATGACTGATTTATTGTTGAGCCTCTTGATACTCTCTTGTAATTTCCCCAGCCAGATACCTGCCACTACGGCAATGCAAATCAGCAATACCGTCCTCTATCATGCTTGCAGTCTCTGAACTATAGAAGATGTCAGTAGCCTTGTCGAGTGGCAGCACTCCTTTCTCCCTCATATACTCAGTTAGATCCTCCATCAGATACCGGGAACTGAATGTGTGCAGTACATCGTATGAGGGTACGATGTAGTCATACAATATGCCCGATGTCTTCAGCCGTTTGTATATTTCTTTCTGTGGCAGTTGAAGCAGTACGGAAAGTTTTCCGATGCAATATGTCACAAATTCCAATGTCTTTTTATCCATATATCATTTATTTAACTTCCTGTGCCCTGAGAATAAATATGTTATAGCCATATTTAACTACAAATTTGAATTCATCAAAGTACGGACGTCCACATTCAGGACGTTAGCAATCTCATTCAACTGTGCCACCGAAGGCTGGGACTTGTTGTGACACCACCGAGAAATGGTATGCTCGGTCTTGCCAAGTTTCTCTGCCAGCCAACGATTGGTCTTTTCTTGTTCTGCAAGGACAACTCGAATACGATTTAATGTCCCTGTTTTTTCATTATTTGCCATAAATTGTTCAATTATTGATGGCAAATTTACAAGAAAAAACTGAGATAAAAGAAAGATTTAACCTTTTTCAATATAAAACGGTTGATTTTACATTAAGATTGAACATATATAAGAGAAAAGCGCGAGATAAAACATCAACATTGGCAGATATTTGATGAGGGAGAGGGATTACTTGTCAATACAAGTAATATGTTGGGCAATAAGTCATGTTTTATAGACTTATAGCTCAGATTTCATCAATATGAGCAAGACACCCTTAAAAAGACAAATAATCCAAAAGGTGTCGTAAAAGGTGTCGTAAAAGATGTCGTAAAAGGTGATACAAAAGATGACCTATAAGAAGAACTAAAGAAAGTGGCTGAACAACAGCAAATTATCTTGCTACTCACAAAGCCCAATGACCCAATAGATGGCATAAAAGGTGGCGTAAAAGAAATACCAGAGCGTCAGAGAATTATCCTTGGATTGATTATTGCTGATCTATTCTTATCCGCAAAGGCCACTTCGGAAAAGACTTCGGAAAAGATTAAAATAACAAATAGAACAATAGAAAGTGATTGGGCTTAAATTAAGAAGATGAGTATTCTTTCTCGTAAAGGTGGTCGAATAAGAAGGTATATGGGTTATAAAGGATTAGGTGCATGGCAAAATTGAGCTATAACTCAATTATTTTTGGACTTATAGCATAATCTTACATATGTGATAGCAAGCCAAAATTTGCGCTGGTTTATTAAAAAATCGCCATGATTGGCAGATTTTTAATGTAAACCTTGTGCAATAGGATTTAAATCATTACCTTTGCACTGTAAAAAGTTGCCAATACTGGCAAAAATATAATGCAAATGATGGAGATAAAAAGAGACAGGTATCTAAAGCAGTTGATAGAAAGCCGTCAGAATGGCTTTATCAAAGTGGTAACAGGAATCCGCAGATGTGGCAAGTCGTATCTGCTGAACGTCTTGTTCTATCACTACCTATTAGATAATGGAGTGGCTGATGACCACATCATCCGCATTGACCTTGAAGACCGCATGAACAAGGAACTGAGAAATCCAGACACTATGCTTCACTATGTTCATGACAGAATCAAGGACAAAGAACTGTATTACATCATTATTGATGAAGTGCAATTGATGGATGAGTTTGTTGATGTGTTGAACAGCTTCCGGCATATTGATAATGCTGACACATACGTGACAGGCAGTAACTCTCACTTCCTATCATCAGACATTCCTACGGAATTTCGTGGTCGAGGAGAGACTATTCATGTTAACCCATTGTCTTTTGCGGAGTTTTATTCTGCCGTTGGCGGTGACAAGCAGGATGCATGGCGTGAATATTACACCTATGGAGGTTTGCCACTTATACAGTCTTTTGAGACCGAAGAAAAGAAAATCAACTATCTGAAGGACTTGTTTGAAACTGTATATTTGGCAGACATTATTGAGAGACACAAAATCAAGAATGATAATGAACTCCGTGAGTTGGTGCTTATTTTGGCATCATCTATAGGTGCTCCATGCAATCCGACTAAATTGTCGAATACTTTCAAAAGTGTTAAGAATGTAAGCATAGGCAGTCAGACGATTTCCAATTACCTCACCTTCCTGTCCGAATCGTTCCTGCTGAACAAAGCTATACGTTACGATATAAAAGGTAAGAAATACATCAACACACTATCCAAATACTATTTCTCTGATATAGGTTTGAGAAATGCCATCTTAGATATGCGTCAACAAGAGGAAACGCACATCATGGAGAATATCATCTACAATGAATTACTTGTACGTGGTTACAGTGTTGATGTCGGAATGGTTGAAATAAAGAAGCAGAACAAGGATGGCAAGTGGGTTCGTATTCAACTTGAAGTGGACTTTATTGCCAGCCTCGGCAGCAAGAAATATTATGTGCAGTCAGCCTTGTCCATCCCTGACAGGGAGAAAGAGATACAGGAATCTCGCCCACTTACAAACATTAATGATTCTTTCAAGAAGGTGATTATTGTGAAAGACCACATTATGCCTCGTCGAAACAAGGAGGGAATACTCACAATCGGTCTTTTCGACTTCTTACTCAAAGAGGACAGCTTGGATTTATAATCATTCTTGTATAGCGCATAAATTATGGTGAAGTTTTTCAAAATAATAGAGAAGATAGTTTGGATTATTGCAGCATTGACAATAGCTGCTGTCCTGGCAATGGTCTTCATTGGTGCTTTTGCTAATCTCAACAAAGCCCAGTTTGACTGGTCTTCTTATATTCCGTATTTCTATGGTGCAGCGGCTGTGGTTGTTCTCTATAAGATTGTTGTCTTGTACTACACATCCTTCTATCAGACAGAGATAGATGAGAAGACTGGGATATTAGTCTCTTTGGACGATGAGATAAAAAAGTTTCGTGCCAATTCGCAGGAGGGTTCCCTTCCTGATGCCAAATTTGACGCTATCATGGAAGCGGTGAAACAAATTCCACAAACTGATACAAATGCTATTTTGACAGTTCTTCAAGAGCGAATTCCCTCGGTTGTACAGACATTGGTTGACCAACAGGTTGCAGAGATTAAACGGAACCTAATGCTCGAAAACGAGAAACGAATGCGTGAAATCAATATTCTGTCTGCAAATGTATCGGATGTGCTGGAAAGACGGGATCATCTGCTCAACCTTGAAGCAAAAATCAAGCGATGTCAGGAAGAAGAACGAAAGAGGCGACTGACCAATACAGAAGAGTACACTATGCTTGTATTCTCACTTGCTGGTACTCCTGTAGAAGATGTAGAAAAAGTATGCGACGTTGTCAAACTGTTTATTGAAGCTGGCCAGGTATCTGCCAACAAGGATTTGGGCATTCCATTGAATAAGAAACTACGCAATGCTGAGTTGAAACAGTTCGTCACTAATATAATAAGGTATAACAAGAAAGATAACCTTGATGGTGACTCTTTCCTCCAAACAGCTTTCGGCGAGTGGTTCAGTGGAAAGAAGGAGAATATTGCCAAGAACTACTCTGTGCTGCCAAAGGATTCGTTAGTGTCGAAGGAGGGCGTGGAGGCTGATTTGGAGTGTTTACGCAAGAGATGTCGCCAATAAAGCAGATAAGATACGTCTCAATTGTATATTTTAGCCATGAAGTAATGAAAAGCAATTTAGAATAAATGAAAGAGATAGAGATAGTAAAAAAGATGATAGAAGAGAATCAGTTTGAGGCCGATGTGTTTCTATCCATCCTACGTTCTTTTGGAGAGGATATTGCATTAATTCCTCTTCTATTATTAAAAAGGCAGAAGATTATTCGCAGCCGGATAAACGACAAAAAAGATCTTTTTTACGAAGTCTCGGATTTGTCATATCCTCCATCACATTGTGTAACTCATACAGACCGAGCTTCCCTGAAAGGACACCCTATGTTCTATGCGTCTGTGTTTACAAAGGATGCTGAGAAGACCGGAGCTATACCTAGAATTATTAGTGCGATGGAAACCTTGAGCATTTTGAAAGAGGTCAACACTTATCAACATTGTATATTTACGCAAAGTGTTTGGAGGGTGAAGGAGGATATTCATCTTTTTTCCTTCCCTATTTCTGAGAATTATAAAAGAGCTTGTAGCGAACTAAGTATGTTTCGCGAAGGATGGGAAACCTACTGCAAAGATAATTACTCAAAAAACTCTATTGAGTTCTTTTCTTTTATCGGAGATTTAATGGCGACTCCAGGCTCTTCATGTATTTACGAAGTGACAGCAACGTGCGTTGACTTTATCATTCGTAACTTCAATTTTGAAGGAATAGTATATCCTTCTGTACCCACCGAAGGCGAAGGACTTAATATTTGCCTGACCCCTAAAGTTGTTGATATGAAGATTAATTTTGAAGGTGCCGTCGCTGAGACTGTGATTAGAAACGATATGGAATCGACAATTGAGTCTTTTGCTCATGCTCAAATGATTTCTCCAACATCCTTTAACTGGAAAGTAACCGAGTATGGTAAAAGGCTGATGGAAATGACTGGAGGCTATCCACCTTTTAAAGAAAACGACGAGGTTATATTGGCACCAGCGTATAGGATGAAATAATAATCATTATCACAAACTTTTGGATTGGCATGCACTACGCCAAATCAACAGCACATACTGAACTACGAAAGGAGTGAGCGATTTACGTCAATTGCTAGGATGTACTGTAAACTTGTGGGCTTTGGAATCTACGGTAAAAGTGCTTTTATTAGAAAAATAGCATCTGTCGTAGCATTTGTTCAATAAACCGTTGCTCTGTTGCAGAATTATTTGTACCTTTGCACCAACAAAAGAAAGAAATACAGAGAAAAGGACAAAGAAGAATAGGAAGAGCATCGCACGGATGCTTATCGATAGTTATTGAAGGGACAACATCCAAGATGCTTATGGCGTTCCTTATTTGTACCAAAGCCTCTGTAAGTCGCTGATAATCAGTAGTGACTAATTTCGAGGAGGTGAAGTAATGCCGAAAGGTAAACACATAATAAACAATAAGCAAAAGCGTGCAGCTCATTGGGCTGCACGCTTTTTGCGTTTATGGGATTTTGTTACAACCATATCCACAGCAAGAAGAAAGTTCTCTTTCCTTTGGTTAGAGTGGATTGAACTATTGAACTCTATGGGGGACGCATGGAGAGGCACGTAGCGGGGGCTCTTTTGTTGTATCTGGTATGGGCCACGCTTTACGCTCCTAACAACCCGATCCACAGCAGAGAGAGTCTACTATCCCTTTGGGATGGCAGGGATGGGGCTTCTGGACAAGGCTTCTCTTGCGGGCTTGGTGAGCGACTTATGGGCCTTTTCTGTCCTGATTACTGCGATTATTGTGCGTATTGCCGCGTTTTAATATAATTTAACCCACGTGACCTTGCTTTTTAACACCTTTATTGACCTTTTGTCATAAATATGCCGTATTTTTGCAGAAAATTAACGCTGTAATGGTTACTTTGCGCTCCATCCACGCTCCATCCATTGCCCCGCTTGCTGCTGCGAGTGGTGCGTTGCGTGTCGCTTGGCGGTGCTGAGTGCCATTTCTGCTTACACCTAATTATATATATAACCCATTCAACTACTGATATTCATTAACAATTAAAAACTATAAACATTATGACAAAACATTTACGATTAATCATGCTATCCCTACTTGCAATGATTTGCATGGGGGGGGTATTCGCAGAGTGAAGTAATTATCTGGCAAGAGGATTGGACTGGTGCTAAAAAAGACAATAAAGTAAATGTCGTTTCGGAGAACTACAGTTCTACAGGTGATGCCACCAAGATTTATGAAGAAAATTACGCAGGTCTCAAATCCCCAGAATTACTGATTAATGGTTCTTTTACTGTTACAATAAATGACCTAAAAGGCTGTCAGGGAGAATTAAAATTGTCTTTTAAGACGAATAAAGGTAAGGGTTTTCTTTCTATTACTGCAAATGGCACTAATATAGAAGTACCTACTTTCGTTGAAGCAAAAAAAGAAAGAATAACAACTCTAAACGTTCCCCAAAATGCAGAATCTCTTGTCATCAAATTCAATAATTCTGGCAATCGCAGATTTGATGATTTTAAGTTAACTAAAGTAATCTCCGGCAAGGATGATTCAGGGATTAAGTTCAAAGAGGCAGCCAAGGAAGTAGAGCTGAATACCGTAAAGTTGAGTCTTTCCGATTTGATAGACAATCCTCACAATCTACCCCTGACTTATTCTACTTCTGACAAAGAGACAGCAGAAGAGTTGGATGGTACATTGCTTTTATACAAGACCGGAAAAGTTACTGTCACCGCTTCTTTTGCTGGTGACGACACCTATGCCGCAACTTCAACATCAATGGAGCTGACAATCGTGGACAATCGCCAGGATGCAGGCATCCATTTTGCCAAGGATAGCTATGCTGCAGACATTACTGGGGGCACTTTCAATGAAGCAGTACTGGTAAAGCCCGAGGGTATTAATAAAGTAATATACACCATTTCTCCCAAAAGTGAGGGCGTAAGTATTGCAGAGGATGGTACTGTCACTTATCCCGCTGTAGACGCTACATATACCGTTACCGCAGAATTCAATGGCGATGATACATATAAGCCCGCTACTGCGACTTATACACTGAATGTGGTTGACCCCAACTTTGAGACGAGAACTGTTCAGTTTGTGGCTGGTGTGGATAAGACGAAGCAAATGACTCCTGGTGATGATTCGATGAGCAAGGGTATAATTACAATTTCTTCGGATAGAGCTGCTTTTGGAAATGATGCAAATTATCGTTTTTATAAAGGAGTCGATAGTAAGAAGGGTGAGACCACAATTTCTACAAAGTATGGAACTATTACAAAAATTGAGTTTGTCCATGCAGATACTAAGCCTCTCAGCAACTTGTCAACACAAGTAGGGGAGTATAAATATGATGGCACTACTGAAGACGCAGTGTGGACAGGTAATTCGAAAAGCGTACTCTTTACCGCTACAGAACAAGCTCGTGCCAGCAAGATTACTGTAACCGTTAAGGTTCCTATAGCCAAGGATTACACTCTTGACGAGAATTCCGTTAATACTATCGAGGCTTATGAGAATGCCAATGTAACGCTGAAGCGTACATTCTACAAGGATGGCGAATGGAATACTCTCTGCTTGCCTTTCGCAGTGGCTGACGCTAAAACTGCTTTTGATGGCGCAGAGTTGCGCGAGGTAGACACCAAGAATAGCAATGGCAACACCATCGTCTTCAAAGAGGCAACAGCCATTGAGGCTGGCAAGCCATACCTGATTAAGTGGGCTAACTCATCATCAGCGGCTGTTAATGTTGAGAAGAAATTCAAGGGCGTAACTCTCGTTGCTGCTGCTACTCCTGTAGTGGTAAAAGAGGGGGGCATCAGTTTCAATGGTTTCTACAAGATGACTGCAGCCAGCGAACTGGGCGGTGCATCTGTAGCTGCCATCGGCGCAGGCAACAAGTTGTTCAAGGTAACCGAAGGTAAGATGAAGGGCTTCCGTGCCGCTTTCGTCCTCCCTTCTGGCGCCGAGGCTACAAAATACAAGGTAGTTATCGACGGCACTGCCACTGGTATCGAAGACCTGGTAATTGACGGCGTCAAGGCCAACGGTCGTGTGTACAATCTGAACGGACAGTATGTAGGCAACAGCCTCAACGGTCTGCAGCCTGGCCTCTATATCCAGAACGGCAAGAAGATAGTAGTAAAGTAATTAACATCTAAATATATATATGATTATGAAGCAAAAATATATTATGCCCAAAGCAGAGCTGATCGAAGTAAAAGCCAATGCCATCCTCGCCGGCTCTAATCTTATCAGCAACGATGTGGTGAATGTCGGCGAATCCACTATGGGCTCTGGCAATGGTACTGCTGCCCGCAGCCCATTGGCCACAGACATTTGGGAAGACATCGACGAGACCAACGGATATAAATAACCGACCGTCGGGGGCAAGGGAAGAATAAGTCCCAGCCCATAGACAATAACCAAACCAGCCCCCATGCGACGAATGAGTTGCATGGGGGCTAATTGTTGGTACGCACGGCATGAACATTGTCTAACGGGTTAAAGTCCTGAGGTGCAACCATCCGAAACCAGCCGCATTTTCCATTTCGTCGAGACTGTTTTCCTTTGTCCCTCAAAAAAGTTATGTTCCATTTGAATAAGGACAACCATATAGTTATGGCGTAGCATCCTACTGATATGCGCATGGGCGTGAATGGTATGTGTGGGCAGGTCTGGCAAGTGGATCTGTAACCGGCTAAGGGTGACGTGTATATATTTGTGGGCAAGTCTCACACGACAATGAAGTTGCTCCATTGGGAACATGGAGGAGATGTAATGTACTACAAATGTTTGGAGCAAGGCCGTTTCCATCCTCGCATATTTCTTCGTCAGGGCATAGGCTTCAGGTCTATGCGCTGGGATGAGCATGTACTTCTGATGGAAGAAATGTTTGAATCGTACTTTTTGCCGTTCAAAAGAAATAAATTCCACCTTTTGCACTACCCTTTCGTCATTATATTCATAAAAATCATCAAATTATTGTTGATTGTGACGGTTATTTGAAATAAAAGCAGTATCTTTACAACTGATAACATTTTATCTATAAATAACCAATACAGAATACAATGAATAATATATTATCACTTTTAGATAATTTCACGCTTGATAATGCTGATGACATCGCCAAGTCATTGGCTGATGATTTCCGTAAACGCCGCATAGAGAAGAATCTTACTCGTGAGCAAGTTGCTGAGAAGTCGGGCGTTGCTGTAGCAAACATCGTGAGATTCGAGCAGAAAGGACTCATTTCGCTGAAGAACCTCATTGGCATTGCTATGGCTATGGAATACACGTCTGAGGTAAAGAATATATTTTCTGAGCCAAAGTACTCAACAATGGATGAACTGACTCAGATACGCAAGAACACTGGTAAAACGAGGGCACATAAGCAATGAACAATATAGATAGACTAACTGTAAAATACCACGGTGAGATTGTAGGAGTAATCTCGCTGACCCCTGGCGACAAGTGTCTGGCTTTTGAGTATGATCCTAACTGGCTTGCAGAGGGATTCAGCATTTCGCCATTGGAACTTCCGCTGAAGACTGGATTGTTTCTTGCAAAGCCAACAACTCTGTATGGTGACTTCGGCATCTTTGAGGACAGTCTTCCCGATGGCTACGGTCGCTATCTCCTTCACAAGGCTTTGATGCGTGAAGGCATTGATGACAGGAAACTGACTGCCATTGAGCGACTGAGCTTCGTAGGCAATAGCGGCATGGGAGCTTTGACATACGAGCCTGAGGCCATCATATCAACAGGAGAAGAGATTACCGACTTCGACTTACTCCAAGAGAAGGCTCTGGAAGTTCTCAAAGAACAGCAGGACACAGACGCTGGACTTCTGCTCTACAACAGCGGTAACAGTGGTGGTTGCCGTCCAAAGGCAGTGTTCTCAGACGCAGAAGGACATTGGCTTGTAAAATTCCGTCACACATACGATCCTAAAGACATGGGACTGCAGGAATACCATTACAATGAGATAGCACGCAAGTGTGGCATCGATGTTCCAGACTTCAAGCTTACCAATGGCAAGTACTTTACAACTAAGCGATTTGACCTTACCGACGATGGCGAGCGCATCCATACAGCTACTGCAGGTGGTTTGCTATGCCTTTCACTGTCTGAGCCTGTGCTTGACTACAGCAACTTGCTTGCTTTGACTGGCTACATCACACAGAATCCAAAGTATGTGGAGGAAATATACCGTCGCATGGTATTCAATTACCTTACCGACAACAAGGATGACCACTGCAAGAACTTCAGTTACCAGGTTCGTAAGGATTCAAATGGCAAGTTCATCTGGCATCTTGCTCCTGCATACGACCTTACCCTATGCACAGAAGGCTACAATGGTCAGCACGCTACATCTGTCAACTCTACCGGCTACCCTACTCTTCAGGACTTCATAGCCGTTGGCACAAAGATTAAAATGGGCGAGAAGCGTTGCAGGGAAATCTTTGATGAGGTTTATCAGAAATGCGGTGACCTTCTGCTCAATGACATTACAAAGAAATAACAGGAATGGTATAAACATTTTTTGCCTTCCAAAAGAAAGAGAGAACTATCACAATGATGGTTCTCTTTTTTTGCATAGCATTGAAGCAATGGCAAAGCACCTATAGGAGCTGTTGTCACTATGCAACTTCAGTAAATCGCAACCATCCGAAACAAGCCGCCTTTTCCATTTCATTGCTGTCCGCTAAAACTCTAAAGAGCACAAATTCCCCGCCCGAAGTCCTGAAATGGGACTCTGGGCTTGTTTTATAAAAAGTAAGCCCCTCTCTAATCACCTGAACCATTTT
>ENA-OOXC01000394-OOXC01000394.1-human-gut-metagenome-genome-assembly--contig:-NODE-394-length-33887-cov-2.907632_pt1 | contig 33887 bp, 14 predicted proteins | sample MGYA00241578_ERZ501325 | MGnify/ENA primary metagenome ERZ501325 (study PRJEB25962, sample SAMEA2042737) | human gut metagenome | biome: human gut; feature: human-associated habitat; material: faeces...
ATATTTTTGCCTGACTTTATGCTATAATCAAAGGAGGAAACATATGAAAAAGCAAATCTCTAATCTTGACAAGCTAACTCTTTCCAACGATTTTCTTTTCAAGCACGTCATGCTCAGAAAGCGCATCTGCAAGCATATTCTGGAAGAACTTTTCCACACCAAAATTGCAGATATCACCTATCTTGAAGCAGAACAAACGCTTGATGTTTATCCTGACAGCCACGGTATTCGTCTGGATGTCAGAATTGCTGACGACACCGACACGCATTATAATCTGGAAATGCAGGTAAAGAACCCTGTCAGCCATACCGGCGAATTTCAACTTCCCAAGCGTACTCGCTACTATCAGGCTATGTTGGATACCGATATGCTGCAAAAAGGCCAGGATTATGATGAACTTTCCCCTACCTATATAATCTTCTTCTGCCTGTTTGACTTCTTCGAGGATTCACAGCGTATTTATACCTTTAAAAGACGTTGTTTGGAAAACATGGAGATTGAACTGGCAGATGAAGCTGCTATTATGTTTCTCAATACACTAGGCACTAAAGGCGATGTATCTCCGGATATTCAAAGCCTGTTTGACTACATCAACAGTAATACAGTTACCAGTAAATTCACGCGCGAGGTCGCCGATACGATTACGGAAATCAAGAATGATAAGAAAGTGAGGGATTCCTATATGACTTACGAAATGCGTATGAAGGACATTCGCGAAGAATCTCTTGCCGAAGGTGAAGCTAAACAAAAACTTAGAGTTGCTAAACTCATGCTGGCTAAGGGTTGCTATTCTCTGCAAGAAATAGTTGAACTTTCCGGGTTGTCTATTGATAACATAGAAAAGCTGAAGAATGATATGCATATAGAAAAGCAGGCTTGATAATAAAGTGAGGCGAGAATTTATGCTTTTGGAAGCACGTTTGTTAGACGAAAGACGCGAGGGTAAAGCTGAGGGTAGAGTTGAAGGCAAAGCTGAAGAAAAAAATGCAATTGCTACGCTCATGCTGGCTAAGGGCTGTTATTCTCTGCAAGAAATCTCTGAACTTACCAAGTTATCCATAGAGGATATAGAAAAATTAGAAAAAGAAATGCACGCAACAGAATAAGCTTGATAAAATATGGCATTGGTCCAAATTTTGGGGTTGGGCTGTTACATGAGTGTGGGTCGACATAGTCCGTAGTTGTGGGTAGACCTATTACAATATGTGGGTTGTGCTAGTACAAATTTTGTGGTCGACCTAGTCCATGTTATTGGGTTTCAATGGCTGGAGCGTATTGCTCCAGCCATTTTCGTCTTTAAAGAGTGAATTTATCGTATTTGTTGAGACAATAAAGGATTCGGTTACGGGTTCGTTTAAAATTTCTAAAGCCGTTGGCATTTATAATAAGTTTCTTCAAAATTCTGTTCTTCGATTCAATGTAACTGTTATTTATGCGCATGCCATTAATCGTTGTAAATGAGTTTAGTATTTCTTGTTTCCAATTAACTAGAAGGCCATAAAATTCATTGTATTCAGGTATTCCGGAGTCACCAAATCGGTTCTTAAGTATATCATAGTTTTCTTCGAGACTGCCGGAAGCTTTGTAATATTCTCCACTCTGATTAAATTTCAGATACAATTCTTTTAAGTTATAAGCAATTTCCAACTCTGGAAATTGCACAAACAGTAAGTCTCGGATATCTCTTAAATTGACATAACGGCCTAAGGCTTTGTTGTATTTTGGTTCATTATCTAAATCCGCAGTATGGTTAAATACAAAATTAAATTTTCTTAGAAGATACTCATAGGTATGGTTTTCAGTATTTCGTGCACATCTTAGCCTAATCTTATTAAAGTCATCTGTAAGATGTTTGGTTACATGAAAGCTGTCTGCACAAACAATGGCATCCGGGAAACATATCTGTGCAACATCCCTAAAGTTGTCATACAGATCCATGGATATATACTTTACATTGTTGAGTTCGCTGCGTTTGAGAGTGTAGTTTTGAATATCTCCACAGATAGAGGAAAAATAGTCAATAAGGTAATGCTTTCTGCGTGTGGGAAGTACATCTATTACTTCACCCGTGATAAAATTCATGAGCAGGCAGCAGTAAAGAGAATCCATATCAGATTCAGGGAAATAGTGCTCATCCATGGATAATACCATTGGTAAAGGCTTACGCATAATATCTACGTGTTTGTCAAATAATCTTAGAACAGTAGCTTTGGAAACATGGTATCGTTCAGCAACACTGGTATAAGTGTCTTCGGGATGCTTTAAATCTTTCAAAATATTAATTTTGGTTTCGTGGGTTAGTCCGTCATTGGCTTTAGTAAAGGGATTAAGTTCGTTAAAAGAATAAGAACACTTGGGACAACGGAATCTTCTTTGGCGATAAACAATGCTACATTTACGGTTGACCAGTGTAGAGTGTGTTAGTGTTCGTGGGTAGTATCCATGAATTTTTACAGGTCCGGAACAGAACGGACAGATCTTAGAGGTAACCTTTAGCTTAAGATTAATAATGACTGAGCCGTCGGACTGCGCAATGGTTTGGAGTTCCTCAATCTTATCCTCTTGAATGTTAAGCATATTTGTGATAAACTGACGCATAGATAAAAAATCCTCCTTCGTCTTAGTAATATAGGCAATTACTATTTTAACGAAGGAGGATTTATTTGTTTAGATGTGGCTTGTGCAGAATTGTTAGTCTGTATAAGCCATTATTTTTTTATTGAACAGGGAATTTTTGCCTGCGACCACAAAAGGTGTACTAGGTTGCCCCACAGATTTGGACTAGCTTGAGCACAAGAATGTACTAGCGAAACCACAAAATGTACTAGGTCTTAATCGAGCATAAAAATTGGACTAGGTCGACCCAACCACAAGTAATGGACTAATGCATAAAATATCTCTGCACAAAAAAAGCATCGTAAGCTACCTCAATAGCCTACGATGCTTTTGCTTTCAGCCTTATTTGCTGTGGTGGCAGTGACCGCTGGTCTCGCCATTCATGATTTTGCGGAAAACTTCATGCGCTTCGTCTGCGCTCTTGCCGCTTTCCAGTGCTTTTTTCATATGCACCATGGCAGTGCGATACTTAGCATGTGCTTCATCCTGCGGAATGGACTCAATGTCCATCGGGTTGAACTCCATTACCTTTTTGAAGATAGCATGGATTTCGTCGCTGGATTTACCTGCCTTTTTAGCAGCCTCTACGTGCTTCATAGCGCTTTCATAACGATGCTTGCCATGCGGATCAGTCGGAATTTCAAATTTCGGATGCATATTATTCACCTCGCTTCCTTTGATTACAACCATAATATACACTATATTGCCGCTATAAGGTCAAGTGCATATTTATATTTTTCTCACCTGAACCTAGCTCTCTTTTGCAGTCTGATGCAAGCGTTGGGCGATAATTTTGTTGAACTGCTGCTGCCAAGAGGCCAGCATAGAAGCCAAAGTGCCTTCATTTATAATCTCAGCTTCAACATTATATTGTTCTGCAATAGCCTGCAGCAGCTTCTGCCCTGCCAGCTGCATTTCTTTAGCGCTGATAAGCTCCCACAAATGCTGGTCCAGCAGATGCGCATAGAGCGAAGTATATACCAGCATTATATCTTCTCTAGCCAGCTTTTCGGCTGCCAGCAGATATTCCGGCTTTACTACCGCAGCATCCTGCGCGCTGTATGCCTGCCACATATCGCCTGGCTTGATGTCAAAGCGTTTGAGGCGGCGGAATACGTCATGCTGCTTCGCCGGAGTGAGACCGGATTGCTTGGCCAACGCTTTTTTAACTGCGTTTTTCACGGTTTTGCCGATAAGCTCACCCAGCTTGGAATGCTTGCCTGCTCCCTCCATGTACAGCTCGCTCGCACTGTTGGCGATGATAATCGTCTGGTCCGTGCCGGAGCCTGTAGCAATACCGTTGGAGTATTTGCTGCCCTCCAGCAGCTCCTGAATGGCAGCAGTCTTGGCCTCGGTGCAAGTCACCAGAGCGCGCGCCATTGTTCCTTCCGGCATATCGCAGTCCAACAGCAGCATAATGTTGATGGTACCATACTTCACAGGCTTGGGCTGTGGCTTGTAGTAATCCGCAGGGTCACCTGCACGGCCACCGTTTGTTTCAATGCCTCCGGTTACGATGGCGGTCACGGCAAGCTCCTTAAAGCTCATAGTTTCTACCACGGCGTTTTCCATGCTGGCCGCCGTGCCCATGCCGCTCACCTTGTCCGGGTCCAGCGCCAGGCGCTTGGATACAAGGCGCATATGCTCCACATAGGTGTCCGCCAGCATTTCGCAGGGCATACCTGCTCCCTGCTTGGCATCATAATTATATACGGCAGTGTAATCATCATGGTAACCGCCGTTATAAAGTGAGGTGCTTAAGATTTTGCGCGCTCCTGAAAAATAGATAACGATGCTTTTATCGTAAAAATAAACCTTATCTCCTGTCGACAAGGTACATAAATGTTCCGACATAATCAGCCTCCTTTGATATTTTATTGTTATTATAAGCTATATAGTAATGGTATGGTCAAGAGCTTTATAGGTGAAAACAGCTCCGAATGCACTGCGCATGCCGGAGCTGTTTTTTTAAGTTTTTTGAGGTTGCCGCAGCGCTGCCATGGTAGCACCGCAGCTGAGTATGAAAAATATGAGAGAGCTGAAATAATTATCTTAGAACTCGAAACGGAGACCAACGTTCATCTTCCACTTGCGTTCGAAGTTGCCGTTGAAGTCCTTAGCAATATCTGCATACAGATGTGCATTATTGCTGAAGTCATAAGTTCCGCCGAGCTTCATTTCCATCCAGGTTTCTTCGCCGTCAAAGCTGGTGTGTTTTCTGTCGCCATCATTTGCAAAATAGCTTGCGCTGATGTCGCCGTTAAATTCATGTGCTGCGAACAGGCCAGCATATACACGGCCCTTTTCGCTCTTCACGCCTGCTTCAAAGCCCAGTCTGCCAACAAAGCTGCTGTAGCTGTCCTGAGAAATCTGCATGGTTGCGTTATCGGTATGAGCAGTGTAATCCTTAGCACCTACCTGAGACCAGGTCAGCTGTGCTTTCGGAGTGAAGTATGCTTCTTCATCACCGAAGGTCTTGCCGTATTCCATGGTCAGGCCGTAAGCATTGGCTTTGTAATCGCCGTTCAGCTTCAGGCTGCGGATTTCATTGTATACGTCATATTCGTTCTCAACACGGCCAACCTTCGCTGCAACGCGGAAGAAGGCATCGTTTTCGAAGTTCTTCACGCCGTATACGCCCAGGCTGTACATCTGGTTGTCACCCTTGCCGCCCAGCAGATAGTTGGAATCGCCGTTGCGGTAATCAAATGCCACACCGGTGTGCCAGCCGTTTGCTGCAACCTTATCGTAGCCAACCTGTACGCCGTAGTAGGTGTTGCTGTCCTTCAGGCCCTTAACGTCGGAGCTGGTCTTTCCGCCCAGTGCTTTTGCGAACATGCCGTCTTCATCAGCCATGTCTGCACCGGTGTAGGTATCCTGCATGTTGTCGCGCCAGGTATGCAGAGAGGTGGTTGCTGCGCTTCTTACGCCCTTCATAACAAAGGTTTCATAATCGCCTTCGATGATCTGACTCCAATTTACACTGTCCAGATCATATTGGCCCTTGCCGTTTTCATCCCAGTGGATGGTGCCCAGGTTCTTGCTTACGCTGGAGGAGGTCAGTCCTTCGGCAATCTGTACCTTACCGCTCAGATTTTCGCCGTTTGCGGCATGATCCTTATAGGTAACCTTCTGTGCCAATGCCTTCAAGGTTGCTTCAACAGCTTTCTTATCGGTCATGGTAATGCCGCTGACGTCGGTGGACAGAATTACGCCGGAGCCCTTGTCAGCCTTAGCAATAACGGTATCGCCGGACTTGTAGTCCTCAACCTTGTCACCTTTACCCTCATGGTCATAGATAACGGTTTCCCAACCGCTGTAATGAGCGATGTCCAGAGTTTTGGTTCTCTTGGTCATGTCAAGGGAGCCTTTTTCAGCCTCGGTCTTGCCGCCGTTGATGGTCAGGCCTGCATCAGCTGCACTCTTAGCCATTCTCAGCAGGGACATGCCTGCAGCTTCTTCGCCATCAGTCAGATGCCAGCTTGCACCGTTTGCCAGATTCATTTCAATGCTGCTGGTGCTGTCTACATTATAGCCGCCGGTCAACGCAGAATTTTTCTCGGTCAGGTTGATTGCTACGCTGCCGCCGTTGCTTGCATTGATGTCGCCGTTGATGATACTGCTTGCTTTACCGCTGTCTACGGTAATGTTGCCGCCGTCAGCATTGATGCTGCCGTTAACAGTCAGTGCGCTGTTGTTGCCGTTAACAACTATGTTAGCATCTGCACCTGCGTTGATTGCCGCATCGGTGCCGCTGATAACAGTGCTGCCGTTCAGGGTTACATTGCCGTTTGCTGCATTGATGCCGGTTGCACCGCTGATGCTGGTGTTACCATTAACAGTAACGTTTGCGCCTTCAGCATTGATGCCAGTTGCACCCTTCAGCTCCAGCTTAGCCTTGGTGGTGTCGATTACGATGTCTTTATCGGTTGCACCTACTGCTGCGCCTTCTTTAACCTCAATCTTGGTCGGGTTCTTGGTGAATACATAAGAACCGTCTTCCTTCAGAATGCCTTCTTCTTTGTATTTCTCGTCATTGCCGGAAATACCTTGGTCAAATTTATCAGCCTTCTGATCCTCAGGATAGGTCGGTGTCGGAGGTGTCGGAGGTTCAGGTTTAACATCTTCCTTATTCAGGCTGCCTTTACCGTCTTCAGTGCTGAAGGCGATGTTGCCGGTCTTCAGTGCAGCGGAAGAAGCAGTCAGGCCGTCGGCAATCTTCACGAAACCGGTCAGATTCTTCTCACCGTTTACGAAGTTGCTGTAGGTCAGCTTGCCTGCCAGTGCGTTCAGTACGTTGTTAACGCTGGCTTGGTTGTCCATTGCAATACCGGTGTTGTCGGTAATCATGGATACTACAGAGCCTGTTGCCGCATGCTTGATAACAGTGTCGCCTGCTGCGTAGTTTTCAGTTGCTTCACCGTTGCCGGTATGAGCGTAGAAAATGTTGGTGTTGCCACTGTAGTTGTCGATGGTCAGGCTGTTCGCATCCTTTTGGAAGATGTTGCCTGCTTTAGCTTCGCTTGCACCGCCAACGAAGTTAGCGATTTCACTGCCGGTGAATTTGTATTTCTCCCATTCGGAATCGCCGTATACATAACCATACTTCTCGTTATTCCAGGAAGCACCGTTTGCCACAGTCAGGTTCATGGAACCGCTCAGGCCTGCATCTTTTTCTGCATCGAAATGTTTGTATGCAACGCCGGTCCATGCGGAATCTTCGGTGGTCAGCTTCAGGTTGATAACAGATTCCTTGCTGTCGCTCGCAAATTTCTGGCCCTGTTTGCCGAAGAGACCTGCATTACCCTTAACGGTAACAGTCTTGCCCTCGCCGCCAACATTAACGGTACCCAGAGCTGCGCCCAAAGCATGGAAGCCATAACCATCCTCATTGCTGTTATTCTTGATTTCGATGTCAGCAGCACCCAGGTTAACGGTTGCACCATCTGCTGCTACTACACCGGAGCCATGAGCTGCGATAGTAGTCTTGCCGTCAACAGTTACGCTTGCACCTGCGCCGTTAGCGTTGATGCCGGCAATATTTCTCCAAGAGGATTCACCCAAGGTAGTAGTATTCTGTCCTTTGATAACGTTATCAAGAGCCCACTCTTCGCCGTCCTTAGCCATGGTCAGATCGCCATGCAGCTTAATTTCGGCATTGCCGTTAGCGTTAACGCCGTAAACATTGTTATAGCCATGAGCCTTAATAGCGGTATTGCCGGTAACCTCTACCACAGCCTTCTCGCCTGCGCTCTTAGCATAAATGCCGATTGCGCTGCCTTCGCCGATCAGCGGGTTGCCGCTGCTGGTCTTACGGCTGTAGGTATTATCAATGTTGATATCCAGAGTACCTGCAGTAATGCTTGTTTTGCTGCCTGCAATGCTGTTGTCAACACCGCGCAGCGGAATTCTGTTGTTCAGAATACCTGCATTCTTATCAGGCGGAACAGTCTTGCTGTCCAGAGCTACGTTCAGCTTCAGAGTCTTGTCTGCAGCATTGATTACCAGATTTTCAACGCCTGCAGCGTTCTGTACAGCCGCACCGCTGATGATGAAGGAGCCTTCCCAATCCGGATCCTTTTCCTTATGAGTCATCTGGTTGATATTAATGCTTGCGTCCTCAGCAAATACATAGGACAGGTCCTCCTGCTGTACTGCGCTGAATACGCCCTGCTTTTCACCGGTGATAGCATCGGTAAAGGTAGTCTTTTCACCACCGCCCGGATTTACGGTTTCTTCCGTGGTGTAGCCCTTACCGGTATCCTTATTGAATTTAATGGTATCAACCTTCATGATCTTGTCGCTTGCGGTCAGGCCGGCAGCGATCTTAACAGAACCGTTCAGGTTGTTTTCACCATTAACAAAATTGCTATAGGTCAGCTTGCCTGCCAGTGCGTTCAAGACGTTGGCAACGCTGGCATCATTTTCCATAGCAATGCCGGTGCTGTCGGTAATCAGGCTAACTGCGGAGCCTGCTGCCGCACTCTTGATAATGGTGTCGCCTGCTGCGTAGTTGCTTGCGTTTTCACCATTGCCGGTATGTGCATAGAAAATGTTAGTGTTGCCGCTATAGTTATCAATGGTCAGGTTATTGCTGTCCTTCTGGAAGATGTTGCCTGCAGCAGCTTCGCTTGCACCGCCAGCAAACTTAGTTACATGGCTGCCTTCAAATGCTGCATTGGTTTTGCCCCATGCCTCATTGTTCCAGGTTGCGCCGTTAGCAAGATACAGGTTAACGATACCCTTGAACGGGAAGCCGCTGGTACCAAGATCCTTTGCAAAAGCTGTACCTGTCCAGGAAGATTGCTTGTCAGCCAAACCGATATTGATAATGCTGTCGGTAACATCCATATCGAAAGCTTTATTAGCTTTTTCTCCATAAGCACTGATGTTGCCTTCAATTACGGTAGTAGCAGTGCCTGCTGCATTCTTATCTGCATTCATGTTGACATTCACAACGCCGCCATCAGATTGCAGAGCGTAGAATTCCTTGCTGTTGTTCTTCGCAATTTTAATATTGCCGCCGCCGACAGAAACAGTAGAGCCGTTTCTGATAGCAGTAATCGCATTGCCGTTACGAAGGTTGATATCAGCCTTACCGTCTACAGTGATAGCAGAAGTTTTGGCACCAAAATCAACGGCATTTTCTACATACAAGCCGTTGATGCTGTCATACTGTTCACTATCAGCTAAGTTTAAATCACCATGGATAGCAACGCTGCTGCCGTTAGCTTTTACATAAATGCCATAAGCATTAGACGCAGCAGAAAGCTTCATGTCAACATCAGCATTGATATCAACATTACCCTTAGTTACTTCCATACCGGAACGTTCTTTGAAGTCATTCGTACAGTTCTTGATTACCAGCTTGTCAGCCTTGATGGAGGTTGTGCCTTCAACTGCTTGCTTGAACAGAGGCACAGCACTAATATAGTCACCTTGTTTAGCCATCAATACCAGCTGGTTGTTGCCTGCATCAATGGTCAGCGGTGCTTTTACCTCTACAGCATTTTTAGCTGCAGCGTTAATCGTAGTGTTAGCACCGAATACATACTTGCCATCCTGGATATTGCCTGCATATTCGGTATCTGCTGCAGCGTCACCGGTCAGAGCAGTAGTAAACTCTGTCTTAGGCGGAACAACAGGAGTTTCGGTAGGATAGCTGCCTTTGCCGTCCTCTTTGCTGAAGGTAATGTCGCCGGTCTTCAGTGCTGCGGAGGAAGCAGTCAGGCCGTCGGCAATCTTAACATAACCGGTCAGGTTGCGTTCGCCGTTTACGTAGTTGCTGTAGGTCAGCTTGCCTGCCAGTGCGTTAAGTACGTTGGCTACGCTGTCCTTGTTATCCATAGCAACACCGGTGTTATCGGTAATCAGGGAAACAACGGAATCCTTCTCTGCATGCTTGATAACGGTGTCGCCTGCTGCGTAGTTGCTTGCTGCTTCACCGTTGCCGGTATGAGCATAGAAGATATTGGTATTGCCGCTGTAGTTATCAATAGTCAGCTCATTACTGTCCTTTTGGAAGATGTTGCCTGCTGTGCCTTCGCTTGCGCCACCTACGAAGTTGGCTACACGGCTGCCCTCAAAGTCATCGGAAGGCTCGCCCCACTCTTCGTTGTTCCAGGTTGCACCGTTTTGCAGCCACAGATTAGCAGCACCGTTAAAGGTCAAACTGCCTGTAGTATATCCATCACCATAGTAATTTGCTACCACGCCGGTCAGGTTGGATTTTGCAGTGGTCAGGCCAAGGTTAATTGCACTCTCGGTACCATGAATATCGCTGGCATTGGCTGCACCGGTAGAAAGAACCACATTACCTTTGATGTTTACATCATTGTTATCTGCGCCGGTAACCTTGCCTGCTTCATTGCGAACAACGTTCATGTTAACAGTGCCGTCCTCTGCTCTGATAGCAGCATAATCCATTTCCTGCTCAGCATCAACAACAATGCTGCCGCCCTTAACAGTAACAACAGCGCCGCCGGAGTTAGCAAACAGGCCGTTTGCATTACCCTGGAAGTCTACATTACCGTTTACGGTAACGCTGCCGCCTTTTGTATTGTTCATGCCGCTGGTTGCATAAATACCGGATGCACCGTAATATTTGGTGCCGCCATTATGTCCTTCAACATTCAGTTTCGCATCGCCGTTGACAACAACGTTGCCCTGGCTATAAACGCCAAGGGTATTACAATCGCCATCGGCAGTAATATCAAGATTACCGTCAACAGTCAGATTAGTATTCAGCTTTATAAGATTGATGCCCTTCAAGCCTTCTGTATTGAGCTCTTTACCGCTAAGTTCCATTTTTAAGGTATCAGCTTTGATACCCAAAGACTTACCGGCATTGATTTTGATGCCTGCGCCTGTGTCTGCAGGATTGTCAACAACCAAAGTTAAGGTTTTTCCACTTGCATCAATCTGGGCATTTTCTACAATGTCCATGCCATATTGGTTGGTAATTTTGGTATCCTGAGCAAATTTATATACTCCGTCCTTAATTACATCTGCATATGCCTCATCAATAAGGTCAAAACCGGTAAGAGTATCTTTGTACTCTTTTACAGACGGAGCTTCTGGTTTAGCAACGTAAGAGCCCTTGCCATCTTCCTTATTGAAGCTGATGTCGCCGCTCTTCAGTGCTGCGGAGGAAGCAGTCAGGCCGTCGGCAATCTTCACATAACCGGTCAGGTTATTTTCGCCGTTTACATAGTTGCTGTAGGTCAGTTTACCTGCTAATGCGTTAAGTACGTTGGCTACGCTGTCCTTGTTATCCATAGCAACGCCGGTGTTATCGGTAATCAGGCTTACTGCGGAGCCTTCTGCCGCACCCCTGATAACGGTGTCGCCTGCTGCGTAGTTTTCAGCTGCTTCACCGTTGCCGGTATGTGCGTAGAAGATGTTGGTGTTGCCACTGTAATTATCAATAGTCAGATTATTGCTGTCATTTTGGAAAATATTACCTGCTTTGGCATCACTCACGCCGCCGACAAATTTGGTAACATGGCTACCTTCAAAGCCTGTACCGCCCCACGGTGTAGCGGTTTCGCCCCACTCCTCATTGTTCCAGGTGGCACCGTTCTGCAGGAATACATTGATTGCACCGTAGAAGGTCTTATCGCCAGCTTTGTTGCCTTCATCCTTGAAGCCGTTATGTGCAACGCCAGTCCATACGGAATCTGCGGTTGCCAGGCCCAGGTTTACCTTGGTGTAAAGCTCAGGCTCGTTGGCATTGATTGCACCGGTAGATGCGCCTACGTTACCCTTCAGCACCAGCTTGTTATCTCTTGCGCTTACTGCATCGTAATTTTCATCCAGGTTAACGTTCATGCTGGTAGTGCCGGATTCTGCCATCATTGCATAGTAATTATGCTCGTTATCCTTATTGATTTCGATATTACCGCCACCGTTAATCGTCAGCTTCGCATGACCGCCGTTAGCAAACAGAGCATTGCCGTCAATCTTGGCATTTACATCACCGTTGATAGTAACCTTCGGGCCCATCTGCAGGGAGTAATTGCTGCCGCTGTATACCAAAGAGCAGCCGTAATAGCCATACGCACCTTCTTCGGAGGTCAGGCCCCATTCGCTGTTTTCGTTGCCCATAGCGGTTACATTACCGTTAAAGGTTACCTCGGCATTACCATTTGCATACAGACCTAAGGTATAACCGATACCCTTCATGTTCATTTCAGTATCGCCGTTGATGGTCAGCTTCATCGGGTTATCCTTGCTCTGCGCACCCTGGCCTACGTTGATGCCTTCAACACGACCGCTGGTGCTGCTGGCGTTGATAACCAGCTTATCTGCGTTAACAGTAACACCGTCAGCAGAGCTTGCACCCAATGCATAAACAGCAGAGCTGCCGGTAACATTAGTGTTGAAGGTCAGAGTTTTTCCTTCGGCATTAATGGTTGCCGCTTGTTTAATATCAGCACCATGCTTGTCGGTTGTGGTAATAGTGCTGTCCTTAGCAAATTTATAGGTACCGTCATCGGCAATGATATTTGCATCTGCATACTCAGTATCAGTTGCTTTATCACCAGTCAGAGTTGTAGTGAACTCTGTTTTCGCTTCCGGAACAACAGGAGCCTGGGCAGAGTAAGAGCCTTTGCCATCTTCCTTATTGAAGCTGATATCACCGGTCTTCAGTGCTGCGGAGGAAGCAGTCAGACCGTCGGCAATCTTCACATAACCGGTCAGGTTGTTTTCGCCGTTTACGTAGTTGCTGTAGGTCAGCTTGCCTGCCAATGCGTTCAGCACGTTGGCTACGCTGTCCTTGTTATCCATTGCAACACCGGTGTTATCGGTAAACATGCTTACAACGGAGCCTGCTGCTGCACCCTTGATAACAGTGTTGCCTGCTGCGTAGTTTTCAGCTGCTTCACCATTGCCGGTATGTGCGTAGAAAATGTTGGTGTTGCCGCTGTATTTATCAATGGTCAGACTGCCGCTGTCCTTTTGGAAGATATTGCCTGCTTTGGCATCAGCTTCACCGCCGACAAGCTGGTTCAGGCTGCTGTTATGATAATTATAATCGCCTTTTCTTTCATTGGTCCATTGCGCACCGTTGGCAAGCAGCATATATACTTCACCGGCACCGTTATCATTGAAAATGGTACCTTTGAAATAGGATTTGTCGGTATTCATGCCCAAGGTCAGAATGCCCTGATCCTTTTGCTGATCCTTAACCAGGATGTTGCCTTCAACCTGTACATCACGGCTGCCTTCTGCCGCAACAACGGCGCCGTCCTGCAGCTTAGAATTGATAGACAGCTCGCCGCCGCTGACAACAGCAGCACGTCCCATAGCCGCCTTAATTGCGCCGCCGCCGATATAAGCGGTAGGCGCCTTATCGATATTGTAGGCAGAGTTACCGCCTCTTACGGTAATAACATCGCTGTCATTGCCTACATACAGGTCAACCATACCGGAAATCTTCAGGTCGGCACTGCCGGTATTTTTCCATACTTCAATAGCGTTTTCAACCTGAGGCTGGCTAGAATGGAATTTTACAGCGTTCTCCCAACCGTCGGCATTGTTAATGGTCAGGCTGGCAAGTCCCTTGCCGTCGCCGTAAGAGCCCTCCTGGTTAGTACCTGCAACGTAAATACCGCGCAGCTTGCCTGCACTCAAAAAGCTGCCTTTAGCAGAAAGCTCCATACCCTTAACGTTGTTGATTACCAGATCGGCAGAGCTAACATGAATAGCGTTCGGACTTACAGCCCTTACGTTATCAACTCCTTTAGGTTGGTCGACATTCAGTGCCAGATCAAGACGATGGCCTTGCATATCAATGGTAACCGGTTTGTTTCCGGCTATATAGATACCGCCAAACATCGGTGTCCAATGGTTAAAATCCTGGTCCGATGCATTAGGCTTTAAGGTTACATCCTCATTAAAGGTGTAGGTGTGTGTTTTGGCATTATAAACACCTGCTTCTTTCCAATATGTACGCACAGCGCTGCCATATTGGTTACTTTCAGTAATAGCCTTGTCATGCACGCTTGCTGCAAATGCATTATTAGCACCTAAAACAGCTGCGGCAACGGCCAGTGCTAAAAGAGCTTTTCTCTTCTTTTGACTAAGCTTCAGCATATAGTCCTCCTTATCAAAAAATCAGGAAAAAGCAGAAACAACCACTGCTTCTGCTAACCCCTCTGCGCAAAGTCATTCTCCGCGCAGTTTATATAGAAACCGGCCAGGCTGCTTCTCATCAGCGCAGCCTGCGATTTCATAACAAAATTATTCAGCTTATCATAAACACGCTGCGTTCATTTCAGCGCTTTGATAACCTCGTCGGTAAGGTCCTTGCCGCCTGCTACCATAGCATTCATATTTACAACGCTGTCAATATTGTTTGCTTTAGCTACGTCAAGAATAGTTTTGTTGATCTTTCTTTGTACAGGAGCCATCTTCTTCTGTTCAAAATCTGCCAGCTGCTTGCTCAGCTTTTCAGCCAGAGCCTGCTTTTCAGCATCGCTCATGTTAACAGATTGCTTATTGAACTCTTCCTGCAGGCGAGTTTTTTCCTGTGCTACGGATTTGGCAATCTCGGTAATTCCCGGATAGCTGTTCAGAACGGCATTAACATTAACAACACCTACAGGTGCGGCAAACGCACTGGCACTGATACCCAAAGCCATAACAGCACTCATCAGCAAAGTCATAAGTTTCTTTTTCATTTCTGCCACTCTCCTTATTTAGCCCAAACGGCTTCCATAATGTTGCCGTATTGTGCTTCCATAAATTTAACTGCTTCACCCATGATAGCGTTTACCAGAGCCGGGTTAAAGGTGGTGTTTTCGGCGGTAATGCATGCGTTCAGCATGAAGTCGCCTCTCTCGGAAACGGTGAATTTGAACGGACGAACGTTGTTGTTCATGTTGTTGATAGCACCGGCAAGTGCTTTCAGCTTTTCTTCATCGATTACCTGCGGAGCGATTTGCACCTGCAGCAGCATATAAACGCTGTCATCCATCAGCAGAGCCATCGGCAGCAGCTGACCCTTAACTTCCATGCGGCTGCGGAAGATAGTGGTATGGTGCTCGTCCTCCAGCTTTTGGATATCGAAGCATTCGATTTTATTGTCAGCCAGGAACTGAGTCATCTTCTCGATTTTGTTTTCCATTTCGGTTACTTTAGTTTCTTCTTTAGTAGCTTTTGCCATGATAAAAATCTCCTTTACGTCATCAAAAAAGTTTTTTTATATACTACGGAGCAGAAGTTACTGCTCCGTATATAACATGAGTCTGTTTATCTTAGAAGGTGTACTGCATGCCAACGATAAAGCTTCTGCCCGGCATAGCATACCAGCTGTCGGCACCGCCACCCCAGATAACATCTGTGTGCTCAGCCCACAGCTTGTTGAAGATGTTGTCTACTTTAACGTAGAACTTAGTCTGCTTATCAGCTGTGTAATTAAGAGCAAGGTTGTAAACGCCATACTTATCGGAAGGCCAGCCCTTAACGCCTTCCTTCATGCCGCGTTTATCACGGATGAAGTAGAAGCCGTCGAAGGCAGCACTGAATTTATCCTTGTCATAATATACACCGAAGGTTGCTTTGTCCTTAGGTGCATAGCCCTGAGTAAAGCTGTCCTTTTCATCATAGAACAGATGTGCCCAGCCCAGCTTAACAGTTACAGCATCGCTCAGACGAGCATTGTACTGTGCGTTCCAGCCGCGGGAAATACCGCCTATGCTGTTCTGATACTGGCCATAGTTCGGATCGTCCTTGTCGGTGGTGCTGTTCATAGTCATGCCAACACCGGATTTGGTTTCGAACCAGCTCAGCATCATGTAATTATCGGGTGTAAATTCGTGGTTGTAACCGATAGATGTTGTACGGCCTTCGGAAGCACGCAGGTCTGCATTACCGTATTTATGGTCATACAGCTGTGTCAGGCTCGGCAGAATGTAGTAATCGCTGCGGCCTGCATACAGGGTATCCTTCTCGGTAATATCCCAACCCAGCTTATAGCTGATGGAGTTATGGCATTCATAGCTGTCAGGTCTGTCGTGACGAATACCGCCGGATAAGGTTACATGAGGCACAAGCTCCCAATCACCCTGCAGGAACAGAGAAGTATTGCTGGTTTCCTTGTGGTTAGTATTATCCTTGCCCTTGCTGTATTCGATGCCGCCGACCATAGTATATCTGTCGGTCTGATATTTGAAGTTATCGCTGTACAGCTTGTATTCCAGATTGCTTGTAATTGGCTCGGAAATATCAGTATCCTCTCCGCCCGGCTTATCCCATGAGGATTTTTCTTTGGTTGCACGATACATCAGAGAATTGCTCCACTGATCGTTAATCTGCCAATCATGCTTCAGGGTTACGCTATTGCTGTCGTACATGCCTACATAATGACCGCCGTATACCAGGTCGGTACCGCTGAAGTTGGAGCCGATGGTTTCATAGTTCAAGGTCAGCTTATTGGCATCGTTGAATTTATACTCAAACTTAGCACCGCTGCTCTTGGTATTGCTCTGACCCGGCCATTCCTTACCGCTGCCGTCCTTGCTGGTGCCGGAAATGGTTCTGTCATGGTAAATATTGTAGCTTACCTTGTCTTTGGCAGCCTGAGTATTGAATTTATAGGCTTCCTTGCCGAAGCTGCCCTTGGCAATATCAATAACGGTTTTTGCACCTTCAGGTCTTCTGGTGATGATGTTGATAACACCGCCCTTAGCACCGCTGCCGTACATGGTAGCAGCACTGCCGCGCATTACCTCGACGCGCTCGATGTTATCCATATTGTTCATGAGTGCGGCAAACATATAACCGCTGCTGCCTGCGCCCTTGAAGTCGTTAACACGCACGCCGTCAACCAGGATAACAACGTCCTTGCTGCCGTTGATACGGATACCGCTTACGTTGGCATTCAGGCCGTTGGAGCCGTAATCCAGGAACTGTACGCCCGGAACGGTACGCAGAACCTCTTCCACGTTGTCCATGTGCATCTGCTCGATTTCTTCACGGCCGACAACGCTCATATCTGCCTTAGCCTTCAGGATGGATTCCTCCATGCGGGAAGCGGTAACAACGATAGGTGCCAGCTCAAAGCTCATTTCGTCAAAATCTGCTGCGGTCGGCTCCGGTGCATCGTAGCTGGTTACGGTTTCAACATATTTCGGCTCGGAATGCTCTGCAACAGCAGTAGTTTCTTCTGCTTCCTGCACTGCAGGCTGAGCATTAAGAGTCTGCTCCTGTGCAGCGATACCCGGCATAGCGTCGGTTTTTACGTTAGCAGCTGCGTTTTTCTGAACCTCTGCCGCATTACCTGCAATGAACTGTTCAGCCTCGGCCTTACCGCTGATTTCCTGCTTCGGCAAACGGTCAAGTGCAAAGCGCAGGCCGCCGCTAAACTTCCAATCGTGCTCATAATCTGCACCGTAGCTGCGGGAAACATCAAAATATGCGCTTGCGTTAGGCTTAATATTCAAGGTAGTGCCAAGGCTCATTTCAGCCCAGGTACCCTTAGTTTCTACAGAGGTAGTTTTGCTTCCGCCGTCCTCTGCGCTGTAGCTGCCGGTGATATCGCCGGAGAACTCATGTGCCAGACCGAAGCGTGCATAAACAGAGCCCAGGCGACCGGTTTTGCCGAGTTCTAAGCCCAGACGGCCAACCAAGCTGTTGTAGTTGCCCTGGTTAACGTCCAGAACCTCACCGCCATCGGTTACGGCAGCAAAGTTTCTGCCGCCCAAGTGTGCCCAGGTCAGCTGTGCCTGAGGCTCAAGGTAGCTCTTATCTGTACCGATACGTTTTGCCAGACTTGCGGTAGCACTGTAGCCACGGTTTCTGTAGGTACCGCTCAGCTCTGTGCCGATGCCGTTGCGTACGCTGAACTCGTTGCGTACGCTGCCGGCCTTAGCTGCAAAATCCAGATGTGCGCCATCGCCCAAATCCTTAGAAGCATACAGGCCGAAGCTGTACAGCTTGTTATCGCCGCTGTTGCCGCCGATAGTACCGAAATCATCATCTGTATAATTGTAGCTGGAGCTGCCCTTCTGATAATCAATAGCAGCGCCTGCAATCCAGCCGTGGTCATACATACGGTCAAAACCAACCTGTGCACCCCAATAGCTGTTGCTCAGATCAACCGCATTCGCATTGTAGGTATCCTTGCCGCCATAGGTCTTAGCCCAAATACCGTCACTCTCCATATGCGCACGCAACAGGTCACCGCGATAAATTACGTTTGCAGCATTATCGCGCCAGGAAAGCATTGCGCTGGTGGTTGCCGCTCTTGCGCCCTTCATCAGTGCGGTTTCGTAGTCGCCGGTAATATTGATACCGCTGCCGCCGACAAAGCTGCCTACGCCACCGTTAGCACTGTCAAATTTCATATCGCCGATCCAACGGGAAATACTTGAAGCAGTTAAGCCGGAGGTAATCATAGTCTTACCGGTCAGGTTTTCGTCAACACCGGCATTGCCATAGTAAATCTTCTGGCTTAATGCCTTGAAGGCTGCTTCTACAGCGTCCTGATCATTAGTCTTGATGTTCTTGCTGCTTGTTGCCGCAATCAGCATAGAACCCTTATCTGCTTTTTCAACAGTGAAGTTGCCGCCCTTGTAATCGCTTACATCGGTGCCTGCATTATCATGATCATAGCTTACGATATGAGTGCCGCTGAAATTGCCTACAGTAACGGCACCGGCCTCGGGAGCCATGCTGATAAAGCCGTTGACGGGAATTTCTACTTCTTCATTATTTCCGCCGTTCGGATTGATATATTTAATTGCTTTTACAACACCCTTGCCACCATTTAAGCTGTTGACAAAGGTTGCGTCTGTATTGGTATTGTTCCAAGAAGCACCGGAAAGAGTAAGATTAAGCGCTGCATCAGCGTTCTTATGAGCGCCGGTCCATACCGCGCCGTCAGCCAGTGTCAGATTTACAGTGCCGTCATCGCCCACAGCTGCAGCCGCTACATTACCGGTCTTGACAATGCTGCCCACGAATTTACCGCCGGCAACAGTCAGGTCAATTTTACCGCTATCGGCAACAGCCAGGTTGCCTTCTACGGAACCGGTCTTGTAATTGCCCTCTTTATCTAAATTATCTTTATTGATGTTGACTACGGAACCGTCACTGATAATGCTGCCTCTGATTACGCCGTTGCCCAGAGTAACCTCGGCACCGTTAGTTGCCTTAACAGCATTCTTGGTCGCAGGCTTATCGGTTTTATCGTTCTCGTTGATATTGGTAATGCCCAAGCTTGTTACCTTGCCGCCGTCAGCAGTAATAGCATCCTCCTGTGCGGACAAATGTAAGGTACGCGCAGAAATATCTACCGTCTTGCCGTTTGTAACAATACCCTTCTTGGCATCCAAAGTCAAAGCTGTATCTTCCGCATTGATTTTTATGTTGGCTGCTGCATCAATAGCAGTTCCGTCAGCCACATTTACTGTAGTAGCCTGAGTAAATTTATAGGAGCCGTCATCCTGACGGATATTCGCATCGGTATAATCACTGTCGGCAGAAGTACCGGTCATACCGCTGTTGATATTGGCGGTATTCTGTTCACCCTCCTGCGGCTTGGTATAACCGCCCTCACCGGTTGCTTCGTTAAATCTGATCATGCCCTTAGCTTCGGCAGTAATGCCGGAAGCAGTCAGACCGGAAGCAATCATAACAGTACCGGAAAGATTTCTTTCATCCTTCACATAACCGCTATAGGTCAGCTTGCTTGCCAACGCGTTGAGTACTGCTTCAACCTCTTTATCATCCTTCAGGTTAATCTTGGCGTTATCGGTTGCCAGGGTAACATTGGCACCGGCACCGGCATGCTGAATAGTAGTATCGCCGCCGATATAATGTTCCTTCTGAGTACCGTTTTCATTATGCTTATAAACAATGGTATTGTAACCGCTGTAATTAGCAAAATTCAGCTTAACATAACTGTTCTGATAAATGAAGCCGCTGCCGGCAGCGTTTTTGCCACCGATAAGATTATGAACATAGGAAGTACCGTCAAAATTATCATAGCTCGGCTTACTGTATGCCGGCATGTTGCTGTAATCCAGACCGTCTACACGGGAGGTTGCTTCATGTGTCCATTGTGCGCCGTTGCTCAGCCATACATTGACTTCGCCTGCATGGTCGGTACCGGCGTTATCAACAACACCCTTCCAGGTAGAATCCTTAGTGGTCAGGCCGATGTTCAGACGGCCATCCTGATATACGTCAGGCTTATCGGTACGCTCGGAGCGCTTCAAAGCAATAACGTTACCGATGATATTGGTTGTCTTGCCTTCGGCAGCCTCCAGTTTTTCGTTTTCAACAGAGCTTTTATCCTGATTATTATTAGCGTCAAGAACGTTGATATTGATTGTACCGCCATAGCTTGCCAAAGCATAATATGCTTCCTTGAAGCTGCCGTCTGCTTTTCTTTCGTCAGACGGAGTTTCGATTTTAATAGAATCTCCTACCAGACTGATTTTGCCAAGATTATAGGGATGCACGCCTGCGGAAGCATTGTACACACCGGTCTGCACCGCAGTACCGCGTACAGCTACATCCACATTACCGTTAACGGTAATGCTGCCGCCGGTATAGCCGACACTGAAGGCATTCGGTTGCCAACGTGCGCCGGTATAGTTAACATCAGTAGGATCCATGGAGGTTACGCCGCCGGGTCCGATGTTGCCGTGAACATTGTTGGTAATAATGCCCCACGGATTAGACGGGTCATCCTTACGCATCTTCACGTTACCGTTGATAATCACATCGCCGCTGCCTGCGCTGACGCCAACAGAAGCATATGCGGAATAAGCATTGATATCAAGATTACTGTTGATTTCAATTCTGCCGTTGCTGCCAGCAAAGCCTGCTACGTCGCTGAAATCATTAGAATGGGTATTGGTCTGGCGCAGATATAAAGTACCTTTGCTGCCGTCACTGCCTATATTGTTGTAAACATAGTTATAGCCGTTTTTGGTAGCGACAGCATCCTTATTTACTACAGTAAAGGTGTTGTCTGTACCCTTAAAATCATAGGTTACTGTTTTTGTACCTTTATCAAGCACTACAGTATTGCCGTCAGCATTAAGCATCGGTGCATCCTTATCTGCTTTACCGGTCAGGCCTTTATTATATTCTGCAGCCCAGGCAGGCTGTGCAGTAAAGCATGATGTGCATATTGACATCAAAACGCCGGCAGCAAGCAGCTGCCATTTTTTTTGTTGATAACTTCTCATACTCTCACTCACTCCTTGCAACATGATTGCTTAAAAATATTTTTCATCTATATAAAATAAAAAAGATTAGCACACACTAATAACGAAAGGAAATTTTGCAATCTGAAATGCTCAAAAATTCCCTCTCATTAAGCGCGCCTAATCTCGTAGACCCTTAATATGCACAATCAGTCAGTACCCTGGCTTAAGATCATTGCCGCTTTATCCCTTGGTAAGAGGTTTAAGCAACAGCTTAACGACAAAGCAGCTCTCTTTCACAGTTGCGGAACAGCGTCGAAATCACATCAGACTTCCCTGCTAAGAAGATATCCGGCAAAATATCCTCACCTGATCGTCTATAATTATATAATTTAATAACAAAGCAGTAGTAATTTTTTCCTTTTGTAAAGAATGTTTTTTCTCAGGGGTGTATTACTTACATTTTTCTGTTATTGGTATTTTTTATCATATAGAGTTTACCATAATCAATCTATTGCGTCAAGTGAAATTTGAAGATATTGTAAATTAAATCACTGCAAGAAGCATAACGCCATAAACATCAACTCACAGTAACACCTCAAGCAAATTATCTGTAAACTGCTTCTATTAATTATATTTAAAAGCAAAGCAGCCATCCGCCTTACAACGGATAACTGCTTCGCTTTTCTAATGATTTTTACTTTTGCCGCAGCGCTGCCTTGATAGCGCCGCAGCCGGTTTATAAAAGAAGGGGAAATAATCTGTTAAAAGATTAGAACTCGAAGCGCAGGCCTGCACTTGCCTTCCACTTACGCTCGAAGTCTCCGCCAAAGTCCTTAGCAAAGTCTGCATAGATATGGCAGTTGTCGCTCAGATCATAGCTGCCGCCAATGCTCATTTCCATCCAGGTATCCTTGCCGTCGAAGCTGGTGTGCTTGGTGCCGCCGTCCTTAGCGAAGTAGCTTGCGCTGATGTCGCCGTTGAATTCATGTGCACCATACAGGCCAACGTATACGCGGCCTTTTTCGCTCTTAGCGCCTGCTTCCACACCGAAGCGTGCTACCAGGCTGCTGTAAGCGTCCTGGTCAATTCTCATGCTGTCGTTCGGAGTATGGGCAGTGTAATCCTTGCTGCCTACCTGAGACCAGGTCAGCTGTGCCTTCGGGGTGAAGTAGCTTGCCTCAGTGCCGAAGGTCTTGCCATATTCCATGGTCAGGCCATATGCGTTGGCTTTATAATCGCCATGCAGCTTCAGGCTGCGGATTTCGTTGTAAACGTCGTATTCGTTTTCAACACGGCCTGCTTTAGCTGCTACACGCAGATAGGACTGGTCATCAAAGCTCTTCACGCCGTATACGCCCAAGCTATAGAGCTGGTTGTCGCCCTTGCCGCCCAACAGATAGTTGGAATCGCCGTCACGGTAGTCAAAGGCTGCGCCTGCATGCCAGCCGTTTGCCAGAGCCTTGTCATAACCAACCTGTACTCCGCGGTAGGTGTTGTCATCCTTAACACCCTTAACATCGGAGCTTGTCTTGCCGCCCAGTGCCTTAGCGAAGATGCCGTCTGCATCTGCCAGGTCCGCACCGGTGTAGGTGTCCTGCATGTTGTCGCGCCAACTGTGCATGGAGGTGGTTGCAGCGCTTCTTACGCCCTTCATTACCAGGGTTTCATAATCACCGTTGTAAATTTCCTTCCAGTTAACACTGTCCTTATCATACTGGCCTACGCCGTTTGCATCCCAGTGCAGCTTGCCGATATATTGGCTTGCGCTAGAGGATGTCAGGCCTTCTGCAATCTGTACCTTACCGGTCAGGTTAGCAGCGTTTGCTTCGTGGTCCTTGTAGGTAACCTTCTGTGCCAATGCTGCCAGTGCTGCTTCAACAGCCTTCTTATCATTCATGGCAATACCACTGTTGTCGGTGGACAGGATTACGCCGGAATCCTTGTCTGCCTTGCTGATAATAGTATTGCCGGACTTATAGTCGGTAACCTTATCGCCTGCACCCTCATGGTTATAGATAATGGTTTCCCAACCGCTGTAATGAGCGATATCCAGAGTCTTGCTTCTATTGGTCATATTAAGGAAGCCGCTCTGCTTATCGGTTGCACCGCCCTTAACAATCAGGCCGGTTTCCGGAGCTGCTGCACCCTTGGCCATTCTCAGCAGGGATTTGCCCTCAGCCTTAGTTTCATCCTCACCATCGGTAAGATTCCAAGTTGCGCCTTCATCAATATATACTTTAACGCAACTGTTTTCGTCAGTCCTGTAAGCACCCCACAGAACATTTCCATCGCCGCTCAGATTAACATCAACTTCGCCGCCGTCGCTTGCTTCCAAATCGCCTTCAATATTGCTGCCGTTGCCGCCCTTCAGATAAATCTGGCCACTTCTAGCATAAATGAGGCCTCTGATGTACAGCGGGAGATTGCTGTCGATGCGTACCTTACCGCCGCCGAGTGCTGAAATTGCTTTACCGCCTCTGCCGATAATTTTGCTGCCGCCGGCCATAGTTACATTGCTGTTATTCGCAATAATACCGGTTTCACCGCTGATATTGGTATCGCCCTTGATATTTACGTTTGCGTCAACTGCATTGATGCCTGCATCTGCGCCCTTCATCTCCAGCAGAGCATTGGTGGTATCAATTTCAATATTTTTACCGTTTACATCTACTGCAGCACCTTCGCTAACTTCGATTGCAGAAGGATTCTGAGTAAAGATGTATTTACCGTCAGCCTTCAAAATACCATTTTTCTTATAGTTGTAATCAGCCTTGGCATCACCGGTAATAGCGTTGTTGAGCTTGCTGCTTTCAGGAGTCTGGGTTTCCGGATAGGTGATTCCCGGAGCAATGGAGCCATCCTTTAAGCTGCCCTTGCCGTCCTTGCTGCTGAAGGAGATATCGCCGGTCTGCATAGCCTTGCTGCTTGCGGTCAGACCGTCGGCAATCTTCACATAACCTGTCAGGTTATTTTCGCCGTTTACGAAATTGCTGTAGGTCAGCTTGCCTGCCAAGGTGTTCAGCACATTAGCTATGCTGTATTCGTTATCCATTGCAATACCGCTGTTATCGGTAATCATGGATACTACAGAGCCTTCTGCCGCATTTTTGATAATGGTGTCGCCTGCTGCGTAGTTATCAGCTGCTTCGCCGTTACCGGTGTGTGCGTAGTAGATATTGGTGTTGCCGCTGTAGTTGTCGATGGTCAGATTCTTGCTGTCCTTTTGGAAGATGTTGCCTGCATGTGCTGCATCACTGCCGCCTACGAAGCTCGTTACATGGCTGCCGGTAAAGCCGCTCGGAACCTCTTTGCCGTTCTTCTCGTTTGTCCAGGTTGCACCATCTGTCAGCCACAGGTTAAATGTGCCATAACTGGTGGAGTCATCACCAGAAGTAACTTCGTAGAGGCTGCGGCCATTCCAGCTGCTGTCTTTGCCCTGCAATGCCAGATTAACGGTAGAAGAAGTAGAGGTTGTTTCATCCTCCCAATAATCGTAGCTTTCTGCCAACTTGGTGAAGACATCGCCATCGATCTTGACAATGCCAGCGCCTGCCTTGCCGTCTTTCATATTGATGTTGATCACGCCATTATCGTCAGACTTCAGCGCAATGTAATTCGCTGCATTGCTATCCTTTTGGATAGTCAGGTTGCCGCTCATGGTGACGATACCGCCATTCCCGCTGTAAATACCATTACTTTCTGTCTGGGCAGAGGTAGAAATAGTGGTGTCTGCATCAATGGTAATCTTACCGCCGGTTGCATAAACACCCTGGGCATAGAAGCCTGTGGTATCCGTACTGAGCTTCAGGCTCTTAGCTGTAATGGTCACATCCTTCGATTTCCCATAGCTGAGACCGGTAGCGACCGCACGTGCCACATTGCTGCCCTTCAAAACATGGTAGGATACGTCCAAATTCTTTCCGTCGGCATGAATCGTAATCGGTCCGCCACTGGATTCAATAGCACTCAGGTTCGAGCTGTAATCACCCTTTGTGACATCGATCACTGCATCCTGCGTGAAGTTGTAAATGCCTTTTTCGGTTTCGATGCCCAGATTTTCATACTTCTTATCAAGATTACCGGTGATCGGATCAGTAATGACGGAATCATCCTTGACCGTATACTCATAGAAGCCCTGACCAGGGGTCTTCGTGCCGGTTGCATCGGTGGAGAAGCTGATATCGCCGGTCTTGAGCGCTTTGGAGGAAGCAGTCAGGCCTTCAGCAATCTTCACTACGCCAGAGAGATGACCATCCGTATAGTTCTTGTAGAACAGCTTGCCTGCCAAGCTGTTCAGTACGTTGGCTACTTTATCCTTAGCATCGCCAGAATCGCCATCTGCAAAGCCGGAAGTAATACCTTTGTTATCCGTAATAAAGGTGATAGCAGAGCCTTCTGCTGCATTGGTAATATTAAAGCTGCCGCCAATCATCTTGGTCGGATCATTAGCATCATGCTCATAGAATACAGTGGTATGACCGCTGTAATTGACAACAGAAATAGGATTGGTATCCTTCTGATAAATCAGACCGGCGTTTGCCGCGTTGCTGCCACCATGCAGTGTTGCCAGCGTGCTGCCTGCCCATACAGGATTTTTGGACGCTATGGTCGTTGTTGTCACATGCGACTGCTGCTCATTGGTCCAGGTGGCACCGTTTTGCAGATACAGGTTGAACTGGCCGATATCATGCGTAGTATTGCCGCCAGCGCCATAGTCATCATTATACTGGTCATAAGCTGCCACGCCCTTCCAGAAAGAATCCTTATCGGTCAATGCAACGTTGAGAATGCCTGCATCCTTCCAATCAATCAACTCGCCGCCGCTGTATTCCACAACCTTCTTGCCATATTGGCCGGTGGCGTACATATCACCGGTAATCTTGGTGGTCGTATCGCCTGCAGTGCCGTCCTTCATGTTGATATCCAGCGTGCCTTTATCTACGCGGACTGCATAGAAATTATGCGATTTATCGCTGTCTTCGGCTGCAGTAATAGTGCCGCCGCCAACAGATACCTTGGTATTAGCGCCCACCAGCTTGATACCGCTGCCGCGTACACCGGAAATATCTACAGGACCGCTGACAGTTACAGTGGAGCTTTCACCGGTGACCTGAATACCGGAAGCATTCACGCCTGCGCCTTTTTCTCTAAGACCTTTGACATTGCTGATTGTCAGCGGGCCATCAATATTAATCTCGCTCTGCTGGCCCTGGATATTGATGCCGGTTGCAGCATCACCCTGAGTAATAACCTCAGTAATTTCTACCGGACCGGAGATATTCAGGTGCGCATTGCCTAGGGCGTAAATGCCATGAGAGCCTTTGGTATCCGTATTGGTTGCTCTAATTGAAAGCTTTTGGTCAGCAGACGGGTTAACAACCTTGATATAGGTATTAGCGCCTGCGTAAATCGCTGCTGCCTGTCCGTCCGATTGAGCAGCATTCAAAGCCAGGCCCTTGCCAGACATTTTGACAGTCATCGGGCTGGAAGAAGAGGTCGATTCGCCTGCGTAAATAGCGCTGGCAAATTTATTATTACCGGCATTCGATTCGGTTACAGAAACATGTGCTACGCCACTAATTTCATCCAGCTCACGGCTCAGGCTGATATCTTCAGACTTGGTGATTGCGCCTGTTTTATAATTGGGTTTCTCCTGTTCCGGCGTATAGGCATAGAATCCCTGGCCTGCCTTTTTCGTCCCATTAGTTCCGTCAGAGAAGGTCACATCGCCGGAAGCTTTTACAGTAGCGCTTACACTAGATGCCGTCAAGCCATCAGCGATTTTAACTACGCCAGCAAGATTTGCATCTTTATAACCGGTGTAGAACAGCTTATTAGCCAGCTTATTCAGTACTTCCTTAACATTATTCTTTTCTGCTGCAGTATCGGCAGCCTCAAAGCCAGCATTAATGCCCTGACTATCGGTTACCAACGTAATCTTGGAACCGGCAACAGCAGATTTAACCGTGAAATCACCGCCGGTGATCTTCTGCGGATTATCAGTATCATGACCGTAAACAACAGTTGTGTCACCGCTGTAATTATATACGGTAATACCCTTGTCGGAATTCTGATAGATTACACCGGAGCCATCCAACTTAGAAACATTGCTGCCAGCGAAATTAGCTTTAATCGTTTCTGCCGAGCGTCCTGTATCGTGCTTCCAAACAGAACCCTCTGCCATCGTCAGATTAAATTTACCATTAGGTGCATTATCGCGACTGCCAGAAGTATTTACAACCGCACCTGTCCATCGGGAATCCTTAGTCATGTTAACGTTGATAACCGAAGTATCATAATTAGTTACCTTCATATCACCGGTAACATCCAGAATTCCAGCAGTAATTCCTTCACCAGTATTCAGGTTAATAGTACCCTTGTAAGCCTGCAAAGCATAATATTCGCTTTTTTCCGTACCGTTAGACATATCCGCAGCTTTAATAGTTGCACCTGCAGTAGATATAGTCGAAGTATCCAGTACACGGATTGCACTTCCCAATACATTTTCAATATTAAGATAACCCTTAACAGTTATATTAATCGGAGCATTTGCTCTTGCGGAACTAAGTGCAGCAATACCTGCAGTATTCGGAGCAACCTCATTTTCTGTTTGAACATTTTTGATGGTCAGATCTTTTTCGAATACAACATTACCTTCATTATATGCATAGACACCATAAGCACGAGATTTAGAATTAGATTTAACACCATCTATTTCAACATCGGTATCTGCGGTAAAGCTGCCGCCTTCACGTACACGAATGCCATAGACATAGTTAGCTTCAGTGTCAGCATTACCGTCAGCACCGAGACCGGCGGAAATCTTCAGTACGCCATTGCCTTTAGAATCCTTAATCTCCATGCTCTTGTCTGCATCAACGTAAACTGTAGACAAATATTTCTTTGCATCACCGCTGGTGTTAAGCTTTAAGGTGTGCCCTTGTAAATCAACAACAAGCGGACTTACTGAGTCGCCTGCTGCATACAAGGCACTAGGAGCATTACCGGACACCCCGGTCTGAGCTTCGCTAACATTAATTGAAACTACACCATTGACATCGCTTGCACGTGTTTCATCAATATTTTCAGATTTTACAATAGGACCAGTTTCATAGAGCTTATCATCTGTCGCCGGAGTATACTCATAGAAGCCCTGGCCACCCTCGGCAAAGGTAATGTTACCAGTCTTCATCGTAGCAGAAGAAGCCGTCAAACCTTCAGCAATGGATACGCTGCCTTTAAGGTTAGAGTCCCCGGCCATATACCACAGCTTGTGCGCCAGGGAGTTCAGCACTTCACTGACATTGTTTTTATTGGTGCTGATCCCATCACTGTCTGTAACGGTAAAAGTATGATCCTGTCCTTTAAAATCATAGGTCATGGTTTTACTTTTTTTGTCAAAGCTGACGGTATTTCCCGCCTCCTTGAGTAAAGACTGATCCTCACTATCAACACCCGTAAGTCCTTGTGTATAGTCCGCCGCCTGTACCACACTGCTCAAACCAGTGGTGAGCACCAATGCTGCCAATAATGTACTCCACTTCCTAGTCCTCATCTTCATATCCTCCTCTTGGTATAAATCAAGGATGCCATACCATGCTTTTTATACGGCTCATATGGCATAATAAAAAGCTAACCAATCGTAAAGAACAGCTGATCAATCATATATGCATACAATTCATTTTTGGATTCCACAATAGTATAATGTATACTATATTCATACGGTCAACCAATTTTCAGCAAATCATCTTTTCATTTTTTGATCATCCTTGTATTTAAACCAATAAAAAGCACCATATTGATGCCTGCATGACATCGATATGGTGCTTTTTAAGAAAAAAGAGAGAGGAGAAAAAGGAGTGATATGTAGAGGGGAAAGCTCTACATAGGGGACAAGGCAGGAAACACCTATGAGGGGAAAATCACAAGTGCTCTCCCTGCCTCGTCCCGAAAACTGCGTAAGCTTTAAACGGTTTTCCACGGGACGTGCCGCTCTTTGATTGCGTGCGAAAAAGGTTCAGCAGGTTCTATGGGTTCAGAAGGTTCAACAGGAGTGGCCCGGCGCATAAAATAGAAAAGCGCCGCAGAGTATAGATGGTGGAGAAGCCATGAGCTGGCATTTCACTCACCAGTCACCCATTCTTGCTTTTAAGCTTACATATTGCAGGGCCAACCTCCGGCGCTTCGCGCCACCTCCTTCCAGAGGAAGGAGGGAAAAATCTTTCGTTCATCATCGTCATGGAACCTGGCAAGCCTCCAGATCCTGCTCTTTTTCCGCCTTATTTCATATTCGCTTTCACGTCTTCGGTGAGATCCGCGGAGATGGTGCCGTAGATGATGCCGCCCGGGACGACGACGGTGTCGATCTTCTTGGCTTTGGCTGCTTTTTCTACAGCGGCCTTGAAGTTGTCCTGGATCGGTTTCATGACTTCATTTTCCTTCTGGGCGAGCTGCTGGTTCAGCTTCTGTTCCAGGGCTTTCTTGTCGGCATCGTTCATGCCTTTGGATTTTTCGTTGTATTCCTTCTGCAGCTTCTGCTGTTCTGCCGCTACGGTCTTTCCTGCTTTCTGGAAAGCGGCATTGCCGGAGAGGACGGCATTCACATTGACGATGCCGGTGGCTGCATCAGCCATCCCCATGGCGCCAAAGGTGCCAGCGAGGAGCATCGCTCCGGCGACGGCGAGTTTTTTCATATTCATAAGAATGACCTTCTTTCTTGTATAACGGATGACAGTTGACGATCGAAGTCAAAAGCTCTATCACCCAATCAGCATGCCTATTATTTTTCCCAGAGATGTTTCATGATTTCCGGATAGGTCGCAGTGAGGAGGCCCTGGATCTGGTTCAGGATGGCGATGACGAGGGCCGGTTCGAAGTGCGGTACACCAGCCGGGATGCAGCAGGTGAGAAGGACGTTGCCAGCAGCGTCAGCACTGAACTTCAGCATACGGTACTGTTCGTTCAGGTCATTCAGGAAGGAACAGATCTTTTCTCTCTTATCGCCCTGTGCAAGGCCGGCTGCGACCTGGACCTGGAGCATGGTGTATACGCTGTCGTCTAAGAGGATCATGAAGGGCAGGCTTGTTCCTTCGACCTGAAGGTTGCTGCGGAATGCCTGCGCATGAACGTCATTCTGGAAGTCCTGCAGACCAAATCCGCTGATCTTGTTTTCTTCGAGGTATTTCTGGAAAGCGGCTACCTTTTCTGCTGCGACTTTGACTTCGACTGCTTCGGTTTTTTTCTGTTCTGCCATTTTATGTTCTCCTTTGTTTTGTGCCGGTTTGTTCTCCGGATACCAGTATTGATACATGTAACCACGTCTTACGACGGAAACGACTGCCGCAGATGTTTCCCAGTTCTCCGCTCTGTGCACTTTGAATCGCAGGACGGAAAGCTCTTTCAGGAGAGCCAGATAGGATTTCTTGTTCACGAGGACGACGTTTCCTTTCGCGCCTTCGATACGTGCGATTTCATCCTTAATTTTTTTCATCATTGGCTCTCCTTTTCACAAAGAGGAAGGCGGTAGAAATCAGAAATAGATCAAGGCCTTTGAAAATCCATTCGTTTTCTGCAGTAAAAAACTGCGGAACGATTTCTACTTTTGCTTAGACTGAGACTGTGACCAGCACCCAGTCTACGAAAGTAGACACGACTCCCGCAGATTTGCTCTTGGATGTTGGAAACAGGCGGCATCCGACTTGGAAATGAATTTCCTTCACGGCTGGGTCTCAGTTTCGGATTCTCACCGAATTCAGCGCAATAGCCCGTAGGCTCTGCTTCCCTCTTCAGTTGGTTCAAGGGCTTTCACCTCTTGATGCCGTCATTGTAGCACGAAAGGATGCAAATAGCAAGCCCATTTTCAAAATTCACCCATTTTTCTCTTATATTTTGGAAATGAATCCTTATTTCCTTATCATTGACAATTGTGCTATCATTAAGTATATGAAAGTCATACGGTAATGAAATCTAAAAGGTGAGTGCATGACCGATAAAAAAGAGTATTATACGGCAGGCGAGCTGGCCAAGCTCTTCGGGATTCCGAAGCAGACGATGTTTTACTACGATAAAATGGGGCTGCTTACGCCAGAATTTGTGGCTGAAAACGGGTATCGTTACTATGCGATGCCGCAGTATCTGACACTGGAGATCATATTATTCCTGAGAAAACTGGATATCTCTGTCCCTCACATCAAGGAGTTTCTGGAGCATCGCTCGCGTGATGAAATCCTGAACATCCTCAAGGAGCGGGAAGTGCTGTGCCGGAAAACGCTCGCGGAAACGACGGAGCTTCTAGCAGCGATTTCTTCCTATCGGAAAACCCTCGAATGTACCCAGCATCTACCACTCGATCGGGTACTGCTCCAGTGCTATCCGGAGAGCCGCATGTATATGACGCCGATCCCGAAGGTGCATCGCGGGGGCTTTTATGCTATCGCTATCCGTGCCAGACATGTGCATGAAGCTTTTGCCTATTCCTTCTGCAAGGACCAGCCGACGGGCTGGGTCATCAGTGAGGAGGATTTTTTCTCGAAGAATTTCAAGCACTCGTCTGCCATTGTGACGCATTCCGGTGAGGAAGGTTCGCGCCTTGCCTGCAACTATATCCGTCCTTCTGGGCTGTATCTTTCTATCTTGACAAAGGGCGCGTATTTCCTTCACGCGGAGGAGGCGTATGAGAAGCTGTCTGCTTTCATGAAAATCAATCGTCTTGCGCCAGATGGTGATGTCTTTCTCTTCCCCATCATCAGTTACTGGGCGACAAAGGATCCGGATGAGTACATCAATTCGCTCAGTGTAAAGGTCAAAGATTTACCCCCCGAAATTGAAATAACTCGATATGTAATCATAATAAAACCCCTCTATAGAGCTGTTTCTATAGAGGGACTTTATTATGGTCTCATATTATGACATATGGTTCTTTACTTCATGAGAAAGCAGAAAAACACGTTCTCCCTTGGAGAAGGGGGCTACTCATATTATGAAATTTGTTTCCTGCTCACACCGGCCCCAGGTGAATGGCGGTCGCGTAAGTGAGGAAGCAGAAGGTGACGATCCACCACATGCCGATGAGAGGGAGGATGAAGCGCGCCCATTTTTTGTAGGGGACGTTTGCCATGGCGAGGTAGGACATGGTTGCGCCGGAGGCCGGGGTGATACAGTTCGTGAAGGCATCGCCGAAGGTAAAGGCGAAGACAGCGGTCTGTCTGGTGAGGCCGACGATGTCAGCGAGCGGTGCCATGATCGGCATGGAGATGGCCGCCTGCCCGGAGCTGGAGGGAACGAGAAGATTGAAGCAGTCTTGGATGATGAACATACCGAAGGCGATAATGGAGGATGGGAAGATGTCGAGCATGCCGGCGAGGTAGTAGATGATGGTATCCATGACCTTGGCATTGTCCAGAAGGATGGTGGCTGCCTTACACATCGCAACAGCGAGACAAGGGAGCATCATGCCCTTGCAGCCTTCGAGGAAGGCATCACAGATGTCATTCGGGGAGAGGCTGCAGATGATGCCGGAGAGGATGCCCATGATGAGGAAGATCGCAGAGATTTCATTCATATAAAAATCAAATTTCAGCACACCGACGATGATGCAAACGAAGTTCAGGCCAAGGAGCCCAAGGCAGATGGCCTGCCGTGTGGAGAGTTTTTCTGCGGTTGAAAGATCGATCTTGTCTCGTTTCAGCAGGTCGATCTCATAGACCGGGCTGCTCTTCGGGTCTTTCTTCACCTTGCGCGCATGGTACATGACATAAGAAATGTTCAGCACGAGGAGCAAGACAAAGATACCCATACGGTATGGCAGGCCGGAGAAGATCGGGACACCAGCGATGCCCTGCGCGACGCCGACGGAGAATGGCTGGGTGCATCCGGCGCCATAACCGGCTGCGACCGAGCAGAAGAGCATGCCAAGCGCGGTCAAGGAGTCAAAGCCGAGTGCGAGTGCGACGCTCACGACGAGAGGCGTGAAGGCGAGGTATTCCTCGTTGCATCCGGCGAGTGTCGAGAAGGTGGCAAGCGTAGTCATGAGGACGGGGATCAGAAGGACGCTCCGATTCTTCAGCTTTTCGACGAGAGCGCTGAGCCCTGCCACGATGGCGCCGGTCTTGGCAAGGATATTGAGGGAGCCGCCCACCATGAAGAGGAAGGCGATGATGCTGATACCGCCCTTGAATCCTTTATTGATAGAAGTGAAGAAATCGAGAAATCCTGTAGGTTTCTGCGCTACATAGTGGAAGGTAGACGGGTCGACGACCATTTTTCCGGTCTGAACGTCCTTGACTCGGTCATAAACGCCCGCGGGGATGATGTAGCTCGCAATGGCGCAGAATACGATGACGCACACCAGTATGATGATCGGGCTGGGTGCTTTGAATGCTTTCACTTGATCTTTCATTGGATATATTTCTCCTGTTGGTTTGGTTTGGCGGGGGTAAATGGGTTCTGAGGGGAAGGTGCGGCGCTACGCGCCGAGTATACAATCAGGCGATGCCAGAAGGTCCGTAATGCTATTAAGGAGATCGTTAGTCGCATAACTTTTTGCTTTTCCCCCCTTCGAGTAATGCTATTAAGTTAAGGAAATCGTTAGCTACGTAACGTCTT